>Ga0209018_1000193_pt1 | contig 59825 bp, 46 predicted proteins | sample YNPBryBLVA2012_FD_185814 | JGI IMG/M metagenome (GOLD analysis project Ga0209018, IMG submission 185814) | Anoxygenic and chlorotrophic microbial mat microbial communities from Yellowstone National Park, USA - YNP Bryant BLVA 2012 (SPAdes)... ...
ATTGCTCGAAGCGGGCGTTCACTTCGGGCACCAGACCAAGCGCTGGAATCCGAAGATGAAAGAGTATATCTTCGGCGAACGCAACGGGATCTACATCATCGATCTTCAGAAGACGCTCAAGCTTTTCAAGGACGCCATGCGCTTTGTCGCCGAGCAGGCGGCAATGGGCAAGACGTTCCTGTTCGTCGGCACCAAGCGCCAGGCGCAGGAGGCCATTCAGGAAGAGGCCGTCCGCTGCGGCATGTATTACGTCAACCACCGCTGGCTGGGCGGGCTGCTGACCAACTTCGCGACCGTCAAGCAGTCCATCAAGCGCCTGAAGGAGATGGAGGCGATGATCGAGGAGGGCGCGGGCGAGCGCCGCACCAAGAAAGAGATCATCCACCTCGAGCGCGAGCGCAAGAAACTCCAGGCCAACCTGGCCGGCATCCGCGACATGGAGACGCTGCCGGACGTGCTGTTCGTCATTGACTCCAACAAGGAGGAGATCGCCGTGCACGAGGCGCGCCGCCTGGGCATCCCGGTGGTCGCCATCGTCGACACCAACTGCGATCCCGACGTGGTGGACTATCCGATCCCCGGCAACGACGACGCGCTGCGCGCCATCCGGCTGTTCTCCTCGAAGATCGCCGACGCCGTTCTCGAGGGCCGCTCCCTGGCAACCGAACAGGACTTCGCGGCGGTGAAAGAGATCGTCACCGACGACGGCGCGGTCGAGGACATGTCGCAGTACGCGCAGTATGTCGATCCGCGGCTGCACGAAGAGGTCCTCACCGAGGGCATCGCCGATCTCGACCTGCCGAGCGTCTCCGTGCCGAAACACAAGGGCGGAACGCTCGACGAGCCCGCCGAAGGGGCCGGCCAGCCGGCCGTCTGAGGCCCGCCCGGCGCATTATCCCACGCCCGAATTTCAGCGAGGTTTTTCATGGCAGAAATCAGTGCGCAACTCGTCAAACAGCTCCGCGACCTCACTGGCGCCGGCATGATGGAGTGCAAGAAGGCGCTCGTCGAGGCCAACGGCGACTTCAACGAGGCCCAGGTGATTCTCCGCAAGCGCGGCCTTGCCACGGCGGCCAAGAAGGCCTCCCGCTCCGCCAGGGAGGGGCTCATCGGTTTCCATCTCTCCCCGGCAGCCGACCTCGCCGTGCTTGTCGAAGTCAATTGCGAGACCGACTTCGTCGCCAAGACCGAAGACTTCCAGAAGCTGGTCGAAGAGGTAAAGCAGCTCATCCTGGACAAGCGGCCCGCCTCGGTGGAGGAGCTGAAGCAGCTGCCCTCGATTGCCGAGCCCGGCGTGACGGTCGAGGGAAGGATCACGGCCCTGATCGCCAAGATCGGCGAGAACATGGGCATCCCGCGCTTCACCGTCCACCAGGCGAAGGGCGTGCTGGGCGGCTACGTCCATCCCGGCGCCAAGCTGGTCTCCGTGGTGGACGTGGTCTGCGCGAAACCCGAGACCCGCACCAAGCCCGCCTTCGTCGAGCTCGTCAACGACCTGGCCATGCAGGTGGCCGCCTCGGCGCCGCAGTTCCTGAACAGGAGCGACGTCAGCCCCGAAGCGCTGGCCAAGGAGAAGGAGATCCAGCGCGCCCGAGCGCTGGCCGAAGGCAAGCCCGAAAAGATTGTCGACAAGGTCGTGGAAGGGCGCCTGGGAAAGTTCTATTCCGAAGTGTGCCTGCTGGACCAGCCGTTCATCAAGGACGACTCTGTTCCGGTCTCGCAGCTTCTGGCCAGCAAGAGCAAGGAGCTGGGCGACGAGCTCGCGCTGGCCGGCTTCCTGCGGTATAAGGTGGGCGAGACGGCCGCTGCCGACGAACCGGCGGCCGAGTAGCTCTCCGGGAGGAGCCGCCCGATGCCCGTTCGCTACCGCCGCATTCTGCTGAAGCTGAGCGGCGAAGTTCTGGCCGGCGGCGCCCCCTTCGGCATTGATCCGGACCGCACGCGGTCCCTGGCCGAAGAGGTCGCCGAGGTGCACCGTGCGGGCGTGGAGATCGGCATCGTCATCGGCGGTGGCAACTTCTTCCGCGGCGCGGCCGCCGCCGCCCGCCACATGGATCGCGTGCAGGCCGACACCATCGGCATGCTCGCCACCATCATCAACTGCCTGGCCATGCAGGACGCGCTCGAGAAGCAGGGCGTGCCCACCCGGGTGATGACCGCCATTCACATGAACCAGGTGGCCGAACCGTACATCCGCCGCCGCGCCCTGCGCCACATCGAAAAGGGTCGCATCGTGCTGTTCGGCGGCGGCACGTCCAACCCGTTTTTCTCCACCGACTCCGCCGGCAGCCTGCGCGCTCTGGAGATCGGCGCGCAGGTTCTGGCCAAAGCCACCAGCGTCGACGGCGTCTACGACAAGGACCCCCGCAAGCACCCCGACGCCATCCGCTTCGACCGCATTTCCTATGACGAGGTCCTGGCCCGCAATCTGGGCGTCATGGACGCCTCCGCCGTGGCGATGTGCCGCGACAACGGGCTCCCCATCATCGTTTTCAACCTCACCGAACGGGGCAATATAATGCGAATGTCGATGGGCGAGCCCGTCGGCACGCTGATTGGAAACGCGCTATGAAACAAGGACAACCCAACACCGCTCCCGGAGGAGCCTTCCAGAGCGTCAAGGACGTTGAGACCGCCGCCCGGGCGAAGATGGAGAAGGTCATTTCCGACCTTCAGCACGAGATGGCCTCGATCCGCACCGGCAGAGCTTCCATCAACCTCTTCGATGGCATCACGGTGGATGCTTACGGTTCGCAGATGCCCATCAACCATCTGGCGACCCTCCATGTGCCCGAACCCAGCATGGTGACCATTCAGCCGTACGACGTCAGCCAGATCGGCGCCATCGAGAAGGCCATTCGCGCCTCCGATCTCGGCCTGAACCCCTCCAACGACGGAAAGATCATCCGCGTCCCCATTCCGTCGCTGACGGAAGAGCGCCGCAAGGAGCTGGTCAAGCACCTCCACCACATCGCCGAAGAGCACCGCGTCGCGGTGCGCAACGTCCGGCGCGACGCCAACGAAGCGGTCAAGAAGCTCTACAAGGACAAGCTGATCAGCGAGGACGACGAGCGGCGCGCCCTCGACGAGATCCAGAAGATGACCGACTCTTACATCGGCAAGGTGGATCAGCTGGCCAAGGTGAAGGAGAAGGACATCCTCGAGGTCAAGTAGTTCCCGTTCGCTTTTCCTTCCAGGGGCGCGCTGCGGCGCGCCCCATTTGTCTGGATCACCGCCGCCCCGCCGGGCCCCGCAACGCGCGCCCCCCGCGCTGTCCGGTGGGCTTCCCTCCCGCCAGCGTCGCCACGCCGTTCACCCACACCGCCTCCACGCCCTCCGCGTACTGGTGCGGCGCCTCAAACGTGGCGCGGTCGCGGATCGTGTCCGGATCGAACAGCACCAGGTCGGCGCGCATTCCCGGCCGCAGCAGCCCGCGGTCCCACAGGCCCATCCTTTGCGCCGGCAGTCCGGTCATCTTCCACACGGCCTCTTCCAGCCCCAGCAGCCGCCGCTCGCGCACATAGCGGCCCAGCACACGCGCAAAGGTGCCATAACTGCGCGGGTGCGGCGCCCCCTCGCCCGGCGCCACGACGCCGCCGTCCGATGCCACCATCGTCCAGCGGCAGGCAAGCACGCGCTCCACGTCGTCTTCACTGATGGCATGGTAGACGGCCGAGCATCCGCCCTTGCGCTGCAGTTCAATGGCGATGTCGGCTGCGTTCTCCGCCGTGGGAGCAATGCCGCGCGCCCGCGCGAGGTCCGCCAGCGACTTGCCCGCCAGCGCGGGATCGAAGCGGCAGCTGGCAAGAACCACGTTGGCCGGATCTCCGCCGCCGCGGTCTTCCAGAATCCGCCGCACGATCTCGGCGCGGATGCGCGCCCGCGTCTCCGGCGCCGCCAGCCGCTCTTCCAGAGCCTGGGCGCCGCCCGAAAGCGCCCACTGGGGAAACAGCGCGCCCGTGCCGGTGGAAGAAGCCGTGTACGGATACGCGTCCAGCGTGACGTCCACGCCGCGCGCGCGGGCCTCTTCCACCATCCGCAGCGTCTCCCGGCTCTTGCCCCAGCTGGCCTTGCCGATGATCTTGTGGTGCGTGATCTGTGTCGGAAGACCGCCCTGCTCGCCGATGCGGATCGTCTCCGCCACGCTGTCCAGCACCCCGGACGTCTCGTCGCGCATGTGCGAGATATGAATCCCGCCCAGCGCTCCGGCCACGCGCGCCAGCTCCACCACTTCTTCGGTGCTCGCGTAGTTGCCGGGAACGTAAAACAGTCCGGTGGAGAGCCCCAGCGCGCCGTCGAGCATCGCTTGGCGCAAGAGTTCCTTCATGCGGGCGAGTTCTTCGGGCGAAGGCGCGCGCATCTCGGTCTGCATCACGCGCTGCCTGATGGCGCCATGTCCGGCAAAAAACGCGATGTTCACCGCCGGGCGCAGGCGGTCCATCTCGTCCAGAACAGGGCCAAGAGGCAGCGGCGAGCTTCCATCCTGTCCCTCGATCACCGTCGTCACGCCCTGCAGGATGAGGTTCTCGGCGCCGGGGTGGCGCCGCAGCCCGGCAAGCGCGTGGCTGTGCGCGTCGATGAATCCCGGCGCCAGCACCAGCCCTTTGGCGTCGATCACCTCCTTTGCCGCCGCGCCATCCAGCTTTCCGATCGCGGCGATCGTGCCGCCGCGCACAGCCACGCCGGCGCGGAACCAGGGCGCGCCGGTTCCGTCGATGAGGCGCGCGCCGCGGATGAGGATGTCGTAGGGCTGCGCCCACAGGGGCATTACGAGCAGGGCCAGCCACGCGGGATTTCGCATGAAGCGTATTCTAGCCGCGGCGCCCGGGGCAGCGCAGGAACCCGGGCGGCTCCGGGATCCAGACGGCATCAGCCGAGCGAGCCACGCTCGCCGCGCGGCTCCCGCGCCATCAGCACCGCGTCCTCTTCCGGATCGCGATAATAGCGCGGCCGCCTGCCGCAGACAGTAAATCCAAGCGACTGGTAGAAGCGGATCGCGCCTTCATTGGAGGCGCGCACCTCGAGCCATGCGCGGCGCGTCCCGGCGGCTTCCACCAGCGCCCGCCCGACGCCGCGCCTCCGGGCGCGGGGATGCACGGCGAGGTTCAACAGCTCCGCCTCGCCCTCCGGCAGCTCCTGCCAGACGGCAAAGCCCTCCACTTCGCCGCCGTCTTCCGCCACCAGCACGGTCCTTCCCTGCCCCGCCCCGGGCGGCCATTGCGCCGCTTCCGGACAGGCGCGCAGCACAGCGGCGAGCGCTTCGGCGTCGTCCTCCCTCATCGGGCGCACAACGATTCCCATAGCTCCATCTGCCTTTGCGCCACGGCTTCCCAGGAGTAGTTCTGTTCCGCATGCCGCCGCGCCGCCTCCGCCAGGCGCCTTCGCAGAGTCGGGTCCGAGAGCAGTTGCAGGACGCCCGCCGCGAACTCCTCTCCCGTCTCCGCCACCCACACGCTCTCGCCGTGGATGAGCCCCAGCCCCGCCACACCCGAAGGTGAGGACACGATGGCCCGCTGCGAGGCCATCGCCTCCAGGGCCTTCAGGTTCGTGCCTGCGGAGACGACGGTGGGGATCAGAACCAGCGTGGCCTGCTCGTACAGCGGCTGCACGTCTTCGACGAAGGCATGCATCGTGATCCGACTCTCCAGCGGCCTCGAGCGCCAGTACAGCTCGGGCTCCGGGCCGGCCACCACAGTGAGCCGCACGTCGAGCCCGCGCAGCCGCGGCCACACCTCGTCGAGCAGGAATTCGAACGCGCGCACGTTCGGGAAGTGGCGGAACGAGCCGACGAAGAGCAGCTGCGGCGGGCCGCCTTCCCGCTCCTGCGTGGCGCGGAATCTTTCCAGATCCACGCCGTTGGGCACGACCACGGTCTTGCCCGGCAGGCCAAGAAGAGCGGCGTCCTTGTCGCTCATGACAACGACGCGCCGCGCCGCGCGGACGGCGCGGGTCTCGAAGCGCCGCCACCGCCACAGGTCCCACCAGGAAGAAAGCGTGCGCCGCCGCTCGTGCACCTGCGCGAACAGGTCCCACGTCACGTCATGTTCGACCAGCACATCAGGTCCGTAGCGGGCCATCTGCGTGTATTCGGCCTGCAGCAGGGGCACGCCGAGGGCGCGCATCTTTTCCCGAAGCCCGCCATCGAGCCCGGGTGTGTAAAACTCGCACGCTTCCGGAGGCGACAGCGTGGACCAGCGCGGCTCGCGGTAGCGGGGCTTGCCGGCCGTGAACACGGCCGCGCAGAAGCGGGCGAGCTTGTCCAGGTCGGCGGGCGTCTGGCCGTCCTCGAATCCGAACAGAACGATGTCGAAACGTTCCGAACATTTCCGCAGCAGGTTGTACAACCGGACGGCGCCGCCGTGCGAGAGAGGCCAGGGCAGGTAGGGCGTGAGCACGGCGGCGCGCGGGGCGCCCGGACGGAACCCGCGGCCGCCGGCGTCCTTCCAGGAATGCGGCAGCACGCTTCGTTCGCGGCGGAAGGGGAACAGCCACGCCGGGCGGAGGAAGATGCGGTCGCGCGGGACGCCGCAAAGGAAGAGGATCGACGCCAGCGGTTCGCGCCAATGGAGATGGTGGCGCTCGAGGCGCGAATTGAAAGCCAGGACGCGGGACGGGAACGCGGCCAGAGCCGCCGCCAGCGCCCGGCGGTCCTCCAGCCGGACGGCGCACAGGGCCACGCGCCGGCCGCGCGCCGCTCGCCGCAAGGCGAGCCACGCCTCGCCCGCGTCTCCTTGTGGCAGGGCGACGAGGAGCACCGGGGCGTCGCTGACGAGCCGCCGCATTTCGTCTTCGTGCGGACCTTCGCCGAGGACGAGGACGGCGGCGTGCGAATCCTTGCCGAGGAGGCAGAACAGGAGGCGCTTGAGCCAGCGCTTCACTGCCGCGCCTCCTGCCGTGTGCCGAGCGCCAGCCGCAGAACAGCCCAGCCCGCCAGCGGCATCACGGCGGCGGCCACGCAAACAGGCGCGAAGCCGTAGCGGTCCACCACGCGCCCTGCGGCGGCGGAGAAGACGCCCTGCAAGGCACCGTAGGCGGCCGTCAGACCGGAGACGGCGAACGCCGCCCGCCGCGCGCCAAACAGATCGAGAGGCATGGCGTAGATGTTCACGCTCGAGGCCACGCAGGCGAAAAAGGAGAGGCAGATCATCGCAGTCGCCCAGCCCGCGGAGGGCATCCACGGCACAGCGGCGCCGCACACGAGCAGCAGGGAAGCCAGCAGCATGGTGCGCATCCGCGCCGGAGTCACCTCGTCCATGCCGGCGGACCAGCGCAGCGCGAGCCAGCCTCCGGCCAGCCCGCCCAAGGTGGCGAAGATCGGAGGGATCCAGGCAAACCGGTAGTTCGCCACCGCCTGAGGCAAGCCGTGCTCGCGCACCAGAAACACAGTCGTCCAGTTCACCCACAGCGAATACACGGCCATGAGCAGAACGTTGGCGGCCAGCAGCGCCCAGTAGCGGCGGTCCGCCAGGATTCCACCGATGCCCGAGTCGCGGGCGCCCGCCGGCGCTGCCACAGCAGGGACGCGGCGTTCCACTGCCAGCCAGACGGGGATCCACATCAGGCCCGCCGCGCCCAGCAGGACGAATGCGGTGCGCCAGCCATGAGCGCGCGCGATCCACTGTGCCGCCACGGGAGCAAGAATCGCGCCGGCGGTGAGTCCGATCTGGAAGACCGCGCTGCCGAGGGCGCGCTCCCGCGGCGGGAGGTAGATAGCGGAGGCCTTGCCCGTGGATGGAACTCCCCCGGCTTCTCCCAGTCCCAGAACCGCGCGGCACGCCATCAGCGCCCACAAGGAGTTCACCCAGCCGGTGGCCATCCCGGCGAGCGACCACAACCCGACGGCCAGCGAACTGCCCCAGCGGAGGCCCACCCGATCGATCAGCCAGCCGGCCAGCGGAGCGCCGGCGGCATAAGCCACGGAAAACGCCAGAATCACGTCGCCATATCCGGCCGCGGTGAGGCCGAATTCCGCCATCAATTGGGGCGCCAATGCGGCGAGGATCTGGCGATCCATAAAATTCACCGCATTGGCCAGGGCGAACACCCCGATCGCCAGCCATCGCAGCCGGCCTGTCATGGCAGGAACTCGATGGAAAGGACTTCGGCGGCGGCGCCGCCCTTGGCTGTGAACTCGACCTTCACACGCCGCGGCGGCTTCTGGGGTCCGCAAGCCAGCTGCACCTGCTCTTGCCCGGCGCCGAGCACCACGACCTTGCCCGCGTCGGAGACGGACATGGCGACGGGCTTGCCCGCCGGATCCCGCAAGACGAGGCGCGCGCGGCGCCCCTGGCACTGCACACTCTCCAGGACTCCCGTGAATGTCTGCGCGGGCGGACCCTCCCACCACTGTTCGATCTTCTTTCCCTCGAGCCCTCCCTGGCTGGCCTTCTGCTCCGCCGCCCGGATCCGCTCGAGCGCCTCCTTTTTCAGCCGCTCCAGCTCGTCCTGCTCTTCCTTGCGGCGGCGCGCCCGCTCGGCGGCCTCGGCCTCGAAGCGCGCCTGTTCGAACGCTTCCCTCGCGGCCACGATCCGCGCACGCTCCTGTTCGCTTGCAGCGACACGCTCAGCCGCGCGCCAGCTTTTTTCCGCGTCGGCGTACTGTTTGGCTTCGGTCTGAGCCCTGGCCAATTTCTCCCAAATGGCGGAATCTCGCGGCCGCAATTCCGCCGCTTTTTTCAAAAGGTACGCTTGCCGCACGGGCCCAAGCTCGCGCCCGGCCGCGCGCAGGTACGGCTCCGCCCAGCGGGGATTCTTCCGAGCCGCCTCCTCGAACAATCCGAGCTCGAGCAGCCCGCGGGCGCAAGGGTCGCGCTGCGGATCCATGAGCTTCCTCATGGCCTCGAACGCCTGCCGCGCCTCCTCCTTTGCGCCTTCGGCGAGCAGCGCCAGCCCGAGCCCCTCGAAGGCCAGAGGACCAGGGCGCTCCTCAATCGCCCGCTGATAGGCCGCGCGCGCCTCCGCCGGCGGCGCGCCGCGCGCCAGCAGCAGGTCTCCCGGCAGCACCCGGAGGCGGGAGGGCAACATGGGCACTACAGGGAAGGCCAGCCGCGGATCCAGAGGGCGCGCAGGCAGCGTGAGAGTCCGGAACTGCCCCGCAGCGAGGTACCGCTCTGCTTCGGCCTCGAAGTCGCGCGCACGCTTCCCGAAGGCGTTGCGGAAGGCGGTGTCCGGATCGGCGCCGGCGGCCAGGTTCGCCAGCAGCACGCGCGTGCGCGTGGCGGTCTCCTCGCTGGTCAGGAGGAACTGCAGCATCGCCCATTCTTTCGTCCGCAGCGGCGGCTCCGGCGGAAGGCCCAGCGTGGCGCGGCCGGCTTCGATGCGCATTGTCGAGAACAAGACGGCCACCGTTTGTTCCAGCGTCCCCGGCATGCGGTCCGTCCAGTTGTCCTCGATCAGGAGCAGGGCCAGAGCGCGGAAATAGTCCGGCGGCGGCGTCGCTCCCGCCGGCCAGGTGGCCAGCCACCCGCCGCGGGAGAAGCCCGGCGGCGCAGGCGGCTCCCCCTTCGCCATGCGCCGGACCACGACCGTCACCGGCCACACAGTGCCCGGATCCTTCCTGCCCAGCATTTCCCCGAACAGGAACCGGAACTGCTCCAGATGGTAGAGCGCTTCGCGGGCGCGGTCCTCACCGGCGTCCGAATACACCACAAAAGGGCCGCTTTTTGTTTCAATCCAGTCCGCCCCCGCCGCCCCGGCGGCGAGCGCGGCCAGCAAGGAGATCAGCCGGGCGCCTCGCATAGCATCACGAGATCGGCCCCTGGGTCGCCGACAGGGCCGCCACGATCCTCTCTCTTTCTTTTTCCGCGATCTCCACCGCCGAATCCAGCGCAACCCAGTAGCTGAGGCCGCCCACCAGGTATCCGCTCAGCAGCACAAGGTAGAAGGCCAGGTCGCGCTCGAAGGCGTAACGCGCCAGATGCGCCAGCCCGACGGGCGCCAGCAGCAGCGGGTAAAACAGGAGCACCAGCCCCTGCACCTTTCCGGCCGAGGACTGCCGCCAGCTGGAGGCCGGGTCCATTCCGCGAGGGGACTTCACGCTGGCCATGTTGCCCACGGCCAGCAACAGCAGCGCCACCAGCACGGCGCAGGCGAACGCCTCCGGAATTTTCGAGGCGGGGAAGCGGATGCGGAGCAGCGAAAGCGCCAGCGTCACCATGGCGACCTCCGCCAGCAGCACCATCACCGCCGTGACGTTCTTCGCCACCAGCATGGTGCGCAGGCTGACAGGCATGACGAAATAGGCCTGCACGGCGCCGCGGTCGAATCCCAGCGTGTTCCAGAACAGCACCTCGCCGAGCAGCAGCGCTGCGTAGAGGCTCACCCACAACAGCAGGTTTTCACTGGAGCGTCCGGCGCCCCAGTGGCCGCGGAAGGCGAGCGGAAGCCAGATGATGATTCCGAAGGTGAAGCCCATGAAGAACACGAGGCGGAAGCGGCTGGACCGGCCCAGAGTCCGCAGCTCTTTTGTGACGAGCGCGCCGAGCGGATCGGGCAGAAGGCGGCCAGGCAGATCGTAGAGCCGCTCGAGGAACCCGAAGGCCGCGGCGCGGCGCTTCTCCCTGTCCTTCGATTTCACCTCCGCCTCGTCCCACTTCAGCCCGCGCCGGAACTGCGCGTATCCGAACCATCCCGCCACGGCGAGCCATGCGGCAGTCGAGGAGGCGGCCATCCAGGAGAAGGCTCCGGTGGCCAGAAGCGCCATCGCCGTCCATGGGAGGGGCAGGTGCGGCATCCAGGCGGCGTACTTCTGATAGATCCCGCGCAGGCTGTCCGGGGGCACGGCGGCGATGACGAGCTGCGGCAGGGCGGCCAGCAGGACAATGCCGAGCACCACCAGCTCCCGCACGCCCCGGCGCGCCAAAAGGCGGCTCAATAAATCCCGGATTCCCACGGAAAGCATCAAATTCATCAAGACAAAAATCAGCAGAAATCCGGCCGTCCATCCCGGCGTCAGCGGGCTGCGCGCCAGCCCCCACGCCACGCCCGCCATGACAATCAGCACCTCGGTGCCGGTCGACACCCGCAGCAGCGCCTCCACAAGGAACAAATGGCGCTCCGGGACCGGATAGACCAGCAGCCGCTTCAGGTCCAGGCTCAGCCCCGAAGCGGCCATCATGACTGGCATGAGCTGCCAGAACGCCATCAGCCCCATCAGGATGGCGGAGACGACGGCCATCAGCTGATCCCGCTCGCGCAACGCCGGCAGGCTGACCGCCGCCAGCCAGGCCAGGAATGCCACCATCCCATACCACAAGGCCATCGAGAACCAGTAGAGAATCCGGCCCGCGCCCACTCGTCCGCCCGTCACCCGGTTGCGCAGGACCCGGAACTGCGCTCCCAGGATGGCCCGGATCTGATCGCCGGCCGGCGTCATCTCCCGATCACCTCAGCCAGTCCAGCGCCTCGGTCGTACGGGCCGGCCCGCCCACGGCCCGCACGAACAGGTCTTCCAGCGTCTCCTCGCCGGACCGCAGCTGCTCGAGCGATCCCTCCACGACGAGGCGGCCCTCGTGGATGATGGCGACGCGGTCGCAAAGCCGCTCCACCACTTCGAGCACGTGCGACGTCAGGAAGATGGTGGCCCCTTGCCGCACCTGCTCGAGCAGGATGTCCTTCATCAGCCGCGCGCCAACGGCGTCGACGCCCTCGAACGGCTCGTCCAGCAGGAACAACTCGGGCCGGTGGATCAGCGCCGCCGCCATCGCAACGCGCTTCCGCATTCCCTTGGAATATTCGGCGATCAGTTTCCGTCCGGCAGTGTCGAGCTCGAACAACTCCATCAGCTCGGCGGCCCGTTTCCGCGCCAGTTCCCGCCCCAGCCGGTACATGCGGCCGACGAACTCGACGTACTCGGCGCCGGTGAGGTGGTCGAACAGAAGGCTTTCATCCGGCACCAACCCGATGCGCGCCTTGACTTCCAGCGCATCCTCGGGCATCTTGCGCCCAAGGATGCGGATCTCGCCTGCCGTGGGCGGCGCCAGCCCCATCAACATGCGGATGGTGGTGGTCTTGCCGGCGCCGTTGGGTCCGAGGAAGCCGAAGAAGCAGCCGCGCTCGACGGTGAGGGTCAGTCCGTCCACGGCCGCTTTTTCCCCGTAGACCTTCCTCAGCCCCCGGATCTCGATCGCCGGACAGGAATCGGGCGCCATACGTGTTTCTCCATCGTACCTGTTTCCCGCGCCGGAGAGCCCGGCCGGAGGATTTTCGTCTGTGGCTCTCAAGTTCGTGGCGCACACGGCCGATGAAGACGGATGTGAGTCAGAGTATTCTGCCCAGGGTCTCCCCGCGCGACCGGGCGCTGAAAAGCCTGGACCAGTTGCCGCCCTTCTCGCCGGTGCTCAACCATCTGATGGCGAGCCTCGCCGACGAGGACGTCAGCTTCGCGCGGCTGGCGGACCTGATCGAACGGGACACAGTGCTCAGCGGCAACGTGCTGCGGCTGGTCAACTCCGCTTTGTACGGGCGCCGCGGCAACGTCAGCAGCGTTCGCGCTGCCGTCTCCATCCTGGGCCTGTACAAGCTGCGCAACTTCCTGCTCGGACTCTCGGTTTCCAGGCTTTGGTCGCGGGTGAAGACGCCGGACTCGTGGTCGATGGCGCGGTTCAACGAGCACGCCATCGCCACGGCGCTTCTGGCGGACCGGCTGGTCCAGAAGTTTCCGGCCGAATACCCGGAAGGCGCCTTCGCCGCGGGGTTGTTGCATGATCTGGGGCGGCTGATGATCGCCACGGCGCTGCCGGAGGAGTTCCTCCGCATCCACGCGATGCGCGTCTCCAGCGGCAAGCCGCTGGAACAGTGCGAGTACGCCGTCATCGACGCCTCCCATGCCGAGCTTTCGGCTGCGGCGCTGGGCAAGTGGAACCTGCCCGCTCCCATCCAGAAGGCGGTGCTGTATCACCACCACCCGGAACTCGACCCCGGCCGGCACGCCGCCGTAGCGCCGCTGAGCCTCGCGATTGCGGTGGCCAATGATCTGGCCAATTCAGCCGGCCACGCCATTACGGACGAGGACGAGCAAGGCGCGCCTGCCCCGCCGGAAGCCCTCTCGCGCCTGAATCTCGCCCACGAGGCCGAGACCCTGCTGGGCGCGCTGGAGGAGGAGATGCAGCCTCTGAAGTCCTCATTCTGACCCGCCGCTGGCGCGCATGGCCGCGGCGTACTCGGGGGGAACCAGCAGACGCACACGGCGCTGGCACAGCCCCACTTCCGCAGGCGCGAATCCGGCGTGCTCGCCGTCCACCTGGAGGTCCACCGCAACCTCTCCCGCCTCCGGCAACTCCACGCGCTCCGCTTTCAGCACATGCACGCCGCGCAGCCGACCCAGGCGCCCGGTGAGGACCCCGGCGAAGTATTTCAGGTAGCGCAGCGAGCTATCCCCCTCGAACAGCACCACCGCCAGGCGGTCCTCGAGCAGGTTGGCGTGCCGTGCGATCCACAAGTCTCCGCCGTAGTTGCGCACGCGCGCCAGCAGGGCGAAGCTGCATTCGTAGCACCGCCCGTCCACGCGCGCTTCAAACACTTCCAGCCGGCGCCCCAGCTGAGCCAGCCCGCCCTCCCAGTAACTGAGCTTGCCCAGCCTCCTCTTCCATTCCGGGCGCACCAGGCGCACGATGCGCGCATCCAGGCCCGCGCCCGCCATGCAGAGGAAAAGCCTTTCTCCGCCGGGGCGGCGCAGCAAGCCGGGAGTCACATCCACGGGTTCCATCTCGCCCAGGCGTTCCACTGCCCGCACGGCGTTGTTGCCGGTTCCGATCTCGCAGCTGAGAACGTTCGCCGTACCTGCCGGCAGCACGAGCAGGGGGACGCCCGTGCCCGCCAGACCTTCCAGCGCCTCGTTGATCGTGCCGTCGCCGCCGGCGATGCAGACCAGATCCGCGCCCTGCGCGATCCAATCTTCGACGACGCGCGAGGCCGTGCCCGGCCCTGGCGTTGGAGCCATTTCTACGCAAGGGAACCGCTCCCGCAGACGGGCCAGAGCCTTCTCCAGCAGTCCGGGACGGGACCGGATGCGGCCCGCCTCCGGGTTGTAGACCACCACCGCTTTTGTCACCTTCACGCCCTAGATACCCTAATAAATGTGACAGTTCAGGAACAGCTCGAGCAACTGCGCGCCGAGATCCGCCGCCACGAATACCTTTACTATGTCCTCGACCGGCCGGAGATTTCCGACGCCGAGTTCGACGGTCTGATGCGCCGGTTGCGCGAACTGGAACAGGCGCATCCCGAGATCCCGGTGCCGCCGGATTCGCCCACGCAGCGCGTCGGTGGAGCGCCGCGCGAAGGTTTCGTCAAGGTCCGCCACTCCTCGCCGATGCTCAGCCTGGACAACGCGCTGAACGAGGGCGAGCTGCGCGACTTCGACCGGCGCGTGCGGGAATTGCTCGGCGGAGAGCCCTTTCAATATGTTGCCGAGCTGAAACTGGACGGCCTTTCGATGGCCGTCCACTATGAAAACGGCATCTTGCGGCAGGCGATCACGCGGGGCGATGGGACCGAGGGTGAAGACGTCACCGAAAACGCCCGGACCATCCGCACCGTGCCCTTGCGCGCTCTGGGGGCGCCGTGGCCGAGGTTCGAGGTGCGCGGCGAGGTCATCATGACCAAGACCGCCTTTCAGCGCCTGAACGAGGAACGCGAGAAACAGGGGCTGCCGCTTTACGCGAATCCGCGGAATTCCGCCGCCGGCTCACTGCGTGTTCTGGATCCCTCCATCACGGCCGCGCGCCAGTTGGAATACCACGCGTATTTCCTGCTGGTGGAGGGCCGCCCCGCCCTGCCGGGCCACTGGCAGTCGCTCGAGAAACTGGCCGAGGCCGGCTTCCGAGTGGACGCGCAGCGGCGGCTGTGCCGGGATGTGGAGGAGCTGCTCGCATTCTGCCGGGAGTGGGAGGAGAAACGCGATTCCCTTCCCTTCGAAATCGACGGCGTGGTGGCGAAGGTGGATTCCATCGCGCAGCAGGAACGGCTCGGGTGGACGGCGAAAGCCCCGCGCTGGGCCATCGCCTTCAAGTTCACGCCGCGGCAGGCGGAGACGGTGCTGGAGAACATCGAGGTGCAGGTGGGGCGCACCGGGGCGCTGACTCCAGTGGCGCGCCTGCGCCCTGTGACGGTCAGCGGTGTGACGGTGACCAATGCGACGCTGCACAACGAGGACTACATCCGCGAGCTGGGGCTGAGGATCGGCGACCGCGTGGTGGTGGAGCGTTCCGGCGACGTGATCCCGAAAGTCGTGCGGCTGGCGGCGCCGGGGCAGGAGCGGCGGGAGTTCGTGATGCCGCAGGAGTGCCCGGTATGCGGAGGCCCTGTGTTCCGCGCCGAGGGCGAGGCGGTGCTGCGGTGCATCAACTCGAGCTGCCCTGCCCGGCTGAAGGAGAGCATTCTGCATTATTGTTCTCGGGGGGTGATGGATATCGACGGGATGGGGGACGCCATCGTGACGCAGTTGATGGCTGCCGGGAAGCTCAAGAGCATCGCCGACCTGTACGAACTTGGCGCCGGCGATCTGGCGCCGCTGGAGCTGGAAGGGGAAAAGGCGCGGCGGCGGCTGGGCGAGAAGGTGGCGGCGCGGATCGTGCAGAACATTGCGGCAACAAAACAGAAGCCGCTTTCGCGGCTGATTGCGGGCCTTGGCATCCCGTTTGTCGGCGAGCGGACGGCGCAATTCCTCGCGCAGTCATTCGCGAGCCTGGACGAGTTGATGGCGGCGGACGAGGAGCGTCTGATGCAGGTGGAGGAAGTGGGGCCGAAAATCGCCGCCAGCATCCGGCGCTATTTTGCCGAGCCGCACAACCGGCAACTGGTGGAAAGGCTGCGAAAAGCGGGGCTGGATTTCGTCTCCACGGAGGCGAGAAAACCGGAAGGCGGCCCCTTGTCGGGCATGACCTTCGTCCTGACCGGGACGCTGCCTGGGTTGACTCGGGACGAGGCCACCCGGCTGATTGAAGCCGCGGGAGGAAAGGTGACCGGCTCGGTGAGCCGGAAGACCAGCGTCGTGGTCGCGGGCGCGGAGGCGGGATCGAAGCTGGACAAGGCGCGCGAGCTGGGGATTCCGGTGTGGGACGAGGCCGAGCTTCGCCGGCGCCTGGGAGGGTGAGGGGCCGAGGGCGGCTGTCAGAAGATCCGGCCGAGGCGGAAGAAGAGGCGGCGGTCGCCGCGGTCGCCGACGCCGCCGCCGAAGTAGACCACGCCGAAGGTGGTTTCGCCCATCAGGCCCAACGAGCCGCTGTATCGCGGCAGCGGGTCCATCCCCGTACGCCATGCCTTGCCCGCTTCCCCGGCGGCGAACAGATAGAAGCGGCCGAAGATGCCGAGGCTCTGGCTGTTGAGGGAGCGCAGCAGCCGGGTTCCGCCGTAGTAGTAGCGGTTGCCGGTTTCGCGGCCGCGGCCGAGGGCGTCGAGCCTGCCGACGCCGCCGACGGCGAAACGGTTGTTCAACGCTTCCTGCCAGCCGGTGAAGCCGGCAGCGGACTCTGTGAGCAAAGACCAGCGGGCGCTGAAAGGGCGGGCATAGCTAAAGGCGGCATCGGCAAGAGCGGGCCGCCGCTCCGTGCCCGGATGGTTCAGCAGCCACGCCGCCAGCAGAGTGGCGCGGATGCAGCGGCGGGGCACGAGGGCGCTGTCCTGCCCCTCGTAGGCCCATCGCAGGTGCAGATCCGTGAAACGCCCGTCGAGCGGCTCGAGGATTTCCGGGCCTTTGGTGACCGCGATGCGCGTGCGGCCGGTGGCGGCGCCGAGCCGGATCTCCTGGAACCGGCCGAACGCGTATCCGAGGTCCATGGCGGCGCCGCCGCGCTGGGAAATGAAGTCGGCAATCTGGTCCTTTCCGCGGTATAACGGTCGACTGTCTTCGATATAAAATCCCTGCGGAGAGAGAAACCATTTTCCGCCACGGATGCGGTAATAGTATTCGCTGGACACCCGGTTGATCTGGCCGATGGAGAGGTCGGTGCGCCATTCGGAGGCGGGTCCGCCGAAATCGAGGAATGTCAGCCGGCCGCCAATGCCGAAACGGAAGCCCTCCTGGCGGGAGGCATCCAGAAGAAATGCCAGGTTGAGAAACGGCGGACCGTGGATTTTCTGGTGGGGCCGGATCAGAATGCCTTCGGTCGTTTCGTGCCGCAGCAGCGAATAGGAGACCGCGTCATAACGGCCCATCCCGGCAATTTTGTTGAGCTCCGTCTCCAGACGGGTGAGATCAAGAGGCTGCGACGGATCCGCGGCAATGGCGTCAACAAGCGCCTTGCGGCGCCGCTCGGCCAGCCGGCCTTCCACGACGATCAGTTGGGGCTTGACGGTTTCGGGCAAGCGGCGGCGCTGGCGGGCGGCGGCATACAGCTCGTACTGATCCGGGGAGAGCGCCAGCGGGCCGAGCATCAGCGATTTCCGCCGGGCGGCTTCGAAGCCGCGGGCGAGGAACTCGTCGAAGCGCGCGTAGTCGGTGGTCTCGAGGCCTTGCAGATCGGGCATCAGCACGAGGTCGGCCAGCCCCATGCTGCGGCGCTCGTTGGCGGAGATCATGATGGAGATGCTGCGACCGGCGACGCCGAGCAGGGAGATGTACTGGTCCGGGTCCGGCGGCTTGTCCAGCGCCACAGCAATCACAATGTCGGCGCCCATGTCGCGGACGACGTCCACGGGCAGATTGTTCAGCAGCCCGCCGTCGACCAGCGTCATGCCGTCGTGCTCCACCGGCGCGAACAGCGCCGGCAGGCTCATGGAGGCGCGCAGGGCGATGGTGAGAGGGCCACGCGAGAAGACCACCTGCTTGCCGTGCCTCAGGTCGGTGGCGACGCAGCGGAACGGCGTGGGGAGCTGATCGAAAGACTCCAGCTGGTCGTAGGCGGCGGCGAAGCGGCTGATGGCGAGTCCGGCGCCGTGCCCGGCGGAAAGCCCCGCGGGCAGTTTCAGCCCTTTGCCGACGCCGAACTCGATGGTGGAGGGGAAATCGCGGCGGTCCTCCTTGCGGCGGAACGCGAGGTGGCGGAACGGCACGGAGGGGCTGAAGGCGGCGTTCCAGTCGAGCTCGCGCACGAAGCGCTCGATTTCCGCCGGGTCGCGCCCGGTGGCGTAGAGCGCGCCGATCAAGGCGCCCATGCTCGTGCCGGCGATGTAATCGACCGGGATGCGGTTCTGTTCGAGCCACTTCAGAACGCCCACGTGAGCCAGACCGAGGGCGCTGCCGCCAGAGAGTGCCAGGCCGATCTTCTTGCGGGGCGCCCCGCCGGGATGCCCGCCGGCCTGTGCCGCGAGCGCCGGGCAGAGGGCGAGCCAGGCTGCCAGGGCGCGAAGCCGCATGAGTCTACAATGCTACCCTGAAAACAAATATGGGAGTGGACTGGTCGCCGGATTCGTGGAAGCGATTCCCTGCGATGCAGCAGCCCGAATACCCGGATCCCGCGGCTCTGGAAAGGGTGCTGGCGGAGCTTTCGGCGCTGCCACCGCTGGTGACAAGCTGGGAGATCGTGGCCCTCAGGGAGCACTTCGCGCGCGCGGCGGAGGGCCGCTGCTTCGTGCTCCAGGGCGGGGATTGCGCGGAGCGCTTCGCCGACTGCAACTCGAAGCGGATCGCCAACCAGCTCAAGGTGCTGATCCAGATGAGCCTGGTGCTGGTGCAGGGCACGCAGAAGCCGGTGGTGCGAGTGGGCCGCTTTGCCGGGCAGTACGCCAAACCGCGCTCGGCCGATTTTGAAGACAGTGGCGGCAAGCGCCTGCCGGCCTACCGGGGCGACCTGGTGAACCGTCCCGAGCCGATCGAGGAGGCGCGGCTGCCGGACGCGCAGCTGTTGCTGCGCGGCTACGAGCGCGCGGCGCTGACGCTGAATTTCATCCGCGCGCTGGTCAAGGGCGGGTTCGCGGATCTGCACCACCCGGAATACTGGGATCTGGACTGGACGCGCCACTCCCCGCAGGCGGAAGAGTACCACCGCATGCTGCACTCGATCACCGACAGCCTGCGGTTCATGGAGAACATTCTTGGCACCAGCGCCTCGGGCAGCGACCGGATCGATTTCTACACATCGCACGAAGCGCTGCTGCTTCCCTACGAGCAGGCGCAGACCCGGTGTGTGCCGCACCGTCCCGGCTGGTTCAACCTTTCGACGCATTTTCCGTGGGTAGGCATCCGCACGGCATCGCCCGAGGGCGCGCACATCGAGTATTTGCGCGGCATCGAAAACCCGGTGGGCGTGAAGATCGGACCCGGGCTGGCGGTGGACGAAATTTGCCGGATCGCCGCAAAGCTGAATCCCCGCAACGAGCCGGGGCGGCTGGCGCTGATCCACCGCTACGGCGCGGCGCGGATTGCGCAGGGTCTGCCGCCGGTGATTGAAGCCGTGCGGCGCGAGGGGTTCAACGTGCTGTGGATCTGCGATCCAATGCACGGCAACACGCGCCGGACGTCGAACGGCTACAAGACGCGCAGCTTCGACGACATCGAGAGCGAGCTGAGCCAGGCCATCGACATTCACCCGCAGTGCGGCTCGCTCCTCGGGGGAATGCACATCGAGCTGACGGGGGAGAACGTGACCGAGTGCACGGGCGGAGCGCGGGGGCTGTGCGAGGAGGACCTGGCGCGCGCCTACGAGAGCGAGGTGGACCCGCGCCTGAACTACGAGCAGGCGCTGGAGCTGGCGCTGCTGGTGGCGCGGCGGTGGAGAGCCAACGGGCGCTGACGCGGCGGGGCGCGCCTCAGGTAGGATGAATCCGTGCTGATGGCGGCGGCGATGCTGTGGGCGTGGCAGGCGGCGGCGCCGCCGTGCGCGCTGGCGCAATGGGCAATGGGGCGCGGGGACAAGCCGGCAGTGCTGGACGTGGCGGTGATGCAGGTGGAGGAGCGCGGGGCGGCGGCGGCGCGGCTGGCGTGGCACGACCCCGACAGCGAGATCTGGGTGCGGCCGCTGAGCGACGGCGAAACCGCGCTGATGCTGGTGAACCGGGCGGCGCGGGCGGTGAGCGTGGACGTGATCTGGCGGGAACTGGGGCTGGGCGAGAAGCGCGCGACGCTCCGCGTGTTCGACGTGCTGCGGCGCAAGAACCTGGGCAAGATCCACGGCGGGTTCGCGCACCGGCTGGAAGCGGGCGCGTGCGCGCTGTTCCGGCTGGAGCCATGAAACAAAACATCCTGTTTCTGTTTTTGGCCGCGGCGCTGGCGGCGCAGGGCGGCGGGCTGCCTGTTTCCGTGTGGTACGGCGGCGGCAAGGCGCGGGCGCCGATGCTCGAGCCGGTTCCCCGCGCGAAGAAGGAGTTGTGGCGGGAGGACATCCGCAAGATCCGCGGACTGGGTTTCCGCACGTTCCGCTGCTGGGTGGACTGGGCGTCGGCGGAGCCCGAGCCCGGCCGCTACGACTTCTCCACGCTCGACGTCCTGCTGGAGCTCGCCGAGGAAGAAGGGATGCGCGTGTTCGTGCAGGTGTACATGGACTCGGCGCCGGATTGGGTGGGGCGGCGGTATCCGGATTCGCTGTTCGTGTCCTCGAACGGGCAGGCGGTGGCGCCGGAATCGTCGCCGGGCTACTGCCGCGACCACCCGGGCGTGCGCGGCGCGGACAATGCGTTCTACCGCGCACTGGCGCGACACGCCACGCGCAGCAGGGCCTTGCTCGGGTGGGACCTGTGGAGCGAGCCGCATGTGATCAACTGGGCGAATCCCACCTACATCCCGAACCCCGAGTTCTGCTTCTGCGCCAACACGAAGAGGCGATTCCGCGAGTGGCTCCAGAAGAAGTACGGATCGCTCGGATCGCTGAATCAGGCGTGGTACCGGCGCTACCGGTCCTGGGAAGAGGTAGAGCCGAACCGGCTTTCCACCATCCTCAGCTACACGGATTACATCGACTGGAAGATGTTCATCGCCGACAAGCTGGGAGAGGACCTGCGGGAGCGCTACGAGGCGGTGAAAGCTGCCGCGCCGCAGGCGCCCGCCACAAGCCATGCGGCGGGCGTGGGACTGTTCGCCTCGCCGCACTGGTGGGAAGGGCAGTCCGACGACTGGATCATGGCGCGGCAGGTGGATCTCTACGGCACCAGCTTTTACCCGAAGCACTCGGCCTTTGTGGACCGCGACCCGGTGTGGCGCGGAGCGCTGCTGGATTTCACGCGAAGCTTTGGCTACGCCGAGGGGCGGCAGGGGTTCGTGATCGGGGAGTTGCAGGCAGGATTCGGCACCATCGCAGTGAACGTGAGCCCGGAGGTGACGCCGGAGGACCTGCGGATCTGGGCGTGGTCGGCGGTCTCGCGGGGCGCGAAGGGGATCCATTTCTACGCGTTCTATCCGATGAGCACCGGTTACGAGGCGGGCGGATTCGGGCTGATTCATCTGGACGGCACGCTGACAGAGCGGGCGAAGGAGGCGGGGCGGTTTGCGCAGGCGGTGGCGCGCCACGAGAAACTCCTGGAGGCGGCGCGCCCGCCGCGTGCGGAAGTGGCGGTGATCTACAATCCGCTGGCGCACTTCGTGGGCGGGAGGCAGCGGCAGGCGGCGTATGGAGGGCCGCAGGGCGAGGTGGCGGGCATCGAGAGGGACTCGCTGCTCGGCTTCTATAAAGCATTGTGGGCCGAAAATGTTCCGGTGGATTTCGTCCACGCGGGGGCGCTTTCGGCAGAGTCGCTGGCGCAGTACCGGCTGGTGTACCTGCCCTACCCGCCGATGCTGCCTTCATCTGCGGGCGGGGTGCTGCGCGAGTACGTGCGCGCGGGCGGGCGCCTGGTGGCGGAGGCGCGCGCAGGGTGGAACAGCGAGGCGGGACGCGCATCGGAGATCATCCCGGGCATGGGACTGCACGAGGTGTTCGGCGCCCGCGAGGCTTCCGTGGAGACAGTTCCCGCCGGGCGGACCGTCGTGGTGTTCGAAGGCGGGCTGCGCGTGCCGGGGCGGTGGTTCCGGGAAGTGCTGGCGCCGCTGGGCGGCAGGGTGGTGGCGCACTTCGAGGACGGCGCGCCCGCAGCGGTGGAGGCCGCATACGGGAAAGGCAAGGCGCTGCTGGTGGGTTCGTATCCGGCGGCAGCCTACCATTCGGCGCCGAGCGAGGACGCGCGCCGCTGGTTTGTGTCCCTGCTCGACTGGGCGGGCGTGGAGCGGAAGCTGGTTGCCGAGGGCGGCGTGGAGGCGCGGTGGCTGGAATCGGGCGGCGGGCGGATCGTGTTCGTGTTCAACCACGACCGGGAGGCGAAGCAGGTGCGCCTTAGTTGGCGGGAGCAGGCGGATTGGAGGGTCACAGACCTGCTGTCCGATCGGCCGGGCCGTGCCTCCTTGGAACTGGCGGGCCGCAGCGTGGCTGTGCTGCTCTTCGAGAGGGAGTAGCTGCAGCGCGGCGGCTTGGCGAGCCGGGGCGAGGGGGTGCTGCGGGACGCCCGGCGGTCTGGTGTCCGGGCAGCGGCAATTCAATCCAACGCTCAGTCGAAGGTGATGGATCGAACCATCCTCTGGAACACCGGCTCAAAGGCGGGATAGTCCGGCAGCGGGGCGATGCAGATCAGGTAGAAGAGCTCGTTGTCGCGTTCGATGGTGATGAGCACGTCGACTTCGCGCAAGCCTGCGAAGGGCGAGTCGGAGGAAAGCTTCGTGACGATGGCGCGGCGCCCGCCCACGCTGATCCACTGGCCCTTTTCGACCACGCGCATGTTGGAGTTCTGGCGCGAGAGGGACTCGATGAGCGCCTGCGTGTCCTTCTCCAGGCTCACGGCGCGCTGGAGGCTCGCGCGGTTCAGAATGACGCCGTATCCGACATGACCCTGCACGAGCCCTTCGGCCGGCGCAATGGTCGCACCGGACTGCGACTCGCTGGCGCGCCAGTTTTCCGGGTACTGCAAGGAAATGCCGCCGCCGCGGTACCAGCGCATCTGGTCAGAAACCGGAACACGTTCCGGCTTGGGTGCATTCGGCAGCGCCGCCGGTCCGCCTTCCTTGCCGGGCTGCGCCGGCTTGGCCGCCTTGGGCAACGCCGCCACCAGAGACTGGATCCGCTTCAAGTCGCCCTCGCTGGCGTTGTAAGGGCCGCGCGGCATATAGGGCAGCTGGCCTTCGATCGCCTTGACACGATTGCCGGGATTGGGGTGTGAAGCGGTGAAAATCTCGACGAGCTTCGGGGTTTTGCCCTTCCTCTCCGCTTCGAGTCTTTCAAAGAACCGTGCCATTTCCACAGGGTTGTAGCCGGCTTTGGCCATGGTGTAGGCGCCGAGCAGATCGGCGTCGCTTTCCGCATTGCGAGAGTACTTCAGCAGAACCGAGTTGGCTCCCAGCCCGATGCCAAGCTGCGCCAGCTGGCCAGTGAGCGAGCCGCCGCCGATGACGGCGCCGGCCAGCAGCGCGCCGAGCTGCGCGAACTGTGCCTTGGACGCCTGGTTGGTGCCGTGCCGCAGCACCACATGGGACAACTCATGGGCGAGCACGCCCGCCAGTTGGGCTTCGTTCTCCACGGCGCGGAGCAGTCCCGTGTGCACATACATGGGCCCGCCGGGCAGCGCGAAGGCATTGATCGAATCCTCTTGCACGACCTTGAAGAAGAAGGGATACTTCTCGAGCTTCCCCTTCTCCACCAGACGGTTGCCGACCCGGTTGACGTACTCGGTGAGTTCGCGGTTCTGGACGATGACGAACTGTTGCTCGACCTGTCTGGAGAATTCCCGCCCGATCTCGATGTCCTGTTCCTTGCTGAACAGGTTCCAGCCGGGCTTGGGGAGATTGCGCCGCTTCGCCTGTGCATGCGCGACGGGGGCGAGCACGGCGGCCAGCAGGGCAAGAACGAGAAGAGGTCTTCTGCGCATGGCCTTCAATTCCTATGCTGGCATAATGGACGATATGACGCCTACCGAAAAGATCTGGCACAACGGTCGATTCATTCCCTGGGACGAGGCCCGCATCCACGTGCTTTCGCACGTGGTGAGCTACGGCAGCTCCGTCTTCGAGGGCGTCCGCTGCTACGACACGCAGCGCGGGCCGGCCATTTTCCGCCTCCGGGAGCACACGCGGCGGTTACTGGATTCCTCCCGGGTTTACCGCATTCCGGTGGATTTCCCGCTGGAGGATCTCATGCAGGCGCAGGTCGAGCTGGTACGGGTCAACCGGCTGCGCTCCTGCTACATCCGGCCCATCATTCTGCGCGGGTACGGCAGCATGGGCGTGATGCCCACGGGCAATCCGACCGAGGTGTTCTTCGCCTGCTGGGAATGGGGCAAGTACCTGGGCGAGGAGGCCATGACGCAGGGCGTGGATGTGTGCGTCTCCTCCTGGAACCGCATGGCGCCGAACACGCTGCCGGCGCTGGCCAAGGCGGGCGGCAATTATCTCAATTCCCAGCTCATCCGCATGGAGGCCCACCTGGACGGCTACGCCGAAGGCATCGCGCTGGATGCCAACGGCTATGTGAGCGAGGGCTCGGGCGAGAACATCTTTGTGATCCGCGACGGCGTCATCCACACGCCGCCGCTGTCGGCAAGCGTTTTGCCGGGCATCACGCGGGACAGCATCCTGCGGCTGGCGCGGGAGGCGGGCATCCCCGTGGTCGAAACCAACATCCCGCGGGAGATGCTCTATATCGCGGACGAAATCTTCTTCACGGGAACCGCCGCAGAGGTGACGCCGGTGCGCAGCGTGGACCGGATTCCGGTGGGCGCGGGACGCCGAGGACCAGTGACGGAGCAGCTTCAGAAGGCCTTCTTCGACATCGTCGAGGGGCGCGTGGAAGACCGTTTCGGCTGGCTGACTCCTGTGCCCGTGGAGTGAAGCCGGCAAAGGGTGGAATGGAAACCGGCCGCCCGCCCGCTCCCGATGTCAACCTCCCCCGAGATTCACTTTTCGGAGCGGGCCGGCGGCCGAACTGTCTCCACTGTAGAATGAGCGCCGCGCGGCCGGGAAGAGCCGCGGATGGCTTTCCGCGCCGATTTCAACAGGTTTTTCCTGCAATGGATGGAATGAGTTAGGCTGTGAAGGGTGTGCACGGGCTGTGCATAAAACGTGAAAGCCATGAAATGTTTTGGAATTGACGCCTTCTCCGGGGAGCCGGTGGTCCTGCATCTCGAGGCCGGGGTGATCACCGGTATCGACCCGCTGCTGGAGCGTCCCGCCTCGCTGCCATGGCTGGCACCGGGATTCATCGACCTGCAGGTGAACGGGTATGCAGGGGCGGACTTCTGTAGCGCCGATACGCCGGACGAGGCGATTGAACTGGCATTGCAGGCACAGTTCGCCTGCGGGGTGACGCGCCTGTTCGCCACGGTGATCACCGGTTCAAGGGAGACCATGCTGTCCGCCATCCGGCACCTGGCAGAGGCGCGGCGGCAGTTGCCGCACGGGCGGGCGCTGGAGGGCATCCATGTGGAGGGGCCATTCATCTCGCCGGCGGACGGGCCGCGCGGCGCACACCCGCGCGAGTGCGTCCGCCCGCCGGATCTGGAGGAATTCCACCGCTGGCAGGAGGCGGCCGAAGGGCTGGTTCGCATGGTCACCGTGTCGCCCGAGTGGCCGGGCGCGCCGGCGTTCATCGAGGCCATCACCAGCGAAGGCGTGGTGGCGGCCATCGGCCATCTGGACGCGAGCCCGGAGCAGATCGACGCGGCCGTCCGCGCAGGCGCGCGCATCTCGACGCACTTGGGCAACGGCTGTCACGCCGTCTTGCCGCGGCACCCGAATTACCTGTGGCAGCAGCTGGCTGACGACCGGCTGGCGGCCTCTTTCATCGTCGATGGCATCCATCTGGACTCCGCGTTCTTGCGCGTGGCGTTGCGGGCCAAGGGCCTGGAGAGGAGCGTGCTGATTACCGACGCGGTCGCCCCCGCGGGGTGCGCTCCGGGGCCTTACCGGCTGGGCGAGGTGGACGTGGAGCTGCGCGCCGATGTCCGTGTCACCCTGCGCGGACGGGAACAGCTGGCGGGCAGCGCCCTTCGCATGGATCGCGGGGTGGAGAACCTGATGCGGCTGGCCGGGCTGAGCCTGCCGGAAGCCCTCACGATGGCGACCCGAAACCCGGCGCGGGTGGGACGGATCGAGCACCGCCAGCGCGGACTCCAGCCCGGCGAGCGCGCGGACATCGTCGAGTTCGACTATGACGCGCCGGCGCGCTCCATCCGCATCCGGCGGACGTGGCTGAGCGGGGAGCTGGTGTTCGAGGCAGAACCGGCCCGCTGATCCGCGCCTCCCGAAACGGCAGGAACTGGCCGCGCGTTTGGGCGGCTTGCATGGGGAGTTTGCCCCGTGCCAAGACTGTCTCGCGATTCGAAGCGGGAAAGGCTCACGCGGTGAGCCACTGCCCCATGCACACTTCTGGCATGAGGCAACTGTTCATGGCTGCACGGATTTTCCTTTTCCTCCCGCTTCTTGCTTTCGCGCTCCCCGCGCAGACGGCGCCGGACTTCCGGGAAGCGCAGAAGAGCCCGAGGCCGGATCTCCTGGCCACAATGACGGGCAAGGCGCTGGACAGGGGCGCCCTGATGCCGGCCAGTGGCGGCGTGCTGGCGCACGTGGCGCACGGTGGGCCGTGGCGGACGCTGATCACCCTGACCAATCCGGATGTGGCGGAGACAGGCAGGGCAGTATTGGCGTTTTACACGAGCACAGGCGCTCCGCTTGTCCTGACACTTGCCAACGGACGGAAGACGGTGACCACATCCAGATTCGAGATCATCCTGCCTCCGCGGAACGTGATGTTCCTGGAGCCAGTAGCAGTGCCCGGGACCGTCTTCACGGGCTTCGCGGAGCTCGAAGTCGAATCCGGCAAGATGACGGGCTATGCGGTCTTCCGGGCTGTCTTGCCGGACAGGCCGGACCTGGAGGCGGTGGTGCCGCTCGAGTGGGGCGTCACGAAAACGGCGATGATAGCCTTTGACAACACCCGCGGCTTCGTCACTTCGGTGGCCATCGCCAACCGCTGGGAGTTTTTCCCGTGCGAGCTGATCGCCGACGTCTATGACGAAGACGGCATCCTGCTGGGCAGCTACCGCAGAGTGCTGGCGGGAATGTCGCAGACGGCGTTTGAAACGTGGCGCGAGTGGCCAGCCACGGCGGGGCGGCGCGGCGTGGTGCGGCTGTCGAATACGGGAAGCGTGGGAGGCTTCTCGGCGCTGGCGCTGCTGTTCAACCCGACGGGATCGGTGACCACGGCGCCCGTGCCGGAGGTCATGTGATGGCCGAGGGCGCCCGCGCGGGGCGCGAGCCAGACGTCGGCTTGCGCCCCGCCACCGGGGCCATGCGGTTTCCCTGCCCCGTGCAGAGTGCTGCGGCTAGCGCTGCCGTTTGGCAGCCTCCCGCTCGAAGTGCGCGCCCTCGCGCATGCCCTGGAAGCGCTCAAGCTGCTTCGCCTTGTTCGGGCCCCAGTGGGTCCCATCTTCAAAGAGCACGAGGTCGAGTTGCGCTTCCACCGGCTGCCTTTCCGGCAGCTTCACCGCGTCCGTCCACTTCTCGCCGGGCTGGAAGCTCTGGCGCCCCAAACTCATCCCAAGGCCGCGCGTCGAGACAGCGTGGGTGGTGATGGAAGCCACTTTGCCGTCCTCGCCGCGGCGGATCAGCCGGACTGCATAAGCGGCGACCGGTTTGCCCGAGAGGTTCTCGAACTCGAGCACGGCCGCCGGGTCCGCTGCAGTTGTATCCACGCGCATCGCCACATTCAGCGGCGCCGCGCCGGTTTGCGGCGCCGCCACCGCCAGAATGCCCAAGGCTGCTATCAGGGCCAAGCCCAGCACAATCTGCCTCATGGGTTGCCTCCTTTGCTCCATCATTCGCTTCAGTTCTCACTCCAGGCACATTTCATCACAGGCGCAACAATGAAATGTGTCCGATACGAACACTTGCCTCAACTCGTCATAATACGAGCACGACATCTGCCAGAATACGCAGGAGCCGGAACAACTCGAGCGGACTCCCGGCTCGTTGCAGCAGCCCATCCAGACACGCATCCCGTTGCATGTCATGTCGAAATTCCCGCTCCCGCCGTTGAGGCATGTGTATAAAGTCCAGCAGGGCGAACAATGCCCCTGGGCTCCCGATCCCAATGCAGGAAAAGCCAGGCAGCTCATCATAACCAAAGCAGCCTGGAGCCAGATTCGCTGTCGTACCCAAGTCCTCATGACCCTTTTATATCCCCCCCCGGCGTGTCAAGGGCTTTTTCTTCAAAAGAGCAAACCGCCGGGCGAAGGGTTCCAGGTTTTTTCGATGGGCAGGTGTCAGATTGTACTGTAAATCACCTCGCCGTCCGGCCGCCCCGGGATGGTGAATTCTGGCGGAGACCGGAGCAATTTGTGAAAATTCCGAACAGGGATCAGGGGCCAGACCGGAATCTCTCGTCCTTTCGGCACTTGGGACGGAGGCGGGCGCCAGGAGGTTTCGCTGGACCGGGGACCCGTGCAATGGAAGCCCCCAAGGGCGGCCCGTCGCGGAACGGCCGAACCGCGCGAGGATCAGCGAATCAGGGCGAACGCCTTCTTCATGGCGCGAATGGTGGCGGCGAGCGCCTCTTCGGGCGGCAGCGCGCGGAGCGCGGCGTTGAAAGGCTCGCAACGCGCCGGGGCATCGCAGCCCAGCGAATTCAGCGTATTCAGGAAATCCGCCAGCGGGATGACGCCCGTGGCGAGGGGAAGTTCGCGCTCGAGGTCTTTCTGTTCGTCGCGGGCGCGCCCGGCGGGGGCGTCGTTCAGATCGATGGAAATCACCTCCGCGGCGCGCAGGGAGCGCAGATCCTCGACCGTCTCACCGGCTGTATACCAGTGCCAGCTGTCCATCACGAGGCCGACGTTTGGACGGCCGATTTCGGCGATCAATTCCCGGGCCTCGCGCAGGGTGTGAACGAACGGAAAACGCCGCGCCGTCCACGAGGTCTTCGGGCCGACATACTCAAGGCCGAAGTGGCAGCCGTGGTCTTCCAGCACTTGCGCCACCGCGCGGAGGCGGCGGACGTGGAGGCGGAAGTTCTCGAGGAAGGTCAGCTCGTCGCTGGCAGGCGAAATCCAGGTCGTGACGCGATCCGCCCCGGCGCGCTTCAGCGCGCCGGCGCGCTCCGGCAGACTGCGCAGCCCCTTCTGGAACTCCTCCTCGCCGCGCCGGAAATCGACGGGAAGCCCGGCTTGGCCCCAGACAAGGCCGGCCCGCTTCATGTGGCCGAGCAGTTCGGCCCGCTCCGCCTCCGGCGCCGAGGCGAGCCACGCGGAATCCGCCGTGACGGCCTCGAAGCCGAACCGGATGGCGTAGGCGACGGCCTCCGGCAAAGACGCCTTGACGCCGATGGACCCGCAATCGAGCTGGATCTTCATCCTGGTGGCGGGCGGCGCCTGGACAAGGGCGGCCCCGCTGGTCAAAAGGTCCCGTCTCGTCATACAATTCCTTTCAAACCGCTTCGCGCTCCCCATGAGCATAACACTCGACCAACTGCTGGCCCGGCTTGAAGACCCCGGAACACCGGTCGTTTGGCTGGATCCGGCGCTGCCGGAGTGGCTGTGGGAGCAACTGCCCGCGGCGGCGACCGGGCAGGGCTACCACGTGCTGCATCTCGGACAGTCTGGTCCGGTCTTCGATCTGGACTCGCTCCTCTCCGCCTTTGGGCGGCTCCTGCCGGCCAGCACCGCATACGACCACAGCCTGCCTTCCCTGAGGGCGGCGCTGCAGGAGGTCGCGGCGGACAGTCCCAAGGGGTGTCTAATCCTGTTCCCGAATCCCGACGCCCTGCGGCAGGCCGAGGAATCCACGTTTGAGGACCTGATCGAAGTCTTTGAAAGCGTGGATGATCTGCGCCGCCGGCGGGGGCGGGCCGGACTCAAGGCGGTGGTGCGGGACTGAGGGGCGCGGATTTTACAAAAGAGAATCTGAATCCCGAAGCTAGTGTCTGCTATCTTAGTAGCTGATCATGTTAGCAGACGCTAGATCAGACGGCGCATCCCGCCCGGTTCCGGTGAAGGCGAGAGGCCGGTTACCGGCGGCGGAGCGGCGGGCTGCCATCGTGCAGGCGGCGATCCACCGGTTTGCCAAGCATGGCTTTCGGGGAACAACCACACGGGAGCTGGCGGCGGCGGCAGGGGTCAGCGAGCCGGTTCTCTACCAGCACTTTGCGACGAAACGGGACCTGTACAACGCCATCGTCGACCATCTGATTGCAGAGGCGCACGAGCGGTTCGACCAGCGGGCCAAGCAGCTGGAGGCGGTGGCAAACGACCGCGAGTTCCTGCAATGGCTGGGCGAGAGCATCCTTGCCTACCACATGGAAGATCCCGACCGGATCCGGCTGCTGTTGTTCAGCGCGCTGGAAGGGCACGAACTGGCGGACCTGTGGTTTCAGAAGGCCACCATGGACCAGATCCGCTGGGTGGAGGCGAGCCTGGAAAAGCGCATGACAGCGGGCACCATCCGAATCCGGGAACCGGAGCTGGTGGCGCGTGCGTTCATTTTCATGGTGAGCCATTTCGGCCTGAAGCATCTTCTATTTGCCGGCCGGTGCGCACCGGCGCCTGATGCCCGGCTTGTCGAGAAGCTCGTCGACATTTTTCTGAATGGAATTGCCGTTCAAAAGGGAATTACGGATAGAGACCATGCGGAATCCTAAGAATCTCTGGATCTTTTTCAGCGCGCTGGCCGCCGTGCTGGCGCTGGCCGGATGCAGCAGCCGCCAGGAGGGGACGGCCAAGGCAGCCTCGCGCCCGGCGGGCCCCATCGCAGTCCGCACAGCTCTGGCGCAGGAGCGGACGGTGGAACGGGCGATCCTGGTCACCGGCTCCTTGTTGCCCGACGACACGACGACGGTCTCCTGCGAGGTGGCCGGCCGCGTGGCGAAGCTCCACTTCGATTTCGGGCAGGCGGTGCGCAAGGGCCAGGTGATGGCGGAGCTCGACAGGCAGGAGCTCACGCTGCAACTGGAGCGGGTGAAGGCGGCGCTGGAGCAGGCGATGGCGCGGATCGGAATGGACCGGGAGACGATGAAGGAACCCGATTCGACGCCGATGATGCGGCAGGCGCGGGCGCAGATGGAGGACGCGCAGTCGAAGTACGAGAACGCGAAGAAGCTCGTCAAGACGGGCGACATCGCGCAGGAGCGCTTCAACGAAATCGAGAAGATGTACCTGGCGCGCAAGGCGGCGTATGAAGCGACGCAGGACGACCTGCGCACGCAGCTGGCGCTGATCCGGTCGCTGCGGGCGGAGGTGGGACTGGCGGAGAAGCGGCTGCGCGATGCGACCGTGGTGGCGCCGATGGACGGCATCGTCCAGGTGCGGCATGTGGCCGAGGGACAGTATGTGCGGGACAACGCGGCGATCTACACGCTGGTGAAGTCCTGGCCGTTGCGCCTGCGGGTGGAGATCCCGGAGCCGGCTGTGGGGCTGGCGCGGGTGGGATCCACGCTGGTGTTCACGACCAGCGCTGCGCCGGGAGCGGAATTCCGGGCCACCATCCGGACTTTGAACCCGTCGCTCGACGCGCGGTCCCGGACGCTGACGGCGGAGGCGAGGATCGAAACGCGGGATGAACGCCTGAAGCCGGGCTCGTTCGTGCAGGTGCGTCTGGTGACGGATCCTGCCTACCGCGTGGTGTCGATCCCGCGAGCGGCGGTGTACACGGTGGCCGGGCTCAACAAGTTCTTCACCATCGAGAATGGCAAGGCCGTCGAGCACCGCATCCCGGAGATTCTGGGCGGCAACGGCTATGTGGAGATCCCGCCGGGCATCATCGAGGCGGGCGCCACGGTGGCGGTGTCCAGCGTGCCGATGCTGAGCGACGGCGTTGCCGTGACGGTGCGGCAGTAGCGGTTTTTTTCTTCTCTCGGAGTCATTTTTCATGCAGAAGCTCGCAGAGATCTGTATTCGCCGGCCCGTGTTCGCCACCATGCTGATCCTGGCCCTGGTGGTGATCGGGCTGGATTCCTACCGCAAGCTGGGTGTGGACTTCTTTCCCAAGGTCGAGTTCCCCTACGTTTCCATCACGACGGTGCTGCCGGGGGCTTCGCCCGAGGAAGTGGAATCGCAGGTGACCAAGGTGCTCGAGGAGGCGGTGAACACGATCTCGGGCATCGACGAACTGAACTCGACTTCGGCCGAGGGTGTGTCGATCATCACGATCGGCTTCGTGCTGGAGAAGGATCCCGAAGTCGCCGCGCAGGAGGTGCGCGACAAGGTCAGCACGGTGCTCGGGCAGCTGCCGCGGGACGCGCGCACGCCCGTGGTGGAGAAGCTGGCGACCGACGCGGCGCCGGTGCTGAACATCGTGGTCAGTTCCCCGCGGGACATGCGCGAGGTGACCAAGATCGTCGACGACCAGATCAAGAAGAACATCGAGACGATCAGCGGTGTCGGCCAGGTGCGGTTCGTGGGCGAACGCAAGCGGCAGATCCAGGTGCTGCTGAACCCCGAGAAGCTGGCTGCCTACAACCTGAACATCGAGCAGGTGCGGATGGCGCTGGCGGCGCAGAACGTGGAGATCCCCGGCGGGCGCATCGACGAGGGCAACCGCGAGCTGACTCTGCGTACGCTGGGACGCGTCGCGCAGCCGCTGGACTTCGCGCGGATCATCGCGGGGACGGTGAACGGGGCGCCGGTGCGGATCTCCGATATCGGCGAGGTGCAGGACGCTTACGAGGAACCCCGCTCGATCGCGCGGCTGAACGGGCGCCCCGCAGTGGCGCTGGCGGTGCGCAAGCAGGCGGGGACGAACTCTCTGGACGTGATCGCCGCCATCAAGCAGAGGATCGAGGAGCTGAAGCCTTCGCTGCCGCCGGACTTCGAAATCACTTACGCGCGCGACCAGTCCGGCTTCATCCGGGCGGCTTACAACGCCGTGCTGGAGCACCTGGTGCTGGGCGGCTTTTTCGCCGCCATCATCGTTCTGTTCTTTATCCGCAACTGGCGCTCGACGTTGATTGCGGCGATCGCGATTCCCACCTCGATCATCTCGACGTTCACGCTGTTGAACTGGATGGGCTTCAGCCTGAACCAGATCACGATGCTGGCGCTGACTCTGGTGGTGGGCATCGTGATCGACGACGCCATCGTGGTGCTGGAGAACATCTTCCGGCACATGGAGGAGAAGGGCCTGCCGCCGATGGAGGCAGCCGCGCTGGGCACGAAGGAGATCGGGCTGGCGGTGCTGGCGACCACCTTGTCGCTGATCATCATCTTCATCCCGATCGCCGTGATGCCCGGCATCGTGGGGCGCTTCATGTCGTCGTTCGGCTACACGGCGGCGTTTGCGGTGGGCATCTCGCTGATCGTTTCGTTCACGCTGACGCCGATGCTATGCTCCCGGTTCCTGAAGCTGGGCAAGCAGGAGAAGGCGACCAAAGCGGGATTCTTCGACAAGCTGTTCGCCGCACCCTACAAGCGCATGCTCGTCTGGTCTCTGAACCACCGCTGGGCGATATCGGCGGCCGCTCTGGCAGTGATGCTGTCCACCATTCCCATGGTGCGCTCGATGGGCGTGGACTTCCTGCCCACCGACGACCAGTCCGAGTTCGAGATCAACGTGCGGATGCCGGTGGGCTCGTCGCTGGAGGGCACGTCGCAGGTGATGGCGCTGATCGAGGAGGACCTGAAGGAACTGCCCGGAGTGCGCGACCTCTTTGTCACCATCGGCGCCGACCAGCGCCGGCAGGTGGACCGCGGATCGGTGATCGTCGAACTGGTGGACGTGAAGGACCGCAAGCAGTCGCAGCGTCAGTTGATGGACATGGCGCGCGAGAAGCTGGCCAAGTACAAGGACCTGATCGTCACCGTGCAGCTGCCGTCGCTGATCTCCGGCGCGCCGAACAGCGACTTCATGTTTTCCATCCAGGGGCCTGACCTGAACCGGCTGGAGCAGTACGCCAACTCGCTGATGGCGCGCCTGAAGCAGATTCCGGGCGTGGCGGACATGGAGTTGACCTACGAGTCCGGCAAGCCCGAGGTGAGGGTGCAGATCAACCGCGACAAGGCGGCGGACCTCCATGTGAACGTGGCGCAGGTGGCCAACGCGATGCGCGTTCTGGTGGGCGGCGACGATCAGGCGACCACCTACAAGGAAGGGGACGACCGCTACGACGTGATGCTGCGCGTGGCGAAGGAGTTCCGCAACTCGCCGCGGACGCTGGAGCGGCTGTATGTTCCTTCTGCAACGCTCGGCAACGTTGCGTTGTCGAACGTGGCGAGCTTCGAGCTGGGCGCCGGACCGACGTCGATCGACCGTTACAACCGGCAGCGGCGGGTGCTGATCATGGGCAACCTGTCGAAAAACCTGGCTCTGGGCGACCTGATCGCGCTCGCCAACCAGCACATGGAATCGCAGAACATGCCTCCGGGCTATACGTACGGCACGGTGGGGCGTTCGCGCGAGCTCGGGCGCGCGATGCAGAACTTCCTGATCGCGTTCCTGCTGTCGATCGTGTTCATGTACATGATCCTGGCGTCGAACTACGAGAGCTTCATTGATCCGGTGACGATCCTGCTCTCGCTGCCGCTGTCGGCGCCGTTCGCGTTGCTGAGCCTGTTCCTGGCGCGCGAGAACTTTTCGATCGTGTACACGTCGCTGGGCATTCTGGTGCTGTTCGGGATCGTGAAGAAGAACTCGATTCTTCAGATCGACCACATCAAGGGGCTGCGGCGCGAGGGAATGCCGCGGCTGGAGGCGATCATTCAGGGTTGCGAGGACCGGCTGCGTCCGATCCTGATGACAACGGCGGCTCTGGTGGCGGGCATGATTCCGCTCGCCGTGGGCACGGGCGCGGGCTCGGGAACGCGGCGCACGGTGGCCATCGTCGTTATCGGCGGGCAGTCTCTGGCGCTGCTGCTGACGCTGCTGGTGACGCCGGTGGCGTATTCGCTCTTCGACGACGTGGCCCATTCGCGGCTCTGGCGGCGGCTCTTCTCGCGCATGCCCAAGCCTGCGCCGACGACGGCGGCGATGCTGGCGCTGGCCCTTCTTCTCTTGCCCGCGGTCGCCTTGGCGCAGCCGGCTGCGGAAGATCCGTTGCGCGCGGCGCGGCAACAGGTGCTCCACGCCAAGCGCGTGGGGGTCTCCGATGCGCTGCGCGAACTGACGTTGCAGCAGGCGCTGGAACTGGCTCTCAGGAACAACCTGGAGATCGAAATCGAACGTTCGTATCTGGACACAGCCGCCGCCATGTTGAAGAGCGCCCGGGGCGCCTTCGATCCGCTGGTGCAGTACAACCCGTCGTTCGACACGAGGAACCTTCCGGTCGCGAACACGCTGGCGGCGCCCGGAGGGCGCTTGAGCGAGCGCTACCTGAACCACAACTTCTACGTGCGGGGCAAGACGCCGTTCTCCGGTCTGGGCTGGCACATCGACTTCGAGAACCAGCGGCAGTCCACCAACAACCCCTTCACCGCGCTGACGCCGTTCCTGACATCGCGGCTCGGCACGGGCTTCACGTTCCCGCTGCTGCGGTTCCGCGAGGTCGATCCCGACCGCGCGCAGCTCAGGATCCGCATCAAGCAGTGCGACCAGCAGCGCGCCGCCTTCGAGTTGAAGGTGATCGACGTTGTGACGCGGACACAATCGGCTTACTGGGACCTGGCAGCGGCGATCGAAGACGCCACGGTGGCGGCCGACGGCGTGCGCCTGGCGCGCGAGCAGCATGAGCGGAACCTGCGGTTCATCGATGCGGGCACGCTGGCGCAGGTGGAGAGCGCGGCGTCGGAGGCCGAGTTGCAGCGGCGCATCGATTCTTTCCAGACCGCGCTCACCGTGGTGGCTGCCGCGGAGAATCAGCTGAAGACGATCCTGACGCCGAGTCCTGCAGACGCTCTGTGGAGCGAGCGGCTGGTGCCGGTGGATGCGCGGGCGCTGCCGCCGCCTTCGCCGAGCGTCGACGATGCGCTTTCCACCGCTTTCCGCCAAAGGCTCGAGCTGCGCTCGCTCGATCTGAGCCTGGAGCAGAACCGCACGCAGGTGCAGCTGGCGAGTTCGGCGCTGAAGCCTCAGGTGATGCTGACGGCGAACTATTTCAACAGCGGGCTGGCGGGCGTGCTGGCGCCGTCTTCCGGCGGCGGTTTCGCGAATTTCTTCGCGCCGCTGTTTGAGCGCGTGAACACGCTGTCGAGCCTGAGCGGGCTGCCGGCGCTGCCGCCGGTTCAGACGGGCGGGGCCGTGCCTGCATCGTTGATCGGCGGTTACGGATCGACGCTTTCGAACCTCACGACGGGCAATTTCCAGACCGTCGCGGCAGGCATCTCCTTCGAGTGGAATCCGCGCAACCGCGCCGCGCAGGGGCAGCTGGAGCAGGCGATGATTCAGGAGCGCCGGCTGAAGCTGACGCGAACGCAGATCGAACAGGGCATCGCCGCCAGCGTTCGCACGGCGCTGCAAAACCTGGAGGCGGCGCGGCTGCGCATCGAGGCGGCGCGGGCCAGCGAGCGTGCAGCGCGGGAAAAGCTGGAGAGCGAAATCCGGCTCTACCAGACCGGAGAGAGCACGAACTTCCTGGTGCTGGCGCGGCAGAACGAGTTGCTCGATTCACGCCGCCGCGTGGTGGCGGCGGAGTTGCTGCTGAACCGCGCGGCAGCGCAGTTGCAGCAGGCGATGGGATCGACGCTCGACGCCAATCAGATCCGGCTGGACTGAGCGCGGCGCGGGATCACATCACCAGGGCATTGAACAGCAGCTTCATCGTGAGCCATGACTGACCGCGATACTGCGGGCGGAAGCCGAACAGCACGGCGCGCCCCTGCCCGGAGGGGACTTCGAGCAGGGCAGGCTTGCCGGCGATGTGGCTCTCGCCGAGCAGCCAGCCTGAGGCAAGCACGCCGGAAGGCGCATAGCGCAAGACCGGTTTGGCGCCGTTGTTCTGCGGCTCCCAAACGGGGCTCGCCTCGTTCCAGAGGGTGAAGGAAGCGGGCAGCCCAAGCGTGAGCGGAGATGCGGCATCCACGCTGACATTCAGCAACGAGCCGGGGCAATAGAACTCGCGCGGCGGGACGCCGGAAAGGGTTTTGCGCACCGGAATGCCGAGATGGCGCGCGGCGTATTCGCCGGAGCGGTTGAAGAAGAGGAGCCTGCCGCCGGCGGCGAGGAATTCGCGCAGCGCCGCCGCGCCCTCCTCGCCGAGCCCGCCGGTGAATTCCTCCGGCATCGAGCCGCGGGCGTGGCCGTTCTCGATCACCCCGGCGCCGATGTCGGCGAAGACGACCACATCGAAGCGCGCCCGCAAGCCGCCGGCGCGGATGCCGCTATTCGACAGCGACGAATAGCGCCAGCCAAAGTGCTCGAGGATCCAGCGGGTCCATCCTTCGTCCATCGAGGGCACGTATGGTTTGAAGACGCCGACGCGCGGCTCGGGCAGTGGCTTGTAATCAGGCGAAGGACTCGAGTCGAGAGCGAAATCCCCGGTTGTCGTGTGCCGGTAGACGGGGCGGCCGGCGCGCCATGCGGCGGTGACGGCGCGCCAGGAGTCACTGTCGGAAGCGGCCAGGGGCTTCGCCGGGAACCGGAATTCGCGCGCGCGCTCCAGCCGCGCCTCGAACGGCGCCTCCACAGTTTCCACCGAAACGCCCAGCAACAGCGGCAGCGTGTGCGCGGTGACGTCGTAGGGGCGCTTGGGCGGGCCCCCGGGGTATTCACGCAGGTCGGGATACTTCTGCCGCTCGAGCAGCGCCTTGGCGAAAGAGGAGTAGGGCTGCTGCATGCCGATGACATAGGAGCCCGCCGCGTATTCGCGCCCGCCGGCGGTGAAGGGCGCCGGGGCCCGTTCGACTTCCACCATGGCGAAGTCCATGGTTTCCAGCAGGCGGCGCGCGGCGCCAGGATCTTCCTGGGCGGCGGGAATTACGAACGCGTACGGGCTGGTTCGGGTGGCGGCGCGGCGGAGGATGTCGTAGAAGCCGCGCAGAAAGAGTTCGCGGCGCAGGGCTGCGGTGTCGAGCAGGCTCTCCATGGCGATGAGCTGGTCTGTGACGATATCGCGCAGCGTCCAGCGTCCGCCTGGCCAAGGCTCGAGGTGGTTCCAGGAGCTTTCGCGGGGCGAGTAGTTGGTGCCGCGGGCGGGGATCTTCGACGGGTCGACATCGACGGGCGTGGCGATCCGGACGCTGGCCGATTCGCTGAGGATGCGCAAGCCGCCGTGATAGCTCTGGTAGTGGCGCGCGGGGGTCCAGTAGTCGTACATGGCGTTCACCAGAACGCCCTTGCGGCCGGCCGCGGTGAGGTCGGCAGCCATGTTGATGCCCACCATGTTGCAGAGCTGGGCGATGAGGGGATCGATGTTCGGCTCGATGGGGTCCATCCATGGGGGGACGAACATGCGGGCGCCGAACATGCCCATCTGGTGGACGTCGTAAACGATTTGCGGGCGGAACACGTTGTGCAGTTTTTGGATCACCGCGCGATTTTCGGCCTGGGTGAAAAAATACCAGTCGCGGTTATTGTCGTGGCCAACGTATTTCTGGTAGAGTTCCGGCGGGCTGGTTCCCTCGAAGGGCGTGCCGAGGGTGCGCCGGTACCAGGCGGTGACGAGGTCGAGCCCGTCGGGGTTGATCGACGGGGCGAGGACCAGGATGACGTTGCCGAGGATCCGCTGCGTCCTCTCGTCCCGCGCGGTGGCGAGCCGGTGGGCGAGTTCGACAGCGGTGTGCGTGGAGGCGATCTCGGTGGCGTGGACGCTGCACGTGATGAGGACGACGGTCTTCCCTTCCCCGGCGAGCCGCGCAGCCTCATCGGGCGGCGTCGTCCGGGGATCCGCAAGCCGCCGCTGGATTGCGAGATATTTCTCGAGATTCGCAACGGTCTCAGGTTCGGAAATGACGGCCGCAATCATCGGCCTTCCTTCGGTAGATTTCCCGTATTCAAGGAATTTCACGCGCCGCGAAGATCTTTCCAGCTGCTGAAAATAGGAGACGACCTTGTGCCAGTCGAGCACGGAACGGTCCGCGCCCATGGCATGGCCGAAGTGCTGTTCAGGAGTTGGAACCTGCGCGGGGAGAACGAGCGGGAGGGCGAGAGCTGCAATCAGGCGGCGGGAGAGGATCATGGACGCGTGAGCTCCTTCCACAGGGCACGGTAGTAGCGCAGGAAGCGCTCGGGTTCGCGGCTCTCGGCCACCTCCATCAGCGTGTAGCGGTCGTATCCGCTCTGGCGCAGCAGGGTGAACAGCTCGCGCCACGGATAGCGCGGGTCGGCCAGTTCGTTGATGTGGACATTCCGAATCCACGGGCGGAGGAGATCGAAGGCGGCGCGAATGGAGCCGTTCTGCACCTCGCCGGGGTTGGAATTCCAGCAGAGACCGACCGACTTGTGGCGCGTGGCGCGCATGATATCGGCGCAGACGGGCGGGGCGGAGGTGCCCGCGCCGTGGACTTCCAGCCACAGCTCGACACCGCGGCCGGCGGCGTAGTCGCCCGCCTCCCGCAAGGCTTCGGCGATACGGCCTATGGTGACTTGCGGCGGAACCTCCTTCGGCAGCCCGTTCGGGCGCACCTTCACGCCCCAGGCGCCGGTGTCATGGGCGAGGTCAACCCACATCTTGGTCTCCTCGATGTTCTTGCGCCGGATGTTGGCGTCAGGGTGGTGGTATTCGCAGGTGGAGCCGAAGCTGAGGAGGCGGACTTTCGATTTCTCGAAGCGGGCGCGAACGCGGGCGCGTTCCTGCGGCGGAAGCGTGGGCTCCACGCCGTGAGCGTGCGTGGTGCGCAGCTCCACGGCTTCAAAGCCCGCCTGTTCGAGCTTCGTAATGACAGTTTCCAGATCCCAGTCCTTGAGTACGTTGTAGGTGACGGCGCCAAGCATCATGGGGGTGTTACTCCTGTGTCTGCGCCGCTGCCGAACCGGGCGCGGCGGAATCTTCGGGCTTCTCCTCCGAGGCAACAAGATCGTAGCCTTCCCATCGGGCGACGGCGGCGGTGGCGAGGCAGTTGCCCAGCAGGTTGACCGAGGTGCGGCCCATGTCCATGAGTGTATCCACGCCCAGGATCAGCGCCACGCCTTCCAGCGGCAGGTTGAACGTGGAGAGCGTGGCGGCGAGGATCACAAGGGAAGCGCGCGGCACGGCTGCAACGCCCTTCGAGGTCAGCATGAGCGTGGCGATCATGGTGAGCTGCTGGGTCAAAGTCATGTTGACACCCGCCGCCTGCGCGACGAAAACCGAGGCCAGCGCGAGGTACAGGGTGCTCCCGTCCAGGTTGAAGCTGTAGCCGGTGGGAAGGACGAAGCTGACGATGTGGCGGGGCACTCCAAAGCGCTCCATGTTGCGCATCGCCATGGGGAAGGCGGCTTCGCTGGAGGCGGTGGAAAAGGCGAGGATGTAAGGATCCCTGGCGGCGCGGAGAAACCGCAGGACGGGGATGCGAAACAGCAGCGCCGCAGGACCCATGACGAGCACGATGTAGCCGAGCAGCGCGATATAGAGCGAGCCGATGAGCTTGCCGAGACCCAGAAGAACACCGATGCCCTTGGCTCCCACGACGCTGGCGATGGCCGCGCCCACGCCGACCGGCGCAAGGTACATCACGTAGCGCGTGTACTCGAACATCACATCGGACAGCGAGCGGCAGAAGCGGACCACGGGGTCGGCGCGCTCTCCCATGGCGATGCAGGCCATGCCGAACAGGACCGTGAAGACGACCAACTGGAGCACCTCGTTGCGCGCCATGGCATCGAGGACGCTGGTGGGCGTGGCGTTGACCAGCACTCCGATGAGGCTGGCCTTGGCCTCCGGGATCTCCGCCTTGCCGGCGCCTTCCAGCGAGACGCCCACGCCAGGCTTGAAGTAGTTCACCGACAGCAGGGCAAGGGCGAGGGCGCCGATGGTGGTGACGTTGAAGTAGATGAGCGCCTTCAGCCCGATGCGCCCCATGGCCTTGGCGCTGCCCGAGCCGGCGATGCCCACCACGAGCGTGGCGAACAGCAGCGGAGCGATGATCGACTTGATCAGCCGCAGGAAAATCGTGGCCAGAAATGCGGTGTCCTTGCCGAATTCGGGCCAGAAGTGGCCGATGGCGATGCCGCCGGCCATGGCGATGAAGATCCAGGAAGTGAGCGAGATGCGCTTCATCTTTCCCCCCATTTGAGTTTCTGGCGAAGCACGTCAAAAAACAGCATCCGCGGCGGGCGCACGAGGGAGAGCGAGTGCGGCGAGGCGCGGCAAACGATGCGGTCCTCGCGCATGAGCGGCTCGCCCACCTGTCCGTCGATGGTGAGGTAGGCGTCGTTGTCGCCGGCGGAATTGATCACCTGGATCACGCTGGAATCGGGCACGATGACGGGGCGGTTGGTCAGCGTATGCGGGCAGATGGGCGTGACGCAGAAGGCGGCCACGCTGGGGAAGATGATGGGCCCGCCGGCGCTGAGCGAGTAAGCGGTGGAGCCTGTGGGAGTGGAGATGATGAGGCCGTCGGCTTTATAGCGGCAGACGAAGTGCGCGTCGACATATGCGGCGAGGTCGATCATGCGGGCGATGTGAGCCTTGGTGATGACGACGTCGTTCAGAGCGACGTAGCTCGACACCGTCGAGTCGCCCCGCCGCACCTCGCAGGCGAGAAGGCGGCGCCGCGCAATGCGGCTTTCGCCGCGCAGCGCGCGCTCGAGTTCCGGAAACAGTTCGCTGGTGGAGATGGTGGTGAGGAAGCCGAGCCCGCCGAGGTTGACGGCGAACAACGGGATGTTGCGGCCGGCGATGGCGCGGGCGGCGGCCAGCAGCGTGCCGTCCCCGCCGAGCACGATCACGAGCTGGCAGCCTTCGGCGAGCTGCTCGCGCGGTACGGCTTCGCAGCGGCCGGAAGCGTAGGAGGCAGCGACGGGGTCGAGGCGGAACACGACGCCGCGCTGTTCGAGCCAGTCCAGCAGCGAGCCCAGCAGCGGCGCCGCGTGAGCCACGTCAGGCTTGGCGATGATGCCGACAGTCCGGATCGTATCCATAGAGGAGAAACTCCTTGTTGCCTTCGGCGCCGGTGATCGGGCTTTCCATTGAAGCGGTGAGGAAGCCAAGCCCGCGGGCGCACTGCCGCACGCGTTCCACCGCGGCGGCGTGGACTTCCGGGTCGCGGACGATGCCACCCTTGCCGACATGCTCGCGGCCGGCTTCGAACTGCGGCTTGACAAGGATGACGAATTCGCGCGGCGGGGCGAGGACCTGAACGAGAGGCGGGAGCACGAGCGTGGCAGAGATAAAACTGACGTCGCAGGTGGCCAGCTGCACGGGTTCGCCCAGCATATCGCGGCTGAGGAAGCGCGCGTTGACCCCCTCGTGCAGGACGACGCGGGGATCGTTGCGGAGCTTGTAATGGAGCTGTCCGCGGCCGGTGTCGACCGCGTGGACGCGCGCGGCGCCGCGCACCAGCAGCACCTCGGTGAAGCCGCCCGTGGAGGCGCCCACGTCGAGACAGACGCGCCCGGCCGGATCGATTTGCCAATGGTCGAGAGCCGCCAGCAGCTTCAGCGCCCCGCGGCTGACCCAGGGGAACGGTTCGACGACCTCGATCGGCGCCGCTTCGTCGACCAGAGTGCCCGGCTTGTCGACGGTCTGGCCCCGCACACGCACGGCGCCCGCCAGCAAGAGGGCGCGCGCCTTTTCCCTGGACGGAGCCAGCGCGCGTTCCAGCAACAGCAGATCGATGCGGCGGCGCGGCACGGCGGTCAGGAGGATCGGTCGACCACCAGGTCCGCCAACTGGCGCAGGCGGAGGGCGGCGCCGCCGAATGGCTCGAGCGCCTGGTGTGCGAGCGAACGCTGCTCCTCGGCCATGCGGCGGGACGCCTCCAGGCCGTAGACGGCCGGGAAGGTGATCTTGTGTTGCGCGGCGTCCTTGCCGGGAGTCTTGCCGAGCTGCTCCGGCGTTTGCGTGACGTCAAGCATGTCGTCGACGATCTGGAAGGCGAGCCCGATGTGTTCGCCGAAACGGCTAAGCGCGTCCAGCTGTTCCGGACTGGCGCCGGCGTGCAGGGCGCCCAGGCGCAGGGAACAGCGTAGCAGGGCGCCGGTCTTGGCGCGGTGGATGCGCTCGAGAAGCTCCGGCGTGGGTTCGAGCTTCTCGCCCTCGAGGTCATGCACCTGGCCGGAGATCATGCCGCGCCGCGTTCCGGCGGCGCGGGCGAGCTCGGCCACCATCGGCGCCGAAGAGGCCGCAGCGAGCACCTCGAAGGCGAGGGTGAGCAGCGCGTCGCCGGCGAGGATCGCCATGGCCTCGCCGAACACCTTGTGCGACGTCGGCCGGCCGCGGCGCAGGTCGTCGTTGTCGAGCGCGGGCAGGTCGTCGTGGATCAGCGAGTAAGTGTGGACCAGCTCGAGCGAGCAGGCCACGTCGTCGATCCCCTCGATGTCGCGCCCGGCCACGGCGCGCGCCGCTTCCAGGCAAAGAACGGGCCGGATCCGCTTGCCGCCGGCGAACACGGAGTAGCGCATGGCGCGGTGGATGGTTTCCGGCGGCTCGGACTCGGGCGGCAGCAGACGGTCGAGGGCGGCGTCGATGCGCGCGGCGCTCGCGGCCAGGTATTCGGAGAGGGGCAAAACCGAAGACGTCATTTTTGTTCCGGACCGAAAGGCTGAGGGATGACCTTCTGGCCGCGCTTGAGGAGGATCTCGATGCGGCTTTCGGCCTCGACGAGCTGCTTGCGGCAGGTTTCGGACAGTTGTACGCCCTTTTCAAACAGTTCGAGCGCGCGCTCCAGCGGCACGCCCGGCTTCTCCAGCTCCTCGACGATCTGCTGCAGCTCCGCGAGCGACTTTTCGAAGGGCGCCTCGCGCGCCTTGTCTTCCGCGGCTTTGGATTTTTCGTGCTCTGCGGCCATTGGCTTCATTTTACGATTCGCGCGGGCCCGCGTCCGCCGGCGCCGAAAGCCTGCCGACAGGCTTGACCAGCAGGAAGAGCACGGCGGCGGCGCCCAGAGTGAGTACGGCAAGCGCGCGGAACAGTTCGAAGGGAGGCAGGTGGCCGTAAAATGACGCCAGCCGCCCGGCGAGGTAGTTGCCCATGGAAAGCGAAAGGAACCAGACGCCCATCATGAGGCCGGCGACGCGCGCCGGCGCGAGCCTTGTCATCGCGCTCAGGCCGACCGGGCTCAGCAGCAGCTCGCCGATGGTGTGGAGCAGATATGTTCCAACCAGCCAGAGCGGGCTGACCAGCACGCCGGCAGCCGAACGGCGGCTGGCTTCCATCATCAGCAGGAATCCGCCGCCGGCGAAGACCATGGCCAGGGCGAACTTGGCCACCGACGTGGGCTGCCGGTCGCCGAGGCGGATCCAGATCCAGGCGAAGACCGCCGCCAGGCAGATGATGAACGCAGCGTTGAGCGACTGGAACCAGCTGGCAGGGAATGAGAAGCCGAACAGCACGTTGCGCGTGTGGTCGCGGGCGAAGAGATTTAGCGACGAGCCGGCCTGCTCGAACGCCGCCCAGAACAGGGCGGAGCCGCAAAACAGCACGGCAATGACGGCCAGACGGCGGCGTTCGGCGGGCGTCCAGCCTCCGCCGAAAAACATCCACGCGAAGAGTCCGAGGGTGGTGAGGGCGAGCACGGCGCCGGCGGAGTTCACCAGCACCTCGATACTGAGGGCAGCGAGGCCGCTCAGGTGCGCCGCGGCCATCAGGAGCGCCAGAGCCGCTGCGGCCACAAGCGCCAGCCGGAAGTTGCGCCGCCAGCGGACGCCGATCTCCGCCGATGGCGGCTCGACGGGCCGAAGTCCGGCGCCGGCGAGGCGCGGAAGCCCGCGCCAGTAGGTGAGCACGCCGAGCACCATGCCCAGGCCTGCCAGTGCGAAACCCAGGCGGTAGTTCACGCGCTCCCCCACCCATCCGCAGGCCAGCGGCGCGATGGTGGCGCCGATGTTGATGCCCATGTAAAAAATGGAAAAGCCGGACTCGCGGCGCGCATCGGACGGCGCGTAGAGCTGGCCGACAATGGTGGAGATGTTCGGCTTCAGCAGCCCGCTGCCTGCGACCACGATGGCGAGGCCGAGGAAAAATGCGGCGCTGGAAGGGACGGCGAGCGTCAGATAGCCGGCGGCGATCAGAAGGCCGCCCAGCAGCACGGCGCGCTGCTGGCCGAGGATGCGGTCGGCGATCCAGCCGCCAGGCAGGCTCGCCATGTACACGCTGGCGGTGTAAAGGCCGTAGATGGCGTAGGCGCGCGGCGCATCCAGCCCGAGGCCGCCCGAGGCGGCGGCGGCCGTCATGAACAGCACCAGGATGGCGCGCATGCCGTAGTAGCCGAAGCGCTCCCACAGCTCGGTGAAAAAGAGCGTGGAGAGCCCGGCCGGGTGGCCGAAGAATCGGGTGTCGAGAGAGTCGCGGTTCATGGCGTGAGCAGGCAGGCGGTCGCCCGGATTCACTGGGCCAGCCAGCCTCCGTCGATGACGATGTCGGTGCCGGTGATGAAGCGCGCCTGATCCGAGCAAAGATAGACGGCAAGCGCGCCAATGTCGTCCGGGCGGCCCCATTCGCCCAGCGGCAGGCGGGCGAGGAAGGCGGCATTGGCCTGGGGATCGTTCATCAGGGCGGCGTTCATCTCGGTGGCGAAGGGCCCCGGACTGATGCCGTTGACGGTGATGTGGTGCGGCGCCAACTCCAGGGCGAGGGCGCGAGTGAGGCCGAGCAGGCCGGCCTTCGACGACGAATAGGCGGCGCGCCCGGGGAGCGAGACGTGGCTCATGATCGAGGTGAGATTCAGGATGCGGCCCCAGCCGTTTTCGATCATCTGCGGAACGAAGGCGCGGGTGCAGAGGAAGGCGCTGGTGAGGTTGGAGTCGATCACCCAGCGCCATTCGTCGAGCGTGAATTCCGTCACCGGCTTGCGGAGGTTGACGCCGGCGTTGTTGACGAGGATGCCGGCGGGGCCCAGGTGTTCGGCGACATGCGCGGCCAGGCGTGCCACGTCATCTTCCCGGGTGACGTCTGCGGGAACGATCAACGCACCGGCGCCGCACAGGCGGGCGGTTTCATCGAGCTTTTCGATATCCCGGCCGACGCAGGCGACGCGCGCGCCCGCCCCGGCAAGCGCCACGGCGATGGCGCGGCCGAGGCCCCGCGAGGCGCCTGTAACGACGGCAGTGCGGTGGAGAAGCGGCTGGGTGTCAGACATGGCAGGAATCAGGGATTTCCGGATTTCGCGGTCCGGGACAGTTCCACGATGCGGTCGGCCACCGATTGCGGGTCGTCGATGTCGGCCATGGTGATGCCGCCGGACTCCGCGGCGGACTCGGCGTGAAGATCGCCGGTGCCCCAGAGGCGCTGCCAGAGAGTGCGCCTGACAGAAACCTCCTGAAGCCGTTCCAGCGCCAGGGTGGTCACCTGTTCGGTCACAATCCCTGTGCGCAGGCGCAGCATGCCATTCTCAACCTTCAGGCTCGACGACAGCGAGCGGATATAGAGGCGAAGCGGAAAGAGGAGCAAGAGCAGCCCGAACAGCAGCACCGCCTTCGGCGTCTCGGGATGGCTGACCAGAACCCAGCGGAGCAGCGCGCCGATGGGAACCAGGCAGAGGATCAGCAGCGCGTGGGCTTGCCTTCTCGACGGGCGGACGTGAAGCTCACTCAAGGTACGGCTCCGACTGCCCCATTGTATAGCAGCGGCCGCTGCTCCCCGGCGTCTGCCCGGCGGGCGTTTACGGGCCGCTGCGGAATCGGTTACTCTGGCGGGGAAGGAGGAACCCGACCCAAATGAGATTCCGCATGACGGCTGCCGTTGCACTGGCCCTGCTGCCCGCCGCGGCGCTGGCCGACTTCAGCTACCAGGAGAAGACACAGGTGACCGGAGGAGCGCTGCTGAAGATGATGCGCTTCGTACCCGGCGCCGGCAAGATCAAGGAGCCGATGTACACGCAGGTGTACTTCCAGCAGAACCGCTCGGCACGGGTAATGGACCGCGAGGTGGACATCATTGATCTGGCCAAGGAACAGATGATCCACATGGACCTGGAGAAGAAGACCTACTCGGTGATCACTTTTGAGGAGTACCGCAAGGCAGTGGCGGCGATGGCCGAGAAAATGGCCAAACAGATGGGCAGCGACACGCAGGTCGTGGCGGACATGAGGCTCTCGGTCAAGGACGGCGGGGAGAGCAAGGTCATTCAGGGCATGCCGGCGAAGCTGATGAAGCTGCACCTGGAGATGGACATGAAGGACCAGAAATCCGGCCAGACGTTCACAACCACGATCGACATGGACGAGTGGCGTACGCCGCAGGTGCCGGGGCACGAACAGGTGCGCGCTTTTTATATCGCATTCGCCGAGAAGGTCGGAATGGGACCGGAAACCATGAGGACGATGCAACTGGCCATGGGGCAGGCGGGCACGGCGGAGGGCATGGCGCGGCTTGCGAAGGAAGCCTCGAAGCTCGAGGGCGTGCCGCTGGTGCAGGTGACGCGGATGACGGGTCTGGGGATGGGGCTGCCGGACGTCGACATGCCGAGCGGCGGAGAGGTGACGGGAGCCGCGGCGGAATCCGTAGTGGGCGGCGCTCTCGGACGCCTGGGCCGGCTCGGAGGCTTCGGGCGCAGGAAGAAGCAGGAGGAGCCCCCCGCGCCCAAGAAAGCGGAAGCGCCGAAGAAAGGCGAGCCGAGCGTGCTGCTGGAGATGACGTCGGAGAGTTCGAATTTCTCGACGGCGGCAGTGGATGCGGGCAAGTTCGCAATTCCGGCGGGGTTCAAGGAAGTCGAGCACGAAATGAAAAAGGTTCTGAGGGAAGCGCAAAAGAAATAGTTCTGCCGCCATTTTGGGCTTGGGGCGCCGGGCGCTGGACACCTGGCGCCCTTTTCGCTTTCGGAACGCGGAATGGGACGCAGGGCGGTGCGGGACAATGGAGGCATGACCGTGGAAGTCGAAGGGGTTGTCCTGCATCTGAGCCATCCGGTGGACTATCCGGCGGAGTGGATCGGACAGCAAGAAGTGATGCGGGAACTGCTGGCGGCGTGGATGAGCCTGGGCGAGGACGATCTGCCCATGAACCCGCGCATCACCGGCAAGCCGGGAGTGGGCAAGACGACGCTGGCTTGCGCAGCCGCCAGGCAGCTGGGCAAAGAGGTCTACATCCTGCAAGGCACGGTGGACATGCGCCCGGAGGACCTGATCGTCCAGCCGGTGGTGGAAGGGCCCGGGAAGCTGAAATACGTGGCCTCGCCGCTGGTGTCGGCCATGCTGCGCGGAGGCGTGGCGATCCTGGACGAGGCCAACCGGATGCCGGAGAAGAGCTGGGCCAGCCTGGCGCCGCTGCTCGACGCGCGGCGCTACGTGGAAAGCGTGGTGGCGGGGATCAAGATTTATGCCGGCCCCGGCTTCCGGCTGGCGTGCACGATGAACGAGGACGCTTCCACGTTTGATCTGCCGGAATACATTTTCTCGCGGCTTCAGCCGCAGATTCACATCGATTTCCCCGATGAAGACGAAGAGTTGATGATCCTGCGCCAGAATCTTCCCCAGACGGACGAGCAGGTGCTTTTGCTGATCGGGGAGTTGTTGAGGGCGGCGCACGAGCAAGACGAACCCTATACGGCGCGCGACGGGATTCACATCGGAAGGTACGCGACGCGGCTGCTGGAGTGCGGGCGTTCGCCGGATGTGCGGAGCGCATTGCACCAGGCGGTGCGTCAGGTGCTGGGCGAAGAGGCGTTGAGGTATGTCCCCTGAGTGGGAGCGGCTCGGACTGCGGCGGGGGCGGTGGACGTTCCTGCCCGTCGCGCCGCGCAGGCTCGAGTTCGCCGCGGTGGTGCGCAAGGCGCTGCTTGAGTTGCGTCCGGCGCGTGTCGCCGTAGAACTGCCTCCCGCCTGCAGGGCGGCGATGTGGGAAGCCGCCTCCCGTTTGCCAGCGGTGATGGCGATTCTCTCCGTCATGGAAGAGGAGGACCTGGCCGCGCCGGTTGCCATCAGCGAACCCGGCGATGCGTTCACCGAAGCGTGCCGTACAGCGTTGGAAACCGGCGCGGAACTGGTCTTCATCGGCGCCGGCGAGATGCCGCTGTCGGCCCGCCGGGAGTACTATCCAGACCCTGCCGCACTTGCGCGGATCCCTTACGAGCGATACGTGGAGCAATATCTGCGCGCGCCGCCGCCCCCGAATGACGCCCACGGCTGGGAGGCTGCCGGGCTGCTGTGCCGCCTGAATCCGGACGTGGAAACGGCCGTGGTCGTGCGCCTGCCCGCGTTTGTCCAGATGCTGCCCCGGCTGGATCTGGCGGCGCCTGGCGAGCCGCGGGCAAGCCGGTTCAAGTACTCGGCCGGGCTGGTGGCTCCCTCATCGTTGGGCGAGGTTCTGGAAGACTGCGCCTACTTGCAGGAGCGTTACGAGCAGTGGCGCGAGTCGGCTTCTGGCGAATCAATGCCCGACCGGCGAAGGTGGATGGCGGATCTCTGGGAGGAGGCGGCGGAGAACTACCGTGCGATCTACGGCGGAGAGATCCTGCCCTGGCAGCGCAAGCAGACGCAGCGTTTTCTGGAGAGGCTGGTTGTGTCAGACTTCGCGCTTGTGCCGACGCTGTTCGACCTGGTGGCGGCAGCGCGAGGAGTGATCGACGAGAATCTGGCCTACGAGGTCTGGCGGCGTGGTTCGTCCTACGGGCATCAGCAGGTCAGAGACGGCGAGAGTCCGTTGGAGCTGGAGAGCTGGCAGGTCTTCCCCGAGACGCGGCGGTTGCGTCTCCGGCAGCGCTACGAGCTGGAGAAGCGACGGCGGGCGCCGCGCGCCTGGAAGCGCCGTCCGGGGCGAACGCCGGAAGCCTGGGCGGCTCAGCTGGACGGGCACGCCATTTGCAGCTATCCGCCGGAAGACATCGTGATCGAGGATTTCGGCAGGTTCCTGCGCCAGCGGGCGGTGACGATGCTCGGAGAGGAGCGGTCGCGCGTGGAGCCGTTCACTGCTTCGCTGCTCGACGGAGTGGATGTGCGGGAGACGATCCGGCGCTGGCACGAAGGGCGCATCTATGTTCGCGAAACCGAGAAGGTGACCGGCGAAGCCGGCGCGGTAGTGGTGATCTTCGACGAAGACCGTGACGACCGCTACCCGTGGCTCACCACCTGGCTGGGCGAGCACTCCAACGAGAGCGACATGGCGTTCTACTCCACGCCGCCGTTCGACAACCTGGTGGGACCGGGCATCGGGCGGGCCGAATACGGCGGCTTTCTGATGACCATGCCGCCGGGGCGCATGACGGACGTGTGGACCGATCCGGACTACGACTTCGCGGAAACCAAACCGGAGCGCCTGCTGCTGGCGGCCATCGATTATTCGCTCGAACGGAGAATCGTGTATGTGGCGGCCAGGCCGCCGCGCTCGATCCTGCGGCAGGCGGCGGCGCGGCTGGGGCGGCAGATCCTCTACATCCCGCTCGGCGCGCTGTCGCCGGAGAAATTGCGGCGGATCCGCACGTTGCACGTTCTCGACAGCCATGAGCGGCGGCGCGTCGCCCCGCGCTACATCTGGTGAAACCCGGCAGTAGGCGGGGCGCGTCTGTCGAGCGTTGGAGCGGCTCGGCGAGCCGCCGTCATCACGCTGATATACTGAGAGATTGCTCGCACTGAAACTCCCGATGAAGTGGATCTTTGCCCTTTGTGCGCTGGCGGGTGTTTGCCAGGCGCAGGAATTCTTCAGCTCCCAGGCGGCGCGCCTGGTGATCGGCCAGAAGCCCTTTACCGACGCCTATCCCGGCGCAAGCGATGTTCTGTTGGGCTCGATCACCGGCGTGGCGTACGCGGCCGACACCCTGATCGTCGCCGACGGCAACAACATCGGCGCCACGCCTTTGAACCACCGCGTCCTGATCTACCGCAACGTGGGCTCTTTCGTTCCCGACCGCCGGGCGGTGCTGCCGCTGAACGATCCGCGCTGCCCTGCTTGCGTCGGGCGCGCCGACGTCGTGCTCGGGCAGCCCGACTTCACCACCACGGAACTGAAGGCGGCGGCGCAGAACACGCTGCGCAACCCGCTCGGCGTGGCCTATAACGGCCGCGTGCTCGCCGTGGCCGACACGGACAACAACCGCGTGCTCGTCTGGCGGTCGCTCCCGTCGGTGAACCAGCAGCCCGCGGATTTTGTGGTGGGCCAGAAGGACTTCACCTCCTCCGCGCCCGGCCTGAGCGAGACGGCGCTGCGTGGGCCCAACGGCGTGTTCCTCGACGACAACAACGGGCTGTGGGTCGCCGACACGGGCAACAACCGCGTGCTTTACTTCGGCGAGATCACGCAAAACGGGCAGGCGGCGCGGCTCGTGCTCGGGCAGCCCAACATGACCACGGACCAGCAACGCGGACGCTTTCCCGAGTACGTCTCGAAGGCGGACACCATGCTGGCCCCCGCGTCCGTGTGGGTTGGCGCGGGCAAGGTGATCGTGGCCGACCTCGGCCTGAGCCGCGTGCTGATCTGGAACTCGATCCCCACAAGCAACGGCCAGGCGGCCAGCGTCGTCGTGGGACAGCCGGACTTCACCTTCCCCGAATTCAAGAGCGGCGGCACTCCCACCAACAATGTTCTTTGCCAGTCCAATGGCACCGACGAGGAGGGCAATCCCACCTATCCGCAGCGCTGCGCCGCCACGCTCGACATGCCCCGTGCGGTGCTCAGCGACGGGCGGCGCCTGTTTGTGGCCGACTCGGGCAACGACCGCGTGCTGATCTGGAACGAAATCCCCACGCAGAACGGCGCGCCCGCCGACGTTGTTCTTGGCCAGCTCAATTTCGAGCTGAACCAGAGCTCGGACTCGGGCGAGCCGCGCCGCGTCGCCTCCACCGACTCGTTCAAGACGCCCACCTCGCTCGCCTATGACGGCGTCAACCTGTACGTCTCCGACACGTTCAACCGGCGCGTGCTCGTCTACACTCCGGGCGACTTCAACCTGCCGGTCACTGCCGTGCGCAACGCGCCGAGCCCGTCCACCTTCGCCCGCGGCTCCATCGTTTTCAGCGGCACCGTGGAGAAGGAGGTCGAGCTCACCATCAAGATCGGCAACGAGAACGTCAAGGACAGCGAAGGGAACGTGATCACCAAAGATTACAAGATCACGACCACGGTGGACGACAACTTCGAGACCATCATCGACAGGTTCGTCCAGCTCATCAACGATTCGCAGGATCCCTACGTCACCGCTGCGCCGAACAAGCTGTTTAACGCGCTGATCCTGATTGCGCGCGAGGCTGACGTGCTCGGCAACTCCGTGACGCTGCAGACCGAGGTGAAGCCCGACGGCTCCAGGATCGTGATGACCACCAGCGGGTCGAAGCTCACTGGCGGTCAGGATCCCGCCCTGGTGGCGCCCTATGCGCTGGTGGCCGTGCTTGGAGAGAATCTCACCGACCAGACGGCGCAGATCGACGACATCACCAAACCGTTGCCCTATGAACTGGGCGGCGTGCAGTTCTTCGTGGACGGGCTTCCCTGCCCCATTCTGGCCGTCTCTCCGGACCGCGTCATTGCGCAGATCCCCGTCGAGGTGGCCGGATCCAACAGCGGCAGCGGCGTGCTGCGCGTGCGCAGGAACAACGGTGAGATCACCGTCTCCAGCGCCGTGGCGGTGCGGCTGATCGAACAGAACCCGTCGGTCTACACTCTGGACTCGCCGGCGCCTTCGCCGGGCCTCGCCTACCACTTCTCCAGCCAGGCGACGGGCACCGTCTCCGTGGATGGCGCGGCCAATCCCGGCGACACGGCCACGGTGGTGATCCGGGACCGGAAATACACCTACACGGTGCAGGCCACCGACACGCTGGCAACGATCCGCGACAACCTGATCGCGCTGATCAACGCGTTCGACCCGGAAGTCGAGGCCTTCGCCGCCGGTCCGTTCCAGCGCATCCGGTTGCGGGCGCGCATCGAGGGCCCCGCCGGCAATGGCATCCCCATCAAGGCCGAGGCCAACCTGAATGCGCAGGTCATCATGACGGCGCTCAACAGCGAGCTGTGCTGCGCCAACACAGCCGGCGCGCCGGTCACCGAAGACAATCCGGCGCAACCGGGCGAAACGATCGTCGTTCTGGCGGCGGGCCTCGGGCTGGTCGGGCCGGAGGCGGCCAAGGCGGCCATGAAGACCGGACAGCCCTACTTCGGGCCGGAGATCAACGACCCCGTTGAATTCGTCTCGTCGCTGATCGGCGGGCGAACGGCCAACGTGCTGTTCGCGGGCCTGAAGCAGGGCGCCGTGGGCGTTTACGAGGTGCATCTGGAGCTGAACCCGGACCTGCCGACCAACCTGAAAACCGAGGGATGGATTGCGCAGAGCTTCCAGATCTCGAACATCTTCACCCTCCCGGTGGTCAGCCGAAAGCCGCGCGAACAATGAGAGACCCTGGCAATATGTCGCGGGCGATTTCAGAAAACAAGGAGCGCAAAGTGAGTCGGATTCGAGGGATTTTTCTGCTCATCGCCGGCACTGGCGGCCTTCTGTTTTCCCAGGCCCCGCCCTCCTATACGATTTCCAATGCTGTGGGCAACGGCGCCGCCGGTTTCGCCGGCGACAGCGGAAAAGCGGCGGATGCACAGGTCAATTTCCCGCTGGGATTGGCGATCGACGGTTCGGGAAACATCTACATTGCCGATCACCTGAACCACAGGATCCGCAAGGTGGCCGCCGACGGGACGATCACCACCGTGGCGGGCTCGGACAGCATCGGCTCGACCGGAGACGACGGGCCCGCCACCAGCGCGCGCCTGAATTTTCCCTCCGGGGTGGCCGTGGACGGCTCCGGCGCCCTCTATATCACGGACACGATGAACCACACGATCCGCAAGGTTGTCGTCGGGGGAAATATCACCTTGTTCGCAGGTCAGCGCGGCGTCTCCGGCTTCCAGGAACAAGACTTGAATGGCGAATTCCTGGAGGCCAAAGACGCCCAGCTGAACGCGCCCACCGGGATCGCCATTGATTCCGCCGGCAACATTTATTTCTGCGATACGCGCAACCACCGCGTGCGCAAGATCGGGACCGACGGGAAGATCCAGACCATCGCCGGCAGCGGGGAGAAGGGCGAGACCGGCGATGGCGGCGAGGCGGTGGAGGCGAAGCTGAATTCGCCGACCGGGGTGGCGGTCGACAGCGCCGGAAACGTCTACATCGCCGATCAGATGAACCACCGCATCCGCAAGGTGGACAAGGACGGCATCATCTCCACTGTCGCCGGCACCGGGCTCCCGGGTTACTCCGGCAATGGCGGACTCGCTACCCGCGCGCAGCTGTTTTACCCCTGCTGCATCGCGCTCGACAAGCAGGGGAACCTCTTTATCGCCGACCGCACAAACAATCGCGTCCGCCGCGTCGACGCCCAGACCGGCACCATTTCGCTGGCCGCCGGCACGGGGCGCTTTGGCGACGACTTCGACGGCCGCCCTGCCGAACAGGCGCGCCTGCGCTTCCCCATGGGACTCGCCGCCGATCCGCAAGGCCGCATCTACTTCAGCGACAACGCCAACAGCCGCGTGAAGCTGCTGACGCCCGCCGGCGAAAACCCGACGGAAGAGGCGGCCGAGCCGCCGGCGATCCGCAGCGATGGGGGCGTCGTCACCGACACCTCGTTCGGGGCTTCCGTCACCATCGCCCCCGGCGCATGGATCGAGATCTACGGCCGCCACCTCGCCCCGCGCGAAAGGGATTGGCAGATCGAGGACTTCGTGGATGGACGGGCGCCTGTCTCACTGGAGAGCACCACAGTGTGGATCAACGGCCAGCCCGCGCCGGTCTCCTACGTCAGCGCGAACCTGATCCGCGCTCAAGCGCCACTGGAGCTGGAAGGTCCGTCCGCCCGGATCGAAGTCGAGACCGCTGCGGGCCGCAGCCGGCCCTACATCGTGAAGGTCGACCCGGCCGGGGCCGGCGTCCTGGCGCCGGCCAGCCTGCGACTCGGCGGGCGGCAGTATGCGGCCGCACAGATCGACGGCGAGCAGGCCTACGCGGCGCCGGAAGGCGCGGCGGAGGAGCTGGCCACGCGGCCTGCGCGGGCCGGCGACATCCTCGTGCTTCATGCCACGGGGCTGGGGCCGGTGAGCCCCTGGATCGACGCCGGCCAGGTGGCGGCGGAAGACAACCAGCTGGCGGCGCAGATCGAAGTCCTGATCGGCGGCGAACCGGCACAGGTGGTGTCGGCGGGGCTCGCCAAAGGGAAAGTGGGAGTTTACGAAATCCGCGTCGCGATGCCTCCCGCCCGGTTCGACGGCCCGGTGCCGGTCGAGATCCGCCTGAACGGCAAGCCGCTGGCCCAGGAGCTGTTCATCGCCGCAGCGCAATAGCGCCCGGGCCTGCGGGCACGCTCAACCGATGTCATCCGGCCGGTAGGGCCGGTAGCCCTGTTCGGCCAGCAGCGCCCGTGCGCGCCCGTCATCCTCGCCGGTGACGTAGAAGAAGGCGCCGTGCAGAGCCCGGCGGAACAGGAATCCCCCCATGTAGAGATCGGCTTCCACCAGATAGTCGATGCCGGCGCCGGTGAGCAGGTCCTCCACGCGCTGCGCCTCGCGGAGGCGCTTGGCGATATAGAGCAGGACCAGTTCCTGTTCGCCGAAGAAGGCTTCGTCGCGGCGCATGGTCTCCTGATTCAGCCTACCGCACCGACCTCGGAGAACTCATGCAGCAACCGCGGGGCTGCTCCGCCGGCGCCCGGAGGCGCAAAACGCCAACGCTTGATTGCGCGGCTGCGGCGAGAACTCTGGCCGAAATTCCCGCCGGCAACTGGCTGGAGTCAGGGCTCCGGCGCCTTCCAGCGAAACGCGAGGGATCAGCCATAGAATGAAGAAGCCATGCGGATTGAAAAAATCGAGACGGCCCAGGTGGCGCCACGGTGGGGGCTGTTGCGAATCCTGACCTCGGATGGCGCGGAGGGCTACGGCGAGTACACGCTGGAAGGCCAGCTTGGCGCCGCCGAGGCGTGCGTCCATGAACTGGGCGAGTTCTTCCTGGGCAAGGATCCCCGGCAGGTGAAGGCGCTGGCGCGCGGCTGTTACGACCGCAATTTCTATCACGGCGGGGCCCTGTACATGAGCGCTCTGGGCGGCATCGAGACAGCGCTGTGGGACCTGGCAGGAAAGGCTGCCGGGCAGCCCGTCTATCAGTTGCTGGGCGGTCGCGTGCGCGACCGCGTGAAGGTTTACCGCTGGGCCGGAGGCAACAACAATCCGCCCGAGGCGGCAGCCGAAGAGGCGGCGGCGGTGGTCGCCGCCGGCGCGCGCGCCCTGAAGATGAACGCCTGCCCGCCGCTGGCGGCCATCGACACCTACGGGGGCATCCAGCGCGCGGTGGACCGGCTGCGCGCGGTGCGGGAGGCGGTGGGCCAGGAGGTGGACATCGCGCTGGATTTCCACGGCCGGTGCAACGTGCCGATGGCGCGAAGGCTGGCCAGGGCGCTGGAATTCGGCAACCCGCTGTTCTACGAAGAACCCGTGCGGCCGGACTACAACCGCTGGCTGCCGGAGATCGCAAGCACCACCGCCGTGCCCATCGCCACCGGCGAGCGGATGACCACCGTGGCCGAGTTCAGCGACGTGGTGGCGGGCAAGGGGGCGCACATCCTTCAGCCGGACCTGGTGCACGTGGGCGGGATCTCCAACACGGTGGAGATCGGCGCGCTGGCCGAAGCCAATGGCATCGCGCTGGCGCCGCACTGCCCGCTTTCACCGGTGGCGTTCCTGGCCAGCCTGCATGTAGTGGCGCAATGCCGTGCGGGGTGGATCCTGGAGTGGGCCAAGGGAATTCATTACAACGTCCACGGAGCGGAGGGTGATGTGGATCCATGGCTGCGGTATGTCGACGAGCGCGATTGGGCGCTCCTCGAACCCGACCCCGAGGGCCACTTGCCGGTGCCGGAAGCCCCGGGCCTGGGCGTGAGGCTGAACTGGGCGGAGGTGCAGCGCGCGGCGCGCGCCGGCGTGACCTGGCGCGACGAGACCATGTACCTGCCCGACGGAACGCTGGCCAACTGGTAGCGGCGTGGTAAGGTGAAATTATCCTGGTTTTCACGCGAAATTCATTGTCCCAGCGTATTCAAGGGGCATGAGCGGCGCCGCCCGTGCCCTGCAATCCTGGATCGAGTCCTTCGATCACGGGCTGATGCGCCGCCTGCATCGGTGGAGCGCACCCGCGTGGTTCCGCTGGTGGATGCTGGCCTCGACGCGCGGAGGAGACGGCTGGCTGTGGTACACCGTGGGGGCCGTGCTGCTGGCTGCGGGCGGCGCGGAAGGCCGCCAGGCGGCCGCGGAAGCCGCGCTGGCCAGCACCTCCGCCATCGCCCTGTTTCTGGTCCTGAAGCGCAAAGCTGCCAGACGGCGCCCTTGCGAACTGCTGCCGCACTGCTGGGCCGCAGTCCTGCCGCCAGACGAGTTCAGTTTCCCATCGGGACACACGATGACGGCATTCGCCGTGACCGTGCCCGTCGCGCTGCACTTCCCCGAAGCCGGCGCCGTGCTTTACGGCTGTGCCATCTCCGTAGCCCTGTCGCGCGTGGCCCTGGGGATGCATTTCCTGAGCGACGTGGTGGCGGGCGGCGCCTTGGGCTGGATCCTCGGCACTCTGGCCCACCGCATCGCCGGCTGAGGCCGCCGCTTGCGGACCGGCAGGAGAATTGACCTCCGCCCCCCTGCTGCGATAGATTCGTTCCTTCGATAGATCATGTAGAGTCTGAAGGCCGAATCTAGCCGCGCGATCCGGTACGAATGCGAAATCTCCACCCATCTGCCGCGCTGATCGCCCTCGCAGGCGCAATCCTACTCGCTCCCTTCCAGGCTTCCTCGCAGAGTTTCCTCGCTCCCGGCGGCGTTTCCAGGACGGTGTCGGATGATGTGATCGACCGGCTTCCCCCGAAGGAGCCTGCGGTGGTGCCGCCCTCCATGCGTCCGGCGCAACTGGCTGCGGGCGCGGAAACCGGACAGGAGGCGTCATCGCCGGCGATGAGGGCGCTGCGCACCGCCGAGCGGATGTTCCAGCATGGGCGGTTCCTGATCCAGGAGGGGCAGAAGGAAGAAGCCCGCCGGGTCTTCGACGAAGCTGTCGACACGCTGCTGGCCGTTCCCGAGGGGGATTCGGGCCGGGAGCGGATCGAGAAAAGGGTGGAAGAGCTGATCCGGCGCATCCACCGCTACGACATGGAGGAACTGGGTGCGGCGCAGGCGCCGAAGGTGCCCATGATGCCGCCTTCTCCGCTGGAGGAGATCCTGAACCTCTCCTTCCCGGCCGGCAGTGGCAGCGCCGTCGCGGGCCGGATCCTGACGGGAAGCTCCCAGCTGCCTTTGACGGTGAACGAGGCGGTGCTGAACTACATCCAGTACTTCACCGGCCCGCGCGGTTCCCGGATCCTGCTTAACGGTCTCAGGCGGAGCGGGCGCTACCGCCAAATGATCTTCCGCATCTTCGACGAAGAGGGCGTGCCGCGGGAACTGATCCATCTGGCGCAGGCCGAGTCGGCCTTCCAGCCACGGGCCGTCAGCCGGGCCCAGGCCGTAGGGATGTGGCAGTTCATTCGCGGCCGGGGCCGGGAGTACGGGCTGGAGGCTGGCAAGGCTCACGACGAGCGGATGGATCCGGAGAAGGCCACGCGGGCGGCGGCCCGGCACCTGAAGGACCTCTACGACCTGACGGGCGACTGGTACCTGGCCATGGCCGCCTACAACTGCGGACCGGCCTGCGTTGAGCGCGCCGTGCAGCGCACCGGCTACGCCGACTTCTGGGAGTTGCGCGCGCGCAACGCCTTGCCAAAGGAGACGATGAACTACGTCCCGGCCATTCTGGCCATCGCCATCATCGCGCAGAACCCCCAGCACTACGGATTGCCGGCCGTCGATTTCGAGGATCCGCTGGAGTTCGACACGATCCGGCTGGAAGCGGAGACGAGCCTGGCGCTGATCGCCGATGCCGCGGAGGTTCCTGCCGGCGAGATCCTGGACCTGAATCCCGCGGTGAAGGGCAGGACGGCCCCTGCAGGGTTTGAGATGAGAGTGCCGCGCGGAACCGGCGCAACCGTTTTGGCCGCGTTGAATCTGGTTCCTGCGGCCAAGCGGGCCTCCTGTCGCCTGCACCGCGTCAGTCCGGGAGACACGGCAGCCTCTATCGCCCGGCGTTATGGCGCAGCGGCAGCGCAGGTGGCGGCGATGAACGATCTCTCGAGTCTGGAAGAGGGAGCGTTTGTCGTCGTGCCCGTGCCTGCGGCCAGGAACGTGCGCGCGGCGAAGCTGGCGCAAAGGCGCGCCGCCGGCTCACGGAGTCCGCGGAGGCGGACGCCGGCCACCAGCCGGGCATCGGCGCCCTCCAGCAGCAGGGTCCGCAAGACCTCGGCACGGCGGTAGGCGGGGCACCGCCGCCGGAAGAGCGGGAAGATTCCTCTTCCGCGGGACGCCGAAACAAGATATGCTAATTATGATTCGGCCTGGAGGGAGGACCGCGTCATGGTTCGTTGGATTGCGAAACCCTTTGACTCCTACGACGAGGAAACGGACTTCGATTCCGCGCTCAGCGACGACAGCGTAGGAGAGGTGGAAGACAGTCTGGACGAGAGCCTGGAGGCCCGGGAACCGGCTCCGGCTCCTGCGGCCCAAGAGGCTCCGTCCGCGCCGGAGGCCGCACCCGCCCCGCCCGTGCCTGCCGCGCCCGCGCCTGCCGCGCCAGAGGCGGCGCCTGCGCCGGCGGCCGAAGCGCCCGAAGCCGCGCCTCCGGCGGCCAAACGGCCGGCTGCGCCACGCCCGCGCAAGCCGGCAGCGAAAAAGGCCCCCGCCAAGGTTTCCCGGCCCAAGCCGGGGAAAACCGCTGCCAAGGCAGCGAGAAAAACGGCAACTGCCGTACGAAAGGTAACGAAGAAAACAGTGAAGACTGCAACGAAGAAGGCTGCCGCCAAGAAGGCAGCTCCGGCAAAGAAAGCCGCGGCGAAGAAGGCCGTGGCCGTCAAGAAGGCGGCGAAAAAGGCCGCCCCGAAGACGGCTGCACCCAAGAAGGCCGTTGTGAAGAAAGCCGCGGCGAAGAAGGCGGTGAAGAAGACCGCCGTCAAGAAGGGCGCTGTCAAGAAG
>Ga0209018_1000194_pt1 | contig 59412 bp, 54 predicted proteins | sample YNPBryBLVA2012_FD_185814 | JGI IMG/M metagenome (GOLD analysis project Ga0209018, IMG submission 185814) | Anoxygenic and chlorotrophic microbial mat microbial communities from Yellowstone National Park, USA - YNP Bryant BLVA 2012 (SPAdes)... ...
GCTCGAGGAGCCGTACCTGCTGGTGCACGAGAAGAAGATCTCCAACATGAACGATCTTCTGCCGCTGCTCGAGGCGATTGTGCGCGAGAGCCGTCCCTTGCTCATCATCGCCGAGGACATCGAGAGCGAAGCGCTTGCCACGCTCGTCGTCAACAAGCTCCGCGGAACCCTCAAGGTCTGCGCAGTCAAGGCTCCGGGATTCGGCGACCGCCGCAAGGAGATGCTCAAGGACATCGCGATCCTCACCGGCGCCAACCCCTTCATGGAGGACCTCGGCCTCAAGCTCGAGAAGGCCACCGTCCGCGAACTGGGCCGCGCCAAGCGCGTCGTCGTCGACAAGGACAACACCACCATCGTCGAAGGCTACGGCGACAAGGCCCAGATCAAGGGTCGCATCGAGTCCATTCGCAAGCAGATCGAAGACACCACCAGCGACTACGACCGGGAGAAGCTCCAAGAGCGCCTCGCCAAACTCGCCGGCGGCGTGGCCGTCGTCCGGGTCGGTGCCCACACCGAAACCGAGATGAAGGAAAAGAAGGCCCGCGTCGAAGACGCCCTCAACGCCACCCGTGCTGCCGTCGAGGAAGGTATCGTCCCCGGTGGTGGTGTCGCGCTGCTTCGGGCCCAGAAAGCTCTCGAGTCGCTCAAGTTCGACGACGAGCGCCAGCAGGGGGTCGCTATCATCCGTCGCGCCCTCGAAGAACCGATGCGTCAGATCGCCGCGAACGCTGGCCTGGACGGTTCCGTGGTCGTGGAGAAGGTGCGCGACGCCAAGGGCGGCTTCGGCTTCAACGCAGCGACGGAAACCTATGAGGACCTGCTGGCTGCGGGCGTCATCGACCCGGCCAAGGTCGTGCGCACGGCCCTCGAGAATGCAGCAAGCGTTGCGGGCATGATGCTTACCACCGAGGCGATCATCGCCGAAAAGCCCAAGAAAGCAGAACCGATGCCGGGCGGCGGCGGCATGGGCGGCATGGGCGGCATGGGCGGCGGCATGGGCGACTTCGACATGTAGCCCACCCACAAATCCCAGCCCTGCGCCGTCCTGCCTCCTCCCGCGTCCCTTTCCAACCTCTTCACGTACCCCCCATCTGACTGCTCGGAACGGGGAGCCATCGCACCTTCCTGCGACAGGTTCTTCAAGCAAGACATCAAGGCCTTGTCTAACTTCACAAACAAGCTGAAGGATTGGCCAAAACTATTTGTATCGTTTGGCTTTTTAGCTCTGACAAGGCATCGTTCACCGTTCCCGCTTCGCGTTGAGCTCCCAGGGCTTTTGACCGCTCGCACCATCCAAGGCTAGACTCTCACACCATGAGCGACGCGCTCTTCAGTCGTTTCGGGCGGGAGTTCCCCGCAGGTGCCGTCCTGTTTCGCGAGAACGACCCCGGCGACGTGATGTACGTGATCCAGTCCGGCTTGGTGCGGATATCGAAACGCGTGGGCGACGATGACAAGACGCTCGCCACGCTCGGACCGGGCGAGTTCGTTGGGGAGATGGCCATCCTCAACACCAAGCCGAGGACGGCGACGGCCACGGTGCTGGAAGGGCCTGCGCGGTGTCTGGTCATCGACGCCCAGACGCTCGAGACGATGGTGAAGAAGAACACGGAGATCGCGCTCAGGCTCATCAAGAAGCTCGCCAAGCGACTCGATGCAGCCGACACGCTCATCGAGATTCTCATGCACAGGGATCCGAAGGCGAGGGTGCTGCTGGGCCTGCTGCGGCATGCCGAAGCGTTCGGCATCACCGAGAATGAGGGCATCCGAGTTCGGGTCACGGCGGCCGAGGTGGCTTCTCAAGTCGGGGTGGACCCGGTGACGGCAGAGGATCTGTTCGCGCGGCTGCGCAGGCTGAGGCTCATAGCCGACGCGCCTGACGGCAGCGTGGTCGTGTTCGACCTGGACCGGCTGGAGGACTTCATCGAGTTCCTGGAAGTTCCTCATCGGTTCGGCACGCCCTGAGTTTCGCCTCCCTGGCACAGAGCGAACTGCGCGCGAAGCACGCGGCCGAGTTGTTGGCGACACGCCAGCCCCGCGGACGCGCGAACGTCGGCAGAGCCGCATGGGTTGACGGCGCGTTGAGCCCACAAAGTTGACATAATGCATCTTATGCGATTTGTTGGGCGGTCAACCCCCCACCTCCAAGCGCCCCCAGCCCGGTCAACCCGGATACCCGCCGGCAAGAGAACCGTCCGGCTGCCCAGACTGCTTGCCAACCCCCAGCCTGGTCAACCCGGCGGCGACACCTGCAAGAGCAGCATCGCCCCACCATTCGACATCACGTACGCCCGGGTCCCATGCGCCGCCGGAGCCATCGCAAACCCCATCCCAAGGTCGATCCCATCGATGACCTTGCCGTCCAGCGGCGACATCAAGAACAATCCGTGCCGCGTCGTGCTCACCAGCATCGCCCCAGCAACCATCGCCGGCGCCGATATCCCGCCTTCCGGCAAAGGACGGCGCCACACTTCGGTGCCGTCTTCCGGGCTCAACCCCCACAAACCGGACGTCCCCGACGACGCGATCAGCACCTTCCGAGCTGGATGCTCCGGACCGCCCTTGCTCGCACGGTGCGCGGGTTGCGTCCACAAGCTCAGGTCCGTCACCCCGGTGACACGCGGATTGCTCCAGACCTGAGCACCGTTCGACGTGTCCAGTGCGAATACCCCGCCCGTGTAGACAGCGACGATCGCAACCGGGCCGGCGGTGGTCTGCGTCACGATCGGCGTGGTGTCGACATCGAAGTACTTCGGTATCTGATACCCGAGGCTCTCCTCTGCCTCTGCGGACAAGTCCACCGGTTGCCATAGCGGCGCGCCGTCGGATGCATCGTAAGCGGCAACATGTCCGTCCGAGAACGACACCAGGATGCGGTCCTGATAGGCCGCGGCGCCGCCATAGCCAGCGATGGACATGCCACCGATCGGCGGACGATGCTGGTTCCACTTCATCGCGCCCGTCTCCGGGTCGGCAGCGATCAACGTGTCGTTGGCGTTGACGAAATAGAGCAATCCACGATGCAGAATCGGGCGGCGCTCCACCTCTGCATTCGTCATGAACCGCCACAACAGATGACCATTCTCCGCTCTTACCTTGTACAGCGCCCCGTCGTTCGAGCCGAAATACACGACATCTTCCAAAGGATCGTACAAGGGCTCGCACTGCACGGCGCCCACCGTTTCGAACCTCCAGATGGGCGCGCCATCATCGGCGCGAAGCGCGTACAGGCCATGATCGGAGGATCCCACGAAGACCCGACGGTTCCTGGCATCGACCGCTGGACGGCCTCGCTCGTAGGCTTCGTCCAGGTTGCGTCCTTCTGCGGTGATCTGACGGTGCTGGAGCAACGACAGGACGCTTCCGGGGCGGTGAACCCACAGAGGCAGCTCGGCGTTGGCGCCCTGCCGCAGCGATTCGCAAGCCGGGGCAGCCACGAGGAGCGACACCGCGATTCGCGCCGTGCGCATCCAATTTCGGGCGCCCGGTCGGGTCATGGCGTGCTCCCCGCCGGCACGGGCGTCGGCAGCATCGGGTTGCCCGTGCCTCCGCCGAGACGTTGAAACTCCTGCTGCAGGCGCATGATCTGTTCCGGCGTAAGCTGGGAACCGGACCCGCCTCGTGCCGGTGCGAGGGCCGGATCGATCTGGCGGAGCAACAACTCGACCTGCTCGGAAAGGTACTCGCTAGGCGGGTTCGACTCCGAGGCCGACGTCGTGAGCTTGTCGCGCAGCTTGAGCAGCCGATCCTTGGCGCCGTCCTTGTCGCCCTTCGCGAGGAGAACCCGCGCCGCATGGTACTCGCCCAACGCCTTGTAGTGCGCGGGATCCCCGCCCGCCATCTCTTCGAACGCCGCCTTGGCGGCGTCGAGATCGCCTTTACCCTCGAGCGCCATGCCCGCGAGCTCTTTCGCCGACATGCGCACGTCGATGTCGGCTTTCGCCAACTCGGACGACAGCACGGCGTTGGCAGCGGTCAACGCGCCATCGTAGTCCCGCTTGCTCAACAGCACGCCGGCTTCTCCGAGCTTCGCAAGCATCCCAGCGCCGAGGCTCGAATAGTCCCCTGCGGTAGCGCGGTATGCCCCCAAGGCGGCGTCCCGCCGCGCTTCATGGGTGGGAAAACGCGCTCGCGTGTCGAACCTCGCTTCGTCGTCGGGTTGGGTTTCTTCCGCGTTCTCGGTCTTGACGATCCCGGCTTCCGACCGGACCGCCTGGAAGAGCGCGGTGGACGCCTTGCCCAGGCGCCTGGTGGAATACCAATCCCAGGTGACGAAGCCCGCCACGCCCAGCAGCGCCACGACCGCGCCGATTTCGATGCTTCGACGGTTGGCCTTGATCCACTTGGTGAAGCCGGCAAAGCCCCGCGCCAAGGCGTCGTCGAACATCTCCCCGGCATCCAGGCCCGTGGCAGGAGCGCGCTCGTTGGCGTTCTTCTTCGATTCCTCGATCTTGCGAGCGGCAAGCTCGCGCACGCGCTGGTTGCGGTCCCGAGATTTCTTTTTCGGCGCGGACTTTGTCTCTGCGGGCGCGTCGGCAGCAGCGGTTTCGGCGTTAGTCGTTTCCTTGTTTTCGGTGTCGCTCACGGCGCGGCACTGTAGTCGGCGCAGGGGAAAATGCCATCGAAAATTGAGCTTCCAGGGCCGCGACCGTGACGGGGCAATCAGAACCCGGCAGCCGCCCGCGCCACGTCCTTGTCCACAAGCCCCTGCTGCACGAGCTGCCTCAGGTGCATCTCGAAGGTCTGCATGCCGTACGGATGCACGCCCTTCTCCATGACTTCCTTGAGCGGCGGGCTGTTTTCTGGACGCTTGATGCTCTCTCGCGCGGTTCCGGTGACAACGAGCACCTCTGCGGCCAGCACCAACCCGGTCCCATCCTTCTTGGGCAAGAGCCGCTGCGCGACAATCCCCTGGAGACAATCCGCGATACGCTCGCGAAGCTCTCCTACGTCTGCCTGGTCGAACAGCGCAAGCATGCGGTTGATCGTGCGGCTCACGTCGGGCGTGTGCAGCGTCGAGAGCACGAGGTGGCCCGTCTCCGCAGCCTTCAGCGCGATGTCCATCGTCTCGCGGTCTCGGATCTCGCCGACCTGGATGACGTCTGGGTCCTGCCGGAGTGCAGCGCGCAGCGCAACCGCGAAGCTTGGAGTGTCCAGCCCAACCTCGCGTTGGCTGATCGCCGCAACGTCATCGGTGTGGAGAAACTCGATCGGATCTTCGATCGTAACGATGTGGATGGGCCGGGTGCGGTTCATGTGGCCGACCATGGCCGCCAGGGTCGACGACTTCCCATTTCCAGCGGCGCCTACGACCAGCACCAGCCCCCGCTCCTTTTCGGCAAGGAGGCGACAGGCGGCTGGCGTTCCGAGTTCCTCGAACGTCGGGATGGTCAGCGGGATCGAGCGCATGACCACGGCCAGAGTGCCTCGCTGGCGGTACACATTGACGCGAAATCGGCCGATCCCTTGGGCCGAGTAGGACGTGTCGTGCTCGAGCAGATCCTCGAGTGGGCCTTGATGTCGCGACCCGCGAAGGATGATCTCGGCCGCGGCAGCGGTGTCGTCGGGTCTGATCTTGTCCATCCGGAAGTACACCATGCGACCGCGCACACGGGCGCCTGGTGGCTGCCCCACCTTGAGATGCACGTCGCTGGCGTTGGCCGCTGTCGCCTTCGCCAGCAACTGGTGGAGGAACTGCTCGGAAGCGTACGGGCTCGTGCTCACGACGCGAACCATACACCATGCACGTCGGGTGGGGGGAGCGGCGATCAGGCGGGGAAACGACCGCGAATTTCAGCGGTGGAGGCGACGCCGGGCAAGGTCCCCTGCCCTTCGCGTGTGTTCGCGTTTCGTCGCGCCACCTTCGCTTCGAGGCGCCGCCGCCTCTTGGATGCAGCGGCTGGCAGCTCGGCTACCCCTTGCTCGACGACCGCGAGGGCGGCACGCGGCTCCTTGCGGTAGTGCTCGTAGAGCTTGGCGAGCTCGAGGCGCGCGACAGGATCGTCGACTTCCGCCGTCAAGGCTTCGAAGTCCGCCAAGGCCCGGTCGCGGTCACCTCGCGCCTTGGCAATCATGGCGCGGGCGCGCAGCGCCGGTGCGCCGCCGCCGCGGGCAACGGCCTCATCAGCCAGGGTGGCGGCCTGCTCCCCTGCCCTGGCCCGCTGCAACGTCTCGGCGGCATGAGCGAGATCTTGTGCGTCGAGGCCCGCCGCCGGCTCGCCGTACAAGCCCACCAACGCCGCCATGGCGACGACGTCCCACGCGTTGTGATCGATCACGGCGACCAGTGCCGACTCGTCGCCGGTGCGAAGGAAGTGCGAGTAGCGCGAACTGACGTCGCCAGAGGGGATGTCGTCGACCCGCTCAAAGCCGAGCACACGGCTTTCCACGCTCCCGAGGGAGCAAGCTCCGATGCGGGCACGGTGGACCCGCCGGGCAACGTGCAGCAGGTCGAGGTGTTCGATCCGGTCCGGCGGCGCAAAGCGGTTCATGATGAAGCGCGTCTGTACCAGCGGCAGATCGAACGCCTTGCCGTTGAACGTCACCAGCATCGAGGCAGCGGCGAGACGGGCGGCGAGGCGCTCGAGGATCGGCGCTTCCTCCCCAGGACGGCGCAGCAGAATCTGTTCCACGAGAAAACGTCCCGACGGATCGAACGAGCCCAGACCGATGAGGAATGGGATGGTGCCGGTGCCACCGGACAGCCCCGTCGTTTCCGTGTCCAGATACAGCGCTTTTTCGGGCGCCAGGGTGGCAAGCGCCGGGTCGAGCGCCAGCAGGGAGAGCATACGCGCGTCGGCACGACGGGCAGCGCCGATCGGGAAACGTCCGACCCGATGGTGAGGCTCGAACGGCAGGTGCCGGACATGCAGAGGTCCTCGATCGGTTTCGACGATAGCGAAAGGCAGCTCGCCCCGGGTCGGGTCCGCCGGCACAGGCGACGCGGGCGCGCCCCGCGCCATGATGCGCGCGATCGCGGCACGGAGCGACTCGACGACTTCCTGTCTGCTGCCCGGCGTACCATGCGAGCCAAACGTTGGCTTGGCAACCGACGACACGTCGGCTCGGGCGGGACCTGGGCTGCCGAGACGGGCTAGTTTCGTTCTCAACGAGGACACTGAACGCAAGACGAGTTGTACGCCCGATCGAGCCGGCATGCAACGCGGACGCGAAGGCTCCTGCAGGACGTTTCCGACATGCTACGATACGGCTCCACCATCCCAGGCGAGGTATCGGTCTGCCGCCGCGACGACGCACGAATCTGCCCCCCGGAATCGTTGGCCCAATCGTACTGGCGCTGATGAGCTGGGCTGTGGCCCAGGCCGCGAAATCCGGGCCGACGCTGCCTGGCAGGACACCTGACGATGTCCCGGTGCGCGAGCTTGCATGCCCCACGATCGTTCCCGTGATGCGAGCGTTCGCCACACCGTCCACGACAAACCTGTCGTTTGCGCGGCTCCCCGGCGTGCGCGTGCTGAACCTCAACAACCACGACGAGGCCGTGGTCCGGCTGTACGACGTCGACGGGTCGCTGAACCGGGACGCGCTGGCACAGCTCCGACGCTTGCTGGGGGATGTGTCGAAGCCGGACGCGCCGGTGTACGCGGACCTGGACCCTCGGCCCATCCAGCTCATGATGAGGGCGGCCTACCACTTCCGTGCGCGTGACATCGTGGTGGTGAGCGGATATCGAGCCATGCGCAAGCGCCACGAGGGATTCCACGCCCGGGGACTTGCCGTGGACTTTCAGATCCCGAGCGTGCCTCTCACCACCCTGGCAGCGTACTTGCAGACCCTGGCGAGGGTGGGTGTGGGCCTGTACACGCATCCGAAAACACAGTGGGTACACCTCGATTCGCGCGTCCACAGCTACCACTGGGCCGATGCCTCCGGGCCGGGTCAGCCCGGCGGACCTTGGCCGGTCGGGGATTCGTCGGTGCGGGCGCGACAAGACAGGCAATACCGGCCTTCCGATGACTGGCCCGAAGGCACGGTGCCATCGGCCGCGGTCGTGGCGGAGCGCATTTGCAAGTGGGTCGCGACTCCGCGGGAGGCGGACGAGCCCTGACGCGAGGCGGCCTTGGGCCCCTGCGTGCGTCGGGGCGAATCGGACTAGGCACGCGCTACCTGCGGTACTAAGGGGTGGTCGGATGGCTGGGATGACATGCGGCAACGATCTATTCTCGCTTTCCGGCGGCCAAGCCGACCGAACAAGCTGGCGGCTGGATCGGTAGCGGTCCTGCTGGCGTGTTCTGTGGGACCGCGGGCGATCGCGGACGACGTCGCGAACGATGCCCGGCGCGCCGAGGGGGTGTGGGCCAGCACATCGCGCCGGGTGATCCACTTGCCCCCCGTTTTTCTGGTGGCGGGCGAGGTTCGGCCCGTCCCGCTTTCGAGCTTGAGCCTGACCTCCACGGACACGCAGTGCACGACGGTAGGGGTGCTGGGCGCATCGACGGTGGACTTCACCCTCGAGTTGCGCGGTGACGAAACATCGATGAGCAAGGGGCGGGTCCGGGAGTCGGAGGGGGTGCGAAGCGTGGCCGGTGCATCGACGCTGGTTCGATGCGGTTCGTCGCGCCGGGAACTCGTAGGATTGGCGATACGAATGAAGTCGCCGCAAGGGGCCCTGGAAGTGCTGGTGGCGAGAGGAGAGCAGCCCGCCTCACCGCTCGACAGCCTGTTCCCGGAGCGGGCCGCCGGGCCGTCGCAGCCGGAGTTGGACGGTCCGCCGCTGCGTGTTGCAAGCCCGCGAGCCGAGCGAGTGTCCGATGCCGAGAAGGCAGTCACCCAACGAGGGGGGCGTGTGGTGACCAGGCAGGAGGTGACTTCGGACGAGGAGGGGCGGGGCGCATTGAGGTTGCGGCTCGCAGAGGGGTGCCACCGCGTCGTGGTGGTGGCCGAGGGGCGAGGACTTGGGGCGGCATGGCCGATGGACGTGGATTGCGAGCTGGTCGGGGCGAGCAGCCGCGAGGTTCTTGCACGGGATCGGAGCTTTGCGCCCGACGGCACGATCGACGTATGCACGGGCAATGCAGTGGATGTCTGGCTGCGTTGGGGAGGTGCTCCCGGTAGCGCAGCAACCACGGTGCTGCAAGGCAGTTGGCCGATCGCGTCCGGGATTCCTGGGGAATGGCCGTCACGCGCGCGGGCTGGGCTCATGCAAGCGGCGATTCGCAGGCAGGTGCCACTGCCAGAGCCGGGACCGGCCTGGGAGTTTGGCGGAGTCACCGGGCGAACGGAGGTCCCGGTTCCGGTGACTCCTGGCGTGTGCTACGTGGTCGGCGTGGGAGCATCGCAGGGTGACGTTCGCGCCATACGGTTGACGATGCAGCAAGGGGCGCGCCTGTCGACGGACAGCGGGCAGGTGGGGTCGGACGGGGCAGCGCTGTCCTTTTGTGCTGGAGAGACGGGGCCTGCACGGGTGAACGTGAACGCGATCGGCGCGCAGGTAGTCTGGCATGGAGGGCTTTGGCCGGTCGGGCGAGTCCGACTCGGGCTTGAGGAGTCGCCATGAGGAGGGTTCCACTTTATATTGCGGCTTGCATAACCATGCTGGGCATCCATGGCCTATCTTGCCGGGCTACCCCTGTTGGTTCAGCACCTAACGTTGCACAAGCAGCACAGTCGGCGTCTTCTGCCCGGGCTTTGCCGATGACCGCGCTGGTCACGTTCGAGCAACTCAGCACCAATGTGACCAGTCTACTGTCTGCGGACGGTGACGTGGCCGCGCAGGCAGGGGCTGGGGCGATGGCGGTGCTGGGGTCGGGAGCGGCGGCGGAGGGCGACCGTGTTGGAGGGTTCGTGACGCTTTCGATGGAGGCCTGCGTGCTGGCCATCGCCCGAGGCACGGCCGGCGTGGAGGATCTGGACATCCTGGCGTTCGACGATGGGGGGACGAGCCTGGTCGCAGACCAATCGGTGGGTCCCAAGCCTGCGGTGATGGTCTGTCCGCCCCACCCCGCACGCATCTATTTTGCCGCGCGGGTGGCGTCGGGCAGCGGGCTGATCGCGCTCGGCGTGCAGGAGGTTGCGCCGTCGCGATCTGCGGCGGTGGCGTCGAGGCTCGCAGCGCGGATGTCCGGGCTCGGCGGCGACCTGTCGACACGCGCGGCCTGGACGGGCCTGGACGCGAAGGTCGAGGCGCACCGGCGTGCGCTGGGCGGCAGGTGGGAAGAGTTGCGGCGGGTGACCTTGCCGGTCAACCAGAGAGCGCCCAGTTATGTGTCGATGCCGCTGGGGGCGAACCGATGCCTCGACGTGTACGTTCTTCCGAACGACGAGGTGCGCAACCTGGACGTGACCGTCGCGGACGACAACGGCAGGGAAATCGCGAGGGCCAGTTCGTTGGGCGATGATCGCGCGGCACTGGTCTGCACGCCGGTGGACGTGACGCTGTCCATCGCGCTGAGGCCGCACCAGGGGTTCGGCCTGGCGGCGGTCATCGTGTCGCGATCGGCGCCGGGCAGCGAGAGCGAACTGGCGGTGCGCCCGGAGACAAGACGAGTTGCGCCGATGACCCCGCTTCCTCAAGTGCGCGCAAAGCTTGCCGACGCCTTGGCACCGCTGGCCTACGACAAGCCGAAGATCGTCGCCGAAGGATTCATCGAAGCGGGCAAGACGTTTTCGTACCCCGTGTCACTGCCTGCGGGATGCTCGCGCATCGACGTCATGGTCGGTGCACCCATGGCCGGAGTGTTGGCATCGTTGTGGACAACGCAACATGACATGATCGCCTCGACCTCGGCAGGAGAGTACGCCACGTTGCATGCCTGTGTGGCGTCCGCCATCGCTGCTACGCTCGACGTGGAGGGCGTGGGGCGTCCTGGTGCCGTGGCCGTGGAGCTGCGCCGGGAGAAAGACTCGCCGCCGGAACTCACCCGACATCCCGTGGCGGCCAGCCGGCTGCTGTCGCGCGCCGCACCGGGGGCGCCGGACCTGAGAACGCTGAGGCCCATCCATGAAGTAGACCTGGAGGAAGGAAAACGAGCAACGTTGGATGTTGCCGTCACTCCCCCTGGCTGCGGCGAGGTGGTGGCCGCGGTCGACACAGGCTGCAGTGGGATCACGCTACGTCTTGTGGATGGACAAACCGGACAGGAGGTTTCGAAGGGCGCCGGTGCCCGGGTGGCGTCCGCGCGCGTTTGCGGCGAAGGCGGCACGCGCGCAATCAAGGCGTTGGTGTCGCCCGACGTCGGCAAGTGCTCCGCGCTGGTTACTCGGTTGCCGGACAGCCCGTGATCGGCTGCCATTACCCGTCGAGCTGCGCGGATCAGAACCGGGGCGCGCCACAACGAACAGGGGCGGCAGCCTGTTGTGGAGGCTTCAGCGGCGGTGCGTGCCGTCGGACGGGAGCTCGTCCCAGTGGGACGCGCCACCTTCGATCTCGAGCACGCCGACGTCGAGGCTTTCGGCAAGCGTGCGGAGGGACTCGACGCGCGCCTTGAGCAGGTAGGCCTGCTCCTGCTTCTCCGAGGCAGCGTACTGGAGCGCAGCGGCCACGGCGTCGTGCAATGCGTCGCCCACCCTCCGCAATCGCTGCACGGCCGTGTGCGCGACTTGTTGTGACTGGTCGTCGCCTCGTTCGCGGGATACTTGCACGAGTTTCGAGACGAGCGGTGCCCGTTCGAGGACGTAGAGCAGGGTGCGCAATGCGTCGTGGTTGAGCGCGTGGGTGTCGACGTAGGACCGCAGCGCGGAGTCGGTCGAGTAGGACAGGAGTTCGCGCAGGTGTACCCAGTCGCGGAATGCAACCTCGATGGCGGCTTCCACCTCGCCGGGCATGTGACGGGGCAGCTTCTCGAGGGCAGGCTGCAGGTCCGCAGGGAGGCCGAGCGCCTTCATCTTGGTCCCTTCGATGCGACGGGTGGCGAAGAAGGCAAGAGGCGCGAAAGCAAGCCCGAAGGCGCCTGCAACCAGAGCGGCCCACCAGGGAGTGATGAGGGCGCCGAAGGCGGCGAGGATGATCACGGCGACGGTCCATCCCCGGAGCATGCGTTGGACGCGGGTGAGGCCGGATTGCAGGTTGAATGCGACACCGAACATGCCCCAAAGGATGGGGAGGACGACCCCGCCGGCGGCGCCTCCGAGCACTGCGAGCCAAGGGCTGGTGACAAAGAACGACAGGACCAGCGCCCACACGGCGGACACGGCGATGGCGGCGGACCAATAGACAAGGGACTGGGCGATGAAGATCCGCGGGTGCGGCCTCTTGAGGTGTGCTCTGGCGGACGCCAGCGTGATGTCTGTTTCCTTCACCACGCGCCTTCCGGTTCCCGCTCGCGGACCGACATCAGCCCCCCGAGCGTCAAGCCCCGCCGACCGTCACGTCGTCCACGATCCCCACCACCACGGAGCGGACGGGAGCGTCAGGCGTGTCGAGCAGTTGCCTCGCCGTGTTTCCCTCGTCTTCGACCAGGACCAGCTCGCCCACCCCGGCGCCGACCAGGTCCACGGCGATGACGTATCGGTCGCCGTCGAAGTTGCCGTCCGGGAGACAGGCCCGCACGATGAGCTGCTTTTTTCCGTCGTAGAACGGGTGCTCCACCGTGCTCACGACGGTTCCGCAGATGCGTCCGAGCATCATGATTGCCCCTCGTCGTCGGTGTAGTGGTGCTGGCTCACGATCCCAACGATGGCATGATCCACGGGAACGAACCAGGGGTTGTGCAAGAGAGCGGCCTCGCGGGACGCTTCGTAGGTGACGAGGTCGCCGGAAGATGCCTGGGCGGAGGCGTCGGTTGCCACGAAGGGTTCGCCTTCCACCCGCAGGTCGGCTGTCAGAGGGCGAACGATGAGGAGCTTGAGCCCCTGCATGCCGTCTGCCTTGACCGTGGCCACCATGGTGCCGATCACACGTCCAAGCTTCATCCGCGCCACTCCCTAAAGAACCGCGTGCCCGTGTGAATGGCTCGCACGAGCTCCGCGTCCGCGTTCGGAATGATGGTAGTCGAGGAGCCGTCGACCACGCCCCGAGCGATTGCCTGGTTGGCGAGGGACAGCGCAGCCTCCACGTCGTGCGTCTCCCCCCAGAGCGTGGCGATCGCCTTGCCGGCGAGGCCGTCGGCGATGCGCAATTCGACCAGATCGACCTGCGCGCCTTTGAGCGCGGAGTCGACGGCACGCAGAAGCGTAGGGGGAGACCCGGTTTGTACGATGCCGGCCGTGTCGCCGGGGGCGGGCCAGCGAATGACCTGGCTGACGATGGCGGGCACGATCCGCTCCTCCGCGTGGGCGAGCAGCACGCGGTCCGCGACAGATCCGCCCGCGACCTCGATGGCTCGCAGAAACGACCGTTCGACCGGCTCGACGTCGCCGCCGAACAGGATGAGATAGGCGCCGTTCTGCACGGTGCCGGCGGCGAGGACTTCGATGGGAGCCTCTTTAGCCAGCGCATCGAGCGCACGGAGCCCCACGGGCACGTCCCTGATGTCGAGCAGGGCGAGCGCGGGACCGGGCTGCTTGGCGAATGCGATGGACACGGCTGCTTGATGTCCTCGGGGCCTCAGACAATACGGAAGTGGTCACGCAGGGTGCAGCGTCGCAAGCGGGAGAAGGATCTCGGCGAGGTGAGCCCTTCACCGGTGGGCGACGCGATGGTGAAGGAAGTGTATCCTTCACCGCGGTAGGCCAGGCCGTCGACTCCGCAACCGTTCTTGACGAAGATGCTGCAATTGCACTTGCGCGCCATCTTGGACAAGGCAGGCAGGTCGTGGGAGTGCATGCACGCGGTGTGGAAGTTGCCTCCTTCGGCGTCCACGGCGAGGTCGATGGCCTGGTCGACGTTGCGAACGCGTGTGAGGGGCAGCACGGGCATCATCTGTTCGGTCCACACGAGGGGGTGGTCGTTCGGGACTTCGACGAGGATGCACCTGACCTCCGGGCCAGCGGTGATGCCGAGCTCGGCGAGGATGACGGAGGCGTCCTTGCCGACGAATTTCTTGTTGACGACGGCATGGCCGCGCGGGCCGGCGTTTTTCTCGAAGATGACGTGTTCGAGGCGGGGGATGTCGGCGGCTTTGAGCTCGACGGCGCCGGCGCGCTTCATGGAGGACTTGAGGGCCTCGGCGACGGCTTCGACGACGATGACCTCTTTTTCGTCGACGCAGATGATGTTGTTGTCGAAGGAGTGACCCAACACGATGTCGGCGCCGGCCTTCTCGATGTCGGCGGTAGCGTCGACGACGACGGGGGGGTTGCCCGGGCCAGCGCAGACCGCGCGCTTGCCGGAGTTCATGGCGGCCTTGACGACGCCGGGGCCGCCGGTGACAACGAGCAGGCGCACCTTGGGGTGCTTCATGAGCTGGCCGGCGGACTCGATGGTCGGGTCGCTCGTGCATGCGATCAGATTCGGCGGGCCGCCTGCGGCGACGATGGCGCGATGGATGATGCGGACCGTCTCGGCCGAAGTGCGCTTGGCAGAGGGGTGCGCATTGAACACGACGCTGTTGCCGGCCGAGATCATGGCGATGGCGTTGTTGATGACGGTCGACGACGGGTTGGTGACGGGTGCGATGGCGCCAATGACGCCGAAGGGCGCGGGCTCGGTGATCATGAGGCCGAGGTCGCCGGAGGACGCGGCCGGGTGGAGCTCTTCCGGGCCTGGGGTCTTGTTGATGACCAGCAGGTTCTTGGCGACCTTGTGCTCGAAGCGTCCGAGGCCGGTTTCCTGATGAGCCAGCTTCGCGAGGGCTTCGGCCTGGGGGCGCAGCGCCTGGCGCACGGATTCGATGATATGAATTCGTTTCTGCAAGCCCAGCTTGTCGAGGGCTTCGAAAGCCTGACGGGAGGCATGGACGGCTTCATCGATCGTGGCGAACACGCCGTCGCCGAGCGTGGAGCCGGAAGCGGCATGACTGGTGGCAGAAGCGGCGCGTGATGCCTCGCCCGAGATCTCGCGAGCGATGCTTTCCGCGATGCGGCGGATCTGTTCGGGGCTGACCGGCGGGTAGCTCATGGCTCAACCTCCTCAGCCGTCGCCGTAGCCGTGCTCGTAGCCGTGCTTGTTGTAGACCGTGCGGCCGCCGACCTCCCAGGTATCGACAATCGCCATGATGACGGCGTCGCAGGGACGGTCTTTCGTCAGCTCGGTCTGCCGCGCAGAGGACCCGGATGCGTACAGCACGTATTCTCCGACGCCGCAGCCGACCGCATCGTTGGCAACGACATAGCCACCCTCAGCAAGCGTCTCCGGGTTGACCTGCCGCAAGAGCAGGAACTTGAACCCGTCGACCTTGGGGTCCTTGCGTGTGGCCACCACGGTACCGACCACCTTCGCCAGGATCATCGCTCACCTCGAATCAATGCGCGCGCCGTCCGGAGACATGGGTGCGCTTGGACCTGTTCCATTCGCCGGGGCCCGTGCCAATCGGCTCACACCAAGGCGTGGGTCGACACCGGGCCAGAGCGCGGAGGACGCGCGCACGCGGGACGAGCACGACGAGCAGCCCGACCAGCGTGCGCGGGTCCATGGCCGCGCAGACAGGACGCTACTTGCTGCGCCCCTCGAGCTCCTTCTTGACCGCGTCGGTGCGACCGAGGGGCAGCACGAGGTCCACGTTGACGTGCGGACGCGCGATGATATGGCTCGCGACGATCTCGCCGACACGGGATGCGCCGTTGATGCCGGCTTCGACGGCGGCCTTGACGGCAGCGACGTCGCCTCGGATGACGGCGGTGACGTAGCCGCCGCCGGTCTTTTCGTAGCCGACGAGCTCGACCTTGGCGGCCTTCACCATCGCGTCGGAAGCCTCGACCATTGCCGCGAACGAGCGGCACTCAATCATGCCCAATGCTTCGGCCATCTGATCCTCCGTATTCGGGAGCCCCCTTCCCCACCCTCCCTGCATCGGCAGGATGGATAGGTCGAGGAGGCCGTTGTGCGTGCCATTCCTGTTGCTGGTTGCAGGTTACGAACCCTTCTGCGCCACGCGCCCTTCCAGGCCCTGGATCGCCTTCTCGGCGACAGGCCAGGCCACGTCGATGTCGCGGTCACGGCCCGCGAGATAGACTCGCCCGAAAGAGCCGAAGCTCACGATCTCGAGCACCTTGATGTGAGCGGCCTTTTCTGCTTCGTTGGCGGCCAGCGCGGCGTTGGCCGCCGGCGTGCATTCGAGCACGTACAAGGACTGGCCGGCCACGATCATGTGCCCGTGCCGCACGCGGTTGATGAGCTGGGTCTGGCGGTCGTCGAGCCCGCGGATCACCTGGGAGGTGAGCAGCTCCGGCTTGATGCGGTCCGTCTCCTGCTTGCCGATCTCCTTGAGGATCGCCTCGCCGGCACGGCGGACCTCGCCTTGCTCGTCGTGGTGGATCTCGAGCAGGCCGTAAAGGCGCTCGACGATCTGGATGCCTGGCTTGATGCCGGTGGCCTTGACGGCGATGTCGGTGAGGCGGTTGACGGCGATGCCTGGGGAAACCTCGATGAAGAGCGATGCCTGGTTGCGGACCGGGAGGAAGCCCTTGGCGACCGTGCCGAGGAACGCGGCATGCTGCGGCTGCAGGGAGTCGAGAAACACGTAGCTACGCAGATCGATCACGGCTCAGTCCCTCCTGGCGGACTTGACCTCGCGGCCGCCCAGCGATTCGATGGCCTTGATGGCGGCCACGGAGGCGACGTCGATGTCGCGCTGCTCGCCCCCCAGGTACACGCGCCCGAAGGCGCCTGTCATGCGGACGTCGACGACGTTGATCTCGGCGGCTTTTTCGGCCTCGTTGGCGGCGAAGGCGGCATAGGCCGCGGGCTCGACTTCGAGGATGTAAAGCGACTCGGTGGCGACGAGCATCATGCCCATGCGGGTGCGGTTGATGAGCTGCACCTGCAGGTCGTCGACATTCAGGATGATCTGCGAGGACAGCACGCGGGGCTTGATGCGGTCGGACTCGGTGAGCTGGAGGGCTTCGAGGATCGAGGCGCCCGCCTGGCGGACCTCGGCCTGGGACTCGCTGTGGACCTCGAGCATGCCGTACAGGCGCTCGACGATCTGCATGCCGGGGCGGACGGCGGTGGTCTTGACGGCGATGTCGGTGACGCGATTGATCTCGATGCCCGGGGAGATTTCGACGAACAGGGAGGCCTCGCCGGCGACAGGGAGGAAGCCCTTGCAAACGGTTCCGAGGTAGGCTGCAAACTGGGGCTGCAGCGAGTCGAGATAGACGAAGCTTCGCAGGTCTGCCATGGTGCGGGGTTCCTCGCTGGCTCAGTAGGCGCCGCCCGAGGGCGACGAAGACGTGGCCGCTGCCTTACTTTCTTGAGCGATCTTGACACCCACGGAGGCGCCGATGCGCGTCGCGCCGGCTGCGACCATCTCGCGGGCGTCGGCCGCCGATTTCACGCCGCCGGAGGCCTTGACGCCGAGCTGGTAGTCGACGGCCCTCGCCATGAGGGCGACGTCGTGGGCGGTCGCGCCGCCCTTGCCGAATCCGGTGGAGGTCTTGACGAAGTCGGCCCGGGCGCGCTTGGCGAGGACGCACGCGGCGACCTTTTCTTCGTCGGTCAGGAAGCATGTCTCGATGATGACCTTGAGCAACGCGCCGCCGTCGCGCGCTGCCTCGGCCACGATGAGGATGTCGTCGTAGACGTAGCGCTGGTCGCCGGATTTGAGCGCACCGATCGCGATGACCATGTCGATCTCGCGAGCACCGTCGCGGATGGCACGGCGAGCCTCGAGCGCCTTGATCTCGCGGGGCGTCGCTCCCAGGGGGAAACCGATGACCGTGCAGGTCGCCACCGGACTTCCCTTGAGCCTTTCGGCGCAACGCTTCACATAGAGCGGATTGACGCACACCGAGGCGAAGGAGTACTGGAGCGCCTCGTCGCAGAGCTTGTCGATTTCGGCGTAGGTGGCGTCGGCCCTGAGCAGGGTATGGTCGATCAGCCTCGCGAGGTCCTGCGGAACGTTCCTGATCCCGGGGGAAGCGGAGATGCGGGCTCCGCGCGTGCCGCTGATCATGCCGCGCACGGTCGGCGCCTGGGTCGCCGCGCAGTGACCGTCATGCGTGCAGTGGGTGCAGGTTCCGCATCCGACCGAGCTGCCGGGGGAGACTCCGGCGAGCAGCGCCGGGTTGGCGGTGAGCACCTGGGTGATCTTGTCGACGAGCGACTGGAAGTCGCCGGATGGCTGGGACATGGGCGGGATGCTCCTGGGCGGGCCGCCACGGCCCGCGTCGAGCGCATCGATCATGGCGACGCGCCGCTTGTGGCGTTCGACCGTGCACTCGGTGGACAGGAAGATATCGACGATCCGCAGGGCGAGGTCTTCGGTGAGGTAGCCGGCCCCGAGGGTCAGCAGGTTGGCGTCGTTGTGCTCCCGCGCGTTCCTGGCCGTGGCCTCGTTGAAGGCCATGGCGGCGCGAACGCCCGGTACCTTGTTGGCCGTCATGCACGAGCCGATACCGGCGCCGTCGACCACGATGCCACGAAACGCCTTGCCCGTGGCAACGGCCTCCGCGGCGGCGCGGGCAAACACGGGATAGTCCGCCGCTTCCGTGGAATGCGTGCCGACGTCGACCACCTCGACGCCCTTGCCTTGCAGGTGCCGCTTGATGGCCTCCTTGAGCGGGAAGCCGCCATGATCGCTGCCGACCACGACCTGAGCCGACGTCATCCTCGCGCGACCTCCGTCATCCGAAGCACCGGGGGCGGGACGCTAGGTTGGGATGATGGCGGAGTCAAGGCCAGGGGCGGAGCGAGTCGAGGTTCGAGTCGGCAGGGGTCGCTGCTGGCTGCCCTGCGTCGCTCGGCGATGATGGCTTGTGGACGCCTTGCGTGTTGGACCATCCAGCGCCAGAAGGTGCAACGTTTGGGGACTGGGCCGGTCGACGCTTCCCCTTCTCAATGGGCGTACTGGGCGGCCCGGTCACCCAATCGGTCGACGCCGGGTCGGGCAACGGAGCCACGTGAAACGACGCACGCAAGGAAGGGGAAGTCGGCCCTGGCTGCCCGGGCGGCCGCTGCTCAGGCCTTCCGTACCGTGTTCGCATTCGCGTTCAGGCCGTTCCAGGACCGCCTCCCACGGGCGCGCCGCCCTCGGCCTACACCTGCGTCGTCATCGCCGTCGTCGGCTTCTTCCTGGGCCCGCCGCCTGCCTTGCAACCGAGGCACGATCGCTTCCCGCATCGCCGGGTCGTCCGGGAACGCTTGGCGTATGCCGCCGAACACCGCGTCGATGGTGCGACGATGCTCATCGCGGCGGATCCTCTCGACGGAGAATGCCGCGTCCCGAGCCTGCACAGCGCCCACCCAGGCGTCGTAGGCCGGCCGAAACACCTTGTTGGCCGCGTCGATCATCGCGACGAGTTCAGCCCTGTGCGCCGCCACCTTCTCGTTGTTGCTCTTCTCGATGCGCGTCCGCAATGCGTCGATGGCCTTGGCCTGCTCTTGCCCCTTCGGTGCGACCTCAGCGGTCAGCCCATTCGGGAAGACGGCGTTGGTGATCGCTCCTGCCCGGTCACCATCGAGTTCTCTGCGGCGTGCGTGACAGCGGCGGATGTGCCGTTCTGCATCCAGTTCTGCGAACCGCAAGTCGTCGGCGGCGTACTCGACCCGTGCCATCAGGGCCTGGCGAGCCCTGAATGCGTCTTCGAGGTTCTTCTGCACGGCATCGACGCCCGCCGCAAGAGGCGCAGTGGCGGCCGAACGCCGGAGCCCGCGCGCAAGCCGGGCACCAAACCGGAGCCGGAGTTCGCTACCAGCATCGTTCGGGTACAGTTTCATCGTTTCGGACCTCTCTTGGTGGCCGGCATCTGGCGGTCCCACCGCCACGACGCAAGCAGCACGACAGACACGGTGCCGAGCGGGAAGTCAACGGGTCGGGTGGCTCCCGGGTGGCTGCTCACCCAACCCAGCCGCAGTTCGACGCCTCGAACGGCTCTCGTCACGCCGCAACACAGACGTTGGACCGGTCGAACTGCCCCTGTGACGTCGAAGCGACGCGTGTTCGGTCGGTCAGACTGCCTCCGCTGCTGTCGCCGGCGCTCCGTTCGGTGTGTCGAACTGGCGTCCTGACGACGCGACAAGGCCGTCCGAGGCGTAGAAGCACGAGATCTCGATGCGCGCAGGGGCGTTCGACTGTCTGGCGCATGGCACATCGGTTCGACATGCCGGTTCGTTGTGTCGTCGCGGGTCGGTCGGTTGCCTTGCATGCGGCCATAGCATGCTCCTTGTCGGTTGCTCTCACGCTTGCGACGGTGTAATCGGCGACCTTCGCGATGGCCCCCTCACCTGACCACACGTCTCTCTCGCAAGACCTCCAGCACCTGCAGCTTCTGTCGATTCTACATTACGTCCACGGAGGTCTGGTCGGGCTGTTCGCGCTGCTGCCCCTCATTCATGTAGCCGTGGGCGTCGGAATGCTCACCGGCGCGTTCCCACGCACAGCCTCCTCCCCTCCACCTCCGGCCATCATGGGCTGGATGTTCGTCGGCATTGGCGGAATCATCGTCGTCGGCGGCGAGTTGATGGCGATCCTCATCGCCGCTGCTGGATACTTTCTGTCCAAGCGACGTCACCGCACATTCTGCATCGTCGTTGCTGCGGTGGAATGCCTGGCCATGCCCTTCGGCACCCTACTCGGCGTGTTCACCATCCTCGTGCTGCTGCGGCCATCGGTTCAGGCTCTGTTCCAGTCAGGCTCGCCGAACATCGCTTGACTCGACGGCGGGTCGGCCGCCTATCACTCGCCGATCACCTCGATGTCATCGACCATCCAGTAACCGTCGAACTCCCCCACATAGCGGAACAGGACGCGCACGGTGGACGCGCCCTGGACGGGCAGGTCAGGGATTGTGACTCGTTGCGCAGGCACGTTCTGATAGGCGCTCCACACCACTTCTGGCGTGCTATTGCGCACGAAGATGACCTCGGCGTGCGACGCCGTCAGCATCGCAAAGGTGGTATCGAACGAGATGGATGCCGTGGTGGCGCCGTGGGCCGAAAGCGTCGGCGTGGCAAGCTTGTCGTCGCATTCGAGCCCGCTGTACAGCAGCCTGGTCGTATCGATTACGGCATAGTATCCGATTCCTTGCGGGAAGGCTGCATCGGGCACGTTCGACAGCACCCAACCGTCGACGAACTCATCGTCGGAGCACACGCCATAGACACTATAGGGGCCGTCCGGCCCTGTGGCGGGAAACATGTCGAAGTTTTCACGGTGCACAAAGCCGGGACAGGGCGGACATGGTCCTCCGCAATCGACTTTCTGTTCGCCCTGGTTCTGGATGCCGTCGTTGCACGACGGGTGGGACGTTGATTCGGCAGGCGCGTCTTGCAACGGCGTGCCCCCGGAGCCTGAAACGCCGCCCTCGGCGCCGGCGCCCCCCGTACCCGTCCCGGCGCTTCCGCCTTCTGCACCGGAGCCACCCATGCCGGCGGAGGCATCGGCGCCGGGATCGACCACATCATGATGATACCTGTCGAAGTCGAGGTCGATGACGAGGACACAGCCAGCGGCAAGCACGCACGAACCTGCGAACGCCAGCAGGGCGGGAGCGTATCGTGCGGCTTGCAGCGGCAGGGGGAACATCGTGGTCGTGAGACTCCTTGTAGGATCGTGCCATGATCTGCGTGGTCGCGTCGAGGATTTGCGACCCGCGCAGCGGATGCACTCGCAGTCCGGCCTTGCCGGCCCGCCAGGACGGCGCTAGCAGGTGAGCATGCGAACGACACGAGCTGTCGCCCTTGCCGCAGTCGCCGCGATGATGGCGCTGTCGGGACCGGCCCGCGCCGACCAGGCGCTGCCGTCGCTTCCGGTCGTGCACTACACGCTTTCGAACGGCCTGCGAGTGACCCTACACGAGGACCACGCCACGCCTACGGTCACGGTGAACGTCTGGTACCACGTTGGCTCCAAAGACGAGCCTGAGCATCGAAACGGCTTTGCGCACCTGTTCGAGCACCTGATGTTCCAGGGATCCAAACATGTGGGCGAAGACCGGTTCTTCGAGTACCTCGAGCGTGCGGGCGCCAGCGACAAGAACGGTACCACGAACGACGACCGGACGAACTACTACGAGACGTTGCCGTCGAACCAGCTCGAGCTTGCGCTCTGGCTGGAGAGCGACCGCATGGGATTCCTGCTCGACCATGTCGACCAGGCGACGTTCGAGTCGCAGCGCAAGGTAGTGCTCAACGAACGCCGGCAGAACTACGAGGATCAGCCTTACGGCATGGTACGCAAGTACCTTCGCGAAGCGCTCTACCCGTCGGGCCACCCCTACCACAACCTGACCATCGGATCCCCCGAGGACTTGAACGCTGCCACGCTCGAGGACGTGCACAACTTCTACAAGACGTACTACGTGCCAAACAACGCGAGCCTCGTGATTGCGGGCGACATCGACCAGGCAGCCACGAGGCGGCTGGTGGACCAGTACTTCGGTCCGCTTCCAAGACAGCCCGAACCCGTTGTCAGGACACAGCCGGTCGCGGTGACGCTCGACAAGGAAGTCATCCTGCATGTCGACGCGGGGGTGGAGCTTGCGCGCGTGTATGTGGCGTGGCCGTCGCCGCCATTCTTCGCAGAGGGGGACGCGGCGCTCGACGCGGTATCGGAAGTTCTGACGAGCGGCAAGACGAGCCGTCTGTACAAGCGGCTGGTGTACGACCTTCAGGTGGCGAAAGACGTGAGCTCATGGCAGGAGTCGCGCCAGCTCGGGTCGCACTTCCAGATCATGGTGACAGGCAAACCTGGGCAACCCGCGGAGAGCCTGTTGAGCGTGATCGACGAGGAACTGGCGAAGGTTCGTGAGGGCGGCGTCACCAAGGACGAAGCCGACCGGGCCAGGATCAACCTGGAGGCGTCGCTCATTTTCCGCATGGAGGGCCTGGGGCACCGGGCGGACATGTTCAACCTCTATGCACAGCACACGGGGGCGCCGGACTATTTCGCGCGCGACGTGGGTCGATACCGGGCGCTGACCGCAGCGGACCTGCACAACGCGGTCAAGCAGTGGCTGCCGCAGGGCAAGCGCGTGGTCGTGATGGTCAAGCCGAATCCTCAGGCGCCTCGTGCGGGTGTCCTGGCGTCGGGAGGTTGAGATGAAACGAACGATGACCTTCGCGGTCGGGGCGGTATCTGCGCTCGCCTTGCTGGCCTGCTCGGGCGCACCTGCGCTCACGCCTTTGCCGCCCGCACCACCGGCCGCCAGCGCACCGGCGCCGGCGGCGTCATCCGTTGCCTGGACGCCCGCACCAGACGCTCCTTTCCGGCAGAACCCTCCGGAGGCGGCTGCCGAACCCGCGTGGACCGCACCCGTACCCATGGACCGCCAGCTCTCCAACGGCATGCACGTGCTGGTCGTCAGCAGCACGCAGCTTCCGATTGCCGCGGTTCAGGTGGTGAGCCGTCGCGGTGCGGACCAGCAGCGGCTGGCCGGTGTGGGATCGTTTGTCGGACGCATGCTCGAGCAGGGCACCAAGAGTCGGAGCGCGCTGCAGGTATCCGACGACTACCAGGCCATCGGTGCGGAGCACGGGGCGTGGGTGACCTGGGACAGCACGAACGTTTGGATGAAGGTGCTGCCTGCTCAGCTCGACAAGGGGCTCGAAATCATGGCGGATGTCGTCCAGAACCCCGCATTCGCAGACGACGAGGTCGAGCGTGCTCGAGCGCAGGCCCTGGCGTTGTGGAAGCAGATGCTGGACTCTCCTCAGGCGATCGCCTCGCGCATGGTTGCCCGCACGGTCTTCCCCGGCCATCCGTACGGGGAGATCCTGCTCGGCGACGAGGACGCCATCAAGCGCATCAGGCGCCAGGATCTAGTCACATTCTACGAAGCCGTGATGGTGCCGTCGGAGACGGCGATCGTCGTCGTTGGGAACGTGGACCCGGATGCCGTGACGGCCAAGCTGGACAAGGCATTCGGCAGTTGGAAGCGCCGAGCTGCACCTGCCGTGAGGGTACCCAGACCGACGCCGCCATCGCGAGCGATTGTTCTGGTGGACCAGCCGGGCGCCGCGCAGTCCATCATCGCGGTGGCTGGCATCGGCGCCGAGCGCACGTCGAAGGACCACGACGCGATCGAGGTGGCGAACACGGTCTTCGGTGGGATGTTCTCGAGCCGTCTGAACCTGAACCTGCGCGAGAAGCATGCGTATACCTACGGTGCGCGAAGCTGGTTCGAGATGAGGCACGGCGCGGGTGCGTTCACGGCGCGGGCGGCGGTCGACACGCCGAACACGGGACCGGCGCTGCGCGAGATGATCGGCGAGTTGCAGACGTTCTGCACGACGCCGGCGCGTCCGGAAGAGCTGACCCTGGCGATGGGGCAGCTCATCCGGAGCATGCCTGGCGATTTCGAGGGAGTCGCCGCGACTGCGTCGCAGATCGGGGATCTTTGGGTCTACGGTTTGCCAGTCGACACCTATCGCACGCAGCCGGCCCGCTACGGTGCAGTGACCGTGGAGGACATCCAGCGCGTGGCAGCGGACCACATGCACGTGGGCAATGCAGTAGTCGTGGTGGTTGGCGACAAGAAGGTCGTATTGCCTCAGCTTCAGGAACTGCGATTCGGTCCGATCAAGGTCGTGGACAAGCAGGGTAAGCTGGTCGAGACCGTGGGAGGCACGCGCGGCTACGTGGGATATGCGTGCGCGAGGCCTCCCGTGGCGACCGCGCAGCCACCGACACAACCGGCCACGAAAACGAAGTTGTCCCCTGCGACCAAGCCCGCGCAACCACCGTCCAAGCCACCGGCGGGCCGCGCTCCCAAGGCCGTACCCCCGCGATAGCGCGCAGACAGACTTCAATCAGCGTGATGCGGACGCAGTCGGAGCGGGCGAAGAGGCGGCCGGAGCGGCAGCGGAGTCGTCGGGTTCGGGCTCTGCGGACCCGGCAGGCACCGGGATTTCCTCAAGGTTGAACTGACGTGCCGGGGGGGGCGCCGTGGGCGCAGCAGACGTCAGCGGGGGAGCCACCACCACGGTGGGGGTCGGTGGTGCGATGCCGAGTGCACGCTTGAGGCGGAGCCCCCAACCGTAGGCAACACCCCCTCCGGCGTAGGAGATGCCGAACAAGCCACCTGCTGCGGAGCCGACGACGAACAAGACGAGGACGAGCACCAGGTTCCGCCATCCTGGGGGAGCGCCGGAGTGTACGGGGGGCTCCGCGGCGCTGTCCGGAATCTCGACGATATCAGGGGAATCGGTGATGGGGCCATCCGCCTGCGGAGGCAGGGGTGGAGGTCCGCGCCTGGACTTGGGAGATTCGGATTCTTCCATGGGGATCGCCGCCCGTGCGTCTGGTTGGATTTCTCGTTCCGCGGTGCTGATCGATGCTGGATCCACCTCTGCACCGTCGAAGCTCGTCTCGATCGTCGTGTCGTAGGTCTCCTCAAGGTCGGGAACTGCAGCGCGGACGCGAGCGAGCGCGCGGATCTCGTCGACCTCGCTGATGACCTGTTCGGCGTTCTCGTATCGGTCGCGCAAGCGCCGCGAAAGCAGACGCGCAACCATGGCAGTCACACGCTGAGCGACTTCGTCGTCGCGTCCGGTTGGAAGCGGAGGTGCGTCCTCATTCAGCTTGGCCACGGCCAGATGACCTTCCTGGAGGTCACCGAAGACATGCCGTCCTGCGATGGCTCGGAACATCATCGCGCCCAAGGCATAGAGGTCGGCGGTGCCGGTGACCGTACGGGAACCGAGGATCTGCTCCGGAGCCATGTACTCGAGCGTGCCGAGCACGCGGTCGCCTCGTGTAATGGCGGTGATCTCCTCTTCGTCGGGCTTCGACATGATCCGGCTGACGCCGAAGTCGATGAGGGTGGCGCGTGGGCGCTGGTTGGGCCGTGGACGAAGCACGATGTTGCCGGGCTTGAGGTCGCGGTGCACGATGTTTGCCGCGTGAAGGTCGCGAAGCCCCCGGAGCACGTCCGAGGCGATGTCGAGCATGTGCTCGACGCTGAGGCGCTCCTTGGCAGCAAGCACGGCGTGCAAGGATTCACCGGGGATCAGGTCCATCACCAGCACGAATCCGACGTCGTCGTCGGCGATGAAGTCGAGGACCTCTGCGACGTAATCGCTGCGCACCCTGGCGAGCACCTGAGCCTCGCGACGGAACCTGGCGAGGATCTCGGTCGAAACGTCGACACCGGACAGGAGGATCTTCAGCGCTACGGGGCGGTTGTCGGCGAGCCGCTCGCCGGCCCACACTTCTCCCATTCCGCCTGCGCCGATGCGTCGATCGACGCGATACGATTCGGCGATGATGGTGCCGGGGGAGAGGTTCACGGACCGTCATCATACCCTTTCTTCCCCTGCGGGTGAGAAAAGTGCTGTGCGGAAAGGGATGCGCGGGCTTGACGACGGCGCGGAGTTCCCCCCAGACAACGGCCCATGGCGAGACTCGAAGGCAAGGTGGCAGTGATCACCGGGGCGACCCGGGGGGTGGGCAAGGCGATCGCGATTGCGTTTGCGAAGGAGGGCGCCGACATCGTGGTGACGGGCAAGACGGCCGAGCCGCACCCCAAGCTGCCGGGGACGATCTACGAAACGGCCAGGGAGCTCGAAGCGCTCGGACGGCGGGCGCTCCCGCTCCAGGTGAACGTGCGGGAAGAGAACGACATCGATCGCATGGCAGCCGAGACAGCCAAGGCGTTCGGCCGCGTTGACATCCTGGTCAACAACGCAGGAGCCATTCACCTCGCCTCGATCGAGGAGACACCGGCCCAAAAATTCGACCTGGTGATGGACGTCAACGCGAGGGCCGCCTATCTCTGCACGCGAGCCGTGATCCCACACATGGAGCATGGCGGCCACGTGGTGATGATGGCACCTCCGATACACCCCAGGAAGATTGCGGGCAAGGTCGCGTATGGGTTATCGAAGCTCGGCATGTCCATCGTGGCCATCGGCATGGCTGAAGAGCTGCGCGAGCGTAGGATCAGCGTCAACGCGCTGTGGCCGGTGACCGCGGTGGAGAGCCAGGCGGTCATCCACTTCAAGATGGGGCAGCCCACGGATTGGCGCAAGGCGGACATCCTGGCCGATGCCGCCCTCGAGCTGGTATGCACGCCACCCGGCGAGAAGACAGGACTGACCTTATATGACGAGGAAGTCCTGGGCTGGGCGGGTGTGACGAACTTCGACCGGTACGCGCTCGTGCCTGGAACGAACCCGCCTCCCTACTCGAAGCTGATGTTCGAGTAGACTCGACGGTCGGTGAACCTCATCCTGCTCCAACCAAGCGATCGCGTCGCCGAGGACAGATACGAGCTGCGCGGCGCGCGGGCAGCCCACATCGTCGAGGTGCTGCGCCAGGAGGTGGGCGGCAGCGTGCGCGTGGGCATCCTGGATGGTCCGGTGGGAACCGGGCACATCACCGCGATCGGCAGCGGACGCGTCGAACTGACGTTCAGCGAACCATGCCCTCCCCCTCCCCGCTCCCTTGTGGACCTGTTGCTCGCGATACCGAGGCCCAAGTCGCTCCGGAAACTTCTGCCGGAGGTGACGGCGCTTGGTGTCGACCGCATCGTGCTGGTCCGGACGTGGCGCGTCGCGAAGCCGTATGTGACCGCCGACGTGCTGGAACCTGCGCAGTACAGGCCTCTGTTGCACGATGGGCTGATGCAGGCACGCAGGACGATCGAGCCAAAGGTGCTGGTGGAGCCGTTGTTCAAGCCGTTCGTGGAGGATCGCGCACCGGCATGGTTCGCGGAGGCCACGGTGAGGCTGGTGGCACATCCGGCGGCGGATCGACCGGTGTCTTCGGTCCGCGTGCGCCCGCAGGATCGTGTGGTGGTTGCGGTCGGTCCGGAAGGCGGGTTCATCCCCTACGAGGTGCATGCACTTGCGTCGATCGGTTTTACCCCGGTGTCGATGGGACCGCATCCGCTGCGCGTCGAGACGGCGTGTGTGTCGCTGCTGGCGCAGGTGGCCCTGCTGCGCGATCTGGCGTGTCGACGAAAAGACGCATGACGCCAGCCCGGATCAGCGATTGCGGCGCGCATGCAGCGCACGCAGCGTTTCCTCGGTGACCCGGCGGACCATGTCGTCGGAGAGCGAAGCCGTCCCGGTCGACGGCTTGCACGTGGAGCAAGCGTCGCAAGGCGACTCCAGGATCTTGCGTTCGGGCAGGCCGAGCTGCTTTGCGACGTTCTGCAAGTGCACGACCTGCTCGCAGGACAACGGCTCCAATGGTCCCAGCAGGCGCGCGCGGTACGTGATCTCCGCGACGTGCTCCATGCGCTCCAGCTTGTTGTAGGCGTCCTGCAGGTCGCTACCGATGGTCAGGCTTCCGTGCCGGTCCAGCACAATCGCGTCGAAGCTGCGCACCCACTTGCGAATCTCGCCCGGAACCTCTTCGGTCGTGGGCGTGGCGTACGCTGTGGTGGGGATCGATCCGAAGGTGAGCACCGTTTCCGGCAGCAAGCACTTGGCGAGGCTCACCCCCGCAAGCGACAGCACGATGCAGAACGTCGGGTGCGCATGCACCACGGCGTGGACGTCGGGGCGCTCCTCGTATGCGGCGAGATGCATGCGAAGCTCGGAGGAAGGGTTACGCGAACCCTGCAGCTTGCGGCCGCCGCGGTCGACGACGATGAGATCGTCGGCGGACAGGAAGCCTTTGTGGACGCCGGTTGGCGTGGCGAGGATGCGGTCGTTTCCGAGGCGTACCGAGACGTTGCCGTCGGTCGACGCGAGCCAGCCGCGCTGGTGGATGCGCCGGCAGATCTCGACGATGCGTTCTCGCTGGGAGGCTTCGTCGTGGGTGGACATGGTGACGAGCTGGAGGCTACTGGATCTCGAAGGTGGCTTTGGCTGGCCAGCTCCCGGGTTTGGGGAACTTCAAGCTGCGCAGCACCTCGATGACGCAATCGACGCCGTCTTCGGAGCTCTCGTCCGGGCCGGTTGCTCCGGCCGACAGGACCGATCCATCGGTCTTGACGATGACCGTGGCCGTGTAGGGTCCGCCTTTGCACTTGGAGAGCTTGCTGGTGGCGTCGGAGAGGGTCTTGCGGAAGTTGTCGGGGTCCCACGGCAGGGCGGGCCGGTCCGCGAGCTCGGGGAACGACAGCTCCTGCTCCGCGATGCCATCGTCGCCGCCTTCCGGGGAGGGCCAGGTGGCCTTGCGAACGGCGTCGAGGATGCATTTCTCGACGGTGCGGTCGCCGAGGGTGGAGGACTTGAGGTAGGCCCACTTGACGCCGCCCTGGTGGTTGATGCGAAGACGCACGGTGAAGTCGCCTGCGACGAACTCGTTGCTGTGCTTGCGGCAGGCCTCCATGTCGCCACGCCAGAGGGATTCGAAGGTAGTCCGGACCTTGCCTTCGTCGAGGACACCGAGCTCGCCCCACGTGCCCATCTTCTTGCCATGGTCGACAGGTGGAGGCGCCATCTTCGGCGCAGCAGGGGGCGGTTTGGAGCCGCAACCAGCGATCGCGATTGCGGCGAGGATGGTCACAAGGGGCCGATGCATGGGCAGACTCCGGGGGGCAGCGGTCAGTCCTTGAGCATGTTTGCGGCGATGACGACCCGCTGGATCTCGCTGGTGCCCTCGTAGATTTCGGTGATGCGGGCGTCGCGGTAGTGGCGCTCGACGCCGTATTCGACGGTGTAGCCGTAGCCGCCGTGGATCTGGATGGCCTTGTGGGCGATGCGGGTGGCGGCTTCGGATGCGAACAGCTTGGCCTGGGCGGACTGCATGCTGTGCTTGGCACCCTTGTCTTTCAGATAGGCCGCGTGGAGCGTGAGCAGGCGGGCCGCGTCGAGCTCGGTAGCCATGTCAGCGATCATGAACTGGATGGCCTGCAGGTTGGCGATGGGGCCGCCGAATGCCTTGCGCTCCTTGGCATAGGCGACCGACTTCTCGAGCGAGGCGCGCGCGATGCCGAGCGCCTGTGCCGCGATCCCGATGCGTCCGCCATCGAGCGTGACCATGGCCACCTTGAAGCCTTGGTGCTCGGGGCCGAGCAGGTGGATCTTGCGGTCGAGCTTGACGTTCTCGAAATACAGCGTGCACGAGTGGGCGGCGTGGATACCGAGCTTGACGTCGGGGGGGGCCTTGGAGACACCCGGCAGGTCGGTCGGGAAGATCAGCGCGTCGTGCTTGAGCTTCTTGCCGTCGCGCTGGCTGACCGCGAAGACGATCACGAAGTCGGCGTGGTCGCCGCAGGTGATGAAATTCTTCGAGCCGTTGAGGATGAGGTCGTCGCCGACGGACTCGACATTGGTGACCATGGTTTGGGCGTCGGACCCGCTCATAGGCTCGGTGAGGGCGAAGCAGCCGAGCTTGCGGCCAGAGGCGCAAGGGACGAGGAACTCCTTTTTCTGGTCCTCGGTGCCCCACTTGTAGACGGGGTCGCAATACAGGGAATTGTTGACGCTCATGATGACGCCGGTAGAGGCGCAAGCGCGGCTGATTTCCTCCATGGCGAGGACGTAAGAGACGGCGTCGAAGCCGGCGCCGCCGTACTCTTGGGGGATGGCCATGCCCATGAAGCCGAGCTCGCCCATTTGAGCGACAAGCTCGGTGGGCCAGCGAGCGGTCTTGTCGAGGTCGGCGGCCTTGGGTTCGACCTCGCGGGTGGCGAAGTCGCGGGCCGTGTCGCGGATCATCTTCTGCTCTTCGGTCAGCTCGAAGTTCATGAAGCGGTCTCCCTTCGTGGAGGACGGTCGGGGGGCGCGGGCCCCGGATCCCAGCAGCGGCCCGTTGTAGCGGGGTGGCGCGAGGCGATCAAGCAACGGAAGGGGTCGGGCGGGTCGGCGTGACCGGATTGTGTCGCCGATGCGAGGGAAGACGCAAACGGGGGGACCGGGAGATGGCTCGCCTGGGGGCGTCCGCGTTGCCGACGGCCACCCAGGTGGACGTCAGCCGATACTAGAGGCTGCCGGAGATGCTGGCAGAAGCCTGGACGGAGACGTTGATGTCGCTGACGGCGTCATCGACTGCCTTGACCAGAGCCGGGAGGCAAGCGGGCTTGACTTCGACGAGGGCGTCGACCTTGCCCGAGAGGGTGCCGGCAATGTTCACAAGGGCTTCGGCGTGGGCCTTGATGCCCAGAACGACCCCGAAGTTGGCTTCCAGCGTTGCCTTGAGCTTGCCGAGCTTGGCATCGCCCGTGCCCGAGAACGAAACGGTGACCGACGGCGGCGTGCACTCCGCCTTGGCCTTGACGCTCGCATCGCAGTTCGCGTCGCACTCGGCGCTGGCGGTGCAGCCGCCCTTGAGCTCGCCGCCGGTGCACTTGATTGGTTCGTAGTCCGCCTTGCACTCGCCGTCGCACTTGACGGACGCTTCCGCGGATCCGGTGCAGGAAGCGCTGCACTCACCTTTGCATGTGCCGCTGCACGTCGCGTTCGGCGCCGTGGCCTTGCAGGTGCCCTTGCAGGTGCCCTTGCAGGTACCGTCGGCCTGGATGCCGTTGTTGGCTCCGCCGCTGGCCTCGCAGGTGCCTTCGCACTTGCCGGCGCACTCTACGCCGCCCTGCGCGGTGCACTCGCCGCTGCAACTTCCGCTGCAGGATCCCTCGCAATGGAGCTTGGCACCAGCCTTGGCGGTGCACTCACCCTTGCACGCCACTTCGAGGCTGCCGCCTTCGCACGTCGGCGGGTTTGCCTTGAGATCGCAGCTTGCGGAACCGGAGCAAGCAGCCTGGCAGCTAGCCTTTGCGGAAACCGACGCTTCGCACTTCGGCGGTGTCGCGTTGATGGTGAGCGTGGCGCTGCCCTTGAAGCTCGCGATCTGCTGGGCGGCCAGACTGCACCAGGCGTTCAGCCTTTCGCGCTTGTCGGTCTTGGCTTCCGCGGCATCCTGGTCCTCCTTGGGCGCGTCCAGATCCTGGGCCATGTTGCGGCACGCCGTGGTCAGGTCGTCGACCATGACGGCGGCGACTCCGCCGAGGTCGGCGATTGCCTGGACGGCCAGTTGCGTCTCGACGCCGCCGCCGATGCTGGCGCTGACGGTGCCGCCGACCTTGAAGTCGTCGGCTTCGCAGCACACGGCACTCTGCGCTTCTTGTACCTTGTCGCAGCCAGACCCTGGAATCAGCATGGCGCCGGCGGCGATCAGCGGAATGGCAAGTCCCAGCCCTGTTCTCGTTCTGTTGTTCATGTAAGCTCTCCTCAATTGGGGGCCCCGATGCCCATGGTTCGACGAACGAACTCGGCGTCCGATACAGACGCGGCCGAATATTGCCTTGCCCATGGTACGAGTGCAACAGGATGTTGGGCAGGTCGGTCGTGGGGAGAGCGTGGCGGTCGTGGTTTCGGCGGTGTGTCTTCTGTTGCTGACGCGCCGCGTTCGGGTAAGGATCGCGGCATGGGTACCGCAAGATTGTCTGTGCCGGTTGCAGCACTGGTTCTTACAACGTTGGTCGGCTGCTGGTCCCCGAATGTGCCGAAGCCCAAGACCGAGGAAGACCCTCTGGCCGGCACGGAGGTTTCGCCGGACGAGTTGCCCGTACAGAACACCGCACCACCGCCCAAGGATCAGAGCGAGCCCGACATGGAGGCCATCCAAGCGGCGGCAGACCGCTTCACCAAAGAGGCGCAGAAGAACTGCAACAGCACGCAGTATGCCGGCCCCCGGGATACGGCCCGCGTCGACATCGTGTTCATGCCCAACGGTCACGTCGAGCAGGTCAAGCTCTCTCCTCCGCACGCGGGCACGCCGGTCGGCGACTGCATCACGCAGACCTACAAGTCTGCGATTGTGCCGCCGTTCAAGGGTGACCCGGTCACCGTGGACCGGACCGTGGACTTCACCAAGAAGGCCGAGCCCGAGAAGAAAGCGCCGTCCGAGAAAAAGTAACCCGCCTGTCTGCCGCACCGCGGCCAGGGCGTCCAGCCGCGCGCACGCCACAGTTGCAGTGCGCGCTCACTGTTGAGGCGCGGGTCGAACACGTCACCGCCCCCGAGCGCTTCCCACGACTGCCGAGAGAACTGGAACAACCCGGCGTAGCGTCCGTCGCGCGAGACGGCCCGTGGATTCCCCGACGACTCGCAACGGCACACGCGCGCGGCGCGGTCCGGGTCAGGCCAGCCGATGGATGCTTGAAAGCGCGCGGAGCAATAGCCTTCGGAGGGGACGGCAGGTCCGGGGAGGTTGGCGCGGGCACACCCGGGCGTGGCGAGAGCGGAGAGCATCAAGGCCGTTGGAAGCGTGGTCGAAAGCCGCTGCATTCGGGCAACCCTTCCCATTGATGCCAAGGTGGCCAAGAATGTGGCACTCGACGAGGACGCAGGATGGGTGGCACGACGCAGCGCAGTGAGCATCCGACCGCGGAACCGGCCGCGGTCGACCAGCTCCGTGCTGGCGATGTCTTTGCGTGCCAGTGGCGACTGGACCGACCGATCGGCGCAGGCGGCATGTCGCGAGTGTTCTCCGCCACGCACGTCAGCGGCCGTCGTGACGCGTTGAAGATCCTGCACGCCCACCTGGCATTCGATCCGGCCGCGCATGTTCGGTTTCTCCGAGAGGCGGAGGTGACAGCACGGGTGCGTCACGCGGGCGCAATCCAGGTGCGCGACCACGGCGTAGGGCCGGAGGGCCGCCCGTTCGTTGCGATGGAGCTGCTTCGCGGCGCGACGCTCGATGCCTTGTGGAAGCGCGCCAACCACGGGCTCCCCGTGCGAGCGGTGCTGCGCGTCATCGATCGCGTGCTCGATGTGCTTTCGGCATGCCACCGCCTGGGTATCGTGCACCGCGACATGAAGCCGTCGAACGTGTTCGTCACCGATACCGGCGCGGTGCGCGTGCTCGACTTCGGCATCGCGCGCTTGCCGGGGGCAGACGACCTGGCGCGAGCGGGCACCGCGCTGGGCACACCAGGCTTCATGTCACCCGAGCAAGCCGCCGGCGCATGGGACCAGGTGGATGCAGCGTCCGACGTGTTCTCGGTCGGGGCGATGCTGTTCGCGCTGATTTCCGGAAAGAGGCTGCATGACGGCGGCGACGGGCAGCAAGCGTTCGCCATGGCGGCGACGCGCCCTGCACCGCCTCTCGCCTCGGTGTGTGAGGCTCCGCCGGCAGTGGCTGAGCTGGTGGATCGCGCGCTTCTCTGGGACAAGCGTCGACGCTTCGCAGATGCGGCGGAGATGCGCACCGCCGTGCGACGAGTGCTCGAGGCGCTCGGCGGCGACGTGGACGCCGCGCTTCCGACGACGCCTGCACGGCAGTGGGCGCGGCACGCTCACACGACGCACGGCTCCGAGCCGACTGAGGTGGCTGCGCTCACGCAGGCCTTTTCGTGGATGGAGGACGCGCTGCAAGCCACCGCGGAAGGCACCCGTGCGATGGCGCTGGACGCTGCCCAGCAATGGCTGGTCGAAGCCCGGTCGGCCGCGGACAAGGCGGTCGACGTCGCGATCTTTCCGTTCGGATTTCGCACCGCCGAGCACGATGTCTGGGATCCGGCGCCGCCGATCGACCAGGTGCCCAGGCGCTTGCACGCAGCGGGCGTGAGAGCCTTGCAGCTCGATCCGCGCCATGATGGTCAGGCGTCGCGCGACGTGGTCGCCCTCTTGACAGCCTCGATGCGCGAGGAGCGTGCGGTGCTCGCGCATGCTGCCTGGGCATCCAGCAGTCCGGAGCTGAGGGTCGTGATGATCCGGCCCTTCACCTTGGTCGAGGCGGCGCACGGAAGCGATGTCGCCGCAGAAGTCGTACGCGAGACGGCGGCGCTGGAGGAAGCCGGAACCTGGGGGGCTCTTCGTGATGCAGCGACGCCAAGCGTGGCCGACGATCGTGCATTCCTCGCAGATCGGACGTGGGCCTGGACGCAGGTGGCTGACGGACTTGCCGAGGAGGCCGCTGCATGCGGGCCCGGATGGCTTCGCGTTGCGCGATCTTTCCTCGCCGGGGCGGACACGGAGTCGCTCACGTCGTTGGTGAGGCGTCTGGCGAACCTGGAGTCGTCGGTTGCGCGAGACCTGATGCAAGCGGTTGCGATGCGACCGTGGACGGTTGCCGGTGTGCTGGCGCGGCTCGAACTGTGCGGCGATCGGAAGGCTGCCGAGCTGGCGCTGTCGGAGCTGTGCGAGTCGTCGATTGCCGCCGACCGCCTCGCGGCGATCGAAGCCGCCCTGGAATACGATCTTTGCGCAGTGGCGATGCGTGTGCTTGCAGAGGCGTCTGGGCCGGCGTTCTCCTCGCTTCCGGTGGACGAGCGGGAAGCCCGGCTGGTCTTGGTGGTCACGTTGCTTCCGCGGGAAGGTCAGCGCCTGGCGGTCCAACTGCTGCAACGGCACGGCGTGCTGGCCGACGAGTCGCACGATGCAACGCGGCGCGTGGCGGCGCGGGTACTGGGCAGGATTGGATCGGGCGCCGAGGTGCGTCGGGCGCTGCAAGCCGCGCAAGCACCGATGTGGTGGAACTCCAAGGCGCTGCGCGACCAAGCCAAGGCGGCTTGCGAACAACTCGAGCGGAGGCTTGGGGCGGCCGTTGATGCATGACGTGACCACGAGCGTGCAGGATCCCAAGGCGTTGCTGCAGGCGCATGCGCAGGTTGCGCGATGCCTGGCCGCACTGGCGCGCGTGATGGACTGCCTGGACAGCGGGCAGGATCCTCATCCGTTTGCGGAGGTAGCGTGCGAAGCGGCCTCCCAGGCGTCGGTCCTGTCGTCCAGCGCGTTGGACCTTCTCATCGGCAGGACGAGCCTGCAGCTTCAGGGGCAGGCTCTTCGCGCCCCATCCTGGGTGTACCGGGCCGCCTGGGCGGTCGCTGCCCGTCTGGCCCCTGGGGCGATCTGCGCGCTGCACGTTCCTGGCGACATCGCCCCGGACGACGTGATGGCGCTGCTCGACCCGACCAGGCGGCGGAATACCTCACGGATACGCGCATTCGCATTGCCAGCCCAGTTCGCAGCGCTGGTGGAGGCGCAACCCGGTGCTCCGCCCGTCGAGGAGCGCCTCGCCGTAGTGCTCGTGGGAACGCGGCGGCAGCTTGCCGATCCGCGGAGTCCGTTGGCTGTCTGGTCGAGCATTGCACGATCAATCGTCGAATGGTGCGAGGAGCAGAGACGGTGGACGCCTCGGACGCTTGCGTACGCAGGGCATGGGGACGAGGGCGCTCGGCTGGCTGTCGACTCAGCCATGCTGGCGGGCTGCATGGCCATGGAGATGGGCGGGGGTCGTCGTGTTTCGTTCGACGCAGTGCTGGCCTTGCTGCTGGTTTCCGCCGCGCGAGCTTGCGCGCAGGACGGTTCTGCGGCGACCGGACCGGGCGTGTCGCGCTTGCAGCGATGGGTCCTGTCTCGTGACGACGCGGAAGAGGTGCCCGCAAGCTGCATTGGCTTGCTCGGCGCGCTCGACGACCGGATGGACCAGGAGCATGAAACGGCCCCCGGTGGGGCGTTGCGGCTTGCGTGCGTGGCACGCACGGCGTGGCGGGCAGTCCACGAGATGGCACTGGATGCGAGCCATCCCGAGGACGCCGTTCGCTCGTGGATCGAGCGCAACCGGTCGGCGCTGGCCCCGGAGATGCTTCGCGCCATCACAGCAGTCGCTGGGGACACGCTGGTGCAGGCGGAGTTGGACGTGGCGCGTGCAGACGAGCCGAGCGCGACCACGCCGTCCGCGGCGGCCCGTGGGGACGGGAGGACTGCGGCGATGGCGTTGACGGACGACGAGATCGGCGCGTTTCTGGACGAGTTCGTGGCGTGGGACGACGTTGCGGGGAGGAGGTCCGAATGATCAGTCCGCGCCGGCGTCGACGCTGCACATCGAACTCTGGACGAAGCAGGCGGTTGAAGGGTCAGGCGATGCGGAGCCGAATTCGTCGCAGATCCAGGTCACGTTCGTCGCCAGGCAAGCGAGATTGGCGCGCACCGCGGCTTCGCACAGGTTGGGAGAGACATCGCAGTACCGATGCACGCAGTCGACGTCGTCGCAGCCGGCAGCTTTCATGGCGTTGCAGACCTGATTGCACTCGGCGGACCCAGCGAGCGTCGGGGTCTGGCTGACGGACGCGACGTCCCCGTTGCACAGCGAGTCGCACATTTCCTCTCCGGATACACAGGTGCCCATCGAGCAGCCAGAGCCCGTGCCGGACAGCCCGCTGCCACACACACAGGTCCACGAGGGACAATCGTCGGTGCTGCTGCACTTGGCGCCGGCGTCATCGGAGGAACCACAGCCCGCGGCAAGGGACAGGACGGTGAGGCACGACCAAGGCGAGACATGGAAACGGCTCATGCGGCGCATGATATCCGACCGCGGTTGCGCCTGGTAAGCTCGGTGCGTGTCCACCCTCGACCTCAGCACACGCGCCAAGATCGCTTTCGTGGTGGAGCGCTACGGAGGCGACGAGGCTGGTGAAGCCGGGCGCCGCACGCGCGCACTGGCTGCTGCCCTGGCGGACCGCGGGCACGACGTGAGCGTGCTGACGACATGCACGCGTCGGCTGGACGCGGACACCGACGATGTCGCTCCAGGGGAGACCTCGCTGGACGGCGTGCGCGTGGTGCGGTTCAGGTCCAGGCGGTCGAGCATCGAGAAGTGGACGTCGAGCCCCCGTGTGGCGCGATGGCGGCGGATGGTGGACAGCATGGTGCCGATGGCGCGTCGGCTCGGCTACGACCGGTACGCGGAGTACCTGGACCACCGTGGGCAGCTTTTCGACGCGGTTCTGTTCACGGGTGCGTGGACGGGTCTGGTGTCGATCGCTATCAAGCGTGTGCGCCGGGGGATTCTCGCCCCGCCGCCTGTGGACGGATTCGCCGCGGCAGCAGACGATGCTGCGGGCATGGTGCGAGCATCCCGCGCGATTGCCCTCGCGTCGCCCGAGGAAATGACCTACGTGCGACGCGAGACGGGCATGTCGGTGGACGCTCAGACGTTCGTGATCGGAGCGTGTCCAGAGCCGTGCTGCAGGGGATCGCGGCGCGAGACAGCCGATGACATCGTGGAGGGGCCGTACCTGCTGTGTGTTGCCCACCATAGTGTGGCGACCGCGTCGTTGGTGGAAGCGTTTCGGACGTTTCGAGAAGCCTATGCGCGCACGCCTTTCGAAGACGACCGTGGGCAACTCATCGAGGGGTCGCGGGTCCGGCTGGTGTTCGGGGGCGACCCCCGGCACGTGCATGCGCCCGCGGACGGCATCCTGTCGCTGGGGGTGCTCGACGACACGACTCGTTCGCGGTTGGTATCGGGGGCCATTGCGGTGATTCATCCGGACCCCTCGGCGCGCTTGCCGCAATCGCTGCTCGAAGCCTGGTCCGCCGGCCGCCCTACCCTCGCCCAGGTGCAGTCCACAACGCTCTCCAAGCTGTTCGAGCGCGCGGGGTCGGACTACACGTTCGAGTCACCGTCGACGTTTGCAGCGTGTGCGGCATCCCTGCTGTCGCGTCGCGGTCCGCGAGAGGCATTCGGATCCAGGGCCAGGCAGGTCGTCTTGCAGGATTTCAGTCCTGCCAAGGTTGCGACCTCCCTCGAGTCGTGGATTGCTGCTGCCCGCGGACGCATCGTCCCGGTTCAGTCGGCCGGATGATTCTGCTAGGTCTTCGGCCATGAAGGTGCTCGTCGCCGGAGGCGCCGGCTACATCGGCTCGCATTTCGTCAGGCTCTTGGTGGATCAAGACATCCCCACCGCTGTGGTGGATGACCTGTCGGCAGGCCACGCCGACGCGCTGCCGCAATCGGTGCCGCTCTACCGGGCGGACGTTGGCGACAGAGAAACCATGCGGCGGATTCTGCGCGAGTTCGAGCCGTTTGCGGTCGTCGACTTCGCAGGCCTGATCCAGGTTGGCGAGTCGGTCCGCCAGCCGGACAGGTACTTCCGCGTGAACGTCGTGCACACCCTCGCGTTGCTCGACGAACTCGTGCGGGCGGGAGTCGTGGCGTTCATCTACTCGTCGACCGCGGCGGTGTACGGCGCCCCGCTTCACACGCCGATCGACGAAACCCATCCGACGCAACCCATCAATCCCTACGGTGCGAGCAAGCTCGCCGTGGAGCATGCGGCGTTTGCGTACGCGAAGGCTTTTCCGGTTCGAGTGGCCTGCTTGCGGTACTTCAACGCTGCGGGCGCGCACCCATCGGGCGAGCTCGACGAGCGCCACGATCCGGAGACGCACCTCATCCCGCTGGCCATCGACGCGTCGCTCGGGCACGGGCCGTCGCTCACGGTCTTCGGCGACGACTGGGACACACCGGACGGTACCTGCCTGCGCGACTTCATTCATGTAGTGGACCTGGCCGAGGCGCACTTGCATGCACTTCGGAGGTTGCACGACCAGGAGGAGTCGCTGTGCTTGAACCTTGGGACGGGCAGAGGCTATTCGGTGCGCGAGGTCATCGACGCGGTCGCGCGGGCAACCGGACGGCCGGTCCCGTTCACGGTGGGACCTCGTCGCGCAGGGGATCCCCCCCGATTGGTCGCGGCGGTCGACAGGGCCAATCAGGCGCTGGGCTGGACCGCGCGTCGAAGCTCGATCGATGTCATTGCGGAGGACGCCGTGCGGGCGAGACGCAACCGGTACGAATCGGTCGACGGCATTGCCCGCTCATCACGCACTCCGCCGTTGCGGTAGCGCGCCGTGACTCGCTCGAACCGCTGCCTCCGCACCGGGGCAGCGCGGTCCGCTCACCTGCGTGCGACGAGCCAACCAAGAATCGGCAGCGCGATGCCAACGGCGACGAGAATCCCGCCTCTTCCTCGCAGGCCGGCGCGTCCCTTCACCATCACGACGCCGGAGATTCCGAGGAACAGAAGGGACAAGGCGTAGAGGTCGGCCACCCAGGTCCACCACCGGCCGGGCTCGTTGAGGTGCAGGAAGTTCATCTGCCGCAGGAGAATGCGGTCTTTTCGCGTGGTGTGAATCGCCTCGCCGGTCGACGGCGTGTAGTCCACGGTGTCGTCGTCGCCAGGCCCAAAGAACAAGCTGAGCCGGTCGGGGCCGCGCCAGAACGCGTTGCGCGGGCCTTCCGGACGGCCGACCTTGGCGGCGATCGCCCGAACGATCCGTTGTTCTTCGTCCGGGGCCCATGCGGTCGGGTCGCGCGTGATGGCATCGCGTCGGTCAGCGGGGACGTTGCCGACCAGGTCGGCAGCGCGGCCGAGGTTCAAGTTCTCCACGGAGACGGACCGGTCATAGTTCCAGTCGCGTCGATGATTCACGGCGATCCCGGAGATGCCGTACACGATCGTGAGGCCGAGCGCGACGAATCCGACGTCACGGTGCAGGACGAACAGGGTCTTTCGCCATTGCATGAGACGGCGCGTGGCGTTCAGATGAACTCGGCGCCGGTTGCGCGGATCACGACGGACTTGTTCGGTGCGCCGTGCGCGTTCTGCTCGCCGAGCTTGTGGTCGTCTGCGTAGTGCCTGGCGGCCCCGGGGTCGACGTCGATGACCTCGACGCGGCCTTCGGCGCGCGCTTTCTTGCCGATGCTGTCCGGCGGGACGAGAAACGATGGGGCGGTGAGGACGCGCACGTAGGCGCCGGTTTTCGAGCCGGGATCCTGTACGGCGAACCAGCCGCGACGGTGGGTACACATGGCGGAGACGTCGCCCTCGACGCGAACGGTCTTGCCGGCGAAGTCGCCGGGTCGCGCGACCAGGTCGGCCACCTTGACGACAGGCAGGCCGGCGAGCTTTTGCCCGGCCACATTCATGGTCTTGCCGGTCACGGGGTCGGTGGTGGTCGTGAAGGATGTGTCGCGCACGTTGGCGGCTTCGGCGCAGGACCCGGGCTCGACGGTGCGCGAGCCGCACGTCTCTGCCCCGCTGCAGGATGCGTGGTCGGGGCCGACGAGCCGAGGGCGGGCCGGCTGGACGGAGGCGGATGCCGCGGCGACGGCGACCGGGGCGGGTTTGGCGGCCGGATCGGGGCCGCTGGCGTTGCAAGCGGCGAATGCGAGGGATAGCAGGACGCAAGGCGCGAGGGAGAGTCGATGCATCGAGTTGGCTCCGCGATAAAGCTTGGGGATCTTAGTGAGATTCGCAGCGGGCGCAATCGGTGTTGGGGCTTTGCGCGGGGATACCGCAGCGCTCACGCGAGACGCAACGGGCGCCCTGGCGGTGGATGTCTTGGTCACCCGTTGGGTCGACGGTCATCGTGCACACGAACGCGGTGCACGGCGGCGGAGCGGGGGTCACGGCGCAGGCGGGACGGCGTCGCGGTGTTCCGCGTACGTTTCGCTGAAGGTGTGGCGGCCTCCACCCTTGGCGACGAAATAGAAGTACTTCGTGGCGGCCGGGTGCAGCACCGCCTCGATCGACCGCAAGCTGGGGTTGGCGATGGGGCCGGGCGGAAGGCCGGGATGGGCGTAGGTGCTGTAGGGGTTCAGCGGATCGCGGACCATCGGACCCGTCGCACCGCGGTCGGCGTGGGCGCAAGTCGGGGTCACGTCGGGGCGCAGGAGGCAGCCGTACACAGCGGTAGGATCGCTCTGGAGGCGCCGTTCGGGGCGAAACTTGGGATCGCGCAACCGGTTGAGGAACACGCTGGCGATGATGGGGCGTTCGTCGTCGACGGCGGCCTCCTTTTCGACGATGGACGCGAGATTGACGACGTCGCGGCGGGACCAGCCGAACGACTGCTCGAGTGCGTGGAGTGCGTCGGCGTTTTTTTCGAAGACATCAGCGTAGCGCCTGTCTGCCTCGAGGGCGAGACGTCGAATGACCTTCGCGGGGGCCGCATTTCTGGGGAGTTCGTAGGTGGCCGGGAACAGGAAACCTTCGATGTCGGGGCCTGGCTGGTGCAGGTCGCGCAGCAGGGTCGGGTCGGTGGTTGCAGCGACGAACGCCTTGGCGCTGCAGACGCCTTTTTCTTGGAGGCGGCGTGCGATCTCGAACTTGTTGAAGCCTTCCGGGATGGTGACCCGCACGGTGGCTCCGCCCGGCATTCGGAGCAGCCTGCGCCACAGCGTGCGGGGCGACATGTCGTCTTGCAGCAGGTGCGTGCCGGTTTCGACGGACGATGCGCCGCCGGCGAGAGCGAAGTAGGCGTAGGCCAAGAGTTCGGATCGGACGAGGCCTGCGGCTGCGACGCGTCGCGCGGCCTCGGCCGGGTCAGCGGGGGAAGGCCAATCGATCTCGACGGGCTGGCCGGAGCCGGAACCGGGGAGGAGGGCGAAGCCACCGATGGCGAGAGCAGGAAGGAGGAACGAGGTGAGGAGGATGGCGGAGACGGACTTCCACGCGGTGGGGCGGAAGCGTTGGGAGGGCGGGCTGGGCCGCTTGGGTTTGGCGGAACGGCGTGGGTCGGGTCGGGGGGCGCGCGGGGGTCTGGCGGACGGCGGAGCGCCGGATGGAGCAACCGGCACGGGGGGGTTCGGAGCCTTCGCGGCGGCTCGTCTGGTCTTGGGGCTCGGCGTGGTCTTGGGTTTGGGCGTGGTCACGCGTTGCGCTCCCGGTGCCGGTCGAGCCACGCTTGGAGCATGATGCATGCGGCGGCGCTGTCGACGCGTCCTCGAGCAGTGCGCGCGCTGCGACCTGCTTCGCGCAGCTTTCGATGAGCTTCGACGGTGGTGAAGCGCTCATCCCACAGGTCGACGGGGATGCGCGTGGCCTGGTGGACCTGGTCGGCGAAGGCGAGGGCTTGGTGGGCTGCGGGGCCCTGCTCGCCGTGCTCGTCGAGGGGCAGGCCCACGATGAACCGTTCGATGTCTTCCTCCCTGGCGAAGGCGGCGACAGCTTCGATGAGGGACTTGCGGTTGCGGGCGTCGAGCGCGGGGCGCGGGTGCGCCATGATACCGAGGTCATCGCTGATGGACACCCCGACTCGGACGGTTCCCAGATCGAGCGCCGCAACACGCATGGCCTCCGGGATCTAGCACGAACGGGCGTTCACGGAACGCTTTGCGCAACGGCTCGTGCGATGAACGCGTCGTGTTCGCTTGACCCTACCGCTTCCCCCGACCATAAGCCGCGGCCGAATGAGTGTACGCGCGGTCAAGGGCATGAACGACATCCTCCCCGACGAGATCGGGCGCTGGCACCACCTCGAGCAGCGCTTTCGGTCCATGGCGGAGCTGCATGGCTACACGGAGATCCGCACCCCCGTCGTCGAACCCACGCCCCTGTTCGTTCGGTCCATCGGGGAAGCCACCGACATCGTCGAGAAGGAGATGTACTCGTTCGAGCGCCACGGCGACGCCCTGACGTTGCGTCCGGAGGGAACGGCGGGCGCCGTGCGCGCATACGTCGAACATCACGTCCATGCGAAGGAGCCTGTCACGCGCTGGTACTACATGGGGCCGATGTTCCGCGGGGAGCGTCCTGCGCGGGGGCGGTACCGTCAATTCCACCAGCTCGGCTGCGAGATGTACGGCGACCCGGGGCCTGCGTCGGATGCCGAGATGATCGACATGCTGGTGCAGTTCTTCCGGTCGCTTGGCATCGATGACTTGGAGGTACTGGTCAACTCGCTGGGCAGCGCGAGCACGCGTCCGCGGTACCGCGAAGCATTGCGGGCGCACCTGCTTCCGAAGCGGGACCGATTGAGCGACGACTCGAAGCGGCGGCTCGACACGAATCCGTTGCGCATTCTCGACTCCAAGGATCCGCGCGACGCCGAGGCGCTGCAGGGGGCACCGGCGGTCACGGACGTGCTGGAGGGGGAGGATCTGGCGCACTGGGAGCAGCTTCAGGCACATCTTGACGTGCTGGGGACGCCGTACCGGAAGGATCCCACACTGGTGCGCGGGTTAGACTACTACACGCGCACGCTGTTCGAGATCCGGACATCGGCAGGTGAGGTCGGGGCGCAGAACGCGATTGGTGGGGGTGGACGCTATGATGGGTTGGTGGCGGAGCTGGGCGGCCCGGCGGTACCCGCCATTGGCTTTGCGCTCGGGGTGGAGCGGATCCTGCTGGCGATGCCGGCGCCGGACATGCGGGTTCCAGCGCTGTGCACGGTGGCTCCGATCGGGCCGCGAGCTGCGGGCGAAGCGCTTTGCATCGCGCGTGATCTGCGCGCAATCGGCGTGCGGGTCGACGTCGACACGCGCGGGGGCGCGGGGGCCTCGGTCAAGGCGATGCTGCGTCGTGCGAATGCTTTGAAGGCTCGTTTGTGTATCGTGTTGGGCGATGCCGAAATCGACGCCGGCCAGGTGCAGGTCAAGGATCTTGCGGCGCGATCCCAGACCGTCGTACCCAGGGCCGACGTGGTGGCTGCGGTGACACGATGGCTGGACCAGGATGCCCCGGCTGGAGGCGACGCGTGACCCGACTGGACCGGGCTGCTGGTGGGATGGTCGCGTCGGTGATGCTGCTGGCGGCGACACCGGCGTTCGCGCAGTTTGGCCCGATGGGTGGCGACACGCCCATGCCTACGCAGCAGGCTCCCAAGAAGGATCCGAACCAACCGCAGACCCACGCCGCGTCCGGGTCGGGCGAGGAACTCGGCGTGCTGCCGTCGATGGAGGCGTCGTTGCCAGCGAGCCCGCTGAAGTACTCGCTGAAGCTGCGCAACCGGATTGGATCGGATGCGGACACCGACGTGGAAACGGGGCGTGGGCCGGCGACGGTGCGGCACTGGTATGGTCCCTACTACGAGGAGATCAGCAACAAGTACCGCTTCCGCACGATCTTCCCCCTCTGGCTGCAGCGAGACCAGCCGGACGACAAGGCGTCTCTGTTCGGTCCCCTGTACTATCGACGCCGGTCGACGAAACACGACGCGGATGTCGTGTTTCCTTTGTACTGGGACGTTCGCGACGACGACAACCGCACGCACGTGGTGGGGCCGGTAGCGTGGCGCCGTTCGCCGGAGAAGACCGACAACTGGGTGGCGCCGTTCGTGTTCCAGGGAACGCGTCCGGGGGGCGGTTACCTGCACATCCCGCCGCTGCTGGCGTTCACGCACCACGACGCGACGAGCGGCTTCAACCTGGTGGGGCCCGGCTTCTGCTCGTGGACGGGCGGGTCGTCGTGCAGCCTGCGGTCGGCGGAGGACATCGACCTGGGGATCTTCCCGCTGTACTTCTACGGGCGCTCGGACAAGGCGGAGTACGAGGCGATCCCACCGCTGCTGCACTACTACCGATACGAGGACGTGGGCGAGAAGTCGCTGAACATCTGGGGGCCGATGCTGTGGAAGCACACGCGCGAGCGCGATGCGTTCGACATTCTGCCGCTCTTCTATCACGTGTGGGGCGAAGACGAAGACCATGTCACCGTGCTTCCGTTCTTTCACTACGGTCACAAGGGCAACGCTTCGCTGTTCGTCAACCCACTGTACTTGACTGCGCGGGGCGAGCATGGCGAGTCGACGTTCGTGACGTGGGGCTACGCGCGGTACCGTGGGCGCACCGAACTCGACATGATCACGCCGTTCTTTTGGGACTACCGTGATCCGGACATTGGCAAGCGAACCAGGCTGTTGTTTCCGTTCCTGTACTCGTCGACGAGCCCGCGCGAGCAGAACTTCGCATTCTTCCCGTTCTGGGGCTACTTCCACCGCTACGGCGTGAAGAAGACCACGTGGGTGACGCCTTTCTTCGAGCACTCGCACGGGTTGACGGGCTGGGAGACGAACATCCACCCGCTGCTGTATCTGGGGCGCAACCAGGACACGACGCACACGGTGGTGCTGCCGTTTTTCTACGACTTCGCGTCGCCGCGGTCTCGGTCCACGGTGGTCTTTCCGATGTACTGGCGGTTCGACGACGGGGACACGGTGTCGCAGCTCGCGCTCAATACGTACTATCGAGAGCGCAAGCTTCGTCGGGGGTTGGACTGGGAGTTTCACTTCTTCCCGGCGTTCACGTACGGGGAGACACCGGACGGGCACTGGTGGAAGGTGCTGTACGGGCTGGCGGGCTACACGCGGCGCGGTACGATGACCAAGATGTACGCGGCGTGGATTCCGTTCGTGCTGAGCGGGAAGGACGACAAGTAGCGACGGTGGGCAGCGGTTGGACTATGCAACGGGAGTCCTCCATCGTGGCGGGGGAATCAAGCGGGGGGTGAAGGGTGGCCAGTCTCGAACAGACACTGCGCAACGCGATTGAGGCGACGCGGGCGGCAGAGCGTTTCTATGCGCTCCTGGCCGACAGCACGCACGATGCGACGGCGTCTGCGTTCCTGCGCGGTCTGGCCGTGCGGGAGGCCGCGCATGGGCAAGCGGTCGGGGTCATGGCGCTGGAGATCACCGAGCATCCGCTGCCGCCGCACGCGGAGGCGTTTGTCGACGGAGCGCGGGTCGACGCGGGTTGGCGTTCGGTCGACGATGTGACATTTCCGCAGGCGGTGCAGGTGGCCATCGACGCGGGTTTGCATGCGGGCCTACTGTACGAAGCGCTGGCCGATTCATCGCCGCCGACAGCCCGTCGGCTTCTCACCGTGCTTGCGCGCCAGCAGGAAGCTCATGTGGCGCTTCTCGAGCGTCTGCGCAAGTCGCCGAAGGCACGGTTGCGATGGCAGCCGCGTTCGATCGCGTCGTCGGAGTTTCCGCAAGCCTTGCGCGACATGGTGATGGCGGAGCACGCGGCTGCGAGGCATCACGCGATGGTCGCTCGGGTGGCGTCGGACCGACCCACGCGCGTTTTTCTGCAGCGGCTGGCGGCAGACGAGCAGGCCGTGGCCGACGAGTTGGACGTCATCGGTTTCGAAGCGTTCGACAATGGCTTCCCCGCGCGTGCGCGTCCGCAAGCGTCGAGCATGAAGCTGTTCCCGGAGCTGGCGCTCCCCTCCCCTGTCGACCTGCACATGGCGTTGGAGTACGGCCTGCTGAGCCAGATCCTGGGGGCGTCGCTGCACGGGCAGCTCGCGAGCCAGGCTCCGGTGTCGGTTGCGCCGGCGTTGGCGCGCGTTGCAGCCGAGCAGCGGGAGCAGGCGAACACGTTGGCGATGCGCTGCGACAGCTACCAGCGGAGCGGCCCTGGCGAGGTACGGAGTGTGCCGCCGCACGAGCTGCAATACATCCTCGAAGACTGGTGGAAGCCGGACGGCAGTTGACGGGCGGGGCGGCACGGAGTGAAGTGGCTGGCGTGGCGAGCAGAGCAGCAAGGTCCGCAGCGGAATCGGCGCGAAAGAAGGGACGCAAGGTCGTGCTCGTGGCGTACTTTGCGTTCTCGGTGCTCGTGATTGCGGTGTGCACGGTGGAGGTGACGCTGCAGGCGTGCGCGCGGGTCAAGCGGACAGACGCCTTGGATGTGGACTGTCGTTCCGGGGTGTTGTCGCTGATGCAGGCGGTGGAGCGAGCGACGAGGCAGGCGTCGACCGGGACCAGGCCGGAGCGGGAGGCGGTGCTGGCGTATCGGGCGGCGTTGGAGCCCGAGTGGTCGCGTCGCGAAGCGATTCGGAGCGCGTGTGAAGGGGATCCGGGGTTGGAGGAGACGCTGGACGCGGTGCTCCACCTCGGCTGGGCCGAAGAGCGCGCGGTGCGGCGTGACTCCCTGGAGACGACGGACTTCAGGCGCCGGGCGCACGAGCTGGTGAGCCGACATATTGGCCGAGACGCCGTCCCCGCGGGCAGCGCGTCTTCGGTTCGCTGACGAGCGGCGGGCAGAACGCCGGGCATGGCGACAGCGTCGCATGGTCGCTGCGGAAGTGGCTTGCGCCGGGCGCTGGTATGGGGCTACCAACGCGACGACGGATACGGGCGCGTAGCAGCCGTGATGGTTGCTTTGCCGCATGCCCGGTCCCGAGGATGCCATGACCGACGAGACAGCTTCGAATACCCCGGACTCATCGGTGCCGCCGCCTGCATTCAGCGACATGCCTCTGTCCGAAGACGTGAAGCTCGCGCTGGCGGACATGGGATACACGCATGCGGCGCCGGTGCAGCAGGCCGTGCTGGAGCCGGCGAGCAGGCGCATCGACCTGGTGGTGCAGGCGCGAACGGGCACGGGCAAGACGGCTGCGTTCGGCATACCGTTGGTGGACCAACTTGTGAAGCGCACGTTGGCGGCGCCGCAGGCGTTGGTGCTGACGCCGACGCGCGAGCTGGCGTTGCAGGTTTCGCGCGAGATCGATCAGATCGGGTCGAGGCGTGGCGTGCGCACGGTGGCGGTCTACGGTGGCGCTCCGATCCAGAAGCAGATCGATGCGATTCGGGGTGGTGCGCAGATCGTGGTGGGGACGCCGGGGCGTGTGCTCGACCATCTCAAGCGAGGCACGCTGGATCCGTCGGCCTTGCGTCATCTCGTGCTCGACGAAGCGGACGAGATGCTGTCGATGGGGTTCGAACGAGAGCTGCACGCGATCCTCGAGTTCTTGCCGAAGGACCGTCACACGATGCTGTTCTCGGCGACGCTGCCGCCCGACATCGTGCGGATCGCGTCGGAGCGACTGAAGCAGCCGCAGTTCTTGTCGTTGTCGGGCGACCAGGTGGGGGCGCTCGACATCCTGCACTTCGTGTATTTCATTGCGCAGGACAAGGGCGAGGCATTGGTCCGGATTCTGGAGGTGGAGGATCCCGAGAGCGCGATCATCTTCTGCAACACGCGCGACGAGACCGAGCGGGTGGCCGGGATCCTTGCGCGTGCTGGCTTCGATGCCGACTGGCTGAACGGCGACCTGCCCCAGTCCGAGCGCGAGCAGGTGATGCGCAGGTCGAAGGAGGGCAAGCTTCGCTACCTGGTGGCGACGGACGTGGCGGCGCGGGGCATCGACATCTCGCATCTGACGCATGTCATCAACTACGACTTCCCGGAGTCGGCGGAGATGTACGTGCATCGCACGGGGAGAACGGGGCGCATGGGCCGCACGGGCACGGCGGTCAGCCTCATCACGCCGCAGGACATCGGCAACCTGTACTACATGCGATTGACGTACAAGATTCGTCCGATCGAGAAGCAGATCCCGACGGCGGGAGAGCTGAAGACGCGGGCGGAGGCCGACCTGATCGAGATGATTGCGCAAGGCTTTGCGTCCACCCCTCCGCACCCCGATGACCTTGCGCTTGCGCGTCGACTTCTGACGCACGACCGGTGCGAGGAGATCATCGCCGGGTTGTTGCGGAGCCATCTCGGGGAGCGGCCTCGGGCGACGGAACTGGCGTCGGCGGCTCGCCGAGCGCGCGCTCCCAGGCCGGCGCAGGATGCGGCGCCGGTGCTGCCGCGCACACCGCGCGGGCGTCATCGCGGCGCGGTGCGTGGCAGGGGGCAACCTGAGCCGGTCGAGGCTGTGGAACCGCCCCACGAGGCAACATCGCCTGGGGAGGCGTCGGGTCAGGTCATGCCGCCGCCGCCTTCCGCGCCGTCCGGGTCACCCGGGTTGCCACGCCTACGGGAACGGTCTCGTGCGCGGCGAGCAGAGGGCGCGGAGGTGCCGTCGGAACCATCGGAGACCATGGTCGACGGCGAGGCGACCGGCGGAGGGAATCGGTCTGCGGCGGCCTCGATCGAGGGCTGGACGCCGCCTGTGGAAGACAACGACGACGAGCCGATCCTGGGCGGGGACGCGGCTGAAGTGCAGACCGATTCCTTGGGCGTGGAAGACGGGGTGGAGCTGTTTGTCAACGTGGGCCGGCGCGACGGTGCGCGCCCAGGCGATTTCGTACGAGCGCTGTGCGCGCAGGGCACGGTCGATCGCGACGACATCGGCAGGATCCGGATGAGGGACCGGCACACGTTCGTGATCGTGCGGCGTGCTGCGCTCGATAGCGCGATCGCGGCGATGAGCGGTGCGCGGATAGGCAACCGGACCGTCAGCGCCCAGATTGCCAGACCGCGCGATCCAACCGTCACATCCGAGTGAACGGCTGGCTGGACGAACGGACCAGGCCGGCATCCGCGCCGCGAGCACGGAGCGAAATCGGGGCCCCCCGGTCCAAGCGCTGTTGAAAAGCCCCGGATGGACCGTGTATCAAAGGATCGATGCCCTCGCGGTCTTCGGGAGATGACATCCGGCGCCTGCGCCACAGTGTCGACTGGGCGCTGAGGTGTGATCTCGACCCGGCAGAACTCGTGCCGATGCTTCGAAAGCTTGCGGAGGCGGCGTCCCCGGACTCGGAGGACTACCGTTTTGCGCACCGCCATCTGGCAGAGATGCGCGTAGAGTCGGAGCCGTGGCAAGCGGCGCTGTCGGCGCGCACGGTGTTGGCGAGCACGCCGGACGACGACTGGGCGTGGGCGGTGCTTGCCCTGTCGTACACGTTGCTCGGCCACTATCGGGCAGCGGTGTCGGCCTATCGACGTGCGCTGGCGCTGGCGCCCACCAATCCCTGGTATGCGCACAACCTCGGGCATCTGCTCGACGTCACGTGCGGACGTCCCGCGGAGGCAATCCCGTTGCTGACGAAGGCGCTGCGCAAGGAGCCGAGGGAAGCGGAGATTGCGGCGTCGTTGGTGCATGCGCTCGGGGGTGCAGGACGCATCGAGGAAGCGCGCAGGCTGCTCCGATCGTACATGAAGCGTGGCGGCACGGCAGAGCAACGCGCGTTGATGGCGTGGTTGGACGAGCGCGAGGCGATGCTGTCGGCGGGCGTGGCGTCCTCGAAAAAGAAGGGCACGCGGAGGAAGCGTGGCAGTTCGGCGCCCAAACTGGCGCCGAAGGATGCACCTCCGAGCTGAGGGATTGCGGACGGCGGGCGTTGGACCGGCGGGGCTGGGGCAAGGGGGACGGGCCGAGCGTGGGGGGAATCGCGCCTGGCGGGTCGTGTGGGGCAACCACCCGCAGGGGGACCCAATGCACCTGTCCGGCTCCGGAAACGGCGGTTCTGGGGGACGCGACCGAACCCAGACCACGGCGCCCGACGGGAACGGCAGGCATGCAGCCGGAGAAGCTCGTTGCGCCTCGGAAAGGCTTCGCGATCGTTCGCGAAGCTTTGTCGCACCCGGTTGCAGCGCGGGCAACGGCAGATTCAGGATGGCGGCATCGCCGGGTCGTCGTGGCCGGGCGGGCGACGGCTGGCGAGGTCCAGGCGAAACAGCCTTGACCAGGCGCGAGCGACGTTGCAACGACGCGCCAGGCCTGCGAGCGCTGCGAGGGAACCAGCGCTACCACTTGGATGCCGCCTCGCTCCGGCAACGGCATGGGGAGGTGTGATTCGGTCGGGCCTCGTTTCTTCGAGCGAGCCAGAGCCAGTCGTGCCGGTTGACCACCCATATCGACGAGCCACGGCCGACCGATGGACTCGGCGCGCGTTCATCGTAGGCGTGCGCGTCCGGGGGGGTTGGGGCCGTGGCAGGTCATGGTGGGGAACCAAGCCCAGGCGAATGGAATGCACTTGCGGTGGGGCGCGGTGGTGCGCGACGGAGCCCGAATGAGATATGTTGTCGTGGCGCGTCTGGCGACGATGGGGCGACCGGTCCGTCGCGTGGGCGTGGCGAGACGTTGTAGTGGACGGCCCCGGCCGAGAATCAAGGAGGCAAGCTGTGCTCGACTTCACGTTGACCGAGGAGCAGAACGCGTTGGTAGAGATGGCTCGTCGCTTCACCAAGGAGCGGATCATGCCGATCGCTGCGGACTGCGACGAGCGGGGCGAGTACCCGGTGGATGTATTCAAGGCTGCATGGGAGCTGGGGCTGGTGAACCCGACGATCCCGACGGAGTACGGGGGAGCCGGGTTGGGCGAGCTGGACAACACGCTCATCGCGGAGGAGCTCGCCTATGGGTGCATCGGCATCGAGACCACGATCATGGCGAACACGCTCGGGCTGATCCCCATCCTGCTTGGCGGCAACGAGGATCAGAAGAAGAAGTACCTGGGATGGCTTGCCTCGGAGCCGATCTTCTGCGCGTACGCGACGACGGAGCCGGGCGCTGGCAGCGACGTGGCGGCGCTCAAGTGTCGCTTCGAGAAGCATGGCGACGACTACGTGTTGAACGGGGAGAAGGCCTGGATCACCAACGCGAACCTTGCGAGCTTCTACGTGGTGTTCGCAACGATCGATCCGAACCTGAAGCACAAGGGCATCGCGGCGTTCATCGTGGATCGGGACACGCCAGGCGTCACGCCTGGCAAGCACGAGAACAAGCTGGGCCAGAGGGCGTCGGACACGGCCACGCTGACGCTGGAAGACGTGAAGGTGCCGAAGGCGAACCTGCTGGCGCCGGAGGGCAAGGGCTTCAAGCTCGCGATGGAGACGTTCAACCAATCGCGTCCCGGGATCGCGGCGGGCGCGGCGGGGTTGATGCGTCGTTGCCTGGACGAGTGCATCGCCTACGCGAAAGAGCGCAAGACGTTCGGCACGGCGATCGGCAATCACCAGATGGTGGCGGCGATGATTGCGGAGATGGCGATCCGGCTCGAGGCCACGCAGCTTCTGTACCGCAAGGCGGCGTGGTCGCTGGACAAGGGGTTGCGTCAACCGATCTTCTCGAGCTTTGCGAAGGCGTTCGGAGCTGACGCGGCAATGCAGACGGCGATGGACGCGGTGCAAGTGTTCGGCGGCAACGGCTACTCCAAGGAATACCCTGTAGAGAAGCTGTTTCGCGATGCGAAGCTCCTCCAGATCTACGAGGGGACGAGCCAGATTCAGCGGGTGGTCATCTCGCGTCAGCTTCTTGCGGACTGACCCCAGGAAACAGCACGGCGCGTGCTTCGTGCAAGTCGCGCACGACCCACGTTGCCAGGCGTTGGAATTCGTCGTCTGGAAGCGAGGGGACGGCGAGCACGCGCGCGCCGGCGGCGAGGGCGCCGCAGACGCCGGCGAGGGCGTCTTCGAGTACGACACAGTCTTGCGGGGCGACGCCCAGCAGTTCGGCAGCACGAAGGAACACGTCCGGGGCAGGTTTGGACCGCGCGACCTCCTGCCCCGAGGTGACCGCAGCGAAGTGCCGGGCGATCCCCTTGGCTGCGAGCACAGCGTCGATGAGCCTGCGTGGCGACGACGACGCCACGGCGGCGGGGACGCCGTATCGCCGGGCGGTGTCGAGCATCTCGGCGGCACCGGGCTTGAGGGGGATATCGCCGGCGCGGGCGATGACGCGGTCGATGATCACCTCGGTGACGCGCGGGATGTCGATATCGATGCCGAACAGATCGCGCCACACGCGAAGGGTGTTGGGGGTCCCCTGCCCCATGCAGCGGTCGGCGTGCTGTCGGGTCCAGGTGAAGCCGAGGTCGGCGAGATAGGCGCCTTCGACAGCGAACCAGATGGGCTCGGAGTCGACGAGGAGGCCATCGAGATCGAAGATCAGCGCGCGCGGCGGTAGACCGGTTCGGGGCATGGCCCGCCGCGTGTATCAGGTCTCGTGCGACCTCGCCACCACGTCGGTGACGTTGCGCACGAAGCCAGCGAGCGTCGGCCAGTACGGAGCACCGAGGAAGACGTCGTTGTGGCCCCGTTCGGGGACCATGACGAGCTGCTTGTCCTTGGCTCCGCAGGCTTGCAGGAGCAGGCGGGCGTTGTCAGGAGGCACGATGTCGTCGACGGCTCCGTGGAGCAGCAGCGTGGGAGCACGTACGAGATCGGCCTTTCGCAGCGGGCAGAAATCGGCGCGGTCCTGTTCGGTCACCAGTCCCGGGTCGAAGCCGCGTCGAGCGACGAACGCATCGAGGTCACCGATGCCGCTTTCGATCACCAGACCGTCGATCAGGAGCGGATCGCGTGCTGCGACTTCCAGGGCGCAGAAGCTGCCGAGCGACCGCCCCATCACGATGAGGGGACGCTTGCTGCGGTCGAGCGTGCACTGCAGGGCGCATGCAACGGCGCGTGCGTCGTGCAAGCACGTTCGGAGGAAGGGTGTGCCGTCGCAGCGTCCGTAGCCCCGGTACTCGGCGACGGCCAGGCTCGCGCCGGCGTTACGGTACCAGGCCGCGAAGCCGTCATAGTCCGCGACGACCTCTCCGTTGCCGTGGAATAGGAGGATGGTTGCGATCGCCGCAGGGCTTGTATGCAGGCGCACATGGATCGAACAGGCCGGATCGACCTGGATCATGAGATCGCGGGCGTCGGGCGGGGCCAGGGTATCGTGGTCGCCAGGGTGGAAGAGGCGTGCGGTGAACGCGATCCGGTCGAACAGGGAGGTTGGGTTGGAGGGGTCGGAGCCCATGGTGGGTCGCAGGCTAGTGCAACGGCTGGCAATTGCACGCGGGGGCCGAGGCCGACGCCGCGGGCATCACCTCTGTCGACGAATTCACGAAACTCGTTGCGACGCCGGACCGATGGATCGGACGAGCCGAGGCAACGGTTCGAGGAGGTTTTCGTGAAGGCGACGATGATTGCTCGATGTGCCGCGACAGCGATGTTCATCAGCTTGCTGGGATGCTCGTCGGATGCCACGGATGACGCAGGTTCTCGAGACACGATGCGGCGAGAAGTAACCTGCGCACAGACGTCGTGTCAGCAGCGTGAGCAGGCTTGCCACGACCGAGAAAGCACGGCTTGCGATGATTGCTGGGACGCGTGCGGCGAGGCCATCTCGCAGGGCGTCTGGGTCGACTGCTCCTCTTCCTGCGCGTATAGCTGCGACGATTCTTGCCCTTCGTGCGACAACGACACGTCGCCATGTGTTCGTTGGGCCTATCACTTCGAGCTCCCGGAGACGTCGGATCCAGAAATCCAGGCGTCGTGCGAGCAAGCCACGAGCGTGCTTCAACGGTGCGGCGCGGAGCTCGGGGTGGACTGCGCAACCGCTGCGAGGATTCTTGGAGGCGTGGGCAAGACATTCCTGGACTGTCTCGCGACCTCGACGTGCGACACGTTCGAGTCCGCGTGTCCGGTGCCTCCGAACGACTTCGGGCAGCGTGTGTGCGCGGTCTTGGCGGGAGAGTGTGGACAGGAGTGCGATCCGACATGGTTTGACGGTGTGGCGATCTTGAACGACGCGGTGCTGACCGCTGGGCTGGCTTGTATGGACGAGCCCGACTGCCAAGCCCGGTACGACTGCCTGGCTGCATGGGCGAGCTGGTGACGGCGATCCGAACGCGATCCCGCACCGGGCGGGGCGGTCGGCACAGCGCAGATTCCTCGCGCCGGATCGGACGCTGAGGTAGCGTCGGCGCGCTGGTGCATGCTGTTCAACGTTGTCGACCTGATGATGCTGTTGTTCCCGCTGCTTGGCGACGCCGGGGGCGAGGGCTACGTACCGCCGCCGGATCCTGGACCCAGCCCGGCATGTCCGCCGGACATGCGATGGGTGGAGGGCGATCACTACGACGAGATGGAGCGGCTGTGTCTGGTCGAGAAGGCGCATCGGTGCTGGGTGTACGTCCCGGACGCGGTGGCGGTGTCGGGCGAGCGCAAGCATTTGCGCTTCTGCATGGACCAGTTCGAGGCGCCGAACGTACGAGGCGCAAAGCCGTTCGTGATGAAGAGCTACTTCGAAGCCAAGCGCTGGTGCGAAGAGCGGGGCAAGCGTTTGTGCACCGAGGAGGAGTTCGAAACCGCCTGTGAAGGCCCCGATTGGCGTCCCTACTTCTACGGCTCCCAGGTCGACCGTCACGTCTGCAACTCGGACAAGCCATGGCAGGCTTTCGACGGCGCGGCGCTGAATGCGGGTGGGGACAAGACCCGTCGCGAGGTAGAACGTCTCTGGCAGGGCTCGCCCTCGGGCGCCTACGATCGGTGCCGCACGCGCGACGGCATCTACGATCTGCTGGGCAACGTGGAGGAGTGGGTCACGGCGCGCAAGAAGCGGCGCTACCCGGGTGCGCTGATGGGTGGCTTCTGGGCGAAGCCCTGGACGGGATGCCGCGGCACGAACGACGCACACGAGCCGTCGTTCGTGTTCTACGAGGTGGGATGGCGGTGCTGCGCAGACCCGGCGGAGTGAACGCGCCCACGCCGAAGTATCGTGAGGACTGACAACGCAAGCGTGCTCCACTACCCTTGCGGGGGCATGCGACCGTCCGTCATTCCGAAGGGCACCACGCCGCGCGGCGCGCTGGTCGACCTGCTGCCGGCGGAGCATGCGGCCCGCGTGCCTGGGGTCGGTACGGGCTCCCGGCATCGCGATGTCATCAAGCTGCGCGGCGACGGCGGCGGAAGGTGCGTGGTCACGATCGACGGAGCGTCGCGGTCGATTCGGGGGGGCGAGGGTCCGGACCGGCAGTTCTTGCGCGGTGACGGATGTCGCGAGCGTCACGCGGGCGCTTCGGGGAGCGAGGATCGGGCGACATGAACACGGCGGGTGAGGCGGGGCAGCTTCGGATGGCGGGATCGCGGATGCTGGCGATGCAATTCATGCTGGTGATGTCGATGATGGGTCCGCGGGCAGGCAGGTGAACTGTGCGAGCAGCGTTCTTCGGAACTCCAGAGATAGCGGTGCCGGCGTTGAAGGCGTTGTGCGAGGTGGCGTCGGTCGCGGCGGTGGTCTGTCAGCCGGATCGTCCGGCGGGGCGCGGGCTAGAGGTGCGGCCTCCGCCGGTGAAGCGAGCGGCGATGGAGCTTGGGCTGCCGGTCCACCAACCGACGAAGGTCAAGACACCTGACTTTGCGGCATGGCTGCGTTCCCTCGATCTCGACGTGGCGCTCGTGCTGGCGTATGGCCGGATCCTGCCGCAGGCGGTGCTGGACGCACCACGTTGCGGCTGCATGAATCTGCATGCGTCGATCCTGCCGGCCTACCGCGGGGCGGCGCCGATCAACTGGGCGATTGTGCGGGGTGAAACGGAGACGGGCGTGTGTCTGATGCAGATGGACGCCGGGATGGACACGGGACCGGTGCTGACGTGCCATCGGATCCCGATTGGGGAGGAGGAGACGGCAGGGGAGCTCGCGGACCGGATCGCGCAGCTTGCGGCGGAGGTGGTGCGTCGGGATCTGGAGCGCGCGGTGCGAGGGGAGATCGAGCCGACACCGCAAGACCATGCGCAGGCGAGCCACGCGCCGATGCTGCGGAAGGAAGACGGCGTGGTGCCGTGGGGGCGGAGTGCGCGGCATGTGCATGATCACATCCGAGGGATGACGCCCTGGCCGGGGGCATACTCGTGGCTTCGGGGCAAGCTGCTGAAGATTCACAAGGCGAGGGTGCACTCGGAGGAGACGCCAGCGGCGCCCGGCACGGTGGTGATGTGCGATCGGGGGATGGTGGTGGTGTGTTGCGGGGCTGGGACGGTGGCGCTGGAGGTCGTGCAGAGGGAGGGGAAGCGGGCGATGAACGCGGGGGAGATGGTGTGTGGCCGTGGGATTGCGGTGGGTGACGTGTTGGGGGGGGAGCTGAAGTGAGGGACAGCTCCTTGCTGGACCGGACGGTCGCCGAGATCAGGGCGGAGTTTCCGGGCTTCCGGATCGTGCCGAAGCGGGGGCACACGCTTTCGAAGGTCATCGATGTGCTGCTGCGGGTGGTGACGCTGGGGGCGCAGAGCAGGTACCTGACGCACTACCACACGGTGTTGGGCAACACGCTCTACGTGCCGGACAAGTGGGACGGTACGCCGGAGGTTGAACGGGTGATCACGCTGCGGCACGAGCGGGTGCATCTTCGGCAGCGGCGTCGGTATGGCGACGTGCTGATGGCGCTAATCTATCTGGTGCCGTTTTTCCCGTTGGGGTTGGCGTATGGCCGTGCCAGGATCGAGTGGGAGGCGTACGCGGAGAGCATTCGGGCGACGGCGGAGCTGCTGGGGTATGAGGTTGCGTCGTCGCCGGCGCTGCGGTCGCACGTGGTACAGCAGTTCGTAAGCGGGGCATACGGGTGGATGTGGCCGTTCCCGCGGATTGTCGAGAAGTGGTACGACGACGTCTTGCGAGGTATCAGGTGGGAGATGGGTAAGGGCACGGGAGAGCATGGCGAGCCGCGAGAGGTAGCATGAGCGCAGTCGTAGGAATCGACCTCGGGACCACGAACACGGTGGTGGGCACGGTGCAGGCGGGCCGCGCCATGGCGTTGGCGAACGAGCGTGGCGAGCGGCTGCTGCCGTCGGTGGTGTCGTTCCACCCGAACGGCAGCGTGCTGGTGGGCAAGGAGGCCAAGCTTCGGCGGCTGCAGGACGCGGCGAACACGGTGTACTCGACGAAGCGTTTGATCGGGCGCACGTTCGGATCCGAGGAGGTGAAGAAGGCGCGGGCGCGGTCGGCGTTCCAACTCCAGGAGGGGCCAGGGCACGGGGTGTTGGTGGTGGCACGAGGGGAGACCTACACCTTGTCGGAGATCAGCGCGTTCGTGCTGAAGGAGGCCCGGCGCGTGGCGGAGGCGGCGCTCGACGACAAGGTCGAACGCGCGGTGATCACCGTCCCTGCCAACTTCAACGACCTGCAGCGTGCCGCGACGAAGGTGGCGGGGCACATCGCGGGGCTGGAGGTGATGCGCATCCTGAACGAGCCGACGGCGGCGGCCCTGGCGTACGGGTATGGCAAGGCGACGCAGGAGCGCATCGCGGTGTACGACTTCGGCGGCGGCACCTTCGACGTGACGATTCTGGACCTTGCCGGAAACGTGTTCGAGGTCATTGCAACGGCGGGCGACACGTTTCTTGGGGGCGACGACCTGGACCAGCTGATTGCGGATCGGATGGCGGACCGGTTTCTCGCGACGCATCGGTACGACCCACGGTCGGATCGTCAGGTATTCGAACGGCTGCTGGCGGCGGCGGAGGAAATCAAGATTGCGCTGAGTGCGAGCGAGACGACGACGGTCCAGCTACGGGAGGTCGCGTACGGCGTGGGAGGCAAGGCGCTCGACATGCCGTTCACGATGACGCGGGGGGAACTCGAGGAGCTGGCCGGCCCCCTGGTCGATCGCACGTTGAAGGTGTGCGGCGAAGCCCTGGCGATTGCTCGGCTGGAGCCGCGGAACCTGGACCAGGTGATCGTGGTGGGCGGATCGACGCGCATGCCGGTCGTGCGTCGCCGGGTTGCGGAGTTCTTCGGGCGCAAGCCCTTGGACCATCTGAGTCCGGACGAAGTGGTGGCGATGGGTGCGGCGATCCAGGCAGCAGCGCTGGCCGGGTCGGAGCGCAAGCGCGGCGGCACCGCGCCAGGGATCACCACGACGGACTCGGCGATGTCGTCGCGCAAGGGCAGACCTGGTGCGACGAGTCCGGGGCTGGGACGGCCGAACACGCGACCGGGGATCGGCGATGGGGAGACGACCGATGTGATGACGCGTCCGCCCGAAGTCGTTGTGCCGGCGCCAGCGCGTGCACCGACGACCCTTGTGAGCGGCAAGGACCGGTACGCAGATGGCGGCCGGGGGCAGACGTCGCCGCAGGGAGGGCGCGCCGGTTCGGGGTCGGACATTCCGTTGCCGCTGGTCACGAGCGGCGACGAAGACGACACCCAGACGGCGAAACGTCCGATCGTTGCGGAGATCCCCACGGAGCTTCGGTCTGCATCGGTGATGTTCGGCGAGATTGTCGGTCCGAACGAGGGAGCGGAACACGGCGCGATGTCGCCGCCGACGAAGCCGCGGCTGCCGCCGCCTCCGCCTGCGGGGGTGACGACGGCGCGGATGCCCTCAGCGCCGCCGTTGGCGCCGCCGGACCGGCGGGTTGGGCCGGCGCCCATGGCGGCACCGCCGGCGGGTCCGGTGGGTACGACGACGGCGCGGATGGCGTCGGCTCCGCCCGCACCGCTGCCGCCTCCACCGCGTGGCCCCAGGGGCACGCTCGTTCAGACAAGCGGTCAGGGGTCGAACGTAGCGGCAGCAGCGGTTGCCGCGGCGGCTGCAGGTGCCGCGGCGGCCGCGGTCGTGGCGCCG
>Ga0209018_1000195_pt1 | contig 59398 bp, 45 predicted proteins | sample YNPBryBLVA2012_FD_185814 | JGI IMG/M metagenome (GOLD analysis project Ga0209018, IMG submission 185814) | Anoxygenic and chlorotrophic microbial mat microbial communities from Yellowstone National Park, USA - YNP Bryant BLVA 2012 (SPAdes)... ...
CGCCTTTGCCGCTTCTCCCGAGGACCCCATCTCCCAGGGCGACTTCGCCGTCCTCCTTTTGGGCGTCATGAACAAGCCGGCCCCCTCGGGGGGGTGGACCCCCGCCGGGGCGACCCAGACCCTGGGCCAGGCGGGCATCGCCCCTCCGACGGGCTTCTGGAACACCGCCGCCGTCCTCAAGGAGGGTGACCTGGCGGTGATCCTCCGGCGCACGGGCCTCAACTTCTTCTCCACCCAGCCCGAGGAGGTGGTCACCTGGGCCAAGGCCCAGGCGGTCCTGGGCCAGTACCGGGACTTCTTCCGGGCCTTCCACCTCCACGGCCAGGTGCCCGCCGCCACCACCACCCACGTGAACACGGGCCTGGGCGGCCAGGACGCGGAGGCCCCCGCCCCCGCTTCCCCCGCCACCCCCTGAGGAACCTCCCCGAGAAGACCCCGCGGCCGCCGGGCAACCGGCGGCCGCTTTCGTTTTCCGGGGGAAAAATCGGATAGAATCGGCCCGAGGGAAGGACATGGTCCCACAACCCGTGAACGCGGGAGACGCCTCCGAAAACCGGCCGCTCCGCTTCGCCGTCTTCGTGGTGGCCTACAACGCCGTCACCACCCTGGCGCGGGTGCTGGACCGGATCCCCGCCGAGGCCTGGGACCTGCTGGAAGAGGTCTACGTCTTCGACGACGCCAGCACCGACGACACGGCCCTCCTCGGCGAGGGGTACAAGGCCTCCCGGGGGCGGGAGAAGCTGAAGATCTTCCGCAACCCCCGGAACTTAGGCTACGGGGGGAACCAGAAGCGGGGGTACGACTACGCCCTGGAGCGGGGCTTCGACTACGTGATCCTTCTCCACGGCGACGGCCAGTACGCTCCGGAGAAGATCCCCGACTTCATCCGCGCCGCCAAGACCCTCCGGCCGGCGGCGGTCTTCGGCTCCCGGATGATGGACCGGCGGGGTGCCCTCCGGGGGGGCATGCCCCTCTACAAGTTCGCGGGCAACCGGATCCTCACCGCCTACGAGAACCTCCTGCTGGGAAGCCGCCTCTCCGAGTTCCACTCGGGTTACCGGATGTACGCCGCCGAGGCCCTCCGCCGCCTCCACTACCGCGCCTACACCGACGACTTCCACTTCGACACCCAGATCATCGTGGAGCTGCTCCACCAGGGCCTTCCCATCGTGGAGATCCCCATTCCGACTTACTACGGCGGGGAGATCTGCTACGTCAACGGGATGCGGTACGCCCTGGACGTTTCCCTGGCGGTGCTGCGCTACAAGCTCTTCTCCCTGGGGTTGGTCTCCTGCCCGTGGATCGGCGAAGAGGCCCGGCGGCGGTATCCCGCCAAGAAGAGCCCCCTCTCCAGCCATGGGCGCGTCACCCGCATGGTCCCGGCGGGGGCGCGGGTCCTGGACGTGGGGGCCGAGGGCTCCTACGCCCCGCTCCTGAAGGCCAAGGGGTGCGAGGTGTGCGGCATCAACGACCGGCGCCTGCCCGAGGAGGAGGGCGGCGCCTACGCCCGCTTCTGGATCCGGGACCTGGACCGGGAGGGGCTGCCCACCCGCGAGGAGGCGGGGCGCTTCCACGTGGTGGTCTTCGCCGACGTCCTCGAACACCTTCGGCGGGCGCCGGAGGTCCTCTCCCAGGCCAAGGACCTGCTCCTCGACGACGGCACGGTGCTGGCCTCCACCGGGAACGTGGCCCACTTCACCGTGCGCCTCTCCCTCCTGCTGGGCCGCTTCGAGTACCGGGACCGGGGCATCCTGGACCGCTCCCACGTGACCCTCTACACGGGGAAGACCTTCCGCCGTCTGCTCGCGTCCCAGGGCTACCGGATCCTCCGCCAGAAGGTCACCCCCATCCCCTTCGAGCTCTTCGCCGGCAGGAGCCGGGCGGCCAGGGCTTTCTGGCGGGCCGTGGAGTACGCCTACTACGCCGCCGCGCGGCTGTGGCCCTCCCTGTTCGCCTACCAGTTCGTCCTGCTGGCCGCGCCGGAGAAGAAGGCCGCCCATGGGGAGTGACGCCCGCCCCGGAGTCTTCTGGCGGGGTCGCTGGGCCCCGGCCCTTCTCCTCGCGGCCCTCCCCCTGGCCTTCCTCAGCCCCCTCCTCGGGGCGGGGTTCGTCCGCTACGACGACCCGGTGTACGTCACGGAGAACCTGCGGGTCCAGGCCGGCCTCACCCTCGAGAACCTCCGGTGGGCCTTCACCACCACCTACTTCGGCTTCTACTACCCCCTCACCTGGATCTCGCACATGGCCGACGTCTCCCTCTTCGGCCTGGACCCCCGGGGCCACCACCTCGTCTCCCTCCTCCTGCACGCCGCCTCGTCCCTCCTGCTCTTCCTGTTCCTCGATGAAGGGACGGGGGACCGCCCCCGCAGTTTCCTGGCCGCCGCCCTCTTCGCCCTCCACCCCCTCCACGTAGAGAGCGCGGCGTGGATCTCCGAACGGAAGGACGTCCTCTCGGTCTTCTTCCTCTTCCTGGCCCTCCTGGCCTACCTCCGGTACGCCCGGCGCCCCGCGCCGGGCCGGTACCTGGCCGTCTTCCTGCTTTTGCTGGCTTCCCTCTCCGCCAAGCCCACGGCGGTCACCGCCCCCTTCCTGCTCCTCCTGCTGGACTACTGGCCCCTGGGCCGGCTGGAAGAGCAGGAGGGCGGGACGGAGGCCCCCTTTCCGGCGGTGGGATGGCGCCGGGCCCTCCTGGAGAAGATCCCCTTCCTGGCCCTCTCCCTCCTCTTCGGGATCGTCACCGTGGCGGCCCAGAGGAGCCTTGGCGCGGTGACGGACCTGGCGGTCCTTCCCCTCTCCCTCCGGGTGGAGAACGCCGTGGTCTCGGCGGCGGCCTACCTGGCCCGGGCCGCCGTCCCCGCCGGCCTCACCGTCTTCTACCCCTTTCCCCTGGAGGGCCACCCTCCGGCAAAAATCCTGCTGGCGGCGGCTCTCTTGGTCCTCCTTTCGGCCGTGGCCCTGCTTGAGGCCCGGCGCCGCCCCTTCGTCTTCACCGGCTGGTTCTGGTACCTGGTGGCGCTGGGGCCCATGCTCGGCATCGTCCAGGCGGGGAGGCAGGCCATGGCCGACCGGTACACCTACCTCCCGCTGGTGGGGGTCACCCTGGCCCTCCTCTGGGCCCTCCCCGCTCCCGCCGGGGCCGGAGCGCGGCGGGCGTGGGCGGCGGCGGGGGCCATCCTGCTCCTCCTTCTGGGAGCCCTTTCCTTCCGGCAGGCCCGCTTCTGGAAGGACGACGGGACCCTCTTCGGCCACGCCCTCGAGGTCACCCCCCGCTCCTACTTGGCCTTCCTGAACGTGGGGATGGCGCGGCTGCAGGAGGGACGGACCAGCGAGGCGGAGGCCCACTTCCGCCGGGCCCTGGAGCTGGATCCCAGCTGCACCGAGGCCCGGGTGAACCTGGGGATCCTGCTCCTCGAACGGGGGGAGGTTGAGGGATTGGAGCTTCTCCGGGAGGCGGTGGCCAAGGCGCCCCGCTCCACGCCGGCCCGCCTCAACCTGGCGTCGGCCCTGTGGCGGCTGGGCCGCCTCGACGAGGCCGAGGCCCAGCTCCGGGCGGCGGTGGCCCAAGACCCCGAGTCGGCGGAGGCCCTGCGGCGGCTGGGAGCGCTCCTCCTCGACCCTGGCCGGAGGGGAGGCCCCCGTCCGGCGGAGGCCCTTTCCTTCCTGGAGCGGGCCGCCCAAATCTCCGGCCGGAGGGAGCCCCGCATTTTGGTCCAGCTGGCCGAGGCCTTGATGGCCGGCGGAAAGGGGGAGGAGGCGCGAAGGACGGCGCTGGAGGCGGCGGAAGCGGCCCGCCGGCGTAGCGACCCAGAGGCGGCGGAGCGCGCCGCCCGGCTTCTGCGGGGTGAGCCGTGAGCGGCGGGGGGACCTCCGAACGGTGGAAGCGGGCCTGGGCCCTCCTGCTCCTGGCGGGGGCGGTGGCCGCCGTCTTCTGGCCCCTTCTGGAGGCTCCCTTTCTCCCCTACGACGACCAGGTCTACGTGACCGACAACCCCCGGGTGAAGGCCGGCCTCACCGCACCCAACGTCCGGTGGGCCTTCACCGACCTCTCCTTCGGCTTCTACTACCCCCTCACGTGGCTCTCCCACATGGCCGACGTCTCCCTCTTCGGCCTCGATCCCCGGGGCCACCACGGGACCAGCATCCTCCTCCACCTCGGCGCCGCCTTCCTCCTCTTCGCCTTCCTGGACTGGACCACCCATCGCCCCGGGCCCAGCCTCTTCGCCGCCCTCCTCTTTGCCGTCCACCCCCTCCACGTGGAGAGCGTGGCCTGGATCGCCGAGCGGAAGGACGTCCTCTCCACCTTCTTCTTCTTCGCCTCCCTGCTGGCCTACGCCGCCTACGGCCGGAGGCCCTCCCTCCTCCGCTACGCCTCCCTTTTCGGCCTCTTCGCCCTGGCCCTCCTCGCCAAGTCCATGGTGGTGACCGGCCCGTTCCTCTTCCTTCTCCTGGACCTCTGGCCCCTGGGGCGCCTCTCCCTTCCCGAGCGCTGGGACCGGGCCGGGCGGGAGGCCTTCGGGCGGGCCCTCAAGCCCCTGGTGCTGGAGAAGGTGCCCCTGCTGGCCCTCTCGCTGGCGGCGGGCCTGCTCACCGTGGCCGCCCAGCGCCGTCTCGACGCCTTCATGCTCCTGGAGGCCTTTTCTTTCTCCGCCCGGGTGGCGGCGGCCCTCGCTGGCTACGCCGACTACCTTTGGAAGACCCTCTGGCCGGTGGGGCTGGTCTTCCTCCCTCCCGTTCCCGAGGGCGGGGTGCCGGCATCCACGGCGGCCCTGGCGGGCCTCCTGTTGGCGGGGATCACCCTCCTGGCCCTCCGCGAGGCGCGCCGGCGGCCCTCGTTCCTGACGGGGTGGCTCTGGTTCCTTCTCGTCATCGCCCCCGTCTCGGGCCTGATCCAGGCCGGAGCCCAGTGGACCTCCGACCACTACACCTACGTGGCCCTGGTGGGTCCCTTCTGGGCCCTCTCCTTCGGGGCGGCGGAGCTTCTTTCCCGGCGCCCGGCCTGGCGCCGGGCCTCCCTTCCGGCGGCGGCGCTCCTCCTGCTGGTGCTGGGGGTCCGCGCCTGGGACCAGGCCCGCCTCTGGCGGGACCCGGTGGCCTTCTTCCAGGCGACGCTGGAGCGCGTGCCCCGCCATTACGGGGTTCTCAACGCGCTGGGAACGGAGCTCCTGGCCCGGGGCCGGGCCCGGGAGGCGGCGGAGGTCCTCAAGCGGGCCACGGCGCTCAAGCCCGGGGAGGTTTTCGCCTGGATGAACCTGGGTCCGGCCTTCGCCGCCCAGGGGAAGTACCGGGAAGCGGAGGCCTGCTACCGGTACGTGACGGGACTCCGGCCCTCCGAGCCGGCGGCCTGGTACTACCTGGGAAAGGCGCTGGCGGCCCAGAATCGGTGGGCGGAGGCGGCGGCGGCCTACCGGAAAGCCGCCCGATACGCCCCTGACGATCCCTCGCCGTGGGAGGGGCTGGCCCGGAGCCTGCTCCGGAGTGGTGCCGGGGGGGAAGCGGGGCGGGAAGCCCTGCGGGCGGCCGAGCGGGCCTGCACCCTGACCCGGGGAGAGCGGATCGGGCCGCTGGCGGCGCTCCTGGAGGCCCGAAGGGTCACGGGGGACCTGCCGGGGGCCCTGCGGGCCCGGGACCGGGCCCTCGCGGTGCTGGCCCGGAACCCCGATCCGGAGGGACGGCGGCTCCTCGAAGAGGCGGTGGGGAACCTCGGCGGCGTCGCCGGCGGGTCCACAGCGCCCACCCCAGAAAGAGCCCCCACGCCGCCGCCCCCGCCGTGATCCCCCACCGGCCAAGCGCCGGCTCGAAGCGGAGGACCACCCGGTGGGCGCCCGCCGGAAGGGAGATCCCCCGAAAGGCCACGTCGGTCCGGTAGAGGGGGGCGGGCCTGCCGTCCACCTCCGCCTTCCACCGCGGGTCGAAGGCGTCCAGCAGGACGAGGAAGGCGGGCCCTGGGGCGGAGGCCTCCACCTCGAGGCGCTCGGGGTCGTACCGGAGCCAGCGAAGGGCGGCCCCCGGCGGAAGAGGCTCTCTCCCCTCGGCGGGGAAGGGTGGCGCGCCCAGCACCACCGCCGTCCGGTGGAGGTTCCCCTCCGCCAGGAGCCTCTTAAAGACCTTGAGAGCCTCCTCCTCCCGGGAAACGGCGAGGACGTCCGTGCAGAGGAAGGCCCGGGGTCCCGGCTCCAGCCTCAGGGCTCGAACCTCGCCCCCCTCGCTCGGAACCAGGACCCAACTCACGTTCAGGAAGGAAAGAAGTTTCTTCGGCGCCGCCGGCCAGCCCAGGAAGAGGTGGCCCAGGTGGCCGCCGGGTCCGAAGGCGTGGGCCAGAGGGAGGGCCCCCGGCGGGTGGAAGACCGAGGCCGTCCGGAGGTCCGGCAGGTCCGAGAGGAGGTTCAGGTTGGGGGTCAGGAGGGGGGCGCCGGTTCGGGGGCTGGAGGGGGCCCAGAAGCGGGTCGGGGGAGCCGGCCCCGATTGGGCTTCCCCCGGGGGAAGGGCCCAGCGGGGAGAGGCGGCGGGAGAGAAGCCGGGGTAGCGGAAACCGGCCAGGGCCGTGGGGAGAAGCGCCCCACCGAGCGCCAGCGCCGAAAGGAGGGGCCCCCTCCGCCGGAGAGGGACCTTGGGACCGAGGAGCGCCGCCCCGATCAGGAGCAGTCCCCCGAGCCAGAGGAGGCCGAGCCTGGGCGCCCCGGGAACCTGCGCTCTCCGGAGGAGGGCCCACAGGGTGAGCGCCGCCCACAGAAGGAGCGCGCCCCGGCGCCAGGCGGCCCCGGCCCTCCCACCCTCCTCGCCGGGGAGGAGCTCCGCGAAGCCGAAGGCCGCCAGGACGGAGAGGGGAACCACCGCCAGCTCGTCGGCGTGGAGGGGGGGGATGAGGCCTCCCAGCCGGATCAGGCGGAGGGGCAGGGTGGCGTTGAGAAGGGGAACGGATTGGAGGAGGCAGAGGAGCGAGCCCGCGGCGGCGGCCTTGATCTCCCACCGGAGGGGCCTCCGGGTGAAGGCGAGGAGCGCGCCCGCCCAAAGGAAGGGCGGCAGAAAGACCGACGAGGAGGGATCGAAGAAGGACGACGGGGAGTGGGCCAACTCCAGCGCCCGGGCCAGGCCGGCCCCCTTGTAGGAAGAGTACCGGAGCGCCGTGTCCAGCAGGGGAGCCCACTGGGGGGCCGACAGGAGGACGGCCGCGAAGGCGCTGAGGGCCAGGCCCAGCCAGCCCCTCCGGCTCCTCGGGGCAAAGGGGTGGAAGAGGAAGAGGAGGGGAACGCCCAGGGCGAGGAGCAGGGCCGTCTCCGGCTGTCCCGATAGGGAAGCGAGGGCCAGCGCGGCGCCGGTGGACGCCCAAGCCAGGAGCGATTGGGTGCGCAGAGCCCGGAGGGCGCCCAGAGCCGCGGCGGGAAAGCACCAGAAAGCCCAGACCGAGCTCATGGACCAGGTGGTGCAGGCGAAGGGACTGAAGGTCCAGAGGAGCGCCCCCAGCACCGCCGCCGGCGGGGCCATTCCCCCTTCTCGAAAGAAGGCGTGGGCGAAGAAGAGGGAGTAGAGGGCCAGCAGGACCAGGCCAAGGGAGTAGGTGTGGGGGGAGGGCGCGGCGACGAAGGGAAGCAGGAAGGGGGAGAAGGGGAAGACCTGGCCGTTGCCGGTCCAGGCCCGGCCGGTGCCGGCGAGGGGATTCCACCAGGGCACCTCACCCCTTCGCAACCGCCGGGCGGTGTGAAGGGCGCCGGGGTAGTCCAGGAGGACGCCGGTGGGGTCGTCCCCCGGAAGGTGCCGCAGGGCCGGCGGGAGGTCCCGGGCCGCCGCCGGGTTGCCCCCCGTGAAGGGGGGCGCCAGAAGGTGGAAGGGGACGGCGTGCCACCCCCGGAGGAGCGGGAGGAAGGTCAGGATCAGGACCGCCCCGGCGAGGAGGGCCGCCGAGGCCCGAAAGGAGCCTCGCCCCTTCGGAGGAAAGGCTTCTCCCGCCGCGACCCCCGCCACCGGTTCCACCGCCGCCTCCCTTCTCCCCTTGGCGCCGCCAGGGCCATGGTACAGTAAGACCATGCGCGGAAGCGACGCGGCGCCTTGTCCCTCCGCTCCTTCCGGGGCCGGCCGGCCCCTTCATCGCCCCCCGGAAAGGGATTTCCCCTCTCCGGCCCCGAAAGGCGAGTGGGGCGAAGGACCGGAGAGCGGAGGCCTGCCCCTCCTTTTGCTCTTCCTGGCCTACCTCCTGGTTTTGTCCCTGGCCTACCGGGACGGGTCGGTGGTCCTTTCGGGGGACGCCGAGGACTACCTGCGGCAGTCCCGCTTCGCCCTCTCCGACCTCCAGTTCTGGGTGCGCCGTCCCTTCGTGGTTCCGCTCTTCTACCGCCTCTTCGGCCCCTCTCCCCTGACGCTCGTGGCGGCGCAGGTCCTGCTGCACGCGGCGGCGTGGGGGTGTCTCGCCCTTTCCCTCGCCCGCCTGGTGCGGCCCAAACTCCTCCGGGGGCTGGCGCTGGCGGGGGTGTTGCTTTTTAGCCTCGCGGAGGAGGTCTCCCTCTGGAACCTGAACCTCCTCTCCGAATCGGTGGCCCACTCGTTGTGGGCCCTTTCGGTGGCCGCGCTCCTCGCCTGGACGGGAAGGGCGGAAGGAGGGGGGAGGGAAGGGACGGCGCTGATCGCCTTCCTGGCGTTTGCGGTCCTGTGGGCCTTCACCCGAGACACCCACGCCTACGTTCTTCTCGCCACTTCCCTGCCGGTGGCCGGGTCGGCTTGGCTTCTCTGGAAGAGGGGGGTACCGTGGGGGAGGGCTGCGGCCGTCGCTGGGCTGTTCCTGGCCGTCTTCGGCCTCGGCCAGGCGGCCATGGAACGCTCCGAGCGAACCCCCTGGACCTATTCGCTGACCACCGTCGTCTGCCAGCGGGTCCTCACCGACGGCGAGGCCCGGTCCTTCTTCCTTCGCCAGGGGATGCCCGAAAGCCCCGTCCTGGAAGAGTTCCGGGGGAGATACAACGCCTACATGGCCAACCGCCTCTCGGAGCGCCCCGACCTTTCCAAGGTGGATCCGGTCTTCGACGAGTGGGTGCTCCGGAAGGGGAGGGCTGCCTACCTGAAGTACCTCCTCTCCCACCCCGCCGCCGTCCTGGACTGGCTGTGGCGGGAGCGAAAGGGGGCCCTCTCGCCCGTCCTCGACACGGTGAACTACGGCATCGCGCCGGCGACCCTGGCCTACCTTCCCGCCCTCTCTTCCTCGGCGCCCTGGCCTCCCCTTTCCTCCCGGCAGGCGGTCAACGGGAGGTTGGATCTCCTGCTCCCTCTCTTTCGCTTCCTGTATCCGCCGGGCGAGTGGCCCGTCTGGGGGGCGCTCCTTCTGGCCCTGGCCTGCGGCCTTGTGGGAAGGAGCCGGCGAGCGTGGGTGCCGCTGGTTCTGTGGGGCGCCTCCTTCCTGGAGGCGGTGGTGGTGGTCCTGGCCGATCCGGGAGAGATCGACCGCCACGCCGCCGGAGCGGCCATGGGCTTCCGGGTGGCGCTCTGGCTCGCGGTCCTCTTCCTGGCCGACGAGCTCTGGGAACGGCGAAGGGGGGGCCGGGAGGAGGGGGCCCGGGGAAGCCCTTGGGCGCCGGCGGTCCTCGCGGTGGGCCCGCTCCTTCCCCTCGGCCTCTTTTTCGCGGGATTCTTCCTCGTGGGCCACGGGGGCGATTCCTACCTTCTGGATCGGGCGTCGGTGGACCTTCTCCGAGCTGCCGGACAACCCATGGGGGTCGAGACGGGCCCCGTCTCGGCGGTGGCGGTCCCCCTCCTGTGGGCAAGGGCCTTCGGGGCCAACCCACTGGCGATGGTCCTGGCCCAGACGGCTCTTCTGTGCGCGGCGTGGGCCTTCCTGACGGGAGAGGTGCGGACCTGCCTTCCCGGGCGGAGAGGCCGGGGTGGGGCGGCCCTCCTGCTTCTCGCCCTGGGGCTCACGCCGGCGGTGGCGGGCTGGGCCTACGCCGTCTCCCCCGTTCCCCTCGCCCTTTCCGGTGTCGCCTTCCTCCTCGCCCTCCTCCTCCGGGCGAGCCGCCGGTGGGGGGGCGGAAGGACCGGAGAAAGGGCCGCCCTGGGTGCGGGGATCCTGGCCGCCGTCCTCTTTCTGGCGGGTTGCCTCGTTGGGGAAGGTCCACGGGGGGGATCGCTGGCCGGAGAGCTGCCCCCACCGGGGGGAAGGGTGCTTCCCGGCCGGGGCCTGGCCCTGGCCTTCTACCGTCTCGAAGCCCCCCCTCCCCGCATGAGCTTTCCCGAGCGGCAACGGGCCCTGGAACGGAGGGGAGCGGGGGAGGCGCTCTTTGGGAGGCGCTTTCTTCCGGAGCTCTCCTCCGACGGGAGGGGGGCACCGTGGCCCTGGCCGGCCCGGCTGGCCGCCGCTTTTCTCTTTCCCGCCGGGCCGTGGGTTCCTCCGGCGGCGCTGGCCCTCCTGGCGGCCGCCGCGGGCCTCTTGCCGGCGAGGGAGAGAAGCCCCTTCCTCCTCCTCGGCGCCCTCGGAGCGGCCGCGCTCCTCGCGGGGTGGGTCTGGGGCCGTTCGGCGGCCCTGGCCGCCGCCGCCGAGACGACCGTGCGGGTGGCGGCCTGGACGGGACTCCTCTCCCTGCTCCTGTCCCGCCCGGTCTTCGCCGGCCGGAGGGGCGGGGGAGGCGGGGAGGAACGCCCATGAGGTCCGCGGCAGGGAGGGAAGAACGACACCTGGCGTGGGTCCTCGTGGCCTTCTGGGCCCTCCTTCTCCTCTCCTACCGGAACTCCAGCCTGAACTTCGGCGGGGACGCCGGGGACTGGATCCAGATCTCGGAGGCGCCCCTCGGAAGCCTTGCCTTCTGGACCTACCGCCCCTGGGGGACCTCGCTGGTCTACAAGGTCCTCGGGAGCAACCCCTGGGCCATCCTCCCCTTCCAGGTCTTCCTCCACGGCCTCTCCTTCTCCCTGCTTGCCGTGGCTCTTCGCCGGCACATGCGGACCGCCTGGGGGAAGGCCCTGGCCCTGGCCGCTTTCCTGGGGATGGGGCTCAGCCTGGAGCTCCTGCTCTGGCCCTTCACCATTCTCTCCGAGTCCCTGTGCAACTCCCTTTCGGTCCTGCTCCTGGCGTGGTTCCTCTGGAACCTTCCCCCGGAGGAGGGGGGACCGGCCCCGCTGCTGCGGCCCGCCCCCCTCGCGGCGTTGCTGGGACTCGCCGTTCTATGGTCCGCCACCCGGGACACCAACCCCTACACCCTCCTCGCCCTCGGCACCGCCCTGGCGGCGGGGCTCCTCCAGGGGGCCTTCCGGCGTGCCGTGGGGCTCTCCCGGGGGGCGGCGGTGGCGGCGGTCCTGCTGGCGGCCGCCCTGCTGCAGATCGGCCTCGCCGGGCGCACCACCCGGAACGCCTGGAACTACAGCCTGACCGACACCGTCTGCGACCGGATCCTGCCCGATCCCAAAGCCCTGGCCTTTTTCCGCGAGGAGGGCATGCCGGTCTCCCCGCTGCTGATGTCCTTCGCAGGCCGCCACAACGCCTACATGGCCAACGCCGTCTCCCCGGTCTCGGACGAGGCCTTAAGGGACCGGGCCTTCGAGGCGTGGGTGAAGGAGAGGGGCCTCCGGGCGTACGTCCGCTTCCTCCTCCGCCACCCGGGAAAGGCGGCCCAGTGGCTCTGGGGGGCGCGGGGAAACCTCTTCTCGCCGTCCCTCCGGACCGTGGCCCAAGTGGGGCCGTTCCTGATGGTGCACCAGCGGGAGAACGGGCGGCGGGTGCGGGTGGACCCCCTCCTCTCCCGGGGAACCCTGCCGGGGGACTGGCCCGGTTCCCGGGCGGCGGCCTTCTTCTTCTTCCCCCGCTGGAAGGAGTTCTGGTTGCCCGCCCTCCTCGTGGCCTGCCTGCCGCTCCTTTGGCTCCGGGGAAGGAGAGCCGCGGCGCTGGTCCTGCTGCCCGCCGTCCTCGGCGGCGTCTCCCTTCTGCAGGCGGCGGTGGTGGGGCTGGCCGATCCGTGCGAGATGGACCGCCACGCCGTCCACCTCGCCCTGACCCTGCGGCTGGGCTTCTTTCTGGCGCTGGCCCTCCTGTTGGACGCCTGGGCCGAGGGGAGCGCCCTCCCCAGGAAGCTGGCGGAATGGGGCAAAATGCCGGTGGGGGAGTGGCCGCGGGGAAGGAGGGGCGGAGGGTGAGGGAAGAAGCGGGAAGGGGACGGGCCGCGGGCGGCAGGTTCACGGCGTTCCTGCCCTTGGCCATCCTGGTGTGCCTGTGGGGAGGCTTCTTCTTCCCCGTCCTCTTCCGCGGCGAGAACCTGGTGGGCTACCGGCTTCTCGACCCGCGCTACACGGGACTCGAAGTTTCCCAGGCGAAGCGGAGCCTCTTCAACCGCCTGCCCAGCCAGGACGCCTCCCTCCTGCAGACCCACCTTCCCTTCCAGTACTTCCTCGCCGGCTCGCTCCGGGCCGGCCGCTTCCCCCTCTGGAACCCCTCCATCGGCTGCGGCGCCCCCGTGGCGCCGGACCCCCAGTACAAGCCGTGGAATCCCTTCTTTTGGCCCTTTTTCCTCGCGCCGTCCCCCTGGACCTTCTCGCTGTCCATCGCCTTCCTCTCCCTCTTCGGCGCGCTGGGGTGGGGGCTCTTCCTAAGGCGGTGGAATCTCCCTCCGTGGGTGTCCGCGGCGGGGGCCGCCCTCCTCACGTGGAATCCCCTCACCGTCCAGACGGTGGTCCTCTCCAACCCCTGGGCGGCGTGGATCTTTCCCTGGGTGCTCCTGGCGGTGGAGGCTTTCGCCTCCGGGAACGGGGCGGGACTCCCGCTGGCGGCGGCGGCTTCGGCGCTGATGGTCTACGCGGGCCATCCGCTCAGCGCCGTTCTCCATACCGCGCTGGCCGCGGCCTTCCTCGCCTTCCGCCTGGGCTTCGGAGCGCGGCGGCGCCTTCTGATGGCGCTGGCGGCCTGGGGAGGGCTTCTGCTGGTGCTGGCCGCCGTCCACCTCCTGCCGCTGGCCGCCGACCACGGGACCTACTGGAGCTACAAGGCGGAGTGGGACGGAGGCCCCTACCATTCGTGGCTCTCTCTGGCCAACCCCAAGAGCGAAATCTACGTTCCCCTTCCGCTCTGGGGGCTTGCCCTGGCGGGACTCCTTGGAAGCCCGCGGCGGGAGCGCCTCTTCTTCGCCGGGGCCGCCGCCTACGGCGCGGTGGTCATGTTCCCCTGGGTGGGCGGACCGGTGCGGTGGCTCCTGACCTTCGGCGGGATGCTGGTGGCCCGGTACGGCGCCGAGGCCTTCTGGTTCGGCCTGGTGGGCCTTTCGGTCCTGGGGATGGAGGGCCTCGCCAAGGCGGTGGAGAGGGAGGAGCGAGGACGGCTTCTGCGCTGCCTGGTCTACGGCTCCGTCTGGTACTTCGGGCTTGGGTGGATTTCGGTGCTCACCGACAGCCTCTTCTGGCCCCAGGTCTACCGGCGCCTCTTCCGGTGGGAACTGGCGGCCCTCGCGCCCCTCCTGATCCTGGCGCTGCTTCCCGCGGGGGCGGCCCGGCTGCGGAAGGGCCTGGCCGCGGCATTCCTCCTGGTGGTCCTGCTCCTGCCCCGGCTTCCCCACGGCCTCTCGCGGTACTTCTCCTCCGTGGACTTGGCGGCCAGACCTCCCGAACTGGTCCAGAAGATCCAGCAGGAGCGGCAATCCCGGCCGGGTGTGCGGTGGATCGGCTCCTACACGAGGCTGGACCTGATGGCCGTCCTCTGCCCCAACCAGACCCTGCTGTGGGGCCTCGACGACGCACGGGCCACCACCCCCCTCATGCTGGGCCATTTCCGCCGCTTTGCCTCCCACTACGACATCTGGGGCCTCTTCGGCACCTACGCCTTCTTTCCCCGGCAGGACGATGGGCTCCTGGCCTTCCTGGGGGTGAAGTGGCTGGTGGCCAGCCCAGGCCGGGAGGTGCCCGGTCTGGAGACGGTGGCCCGGGCCGGGCCGCTGGTCCTCCAGCGGGCCGAGGGGGACCGCTCGTGGGTGAGGCCCGTGGGGCGGTGGGAAACGGCCTCGGGCGAGGAGGACCTCTGGCGGAAGACCTTCGCCTCCCTCCGCTCGGGGGCCTGGCGCCACACGGCGGTCCTGGACCGGGCACCCTCTTCCGTCGGGAACGGCGGCGATTTCGACCCTCCGGAGCTGGCGTGGCTGGAGCAGGGGCCGGACCGGTGGCGGTGGCGGGTGAAGGGCCGGCAGGGGTGCATCCTCGAGGTCGTGATGAACCACCATCCCAACTGGCGGGCCTTCGTGGACGGCAAGCCGGTCCCCCTCCTGCGGGCTTTTGGAACCTTCATGGCCGTGGCCGTCCCGGCGGGCGAACACACCGTGGTCCTCCAGTACCGGGAACCCGCCTTCTGGGCGGGGCTCGGGGTCACCGCCGCCGGCTGGCTGGCGGTGGCCGCGTGGTGGGTGCGGGCCCTTCGGAGACGCGGCGCGATGGCCGCCGGCGGAGGGGATCGGTGAGGCCGGGGGGGGAGCGGGCCCGGGCGGCCGTCGCGGCGGCCGGTGTGGCCGCCCTCATTCTCCTGTACGCCCTGCCCTTCTTCGTGGAGGGCCGCCCCCTCCTGCCGGTCCACTTCGAGTCCCCCGTGGTTACGGGGGTCCCCTCCCCGCCCGGATTCCGGCGCACCACGGCCATGCGCTTTCCCGGCGCCGACGATTCTCCCCTCCTCCTCCACTATCCCAACGCCTGGCTCACCGCCCGCGCCCTGCGGGAGGGCACCCTTCCCCTCTGGAACCCTTACGCGGGGTGCGGCGTCCCCGCCCTGGCCTCCGGTCAGGTGTACCCCTTCTGTCCCTTTCTCTGGCCCTTTTACGCCTGGCCCTCCGCCTGGGCCTTTTCGCTGGGCCTGCTCCTGGTCCTCCCCTTCGCCGCCGCCGGCGCCTACCTCTGGATGGGGCGGCTGGGCCTTCCGCCGGCGGGAAGGTGCTTCGGCTCTCTCCTGGCGGTGGCCAACCCGTGGCTCCCCGCCCTGATCCTCTTTCCCAACGAGTGGGCCGGCGCCTACCTCGGGTGGGTCCTCTTCGCCGTCCACCTCGCCCTGGAAGGCCCCCGCTTCGGGTGGGCGCCCGGTGCGGCCCTGGGGGCGGCGGCCCTCTCGGGACATCCGGAGACGGCCCTCTTCCTGGCCGCCGCGGCGGGTCTCTACGGCCTGGGACTGTGGTTCCGGGAGGAGGAAAGGAGGCGGCCGCCCTTTCCCGCGTTCTTCGGGAGGCTGGCGGGAAGCGCCCTCCTGGCCCTGCTCCTCTCCGCTCCCCAGTGGCTCCCCCTGCTGGCCCGGCTCCCCGAGAGCCGCGCCTACAAGTTCGAAGGGGTCTCGGCCAACCTGACCCCCGGCCTCTACCCCCTGACCTCCCTCTTCAACCCCCGGACCCCGGTCTACGTGAGCCCCCTCCTGTGGGGGCTCCTCTTCCTGGGACTCCTGGGGCTGGCCCCCCGAAGGAGGGGGCCCCTCCTGCTCCTCCTCGCCGCCGCCGCCCAAACGGTCTTCTGGATCGTGGACCTCCCGGCGGTGGTCCGCATCCAGACCCTCGGGGGATTTCTTCCGGGGACCTACGCCCGGCCGGTCCTCTGGTTCGCCCTCGCGGGCCTGGCCGGCGCCGGCGCCGGACGCCTCTGGGAGGGAAAGCGCGGGGAACGGGGCCCGACGGCGCGGCTCCTCCTCCTGGGGACCCTGGCCTTCGCCGGCCTCTCCTTCGCCGACACGCTCGACGGCGCCCTTCCCTACCTCCTCTTGAGGCCCCGCCTGATCGGGCTTTACGGGGCGGGGCTCCTTCTCCTGCTGGCGGGAACCTGGCGTGGGGCGGGAAGGGCGGCCGCCGGCCTGAAGGCCGCGGGGCTGGCGGTGGTTCTCCTCTCGCCGCTGTTGGAACGGGACGCGCCCTACGCCGCCTTTGCGGCGTCCCGGCCCGGCCTCGAGTCCTCGCCGGCCGTGGAGGCCCTCCGGGAGACCGGAGCCTCCCCCCACGGGCGGGTGGCCGGCGTCGTGCCCGAAGGGGCCGGCCGCCCGGCCTTTTCCCCCAACCTCGGGGCCGTCTTCGGCCTCCGGGACGCCCGCCTACTCGACGTGCTCCAGCCCAGGCGGCTCGTTCTGCTGGAGGAGGCCCTGGGGGCGGAGCGCCGGCGCCTCCTCTCCACCTTCCTCGCCTTCCCCGGCGTCCCGGACACGGTCTGGGCCCGGCTGGGGGTGGAGCGGCTGGCGGTGCCCCTCCCCGGCGGAGGGGGGATCGCCTGGCGTCCCGTGGAGGGCGCCCTTCCCCGGGCCTTTGTGGTCCACCGGATCCGGAAGGTCACCGGTCCCCAGGGAGCCGCCCGGTGGGCCGCCGCCTCCGGGCCGGAGGCGTGGAGGAACGAGGCGGCGGTGGAGGGGTGGCAAGGGCCCTCGGAGTTGGGCGATCCCCAGGGGGCAGGGGACACGGTGGAGTGGCTCCGGGACGGTTTGGGGGAGATCCGCCTCTCGGTCCGGACGGAGGCGGGGGGGCTCCTCGTCCTGCTCGATTCCTTCGCCCGGGGCTGGCGGGCCACGGTGAACGGCGGGCCGGCCTCCCTCTATCCCGCCGATGCCGCCTTCCGGGCGGTGGAGGTTCCTCCGGGAAAAGCGGAGGTCCGCTTCGTCTACCGGCCCCTGCCGGTGTGGGCGGGCCTGGCGCTGGGGGCGGCGGGACTCCTGGGAGTGGCGGGCCTCCTCCTCCGCCGCGGCGGGAGGGGGACGTGAGCGCGGGGAGAGGGCCGGCGGAGCTCCGCCATGGCCGGTGGGCGCTCCTGGCCCTGGCCCTGGGCGTCCTGCTGTTCTTTTGGCCCCTGGCCGCCGGGAGGCACCTCGTCCCCTTCCACGTCTTCGCGGGGGATCCGGCCCTCGGGGGACTGGACCTCGCCGCCGACCGCCCCGACTGGAGGTTCTTCGACACCTCCCCCGTGACCATGTTCTACGCCCAGAAGGCGGAGGCCGCCCGGGCCCTGCGGGAGGGCGAGCTTCCCCTCTGGAACCCCTACGCCTCCCTCGGCGCCCCCCTGCTGGCCAACGGCCAGAGCCAGCCTTTCGCCCCCTTCTTCCTGCCCTTTTTGGCCTGGCCGACGCCCTGGGTGTACAGCGCGTGCATTCTGGCCCAGCTCCTTTTCGGCGGGTGGGGGATGGCGCGGCTTCTCGCCCGGCAGGGGTGTCCGGCGGCCGCGGGGACCTTCGGAGCCCTCCTCTTCGCCTTCAACCCTTACGCCCTGAACTTTTGCGTCTATTCCGACGTGTGGGCCTACGTCTGGTTTCCCTGGGTCTTCGAAGCGGGACAGGCGTGGCGGGACGGAGAGGGAGGATGGCGGCGCCTGCCGGTCCTCCTGGCCCTGATGGCGCTGGGAGGCCACCTCGAAGTGGCCTTCCTGGGGGCGGCGTCCCTCTACGCCTTCCTGGCCCTCCAGATGGTGCACAGTCGGTGCACCAGAGCCGAGTGGCGCCGGTTGGCCCTCCTTCCCCCGGCCGCGGCCCTCCTTTCGGCCATCTGGCTTCTTCCCTTCCTCGAGTACCTGGCGAACGTGACCTCCCCCCGCTTCGGGGGAAACCAGCCCTACCCCTACCCTCCGACGGCGCCGTATGTGGTGGGAGGGGAACTCTTCTGGCCGCCGGCCTTGGCGGCCTTGGCGGCGGCAGGCCTCCTCTCCCCCCGGGGCCGGAGAATCGCCCTCGCCCTGCTCCCCGCCTTCCTCTGGGCGCTCCTGATGGCCTTTCCCTTCCCCGAGGTGCTCCAGCGGGCCGCCACCTTCGACTTTCTCAGCGGCCGGTACGGCCGGTCGGTTCTCTGGTTCCTCCTCGTCTGGATGGCCTCCCTGGGGCTGGCGGCGGTGGGGGAGGAGCTTTCCCAAGCGAGCCGGGCGGCGGCGGCGGCCTCGGCGGCGGCGGTCTTCCTGGCGGGCCTCTGGGTCCGGATGCCGTCCCTGGAGGTGCTGGACGGCCGGCATTGGGTGCCCCTCCGGGGGCCTTCGCCGGTGGAGGTCCCGGCTCTCCTGGCGGCGGGGGCGGCGGCCGCTCTCCTTCCGCTCCTTCCCCCGTCCCTCCTGGCGCCCCGCCGGAGCGGCCTGGCCCTGGCCGGCCTGGCCCTGGCCAGCCTCCTCCCCTTCCACGCGGCCTTCGGGGTGTACTGGAACCGTTCGAACCCGCGGCCCGCGCCGGAGGTCCGGAGCGCGGCGGCGAAGGGACGGCTCTGGCTGGGCCACTTGGGGAAGTGGAAGTGCTTCCCTCCCAACCTGGGGTCGGCCTTCGGGGTTGGGGACGTCCGGCTCAGCGACCCCTTCGTGCCGAGAAGGCTTGCCGCCCTGCGGTGGCCCCGGGCTTCCCACCAAGACCTCTTCGAGGCCTGGGACGGGAAGCTGGCCCGGTTCGTCGGCGTGGCGGAGGCGCTGGAAGTGGTTCCCGACCCGCGAGGCGTCCTCCGCCTCGCGCGGCGCGAGGTGGAAGGCCCCGAGGGCCGGGCCTTCTTCGCCCTCCGAGCCGTCCGCGCCGGCTTCGCTCCGGAGGCGCTGGAAGGGGCCCTGGGGCAGGAATCCCTTTCGGACCGCGTGTTTGTGGAGGGCCCGGCTGCGGGAGGGCCCGATCCGGCTTCCCCGCCTTCCCGAACCTCCAGGTCCCTGGAACTCTTGCGGGAGACGGCGGGAACCCAGCGCTGGCGGGTGGATGCGCCGGCCGGGGGGTGGCTCGTCGTCCGGGACCTATACTGGCCGGGGTGGAAGGCCCGGGTGGACGGCAGACCCGTGCCCCTCCTGCCCGCCGACGGGGTCTTCCGGGCGGTGGCCCTTCCCGCCGGAACCCACCAGGTGGAGTTCCGGTACCGACCCCTTTCCTTCGGGCTCGGCGGGGTCCTCTCGGTCCTGGCGGCCCTCGGCCTCCTCCTTTCGGGTCGGAGGTGGCCGTGAAGAGGCTGGCCCGTTCCGGCCGGGCCGGTCCGGCGGCCGCCGGCGCGGTGCTGCTGTTCCTGGCGGCGGCGGTGCTCGCCGTCCGCACGAGTCCCCTCGTGTCGGTCCCCAAGTGGGACGAGTGCCTCTACCTGTACGACAGCGTGCGGGTACTCGAGGGGCAGGTCCCCTACCGGGACTTCTTCAACTTCACCCCCCCGGCGACCTTCTGGCTCCAGGCTCTCGCCCTCCGCGTCGGCGGACCGGACGCCCCCCTGGCCGCCGGGCGCCGCCTGGCGGCCCTCTGGGCCCTGCTGGTCACCCTGCTCCTGGGGAACGTCCTGCACAAGTCGGGGAGGCCGCTTCGCGAGGCCGCCCTTCTGGCCCTTCTCTTTCCCCTGGTCTTCTTCCCCTTCTGGCCCATCGCCTCCCACCACCACTTCGCCCTCCTCTTCTTTCTGGGTTCCCTTCGGCTCCTCCGGAGGGAAGCGGGCCTTTCCCCGGCGGGATGGACGGTGCTGGGGGCGCTGGCGGCCCTGCTCTTTTTGACCCTCCAGACGGCCTTCCTCTCCGCCTGCGCCCTCTGGGGGACCTTCTGGGCGCTGGGGGAAGAACGGCGGGGACGGGCACTGGCCCGGGCGGCGGCGGGGGCGGCGTCCGTCCTCGTTCCCGTCTCCGCGGTCTTCGCCGCGAAGGGGGCCCTGGGAGGCTTCCTGCGGGAGGTCTGGCTCTGGCCCCTCCTTCACTACCGGCGGGAAGGGGGCATCAACGCCGTACCCCTGCTGGGGGACCTTCCGGAGCGGATCCGATCCCTCTGGACCGTCCCCCTCCGGGAGGGAGGTCCCCCCTTCCCGGCCGCCGTGGCCGGGACGGTGGTGTACGGCGGGATCCTGGTCCTGATGGCGGCGGTGGCGGTCCTTTTCCTCACGGAGGTTTGCCGGGTTCTGAAGAAAAGGCGCTTTGAGGACCCGTGGCGGGCGGCCGTGGTCGCGTCCACGGCGGTGGAAACGACCCTCTTCCTCCTGGGGAAGCCCGACTGGCTCCACGCCCTCCACGCCCTCGCCCGGCTCGGGCCCCTCTGGCTGACCGCGTGGAAGGGCGGGCCGGAAGGGGGACGGCGCGCGCTCAACGGAACGGCGGCGCTCCTCGCGGCGGCGGGGTTCGTCTTCTTCGGCACGGCGGGACTCCGGAAGTGGGAGCCCTGGGAACTCCGGGACCCCGACCGGGTGCTGAGGGAGGCTCCGGTGAACCGGTGGCTCAATGCCCAGCCGTGGCTGGGAAAGGAAGACCGGATCGCGGCCTTTCCGGAGGGCGGGCAGGTCTACCTGTACGTCCGGCCCGCCGCCACCGGATACACCCTCCTCTACCCGCCCTCGGACCGGTACCATGGGGAGGCGGACTACCGCCGGGCGGCGGAGGAGATCGAGGAAAGCCGCGCCCGGTGCATCCTGCTCACGGTGGACCGGGAGGAGGAGTACGTGGAGTCGGCCGGCGCCCTCAGCCGCCTTCTTCGGGAGAGGTACCACCGCCTGGGGCGGGTCGGGGACGCGGCGGTCTATCTCCGGAGGGAACGGTGAGGACCGCCGTTCCTCTTTCGGGGCTGGCCTGGGCGACCGTTCTGGCGGCGGCCGGAATCGCGCTCCTTCAGGTGAGCCCCGTGGTCAACCCCCCCCGGTGGGACGAGTGCATCGTCCTCTACGACGCCTGGCGGACGGTCTCCGGGGAGGTCCCCTACCGGGACTTCTTCAACTTCCTTCCCCCCGGCCCCTTCCTCTTCTACGGCCTCGTCTTCCGAATCCTCTCCGCACCCGCCTTCGGCGCGGCCCGGTACGTGACGGTCCTCCTTGTCCTTGCCGCCGCCGGGGCGGCCGCCGCCGCCCTGCGCCGCCGCGGCTTCGGGGAAAGGGAGGCCTCCGCCGTCGCCTTCCTCCTGCCCCTGGGACTCTTTCCCTTCTGGGCCGTCCCCAGCCACCACTGGCTGGCGACCCTGGCCTGGTCGCTCTTCCTCCTGGCCCTGTCCGAACCCCCGGGGCGGGATGTCCCTCGGGGGAGGTGGGCGGCCGCCGGCCTGGCGGCGGGGGCGGGGGGGCTCTTTCTCCAGACCGACGGCCTGCTCCTCGTCCTGGCCGGTCTCTTCCGGCTCGCGACGGAACGGGAAGGGCGGGGGGCAAAGGGGGCGGCCTTCGCCGGAGGGGCCGCCTTCCTGCCGGCGGCGGCCGCGCTCGGATTGGCCTTCCGCGGAGGCTTCGGGGGACTGGTCCGAGACGCGCTCCTCTGGCCCTGGAGCCACTACAGCCGTCCCGGCAACGAGAACTACCGGGCCCTCCTGGAGGACCTCCCCGGCCGGCTGGGCCTGCTTGGAGAACTGGCCTTGCGGGACGGCGGTGCGGGGCGGTGGGCGGCCCTTCTCGCGGGGGGGCTCCTTTACGGCCTCCTGCTCCTCCTGGCGGCGGGCCTCCTCGGTGGAGCGGTCCTGTTCGTGGCGCGAACGCTCCGACGGGGGCGGATCGAGAACCCCTGGGCACCGCCAGCGGCGGCGGCGATCCTTTTGGCCGCAGGGCTCTTCGCCAGGGGAAACCCCAACTGGCTCCACCTCGTCTACGCCCTGTGGCCCCTTCTGCTCCTCGGGTGCTTCGCGCTGGGCCCGGCGGCGCTGGAGGGACGCTGGGCCCGAACGCTCCTGCCGCTCCTCCTCCTGGCGGCCCTCGCCTACCATTCCCGGGCCCTCTTCTTCCACCGACTCTCCCTCTGGGAGTTCGCCGACCCCGTGCGGGTCCTGAGGGAGAGCCCCGTCAACCGCTGGCTCCGGGACGGGGCGGGACTCAGGCCCGGTGACCGGATCGCCGCCTTCCCCGAAGGGGGAGAGGTCTACCTCGTCTCCCGTCCGGCGGGGGTGGGCTACACCTACTTCACGCCGCTGTCGGCGGGGTACCTCGATGGGGAAGACCACCGGCGGGCCGCCGCCCAGATGGAGGGCTCCCGGTGCGCGCTGGTCCTCTTGCCAAAGGAGATGGAGGCAGCGTACCGGGACCCCGCCTCCGCCGTGGGTCGGCTTCTTTCGGAACGGTTCGCCCGGGAGGGGGAGGTCGCCGGTGCCGTCGTCTACCGGAGAAGGGACCGCTGAAGGCCTCGGCAACAGGTTTTCCGGAAAAAGGAAAAGGCCCCCGAAGCGGGGGCCTTTCGGAAAGAACCTCGAAGAAAAATCAGCCGCACTTCCTCTGCTTGCCTTCGGGCTTGATCACGAAGGTGTCGTCCACCCAGACGATGTCGTTCTCGAAGCACTGGGTGTTAGCGGGCTGGAAGGTGTTGGCGCTCACGGTGCCCCAGGCGGAACCGGCTTCCAGGGCGGCGTTCTTGCCGCTGGAGGCGCAGCCGAAGTCAATTCCGGAGGGAGCGGAGGCGTACCAGTAGGCGGTGTTCCAGGGGTCGGGGTTGGGGAGGGCCTTGATGTAGTCGGGGGTGAGGTCGGCGTTGACCGCGCCAGTGTTGTTGATGGCGGTGAAGGTCGTGGTGGCGATGGGGTAGATCTGGGCGTCGGTGGCGTAGGACTGGGCGGCGGTGGCGATGGAGCGGACCTCGCCCATGGCCCTCTTCTGCTTGGACCGCTGGATGGCGGTGAGCAGGTTGGGGATGGCGATGGCGGCGATGATGCCGATGATCGCCACGACGATGAGGAGCTCGATCAGGGTAAAGCCTTTTTCCTTCTTCATGGACACCTCCGTCTCTGTGGGCGCAATATAAAGCAACGGCCGTGCCAGAATCAAGTCCCTGAAAACGGAACGTTTCCGCTTGCCGGAGACGGTCCGTGTCCGGCCCGGGGTGACATTTCAGGTCACCCCAAGGGCGAGGGTTCCCGGTGGAGGGGAAGGGGAGGCGCCGGAGTAGAATGCCGCCATGGGCACGGATGGGGGAAAGGGGGCGGCTTCCGCCGGCGGGGCCCGTTCCTCCCGGGGAGGGGGCGGCGGGCGCGTCCTCTGGCGCCGGCTGGTCCTCGATCCCGCCGGGACCGTCCCGATCCAGCTTCTAAGGTACACCGCCGTGGGAGGGGTGGCCTTCGCCGTGGACTTCGGGAGCCTCTTTCTCCTCACCGAGTTCGGAGGCCTCCACTACCTCCTCTCGGCGGTTTTCGCCTTTGGCCTGGGTCTCCTTACGAACTACCTGCTGAGCGTCGCCTGGGTCTTCAACCGGCGGACCCTCTCAAGCCGCGGGATGGAGTTCCTCGTCTTCGGCCTCATCGGCGTCCTGGGCCTCGGTCTCAACGAGGTGGTCCTGTGGGTCCTCACCGAAGGGGCGGGTTTTCACTACCTCCTTTCCAAAGCGGGGGCCGCCGTCGTGGTCTTCCTCTGGAACTTCTTTGCGCGCAAACTGAGCCTCTTCCGGTGAGGTGCGCCATGGAAGAGGGAAGGACTACCGCCATCGTCATCGGCGCCGGGCCGGCGGGGTTGACGGCCGCCTGGGAGCTCCTGGACCGGACGGAGGTCCGGCCGGTGGTGCTGGAGGCCACGGGGGAGATCGGGGGAATCGCCCGGACGGTGGCCTTCCGGGGCAACCGGATGGACATCGGCGGCCACCGCTTCTTCTCCAAGTCCGACCGGGTGATGGAGTGGTGGCTCCAGCGCCTGCCCCTCCAGGGGGCCCCGGCCCGCGACGACCTCCTTCTGGGCCGCCCGGTGGAGACGGCCGAGACGGCCCGGGTGCGGAGTCCGGGGGCCCCGGAGGCGGAGGCGAGGCCGGCCCCGGACCCGGAACGGGAGGACCGGGTCATGCTCTTAAGGCGCCGTCTCTCCCGGATCCGCTACCGGCGCCGCTTCTTCCCCTACCCCCTCTCCCTGGGCCTGGAGACGCTCCGAAACCTGGGCCCCGCACGGCTCGTCCGGATCGGCGCCAGCTACCTTCGGGCCGCCGCCTTCCCCATCCGTCCGGAGAGGTCGCTGGAGGACTTCTTCATCAACCGCTTCGGAAGGGAACTGTACGCCACCTTCTTCCGGGACTACACCGAAAAGGTGTGGGGGGTGCCCTGCTCGGCCATCCAACCCGAGTGGGGGGCCCAGCGGGTGAAGGGCCTGTCGGTCCTCCAAGCGCTCCGGGACGCGGCGGCCCGCCCCTTCCGACGGAGCGGGGACATCCGGCAGAAGGAACGGGAGACCAGCCTCATCGAGCGGTTTCTCTACCCGAAGCTGGGGCCGGGGCAGATGTGGGAAACGGTGGCCGGGGAGGTGGAGGCCGCCGGAGGGGAGGTGCGCCTGAACCGGAAGGTCGTGGGGGTCCGCTGGCGGCCGGGCCGCATCAAGGCCGTGGTCGCGGAGGATCCCCGGACGGGGCTCCGGGAGGAGGTGCCGGGGGACTACTTCTTCTCCACCATGGCGGTGAAGGACCTGGTGGAGGCCATGGGGGAGGGCGTTCCCCGGGAGGTCCGGGAGGTGGCGTCGGGTCTGGTGTACCGGGCCTTCGTCACGGTGGGGGTTCTGCTGCGGCGCCTGAAGCTGCGCAACGAGAGCGGGATCCCCACGGTGAACGGGATCATCCCCGACAACTGGATCTACGTCCAGGAGCCGGAGGTGAAGCTGGGCCGGCTCCAGGTCTTCAACAACTGGAGCCCGTACCTGGTGGCCGATCCGGGGACCGTCTGGCTCGGCCTCGAATACTTCTGCGACGAGGGGGACCCCTTTTGGTCCCTCCCCGACGAGGCCATCGGGGATGTGGCGGTCTCGGAGCTGGCGGCCATCGGCGTGGCGGCGCCGGAGGACGTGCTGGACCGGGTGGTGGTCCGGCAGGCCAAGACCTACCCGGCCTACTTTGGCACCTACGACCGCTTCCACGTGGTGCGGGCCTTCCTCGACTCCTTCGAGAACCTCTTTCCCCTGGGCCGCAACGGAATGCACAAGTACAACAACCAGGACCACTCCATGCTCACCGCCATGACGGCCGTGGACAACCTCCTGGCCGGCGTCGCCTCCAAGGAAAACCTCTGGGCCGTCAACACCGAGGCGGAGTACCACGAAGAGGGGAGAAAGACGCCGTGAGCGCCGTTCGGCGGGAGGGCAGGGAAGAGCCGGACGAAGGAGATCTCCCGAGGGTGGAAGAACGCCCGTCCAGACGAGGGGCGGGGGACCTTCCCCGGCCCGCGGGGACGGTCCTCGGCGGGGGTCTGCTTCTCCTCTGGCTGGCGGTGGTCCTTCTGCTTTCCCTCCGCCACGAGCCCTGGAGGGACGAGGTGCGGGCCCTCACCCTGGCCACCGAGCCGGCCCATGGGTGGCAGCTCCCCCAGGCCCTGCGGAACGAGGGCCACCCCCTTCTCTGGTACATCCTGCTCCGGGCCGCCTATGGGGCCTTCGGAACTCCGGTGGTCCTCCAGGGAACCAGCGTGGCGGTGGCCTTCTTGGCGCTGGTTCTGCTCTTCCGGGCGGGCCCCTTTCCCCTGTGGTGGAAGGCCCTCTTCGCCTTCAGCTTCCTGCCCCTCTACGAGTACGCCGTGCTGGCGAGGAACTACGGGCTGACGATGGCCCTCGCCTTTGCCTTCGCGGCGGCCTACCCCCAAAGGCGCCGCCACCCGTACCTTCTCGCCCTGATTCTGGCGCTTCTCGCCAACAGCAACCTCCATTCCCTTCCCCTGGCCGCCGGCCTTCTGGCCCTGTGGCTCTGGGAGGAGGGCTTCTCCGAAGGATGGCGGGATGCCGGCCGGAGGCTCCAGCGCCTGGTCTTGCCCGCGACGCTGGTGGCCTTGGCCGGCGCCCTCGCCCTCTGGACCTGTCTTCCAGACCGAGATGCCTTGCCGCCGGGCGTGTCAACCCCTTCCGGGTCCGCCCTGATCGGCGCCCTTGGCGGGGCGTTCCTCCATCCGGGCGCCACCTTCCCCGTCCTTCTCCCCCTTCCCGGCTGGATGCGGGACCTTGTGCTCTGGATCCTCCTGGCGGGTTTCGCCGGGTGGGTTCCGGGCCTGCTGCTCCTTCTGGGCTACGACCTGCTGTTGCAGACCCTCTTCCGGGCCGTGTACCCCGGAGGACTCCGCCAGCAGGGACTGCTCCTGGTGGCCTTCGTGGCCGTGGCCTGGATGGCTCGGGAGCGTCAAGGGGAGGGCCAGGCCGACGGTAGCGCTTGGCGAGGCCGCCTGGCCGGAGCCCTCTACCGCCTGGCCCTCTGGGGGGTCCTCCCCCTCCTTTTCGCCCTCCACCTCTACCTGTCCCGAGGCCCTCTCCGGCAGGACTGGGAGCGGCCCTTCACCTCCGCGCCGAGGCTGGCGGCCCTCCTGGAGCGGGAATCGGGTCTCCGGGGAGCGATCCTCATCCCCGAGCCCGACTCCCTGCTGGAATCCCTGCCGTACTACAGCGGCGCCCCCGTCTACCTCCCCCGCCAAGGGACCTTTGCCCGCCGGGTCTCCTATTCGCGCCAATTCCGAAGGGACCTCTCCCTGGGAGAACTGCTGCGGACCGCCGAGGAGCTGAAGGTCCGCTGCGGCGTTCCCGTCCTCATCGTGTGGGGTCACGCACCCATCCGAGCGGCGGAGGGGGGCGAGGCCGCCCTGGCCGGCGGGAAACCCCTTCGCTGGACGGCGGCGGAGGCCGACGCCTTTCTGGGATCCGTGACGTTGGTGGCCCACCTGCAAGGGGCCATCAGCGACGAGAACTACCGGGTCTACCGCCTGGACCGCTGAAAAAAAGCGGGCGGGAGGGCCGCTCGGCCCCTGGGTTCACCCCTTCTTCGCCACCACGGTCCAGGAATTCCGGTTGTGCCACCGGAAGGAGACCTCCGCGGCGCCCAGGGAGGCAAACCAGGCCTCCAGGGTGGGCCGAGGCAGGTAGTGGGCGATGGGGGGACAGAGGTGGTCGAGGACGATGTGTTCGATCTCCCGGAAGGGGAAGCGGGAGATGTACCCGAGGTAGGCCGAGTAGGGGAGGTACCCCGCGGGGCGGGTCCCGCCGCCGGTGGCGGGGCCGTAGAGGAGCTTGAGCGCGGCATAGAGGGAAAGGGAGAGGGGCAGGAGAAGGGGGCGCAGGAGCCGGGTCGGAACGCGGGAGGTGACCCCCTTGCGCAGCGGGTCCACCAGGTGGACGATCCAGCCGTTTCCCTCCCGGGCGTAGACCCACAGGACCAGGGTTCCGCCGGGTTTCAGCACCCGCCACAGTTCCCGGAGCCCCGCCTCGGGATCGCGGAGGTGGTGCAGGACGCCCAGGCAGACGACGAGGTCCGCCTCGCCGTCGGCGAGGGGCAGGCGAAGGAGGTCGGCGCGGATCCGGTGGACCCAGGGGAAGGCCTTGGTGTACTCGGCGGCGAGGTACACCGCTTCGGAGAGGTCCACCGCCAGAAGCTCCTTCACGCCGTAGCCGGCCATGAGGAAGGTGTGGCGGCCCTTGCCGCACCCGGCTTCCAGGACCGTGCGGCCTTCGAAGGCTTCCCGGGAAAAGGGGGCGATCCAGTCGAGGAACTGGCGCTCCTGGTAGGGGGCCAGGTACTCGTGGGCGCTCCAGGAGGCGCCGAACTGCTCCACCGCCTGGCGGGTGGCGGCGTCCACGTCCCGGGGGGCCATGTGGAGCACCCCGTTCCGGAGAGAAAAGGTCCTCCCGCAGCCGGTGCAGCGGACCGGTTCGGGCGTTGCCGAGGTCCCCTCGCAGGGGGCGGCGCAGTCGGGACATCGAAGGGCGGCGCGGATCGGCGTCATGGTGCGTTCCTTTCGTACAGTTCTCCCACGTCGAAGGAGCCCGCGGGGTGGTACTTTTCGCGGAGGACCCGCGCCAGGGGCGAAGGCTCGCCGAGGAACCCCTGGACGTACTCCCGGCGGATGAGGACCAGCGGGATGCGGTGCTCCTCCAGGAAAGCCGCGAGAAGGGCAAACTCCCACGGAGCGTTGGCCCTCTGGGAGGGCGGCTGGACCCAGTCGAGGGGCGGCGGCACCGGCGCCCAGTAGAGGTACAGCGTCGCCCCCCGGGGCAGGCAGACCACCGCCTTGCGGCCGGCCACGATGTCGGGACGCTGGGCCAGGATCCGCGGCGTGCTGTGGGCCTCCACCTTCTGATCCACCGAAAGGAGGTCGGCGAGGAGGGGCGGCCTGGACCGGAGGGCACCGGGCCACCGCACCAGGGCCAGGAGGAGCAGAAAGAGCAGCAGGCCCTTCAGGGCGGGGGAGGGGGCCGGGGCTTCCCCCCGCCGCCGGGCGGCGAGGGCCGAAGCGGCGAAGAAGGGGACCGAAAAGGCGAAGTGGGTCCAGTCGGGCCTTCCCGTGAGAAAGAGGAGCAGGGCCGCCAGGAGGGCGGCGAGGGAGGCGGCCCACCGGCGGGGGAAACGCTCCCCGGCACAGGCCCAATCCCGGGAGAAGAGCACCGAAGCGAAGGCCCAGCCCGCCAGGAGGAGCAGCCCCACCAGCGGGAGAAGGCCCGCCGCCGCCTCGAGGGGAGGCTTTCCCAGGGCCCGGGAAGCGACCTCCGAGGCCAGGGCCGCCGGGAACTTCACGTCGTTGAAGCCGCCGGCCTGCTTGTAGTACCGGGAAGGCCAGAGCACCAGGTTGTAGAGGGCGTCGCCCAGGGTTCCCTGGAGGAGGAGAAAGAGGGCCGCCAGGCCCGCCGCCAGAGCCTCGCCCAGGGCCAGCGCCCCCACGGCCCGAAGCCTCTCCCGGGAGAAGGGAGCCGGAGCCGAGAGGGCCAGGGCGAAGACCAGCACCGAGAAGAAGAGCCCGTCGCTCTGGAGGGTCAGGGCCGAGAGTCCCGCCACGAAGCCCGCCAGCAGATGACGGCCGGGGGAGGGGAGCCGTTCGGCCCGCTCGAAGAGGGCGAGGGCGGAAAGGCCCGCCGCCAGGGCCAGCCAGTGGTGGCTCGCCACCGGCCAGAAGGGAACCAGGAGGGCGGGAATCTGGAGGGCCAGGGCCGCCGCCCAGGGGGCCGGCCATTCCCGCCGCAGCAGGAGGCCGTAGGCCAGGAGGGTGGAGGCGAGGAGGGCGAAGACGCAGAGGAGCCGGAAGGCGGCCAGGGGCGGTCCCGCGGCCTTCAGCAGGGCGGCGAGGCCGTACGTGGTCAGGGGGGGGTAGAAGCAGAAGAAGTCCCGATAGGGGACGCGCCCTTCGGCCGTCTGCCGGGCCAGCCAGGCCACCGTCGTCTCGTCGGCCTGGACGGGATAGGTCTTCCAGGAGAAGAGCGAGAGCAGGAGGGCCAGCGAAAGGGCGGTCAGGAGGATCCCAAAGAGGAGGCGGACTCTTCGGCTCATGGCTCCGCTCCCGAAGGGGGGAGGGCTTCGAGGGCCCGGAGGAGGGCGTCCCGGTACACGAGGCGGGGGTTGCCGTCCAGGATGCGCCGGATCTCCGCCCGGACCTCCGAGGCGGGCCAGAGGCCCCGCCGGCACGCCCAGACGGCGTAGGCGAGGTCGTCGGGGGAGACCCGCCGGTACTCCTCCGTCTCGATGACCTTCTGGAAGCGGGGGATGCGCTTCAGGAGGACCGCCCCGTAGTTCCCGTAGAAGACCGGTGCCCACTCCGAACGGGGGAAAAGGAGGACCTCCGGTCCCCGTTCGGGGGAGCCGGGGACTCCTTCCCGGTCCCGCAAACGGTAGTCGGAGAGCGGGTAGAGGGCGATCTCGAAGGGGTAGCTCTCGAGGAGGCGGTGGAAGGAGGGGACGTCCTTCATCCCCTTCCAGTAGTCGCCGATGGGCTTCAAGAAGGGGTAGTACCGGCCGTCCATGAAGATCCGGCTCGCAGGCCACGTCTCCCACGCCAGGTAGCCTCCCGCGGCGTAAAGGTTGAAGAGGTTTCCGCCGAGGCCCCGCTCCTTTAAAAAGGCCACCTCCTGGACGGGGTACTTCTGGCTCAGGTCCCAGCCGGGGATGCGGGTGTGGTAACCCCAGGCCGCGGCCAGGACGGCGGCGGCCAAAACCCCGCCCCGCCCGAAGCGAAGGACCGCCGGCGGAAGGCGGACCTCGGGCAGGCGAAAGGCCGCCAGGGGGAGGAGGGCCACCACGGCCACCGCCACGTACCGGTTCCACATCCACCCCAGAGCGATCTGGCTGGTGGCCCACAAGAACTCCTTCCAGGCCATACGCCGTCCCCGGCCCAGGAGGAGGACGAGGACCAGGGCCGCAAGGCCGAAGAAAGGCCAGAAGACCGGCTTCCAGGGCGTGCGGGACCATTCGGCGATCTGGGCCAGCTGAGGATCGAGGAAGCCCGCCACCGACTTGAAGGGGAACCAGGGAACCCGCCAGGTATCGGGGCTCAGGAAGAGGGCGGCGAAGGAGGCGAAGCCCGCCGCCAACCTCTGGGCGGCCAGGCGGGCGGGAAAGGGTCCGCCGCGCCAGGCGTCCAGGAGGTCTCCGCCCCAGGCGGCGGCCAGGAGGAAGAGGCCGTAGGCCCACCCTCCATGGCACTGCCCCCAGAGCCAGAAAAAGGCGGCGAGGCCGAGGCCCTTCCGCCAGCCCGGAGCCCCCCCCCGTTCCTCCCGGAGGAGGAATTCCGCCAGGGCGCCCATGAAGAGAAGGGTCAGGAGGTCCGGCCGGAAGCGGATCCGCGTCTGGAGCGAGGGGAGGAGAAGGAGGACCGCCGGCATCCAGAGGAAGGCTCCCCGCCCCGCCACCCGAAAGCCCCGGTAGGCGAGGAGGGCCACCGCCGCCGCCGCGAGGCCGGTGAGGGACCGGAGGAGGCCGTCTCCCCCCAGGAGCCACAGGGGGTAGGCCAGAAGGTGGAAGAGCCACTCCGTGTCCTCCCAGGGCGTGCCCGGGGCGGTGAAGGAGAAGGTCTCCGTGTGGACCAGGTGCCCCGAGGTCCAAATCTCCCGGCCCACGGCCAGGTGCCAGTAGGTGTCGGGATCCCACAGGGGCTGGGCGCAGAAGAAATAGACGGCCGCCAGGGCAAGACCCACGAGGAGCCGCTCCTGCCACGGAGGAGACGGCGGGGGCGGAAGGCCGGGAGCGAGGTGGCCTCTCAGGCCCACGAAGGGTTCCTCCTCCAGCCGTCGAGAAAGCAGAGCAGGGCCCAGAGGGGCTTGCGGTGGTCGGCCCTCTTCTCGAGGTGTTCGCGCCAGAGGCGTCGGGGTTCCCGGGGGTCCAGGAAGGGCACCCGGCCCAGGACGGCGTCGGAGAGGAGCTCCTCGGCGAGCGGGCGGAGGGGGCCGCAGAGCCACCGCGCCAGGGGGATGCCGAAGCCCTTCTTGGGCCGGTCCAGGTGGCCCGGCGGGAGATCCCGGGCGAAGGCGGCCTTGAGCACCCGCTTCCCTTTCGCTCCGGAGAGCTTCCAGGAAGGGGGGAGGGAGAAGGCCAGGCGCACCACCGCCGGGTCCAGGAGGGGAACCCGGGCCTCCAGGGAGAAGGCCATGGAGGCGCGGTCCACCTTGTAGAGGATGTCCTCCGCCAGGTAGGTGTGGAAATCCAGCCACTGGGCGGCCGTGGCCGGGTCCTCCGCGGGAGCCGGCGGGGGCTCGGGGTAGGGAAGTGGGCCCGGGTCCTCTCGGAAAAGGCGCCGGAGCCCCTCCGGCGTCCAGGCTCCCATCCAGTGAAGGTGGCGGGAGGGCATGGGCCGCTCGGCGCCGTCCCGGAACTTCCGGATCCGGTAAGGCAGGGTCAGGTTGGCGTGGGAGACCGGCAGAAGGCGGTCCAGCCAGGAGAGCCCGCCCCTCCGCAGGGGTCCCGGCAGGGCCAGGTAGAGGGGGTAGGCGCGGTGGACCCAGTAGGTGGGATAGCCGGCGAAAAGCTCGTCGCCCCCGTCGCCGCCCAGGGCCACCGTCACCCGGCCCCGGGTGAAGCGGGAGAGGAGGGCGGTGGGAAAAACCGAGGGGTCGGCGAAGGGTTCGTCCAGGTGCCCGAGGAGCCGGGGGACCTCGTCGAGCAGCTCCCGCTCGGAGAAGAGGTGCTCGTGGTGGGCCGTCCCCAGGTGGGCCGCGGCCCTTCGGGCGTGGGCGCTCTCGTCGAAGGAGGGGTCCTCGAAGGCGATGGAGAAGGATTCCACCCTTCCCCCGGCGGCGCAGAGGGCCGCCGTGACGACGCTGGAATCCACGCCTCCGCTGAGGAAGACCCCCAGCGGCACGTCGGCCACGGTCTGGTCCTTCACCGCCCGGAGCACCTCCGCCCGCACCGCCTCCACCGCCTCTCCGAAGTTCTTCGGAGGCGCGGGAAGGGGAAGCCAGCGCCAGTAAGGCCTCTCCTCCACGCCCCCCTCCTGGCAGCGCAGGAGGTGGCCGGGGCGAAGCTTCCCGATCCCCGGCGTGAACGTCGCCGGCCCAGGAAGGTACTCCAGGGCCAGGAAGAGGCCCACGGCCCGGAGGTCCAGGCCCGTCGGGCAGAGGGGGTGGCGCCGGAGGGCCCGGCGCTCGGAGGCGAAGAGGACCCCCCCCGGAACCGCGGCGACGTAGAGGGGCTTGACCCCCACGGGATCCCGGTAGAGGAGGAGGCGGCGGCGTGGCCGGTCGTAGAGGGCGAAGGCGAAGATCCCCTCGAGCCGTGCGGCGAAGTCCTCCCCCCACTCCTCGTACCCGTGGACCAGAACCTCCGTATCGGTGGCGGTGGCGAAGCGGTGGCCCCGGGCACGCAGCTCCTCCCGGAGGGTCCGGTAGTTGTAAATCTCGCCGTTGTAGACGACGACAACCGTCCGGTCCTCGTTGAAGAGGGGCTGGGCGCCGGTGGAGAGGTCCAGGACGGCGAGACGGCGGTGGCCGAGGCCCGCCCCCCCCTCGGCGAAGAAACCCTCCCCGTCCGGTCCCCGGTGGGCGAGGGTTTCCGTCATCGCGCGGAGGGCCTGCTCGTCGGCGGGGCTCTTCAGGAGAAAGCCGGCGATGCCGCACATGGGTCGAGTCTACCGGCAAGGCGCCCCGGTGGAAAGGGGCTCCTCACGTAGGGAGATTTTCGCCGGCCGGTTCTTCGGGCGGATGGGCGGAGGCGAGGACCCGGGCCACGACGTAGGGGGGCATTTTGAGGCTGGCGAAGTAGATGCGGATGAGCAGCTCCCCCAGAAGGCCCATCATGACCAGCTGGACCCCCACCAGGGCCGCGAAGATGGCGATGAGGAAGACCGGGTTTCGGTGGACCCAAACGCCCGCCGCCACCTTCTCCCAGAGGGTGAAGAGGAAGAGGAGGCCGGAGAGGAAGAGAAGGCCGAAGCCGGTGCCGCCGAAGGCGTAGATGGGCTTGGTCAGGAAGGAGCCCATGAACTTGATGGTCATGAGGTCCAGCACCACCTTGAAGGTCCGCATGAGGCCGTACTTGCTCTTCCCCGCCGCCCGCGGGTGGTGGGCCACCTCCACCTCCGCCACCCGGGCCCCCTTCCACGAGGCCAGGATGGGGATGAAGCGGTGCATCTCCCCGATGAGGTCGGCGGGGTCCAGCACCTCCCGGCGGTAGGCCTTCAGCGTGCAGCCGTAGTCGTGGAGCCGAACCCCGGAGATGAAGGAGATGATGCGGTTGGCCATCTTGGAGGGGAGGACGCGGGTGAAGAAGGGGTCCTTCCGGCGGCGGCGCCAGCCGCTCACCACGTCGTAGCCCTCTTCCAGCTTGCGAAGGAGTTTGGGAATGTCGGCGGGGTCGTTCTGGAGGTCGCCGTCCAGGGGGATGAGAATGGGGGCCGAGGCGTGCTCGATGGCGGCGGCGAGGGCGGCGGTCTGGCCGCAGTTGCGGCGAAAGAAGACCACCTTCAGGAAGGGGCGCCGGGAGACGGCCCTTTCCAGAAGCCGTGCGGTCCCGTCGGTGGAGCCGTCGTCCACCAGGACGACCTCGTAGGGGCGGCCCAGCTCACCCATTACCGCTGCCACGCGGTCCAAGAGGGGTTCCAGGTTCGCCTCCTCGTTGTAGAGGGGGATGAGGAGGCTCAGCTCGGGCCCTGGCGCCGTCTGGTTCTTCATCGTACCCGGCTCCTTTCTTTCCGCGCCGGCGCCGCCCCGCATGTTCCCCGCGCCAGAAGCCCTTCTTGGAAACCGATCCCCCCAGCCATCTCGAGCCTACCCTTCCCGGGCGTTGAGCCCGTACTTCTTCACGAAGTACCGCATGGAGCGGAAGGTGATGCCCAGGCGGGCGGCGGCCCGGGTCATGTTCAGCCCCTCCTCCTCCAGGGCCTTGCGGATGTAGGCCGCCCGGATGCTTTCGAGGGTGTCGTTCAGCGAGAAGCCCGAAGGGGGGATGTCGATCCCCGAGGGGTCGGCGAGGGGACGGGGTCCGCGGAGGGTCTCGGGTAGGTGGCGGAGCTCCACCACGTTCCCCTCGCAGAGGGCCACGGCGCGTTCCATGCAGTTCTCCAGTTCCCGGACGTTCCCCGGCCAGGGGTAGCTCTCCAGCCGCTTCAGCGCCTCCGCCGAGAGCCCCGGGGTCTCCCGGCCCTGGAGCCGGGCGTGTTTTTCGAGGAAGTGGCGGCAGAGGAGGGGGATGTCCTCCCGCCTCTCCCGGAGCGGCGGGAGGGCCAGGGTGATGACGGCGAGCCGGTAGTAGAGGTCCTCGCGAAAGCGCTTCTCCTGGATGAGCCGGGGAAGGTCCTGGTTGGTGGCGGCGAGCACCCGGACGTCCACGGGGTGCTCCTCGTCGCCCCCCACGGGTCGGACCGACCGCTCCTGCAAGGCCCGCAGGAGCTTCACCTGCATGGCGGGGGACATCTCCGCGATCTCGTCCAGAAAGAGGGTCCCCCCCTGGGCGGTGTCAAAGAGGCCCTTCTTGGTGGCGTGGGCCCCGGTGAAGGCCCCCTTCACGTGGCCGAAGAGCTCGCTTTCCAGAAGCGTCTCGGGAATCCCCCCGCAGTTGACGGCGACGAAGGGCCGGCGGTGGCGGGGAGAGCGCTGGTGGATGGTCCGCGCCACCAGTTCCTTGCCGGTCCCGCTCTCGCCCTGGATGAGAACGGTGCTCGGCGTGGGGGCGACCCGCTCGATGAGGGCGAAGAGCTGCTTCATGCGGGAGTTGGCGGCCACCATGCCGCCCAGGCGCTCCTGCCGGGCCAGCTCCTCCCGCAACAGGACGTTTTCCTCCGCCAAGCGCCGCTTCTCGAAGGCGTGCCGGACGATGTTGCTCAGCTCCTCCACCTGGAAGGGCTTGGTGATGTAGTCGAAGGCCCCCAACTTGAGGGCCTCGATGGCCGACTCGGTGCTGGCGTAGGCCGTCATGAGCACCACCTCGGTGGAGGATTCCTCCTCCTTGAGGCGCCGGAGGAGGTCCAGCCCCGTAAGCCCCGGCATGCGGATATCCGAAAGGACGAGGTCGAAGGGCTTCCGGGCGAGGGCTTGGAGGGCCGCCTCGGCGCTGTCGGCGGTGACCACCTCGTAGCCTTCCTCCTTGAAGAGGATCTCCAGCATGCGCCGCATGGAGGCCTCGTCGTCCACCACGAGGATCCGCTCAGCCATCGGACTCCTCCAGCGGCAGCACGAGACGGAATCGGCTGCCCTTCCCGTAGGCGCTCTCCACCACGACCTGACCGTCGTGCTCGGTGGCCACCTGGTGGACCACCGAGAGGCCCAGACCGATGCCCTTCCGAAAGCCGTGGCGGAAGGGCTGGAAGAAGGCCCGGACCTCGTCCTGCCGCATGCCCACCCCGTCGTCCTCCACCTCCAGTATAGCGGTGGAACCCTCCGTTCCTAAGCGAACGGTGATGTGGCCCCCCGGAGATACGGCCCGCCGGGCGTTCTGGAGGAGGTTCCAGAGGGCCTGCCGGAGGCGGTCGGGGTCGGCCCGGACGGGAACGGGCCCGTCGGGGAGGGCCAGGGCCAGCGACACCTCCTCGCACTCCCCGTCCCGCTGGAAGAGGGTGGCCACGTCCTGGACCAGGGGGCGGAGGTCCTGGGGAACCTTGTGGAGGGGCGGGGGCTTCACGTACCGCAGGAAGCTGTCCAGGATCTCCGAGAGCCGCCGGCTCTCCTCCTGGATGATCTTCAAGAGATCCCCTCCCGGAGTCCCCGGCGGGGCGGAGCGGGCGAGCATCTGGGCGGCGCCGCTGATGCTGCCCAGGGGGTTCTTGATCTCGTGGGCCATGTCGGCGGCCATGGCTCCCACCGCCAGAAGACGGTCCTTGAAGGCCACCTCCTCCCGCAGGCGGACCACCTCCGTCTGGTCCCGAAGGAGGGCCAGAAAGCCCACCGGGGAGACTCCGGACCGCAGCGGGGCCACCACCAGGGCCAGGTGCCGTCCCTCCGGGAGGGCCAGTTCCACCTCCCGTTCGGCCGGGGCGGAGGGGCCGAAGAGGGAGGGGCCGTCGTAGCCGAGGCGCCGGAGGCGCTCCTCCAGGCTCCACCCGTGGGGCAGCGTCTCCCCGAGAAGGCGCATTCCGGCGGGGTTGGAAAAGGTCACGCCCCCCCGGTCGTCGGTGGTGAGCACTCCCCAGGCGAGGCTGGAGACCAGCTGCTCGATGAAGGTCCTCGCCTCCAGCAGGTTCAGTTCGGCCGCCCCCAGGGCCTGCCGGGTGGTCTCCATCCGGCCCGAAACCAGGGCCATGAGGGCCGCCACCAGGAAAAAGCCCACGTAGTGGGCGACCAACGTGTGAAGGGCCGTCTCCACCGTCGCCGGGTCGGCGGCGAACTCCGGTCCCAGGCGCTCGGGGTGGATCCACCCATAGAGGAGCGCCACCGAGAGGAGGCCGTAGAAGACGGCGTCCAGGGAGGCCACGAGGAAGGCCCCCCGTTTCCGGAGCAGGACTCCGGCCACCACCACCAGGATCTGGTAGAGGAAGGTGAAGATGCTCCGCATGCCTCCGGTGAGGGAGCAGAGGAGGGTGACGGCCACGATGTCGGCCAGGATCTGCAGGTAGAGGAAGAGGGGGAGAGCCCGCAGGGCCCGGAGGAGGGAAAAGACCACCGCGTAGGCGAGGTTGAGGGCCAGCACGAAGGCGATGAGGTAGTAGAAGGGCTTGAGGGTGGTTTCCCCGCCCACGAAGGCCTGGACGGCGAGGGCGCTGACGAAGAAGGTCAGCACCACGACCATCCGGTAGACCATCAACCGGAGCGCGCTCTTCTCTAAGGGCTCCATGGGACCGAATCCCCGCCCGGAAGGGCCCCGAGACCCCGGGGGAACGGCGGGCGAAGGGGAAGGGGGGAGGTCCGGCGAGCCGGGGGAACGGGGCGGTCCTCCCGCTCCGGCCCTCCGACTCCCCGGCCCTCCGGCGCCATCCCTACTGGATCTGCTGGATCAGCGTGAAGAGCGGCATGTACATGGCGATGACGATCCCGCCGATGGTCACGCCGAGAAAGACGATGATGATGGGCTCGAGGAGGGACATGAGGTTGGCCACCGCCTCGTCCACCTCGTCCTCGTAGAAGTCGGCGATCTTGGAGAGCATGGCGTCCAGCGCGCCCGTGGATTCGCCGACGCCGATCATCTGCGTCACCATCCCGGGGAAGAGCTTGGACTCCTCCAGCGGCTGGGTGAGGGTCTTGCCCTCCTCCACCGCCTTCCGGGTCTTCATGATGGCCTCTTCCACGACGGCGTTGCCGCTGGTCTTGGCGGTGATGTCCAGCCCCTCCAGGATGGGAACGCCGGAGGAGACGAGCGTGGCGAGGGTCCGGCAGAAACGGGCCACGGCGATCTTCTTGAGGACGATGCCGAAGACCGGGAGCTTGAGCATGATCTTGTCAATGAGGTACCGCCCGCCGGGGGTCTTGTAGTAGAGGCGGATGGTGATGAAGACGGCGACGACCATGAGGAAGATGAGCCAGGCCCACCGCCCCAGGAAATGGCTGATGGCGATGACGATCCGGGTGGGGAGGGGGAGCTTGGCCCCCAGGCCCTCGAAGAGGTTGGCGAAGGTGGGGACCACCTTCCACATGATGACGATCACCACGAGGACCGCCACCGTGACGACCACCGTCGGGTAGATGAGGGCCGACTTGATGGCGGCCTTCAACTTGACGGCCTTCTCGATGTAGATCGAGAGCCGCTGGAGGATGGTGTCGAGGATACCGCCGGCCTCCCCCGCCGCCACGAGGTTGCAGTACAGGTTGTCGAAGACCTTGGGGTGCTTCTTGAAGGCCTCGTGCAGGTTGGAGCCCGCCTCCACGTCCTCCCGGATCTCGAAGAGGACCCGCTGGAAGGCCCGGTTCTGCTGCTGCTGCCCCAGGATCTCCAGGCACTGGACCACCGGAAGGCCGGCGTCGATCATGACGGAGAACTGGCGGGTGAAGATGGCCAACTCCTTGGTGGTGACCCCGCCGCCGAACTTGGGAAGGGCCAGCTCCTTCCCCTTTTCCTTCACGCGGGTGGCGATGATCTGCTGGCGCCGCAGGGCGGCAATGACGCCGTCCTTGCTGTCGGCGGTCATGACCCCTTCCACCGTCTCACCGGTGCGCTTGCGCCCTTTCCACTCGAATTGGGGCATGGTCCCTCCCTCCCTTCACGGAGCCGGGCCTAGCGGCCCGGGACGGCCCCCCTCGGAGGCACCGCGGGACCCGTGGGACCCACGCGGCGGCCTTGCAGCGTGATGTTGCGGTTGATGAGCTCCTGCAACTCGTCGGGCATGGACGAGCGGGACAGCGCCGTTTCGAGGTCCAGCTTTCCCCGGAGGTAGAGGTCGGCCAGGGACTGGTTGAAGGTCTGCATGCCGCTCCCGGACTGTCCCGTCTGCATGATGGAGTAGATCTGGTGGATCTTGTCCTCCCGGATGAGGTTCCGGATGGCGGCGTTGGGGACCAGGATCTCCACCGCCAGACACCGCCCCTTGCCGTCCCGGGTCGGCAGCAGGGACTGGCAGAGGATCCCCTGGAGGACGAAGGAGAGCTGGGTGCGGACCTGGGACTGCTGGTGGCTGGGAAAGACGTCAATGATCCGGTTGATGGTTTCCACCGCCGAGTTGGTGTGGAGGGTGGCGAAGGTGAGGTGGCCGGTCTCGGCGATCCGCAGGGCCGCCTCGATGGTCTCCAGGTCCCGCATCTCGCCGATGAGCACCACGTCGGGGTCCTGCCGCAGGATGCTCTTGAGGGCGTTCTTGAAGGAGTAGGTGTCGGCGCCGATCTCCCGCTGGTTCACCACGCAGGACTTGTGGGGGTGGAGGTACTCCACCGGGTCCTCGATGGTGATGATGTGCTCGTGCCGCTCCCGGTTGATCTTGTCGATCATGGCGGCCAGGGTGGTGGACTTGCCCGACCCCGTGGGCCCCGTCACCAGGATGAGCCCCCGCGGTTTCTCCGCCAGGCGTTCCACCACCGGCGGAAGGCCCAGCTCCTGGAAGCCCCGGATCTCGTAGGGAATGGTCCGGAAGGCGCCCGCCACCGCCCCCCGCTGGCTGAAGATGTTGCCGCGGAAGCGGGAGAGCCCCTTGATGCCGAAGGAGAGGTCCAGCTCCAGGTTCTCCTCGAACTTGTGCTTCTGCTGGTCGGTGAGGATGGAGTAGCAGAGCTGTTTGGTCTCGGCGGCGGTGAGCGGCTTGATGCCCTCGATGGGCTGGAGCTTGCCGTGGATCCGGACCTGCGGAGGCGAGTTGACGGTGATGTGGAGGTCCGAACCGCCGTTGTCCACGAGGAACTTGAGAAGCTGGTGGATGGAAACGCTCATGGGCGCCCCTTACAGCACGGTTTCCCGCACGACTTCTTCGACGGTGGTGATGCCCTTGGAGATCTTGACGAGGCCCGAACGGCGGAGGGTGAGCATCCCCTCTTCCAAGGCCTGCCGCTTCAGCTCCACGGCGTTGGCGCCCATGAGAACCATCTCCCGGAGCTGGTCGCTCATCTCCATCACTTCCATGAGGGCCGTCCGGCCCTTGTAGCCGCTGTTGTTGCAGGTGGGGCAGCCCCGGCCCTTGTACACCTTGACGGTGTCCACCTCCTCTTCGGTGTAGCCGAGGTCCAACAGGGCCTTCTTGGGGAGGGAGACCTCCTCCTTGCATTCCCGGCAGATCCGCCGGACCAGCCGCTGGGCCTGGATCAGGTGGACGGAGGTGGCCACCAGGAACGGCTCGATGCCCATGTTCATGAGACGGGAGATGGTGGAGGGGGCGTCGTTGGTGTGGAGGGTGGAGAGGACCAGGTGGCCGGTGAGGGCCGCCTTGACGGCGATCTCCGCCGTTTCGAAGTCCCGGATCTCCCCCACCAGGATCACGTTGGGGTCCTGCCGGAGGAAGGCCCGGAGGGCCGAGGCGAAGTTGAGGCCGATGGCGTCCTTCATCTGGACCTGGTTGCAGCCCTGGATGTTGAACTCCACCGGGTCCTCGGCGGTCATGATGTTGGTTTCGGGCGTGTTGAGCCGGCCCACCGCCGAGTAGAGGGTGTTGGTCTTCCCCGATCCCGTGGGGCCCGTCACCAGGACCATGCCGTAGGGCTTCAGGATGGCCCGCTCGAACTTCTTGAGGCTCTCCTCCTCGAAGCCGAGCTGGGTCATGTCCAGCTTGAGGCCCTCCTTGTCCAGGAGCCTCAGGACGATCTTCTCCCCGTAGAGGGTGGGGACGGTGGAGACCCGGTAGTCGATCTCCTTGGCCTTGTTGTCGATCTTCATCCGCATCTTGATCCGGCCGTCCTGGGGCAGGCGCTTCTCGGCGATGTCCAGCTTGGCCAGGATCTTGAGGCGGGAGGCGATGGCCTCCTTGAACTTCATCGGGGGCCTCAGGATCTCGTAGAGGATGCCGTCAATGCGGAACCGGACGCGGAAGTCCTTCTCGTAGGGCTCCACGTGGATGTCGCTGGCCCCCCGGCGGACGGCGTCGGTGAGGATGACGTTGCAGAGCTTCACCACCGGGGCGTCCTGGCTGGCGGCCTCCAGGTCCTCGGCGGAGATCTCGCCCTCCTCCTCCTCCACCTCCAGGTCCGCCACCTCCTCCTTGCTGATCTCGTCCATGATGGACTTGAGCTGGATGTCGTGGCTGGAGCCGTAGTACTTGGCGATGGCCTCCCGGATGGAGGCCTCGGAGGCCACCACCGGCTCCACCTGGTACCCGGTGATGAAGCGGATGTCGTCCAGGGCGAAGACGTTGGAGGGGTCGGCCATGGCCACCGTGAGGGTGGCCCCCGTCCGCTCGATGGGAATGACCAGGAACTTCTGGGCCACGTCGGCGGGGATGTGCTTGAGGACCGCTTCGTCGATCTCGAAGTGTTCCAGGTGGATGGCGGGAACACCGTACTGCTCCGACAGGAGGGAGGTGATGTCCTCCTCCTTCACGTACCCCAGGCGGACGAGGTTGTACCCCAGCTTTCCCCCGTTGCTCTTCTGGAGGGCGAGGGCCTCCTGGAGCTGGTCCTCGGTGATGAGCCCCGCCTTGAGAAGCATTTCCCCCAAGCGTTCGGCCATGGCGCTCCTCGGTGTTTCCCCCTGCAAAAACCTAGCGTACCATCTGAAGTGTAGTAGGCAAGAGGGGGCAAAGTCAAGGGAATGGCCCCCCCACGGGGGGACCGCTCCGGGGGCAGCCGGCCGCCCGGTTTCCGCCGGCGGGCGCCGGCCTCAGAAGGGGGCGAAGCCGCTCTCGGCCCAGAAATCCTGCCGGATGGCGTTGTAGAGGGCGCTCAGGGCCTCAAAGTGCTGGCGCTCCCAGTCGGCCAGGAAGCGGTAGAACTCCCGAACCTCCGCCTCGGTGGTCTTCTCCGCCGCCCCGGAAAAGTAGGAGATGGCGTTCTGCTCCAGCGTCATGCCGATGGAGAGGACCCCGGCCTCGAAGGCGGCCCCCCGGGCCTGTTCCCGGAAGCGTTGGGTGAAGATGGTGTCGGTGAAGGCCTTCAGGTCCGGCCTCTTGACGTCCAGGTGGAAGGCCTGGGCCCCCTGCTCCTCGAAGCGCCCGGCGATGGTCTTGAGGAAGGCCTTGTGCTGGACCTCGTCCCGGGCCAGCTTTTCGAAGAGCTCCCCCACGGCCGGCTTCTCGGCCTTCTCGGCGGCCATGGAGTAGAAGGTGTAGCCGTCCACCTCGATCTGGTAGGCCTTGCGGAGGACTTCGCGGATCCTGTCCTTGGGGTCACCCATGGTCTCGCCTCCTCACTTGGACGGGGAAGCCCACGCCAGCGGCTCCGGCTTTCGGGCCGCCTCCCCGGCGGGGAGGTACTCCAGGGCGTGGGTGGGGCAGAAGGGGACGCACTTGGGATCCCCCCCGCAGAGGTCGCACTTCTGCACGCAGTGGTAGGTCTCGTCCCACAGCATGTTGCCGAAGGGGCAGGCGGCCACGCACATCCGGCAGGAGATGCACCGCTCCCGCACCATCTCGATGGCGCCGGTCTTTTCGTTGCGGACGAGGGCCTCGGTGGGGCAGACGGCGGCGCAGGCGGCGTCGTCGCACTGGAAACAGACCACCGGCGTGCCCAGCTCGGGTCCCCGCTTGAAGATGTTGATCCGCGTCTTGCTGGGCTTGCCCTCGCTGCCGTGGGCGAAGGCGCAGGCCAGCTCGCACTTGCCGCAGGCGATGCACCGCTCGACGACGACTCGGTAGATCTTCTCCATCGTCCTTTCCCCGCGCCCGTCAGGGCGACGTCCGGGCCCCTTCGGAGAGCCGGGTGAACTGCTTCGCCATGTCTTCGCGCTTGCAGGCGTCGCACAGGTCGAAGTAGGACTCGGGAACGCCGGTGCGGGCGGCGAAGTGGCGGGCCTCCTCCTTGGTCACGTGGGCCCTTCCGCACCGGGTGCAGCGGAGCATCTCGAAGGTCTTGCCCCAGATGGTCCGGCTCCCGTCGGAAGTCTCGTAGGGGATGCAGGAGGTGGGGCAGATCTCCGCGCAGGCCAGGCAGCCGATGCAGTCCGGGGGAGCGTCGTGGAAGGGCGGGGCGATCTCCCTTCCCGCCCCCCGGTTCACCGAGGCGATGGCGCTGACGCCGATGTGGTCGCACACGCGGGTGCAGAGGGCGCACAGGATGCAGTCGGTGGGTTCCGGGTTGGGGGCGTAGGAGGTCCGTTCCACCCCCAGCCGGGCGGCCACCTTCTGCACCAGGGGGGTGTCGGGGCACCGGGCCAGGAGCAGGTCCGCCACCACCCTCCGGGTCCGCTGGACCCGCTCGGTGTCGGTAAGCACCACGAGGCCGTCCTCGGCGGGAAACATGCAGGAGACCACCATCTTGCACCAGCCGTCCCACTCCTTCCGGGTGACGTCCACCAGGCACAGCCGGCACCCGCCCCAGGGCTCCAGGGCGGGATGGTCGCAGAGGGTGGTCACGTCAAAGCCGGCGCCGCGGATGGCGTCCAGCAGCCGCGTCCCCTCGGGAACCCGGACGGTCTTTCCGTTGACCGAAAGGGAAATCATGGAAGCCCTCCCGAAGCGGCCTCCGGCCGCTCCGCCTTGGGGAAGAACCGGATGGCGTCGCTGGGACAGACGGTGAAGCAAGCCCCGCAGGAGATGCACTTGCCCTGGTGGATCACGTGGAGGGCCTTCTTCTCCCCGGTGATGGCGTCGGCGGGGCAGGCCTTGGCGCAGGCCCCGCAGCCGTTGCAGGCCTCCGCCACGATCTCGTAGGCGGTGAGGTCCCGGCAGATGCCGGCGGGGCAAGCCTTCCGTTCAATGTGGGCCTCGTACTCGTGCCGGAAGTAGCGGAGGGTGGAGAGGACGGGATTGGGGGCCGACTTCCCCAGCTCGCAGAGGCTGCCCAGCTGCATGCCTTCGGCCAGCCGCTCGATGCGCTCGATGTCGCCGGGCCGGCCCCGGCCGGCCACCAGGTCATCGAAGAGGACCTTCATCTGCTTGAGGCCCTCCCGGCAGGGGGTGCACTTCCCGCAGGACTCCTCGATGAGGAAGCCGAGGAAGTACCGCGCCACGTCCACCATGCAGGTCCGGTCGTCCATGACGATCATGCCGCCGGAGCCCATCATGGAGCCGGCCTCGGTGAGCTTCTCGTAGTCCACGGGGAGGTCCAGGAGCGCCTCGGGGACGCACCCTCCCGAGGGGCCCCCCGTCTGGACGGCCTTGAAGGGGCGGTCGCCGAGGATGCCCCCGCCGATGTCGTAGATGATGTGCCGGAGGGTGGTCCCCATGGGCAGCTCGATGAGACCCGTGTTCTTGACCTTGCCGACGAGGGAGAAGGCCTTGGTTCCCTTGGATTTGGCCGTCCCCATGGAGGCGAACCACTCCCCCCCGCGGTCCAGGATGGCCCCCACGTCGGCCCACGTCTCCACGTTGTTCAGAACCGTCGGGCAGTCGAAGAGCCCCTTGTCGGTGGCGTGGACGTACTTCTGCCTGGGCTCTCCCGTCTTGCCCTCGATGGAGCGCATGAGAGCCGAGGATTCCCCGCAGACGAAGGCGCCGCCTCCCCGGGAGATGCGGATGTCGAAGTCGAAGCCGGAGCCCAGGATGTTCTTCCCCAGAAGCCCCCACCGGCGGGCCTGTTCCATGGCCAGCGTCAGGTGCACCACCGCCAGGGGGTACTCGTCCCGGACGTAGATGTACCCTTCGTGGGCCCCCACGGCGTAGGCGCCGATGACCATGCCCTCCAGGACCGAATGGGGATCGCCCTCCATGATGGAGCGGTCCTTGAAGGCCCCCGGGTCTCCTTCGTCCCCGTTGCACAGGACGAATTTCGGCTCGCCCGGGGCCTTCCGGGCGGCCTTCCACTTGCGGGCCGTGGGAAAGCCGGCGCCGCCGCGGCCGCGGAGGCCAGCCTTCTCCACCTCGGCGATGACCTCCTCCGGGCTCAGGTCGAAGAGGGCCCGGACGAGGCCCCGGTAGGCGCCGTGGGCCAGCGCGTCCCGGATGTCCGCGGGGTCCACCTTGCCGATGTTCCGCATGGCCACCCGGGTCTGGTTCTTGTAGAAGGGGACCTCGTCGTACTTCTCCACCGGCTTCTTGGTGGCGGGATCCCGGTAGAGAAGCCTCGTGACGGCGCCGTCGCCGGAGACGGCCTTGTCCAGGATCTCGCCGGCGTTCTCGGGTTTGACGCGGGTGTACAGGGTTCCCGAGGGCTGGATCACCACCAGGGGGCCGCGCTCGCAGAAGCCATGGCAGCCGGTCTTCTTGGTGAAGAGGCCCACGGAGGCCGAAAGGCCCCGCCTGTCGGCCTCGGCGGCCAGCGCCTCCGCCACCTTCTGGCTCCCGTTGGCCAGGCAACCCGTTCCACAGCAGACCAGCACCTCCAGGCGCCGGGAGGCGGCCTCTTCCCGGGCCTTCCGAACCGCTTCCTCGAAGGCGGCCTTTCCTTCAATGCGCATGGTGCTTGCCCTCCACGCCCAGGGCCTTGGCCACCTTGGCCGGCTTGGCGTTGCCGTGGTAGGTCTCGCCGACGATGAGGACCGGGGCCATGGCGCAGGCCCCGACGCAGTTGACGGTCTTGAGGGTGAAGCCCATGTCGGGCGTGGTCTCGTCGGGCCCGATGGCCAGCAGGCGCTGGATCTCCTCCACCAGCTGGCCCGCCCCCCGGATGTGGCAGGCGGTCCCCATGCAGACCTTGACGATGGTCTTTCCCTGGGGCTTGAGGGAAAAGGCCTTGTAAAAGGTGGCGACGGAGAAGACCTTGGCCAGCGGGACGTCCAGGGTCTCGGCCACCTTCTCTAGGACGTCGCAGGGGAGGTAGTGGTAGGCCCGGTGGACGTCCTGGAGGACTTGGATGAGGGAGGCCTCCTCCCGGGGGTACTTCTCCAGGATGGCCTCCAGGGGTGCGGTGTCCTGGCAGGAAGCTCCGTTCATTTCGACACCTCGGCGGGGACGGGCTGGGAGGCGGCGGCGAGGCCCAGGTCGTACCCCCGTTTCAGGGCGGCGAGGTTGGCCTCCACCACCTTGGGCTTGGCGGAGAAGGTCTCCCGGATCAGCGCCTCCATTTCTTCGAGGGCCACGGCCTGGGTGGCGCCCAGGTAGGCGCCCAGGGCCACCATGTTGGCCCCCTTGGGGTTGCCCAGCTCGTTGGCGATCTCGTTGGCGGGGACCTTGAGGACCCGGATGTCCTGGCGGGTGGGCTCCCGGTTGATGAGCGAGGAGTTGATGAGCAGGAGGCCGCCGGGTCTCACCATGGGCTCGAACTTTTCCAGGGAAGGAAGGTTCATGGCCAGCACCGCCCGGGGGGACTGGATCACCGGGGAGCCCACGGGCCGGTCCGAGATAACCACCGTGCAGTTGCAGGTCCCCCCGCGCATCTCCGGGCCGTAGGAGGGGAGCCAGGAGACCTCCTTCCCCTGGTGCATCCCGGCGTAGGCCAGCATCTTCCCGATGAGGAGGATTCCCTGTCCGCCAAATCCCGCCATGATCACGTCGTTCTGCATGGCGTCACCTTCCTCCCGCCGAAAGCGGCCGGGGGGCCCTGTCCTCGCCGCCCGGCTCCTTGAAGATCCCCAGCGGGTAGTAGGGGAGCATGTTCTTCTCGAGCCAATCCGTGGCTTCCCGGGGGGGGATCCCCCAGTTGGTGGGGCAGGTGGAGAGGACCTCCACCAGGGTGAAACAGGTCCCCTCCTTCTGGAGGGTGAAGGCCCGCCGAATGTACTCCTTGGTCCGCACCGCGTGGAGGGGGGTGTGGACCGATCCCCGGGCGATGAAGGCCGGCGTCTTCAGCGTTGAGAGGAGCTCCGCGATGCGGATGGGCCATCCGGCCAGGTTCACGTCCCGCCCCAGGGGGCAGGTGGTGGCCACCTGGCCGGGCATGGTGGTGGGGGCCATCTGGCCTCCGGTCATGCCGTAGATGGCGTTGTTGACGAAGATGACCGTGACCTTTTCCCCCCGGTTGGCGCAGTGGACGATCTCCCCCATGCCGATGGAAGCCAGGTCGCCGTCGCCCTGGTAGGAGAAGACGATGAGGTCGGGGCGGGCCCGCTTGATGCCGGTGGCCACCGCCGGAGCCCTTCCGTGGGAGGCTTCGTGGAAGTCGGTGGAGAAGTAGTTGTAGGCCAGGACGGAGCACCCCACGGGGGCGATTCCCACCGTCCGCTCCTTCAAGTTCAGTTCGTCGAGGGCCTCGGCCACCAGGCGGTGGATGACGCCGTGGGTGCACCCCGGGCAGTAGTGGGTGTTCACCGGGGCGAGCGCCTGAGGGCGCGAAAAGACGACGGTCTCAGCCATGGGAGACCTCCTGGGCCGGGCTCTCGGCGAGGGCCCGGATCTGCTCGGCCACCTCCTCGGGGGAGGCCAGCATTCCGCCCTGACGCCCGTAGAAGCGGACCGGACGGGAACCCTGCACCGCCAGGCGGACGTCCTCCACCATCTGGCCGGTGGACAGCTCCACCACCAGGATGGCCCTGGCCTTTTCTGCGGCCTTGCGCAGGGCGTCATAGGGGAAGGGGTAGAGGGAAACGGGGCGGAAGAGGGCCGCGCGGACGCCCTGGGCCGCCAGGTCCTCCACCGCCGTGGAGCACACCCGGGCCACGGTGCCGTAGGCCACCACCAGGACGTCGTAGTCGCCGTCGGTGCCGTACTCGACCCACCGCCGTTCGTCCCGCTCCATGGCCTCGTACTTGGCCTTCAGCTTGCGGTTGTGGTCTTCCAGGACCTGGGGGTCCAAAAAGAGGGAGTTGATGATGTTGGTGGGGCGGTCCCCCTTACACCCGGTGGCGGCCCAGGTCTTGGGGGGGAGGTCCTTGATGGGCTTCCGCTCCTTGAACTCCACCGGCTCCATCATCTGGCCGATGAGGCCGTCCCCCAAGATCATGACGGGGTTCCGGTAGTAGTCCGCCAGGTCGAAGGCGTCCTGGACCAGGTCCGCCGCCTCCTGGACCGACCAGGGGGCCAGGACGAGGAGCCGGTAGTCGCCGTGGCCGCCGCCCTTGGTGGCCTGAAAGTAGTCCGACTGGGAGGGGAGGATGCCCCCCAGGCCGGGCCCCGCCCGCATGATGTTGACGATGACGCAGGGCAGTTCGCTCCCGGCGATGTAGGAGATGGCCTCCTGCATCAGGGAGATGCCGGGGGAGCTGGAGGAGGTGAAGACCCGCTCCCCGCTCCCCGCCGCCCCGTAAAGCATGTTGGAGGCCGCCACCTCGCTCTCCGCCTGGACGAAGGTTCCCCCCACCTGGGGCAGGCGGTGGGAGAGGTACTCGGGGATCTCGTTCTGGGGGGTGATGGGGTAGCCGAAGAAGAGGCGGCAGCCCGCCTGGACCGCGGCCTCGCCGATGGCCTCGCTGCCCTTCATCAGTTTCTTGGCCATGGCCGCTCCCTTCAGTAGGCGAAGTAGTGGTAGAGGGTGCCGTGGACGCGCATCTCGATGGCCACGTCCGGGCAGGTGATGCAGCAGAGGCGGCACCCGATGCACCGCTTCTGTTCCACCATCCGGGCGTAGAAGTAGCCCTTGGAGTTGATCTCCTTCCCCATGCCGAGGATTTGCTGGGGACAGGCCTTCACGCACAGCTCGCAGCCCTTGCACCGCTCGGGGTCGATCACGATCCGGGGCACGTCGCGCTCCTTACCGGAAGGGGGCCGACAGGGGCGGCCCGCTCATCCCACCACGAAGAGAGGCCCCACGGTGCGCCTCTCGCGGTCGATCTCGAAGGGCGGGCGGACGATCCGGCGCACCGGAAGGACCGGCACGCCGCCGGTGCGGCCCGCCAGGTTCCCCGCCAGAACCTCCGGCACCCCCACCCCCCGGACGGGGAGGCCCAGGTCCCGTCCCGCCTCCTCCGCCAGCCGGAGCCCGTCCAGGACCACCTCCTCCGTCGTCTCGCCCATGAGGTGGGTGTTGGCCAACAGGCCCGTCGGGCGGAGGCGCGAGACGGCGGTGATGCGGTGGGCCATCTCGGCGGCGGAGGCCACGTCGGGCGTGAGGGGCCGCTTGAAGTTCAGGATCAGGAAGAAGTCCGTCTCGGCCTCGGGCACCGCGTCCCGGAGGGAGGCCAGGGCCCTCACCCCCAGGTCGTCCCCGCCCACGTCCAGGAGGATCTTGCGGTCCGGGTCCACGAGCCGGCTCCGGATCTCCGGGAGAACGATGGGGAGGTCCGCGGAGAAGTACTCCCCCAGGGGGGCCACCAGTTCCACCCCGGCCTCCTTCAGGATCTCCCGGGCGGAGCGGGAGCGGAGGTAAGGCTTGACCACGTCGAGGTCCACCAGGGAGAGGGCCGGAAAAGTCGGGGCCAGCGCCAGGGCCGCCGAGAGGGTCAGCTCGGTCTTGCCGGAGCCGAAGTGGCCCCCCAACACCGTCACCCGGCGGGAAAAGACCTCGCCGTAGGCACCGGCGCAGGATCCTCCCCCCTGTACGGGCGCAACCATCGTCGTGGCCTCCGTGCGTGCCTTCCCGGCCGGGGACCGGTCCGGGCGAAGGCGAACAATATAGTCCGTTTGGGCCGAAGGTCCAAAATCGGCCCCCCCCTCCGGGCGAGGGACCGGGGCCAAATGCCCCACCTTAGGCCGGCCGGTCCCTAGCTCCGGCGGCCGGCGTAGGACCGGAGCCGGGCGGCGAGGAGGGCCTCCTCTCCGGGGAGGAGGGTCCGCAGGTGAAGGAGAACCCGTCCCTCGGCCACCTGGGCCAGGACCGGCGGGTCGCCTCCGGTCCTCAGGAACCGCTCCAGCTCCTCGGTGGAGCCCCGCCGCGGAACCACCGCCAGGGCCGGGGAGGGGAGGGGGGTCACGGGGGCCGACCCGGCCCCGCTCCGGCCCTCGGCCTCCACCACCTCGAGGCCGAAGGCCCCGGGGCAGAGAGCCGAGAGGCGGCGGGCAAGGGCCCGGGCCCGGCGGCGGAGCTCCTTCGGGGGGCGGGCGAAGAGGGCCAGGGCCGGGACCTCCTCCGGCCGATCCCTCAGGTACCGCTCCGCCACCGCCGCCAAAAGGGCGTAGGCGACCTTGTCCACCCGGAGGGCCCGGGTGAGGGGGTTTTTCCGGAAGGCTTCGGCCCACCGGGGCTTGACCAGCAGGATCCCGGCCTGGCAGGCTCCCAGAAGCTTGTCCCCGCTGAAGCAGACGGCGTCCGGTCCTTCCCGAAGCGCCTCGGCCACCGAGGGCTCGTCGGGCAGAAGGGCCTTCAGACCCTCCCAGAGGAGGCCCGAACCCAGGTCGAAGGCCACCGGCAGGCGAAGCTCCCGTCCCAACGCGACCAGATCCCGGAGGGAGACCTCCTCGGTGAAGCCCACGATCCGGTAGTTGCTGGTATGGACCTTGAGAAGGAGCCCGCTCCGGGGCCCCGCGGCCTTTCGGAAGTCGGCGGGGCGGGTCCGGTTGGTGGTGCCCACCTCCCTCAGGTGCGCCCCCGAGGCCCGCATGACCTCCGGCATCCGGAATCCGCCTCCGATCTCCACCAGCTCCCCCCGGCTCACCAGCGTCTCCCGGCCCGAGGAGAAGGTGTTGAGCAGGAGGAGGGTGGCGGCGGCGTTGTTGTTGACCACGAGAACGGCGTAGTCGGTGCCGAGGAGGCGGCGGAGGAGCGCCTCGAGGGCGGCGTCCCGGTGGCCGCGCCCGCCCTCCGCGAGATCCAGCTCCAAGTCGGTGTACCCGGAGAGGATTTCCGAAACCTGCCGGAGAAGGCCGGGGGAAAAGGGCGCCCGCCCCAGGTTGGTGTGGAGGATCACGCCCGTGGCGTTGAGGACCCTCCGGAGCGGTGGACGGAAGAGCGCCTCCAGCCTCCGGCCCGCCTCCGCGAGGACCTCCTCCGCCTCCGGAACGGGCCCGCCGTCCCGCCAGCCCCGGGTTCCTTCCAAAAGGACCTCCCGAAGGACCCGCTTGGTCTCCGGCCCTCCGAAGCGGGCCTGCAACGCCTGGCCCTCCGGCGAGCCGAGGAGCCGGTCCATCCGGGGGGGGCGGGCGGTCACCGGCCCCCTCCCTCGATGGCCTGGAGGAGGGCCTCCCCTTCCCGGAGGCTTCCCAGGCAGAGGTCCGGTTCGGAGCGGCGGAGGAGGGACGCCGGCGTGTGGCCGGTGGCCACGGCGGCACAGTGGAGGCCTCCCGCGCGGGCCGCCTCCACGTCCCGGGGCGAGTCCCCCACCACCCACGCCTCCTCCCGGGAGAAAAAGCGGCCCGCGGCGGCGCACCGGTCCAGCGCCACGGCCACGAGGTCCTTCCTCCGCGCCCCGTCCTCCCCGAAGGCGCCGAGGAGCTCGCCGCCGCACCGAAAATAGCCGTCGAGGGCGGCGGCGCGGAGCTTCACCTCGGCCCCCCGCCGGACGTTGCCGGTCAGGAGGGCCAGGAGGTGGCCCCGGGAACGGGCCGCCTCGAGGAAGTCGGGAAGTCCGGCGCAGCGGCACTCCTCCGGAGGCGGAAAGGGCTCTTCCTCCAGGCGGGCGGCGTAGGCCTCGAGAAGGCGGGAAAGCCGTTCGGGGGTGGGGGGAACCCCCAGGGCCCGGAGGGTAGCCCTCGCGATCTCTCCGTCCAGGAGGCCGTCGTAGGGAAAGTCCGGCGGGGTGCCGTGGGCTTCCGGAAGTTCGGCCAGGGCCCCGAGGAAGGCCTTCCGGCCGATCCCCAATGGCCGCAGCAGCGTTCCGTCGATGTCGAAGAGAAGCAGGGCCACCGCCTTCGACCTCCCGGCGCCCAGTGTAGCCAACGGAGACGGGAGAGGCCAGGGGCCGGCGGCCTCAGAAGGCTTCCTTCCGGAACTCCTCGGGACCGGTGAGGCCCTTCTGGATGGCCTCGAGGGCCCGCTGGCGGAGGGAGACCATCCCGGACTTCGCCGCCTCCCGCTCCAGGGTCTTTTCGGCGGGTCCCTTGGCCAGGGCCTTCCGGAAGGCGGGGGTGGGACTCAGGACCTCGAAGAGGGCCAGGCGGCCGCGGTAGCCGATGCCGGAGCATTCGGGGCATCCCTGGCCCTGGTGGCAGCGGGAGAGTTCCCGCGCCTCCTCCTCCGTGAGGCCCATCATGCGGAGGGTGTTCTCGGAGAGGGCCACCTCCGTGGCGCACGACGGACAGTTTCGGCGGATGAGCCGCTGGTTGAGCACCAGCAGGAGGTTTTGGGAGAGCTCCGCCGGGGAGATGCCGGCGGCCATGGCCCCCAGCAGGGCCTTCACGGCTCCGGTGGCCTCCAGGGTGGCCACCACCAGAACCTGCCCCATGAGCTTCTGGATCTGGGAAGCCATGGTCCCGCTGTCCAGGAGGTCCGCCACGATGCAGACGTCGGGCTGGATGCTGGAGAGGGCCTTCATGGTGGTGACGGTGGCCTCGGTGTCGTGGTTCTCCCCCAGGGAGATCTGGGAGACGTTGGGTACGGGGCAGACGCTCTGGGCCTCGATGCTGACGATCTTCCGAATGCCTTCGGAGGCCAGGTCGTTCATCACGGCGTAGAGGGTCGTGGTGGAGCCGTGGAAGAGGGGCGCGCTGAGGAGGACGAGGCCCCGCTGGGCGCTGAGGGCCGCCCGGAGCAGCTTCTGATCCTCCGGCGGGATGCCGAGCTGGTCGTAGCTCTTGAGGAAGGTGTCCCGGTTGATGATCTTGAGGGAGAGGTTCTCTCCGTTTCGGGTGGGCAGGCTGTGGGCGATGACCTCGTACCGCTGGTCCCCCGAGCGCATGACCACCCGGCTGGACTGGGGGCGGTCGCTGACCGAGGTGTCCATCCGCAGCAGGCGCTTGAGTTCGGTGATGAGCACCTCCCGGAGATCCCGGGCCACGGGCTTGGCCTTGTACAAAAGCCCGTCGATCCGGAGGTGGATGGAGACCTCCTCCTCCCGGGGCTCGACGTAGAGGTCCGAGGCCCCGCGGGAGATGGCCTTGCGGATGAGGTCCGTGGCCAGCCGGGCCGCCGGCTCGGGGTCGGGAGTGGGGGCGGCGGAGGCCGGCGCCCCCTGGAAGGGAGCCAGGAAGGCGGCGATCTCCTCCCGGCTGGCCTGGAGGGCCAAAACTTGGCAGCCGGTGGCGTTCTGCACGTACTCGATGGTCTCCCCGTCGGAGGGGTTGGCCATGGCCAGGGTCAGGAGGTTGCGGCCCGAAAGGGTCTCCCGGCTGATGGGCACCACCAGCCGCTTCAGGCACTCCTCGGCCCCCACCGCCGACACCAGCATGGGATCGGGCGGCGAGTCCTTGAGGGAGACCTGGGTAACCGACCGCTGGCTGGCGAGGAAGGCGTCCAGGGTCTCCTGGGTGAGATGCCCCAGTGCCACCAGGATTTCCCCCAACCTTCCCCCTTCCTGGCTCTGTCGCTTCAGGGCCTCGAGGAGCTGTTCGGAGGTGATGGCCTTGGCCCGGATGAGGGCCTCTCCCAGGGGCCCCCGGGCCCGGGCCAGCATCTCCCGGTCGGTCTTGAGGCTTTCCGGAGCTCCCGCCCAGAAGGTCTCGTGAAAGTCTTCGGGCGCGTTGCAGAAGCACTGCAGGCAGAAGGGGCAGACCTTGGTGGGACGGTTGGGGTTGCAGGAGCACCAGACGGCGGTCAAGGCGTCGAATTCGCCGAGGCAGTTCCAGCAACGCACCAGGTACTCCGCCACGGAGACCTCCTTCGAACGGTGGCCGAAGTGTACTCCAAGAAATGCCGGCGCCGCAAGATGGATTGACCGGGGGGAGGGGGCCGGGTAGACTGAAAGGCCGGGGGGAAAGGGCCGGTCCTCGGGGAAGGGCCCCGGGGCCGCGCCGCAGGTTGGCAACCCGTTTCCCGAGACGGAGGAGGTGTCCCGTGGCCGCGTTCAAGATCGTCGCCCCGCCCCAAGACGGCGAACCCGTCGTCATGAAAGGAACCGAGCTCCAGGTCCCCGATCACCCCATCCTGCCCTTCATCGAGGGGGACGGAACGGGCCCCGACATCTGGCGGGCCTCCCAGCGGGTCCTGGACGCCGCGGTGGAAATCGCCTACGGAGGAAAGAAGAAGATCGCCTGGATGGAGGTCTACGCCGGGGAGAAGGCCTTCCACAAGTTCGGCGAGTGGCTCCCCGACGACACGGTGGAGGCCTTCCGGACCTACCTGGTGGGCATCAAAGGCCCCCTGACCACCCCCATCGGCGGCGGCATCCGCTCCCTCAACGTGGCCCTCCGCCAGCTCCTGGACCTCTACGTCTGCCTCCGCCCGGTGAAGTACTTCAAGGGCGTCCCCAGCCCCGTGAAGCACCCGGAGAAGGTGGACATGGTGATCTTCCGGGAGAACACCGAGGACATCTACGCCGGCATCGAATGGAAGGCCTACAGCCCCGACGTGAAGAAGGTCATCGAGTTCCTCATGCGGGAGATGGGGGTCAAGAAGATCCGCTTCCCCGAATCTTCGGGCATCGGCATCAAGCCGGTCTCCGAGGAGGGCTCCAAGCGCCTCTGTCGGGCGGCCATCGCCTACGCCCTCAAGCGGGGCCGGAAGAGCGTCAACTTCACCCACAAGGGCAACATCATGAAGTTCACCGAGGGGGCCTTCAAGGACTGGGGCTACCAGGTGGCCACCCAGGAGTTCCGGGAGCACGTGGTCACCCAGAGGGAGGCCTGGATCCTGGACAACAAGGAAAGGAACGGCGCCCTCTCGGTGGAAGAGAACGCCGCCATGATCGAGCCGGGGCTCTCCATGTTCGCCCCCGACAAGAAGGCGGAGGTCTTCAAAGAGGTGGAGGCGGCCCTGGCCCTCTGGCCTACCCACGGCGACGGGAAGTGGAAGAAGAAGCTCCTCGTCAAGGACACCATCGCCGACATCACCCTCCAGCAGGTCCTGACCCGGGCCGACGAGTTCGACGTCATCGCCACGCTGAACCTCAACGGGGACTACCTCTCCGACGCCCTGGCGGCCCAGGTGGGCGGCATCGGCATCGCCCCCGGCGGCAACATCAACTACGTCACCGGCCACGCGGTCTTCGAGGCCACCCACGGCACGGCCCCCAAGTACGCCAACCTCGACAAGGTGAACCCCGGCTCGGTGATCCTCTCCGGGGAGATGATGTTCCGGCACCTCGGCTGGAACGAGGCGGCGGACCTGCTGATCCTCGGCATCGAGCGGGCCATCGCCGCCCACACGGTCACCTACGACTTCGCCCGTCTGATGAAGGCCGAGGGCCACACCGACGTGAAGGAGCTCAAGTGCTCCGAGTTCGGCGACGCCGTCATCGCCCAGATGAAGAAGGCGTGAGCCGCCTGCGTTTCTGGGGCGCGGGGACGCTTCTGGTCCTCGCGCCCCTTCTCGTCTTCGCCCTCGGTCCCCGGGCCGCCCGGAGGACGGTGGACGCCTCCCTGCGGCTCTCCCCGGCCGCTCTCCGGTCGGTTCTCCTCGCCCACCGGCGGGAGGTGGACCGGGGCTTCGAAGAGGCCCTGGCGGAGGGGCAGGGCCGGCCCCGGGGGGATCTGGTGGACCGCCTGCAGGGGGAGGTGGAGCGGGCTCCCCGCCTGTCCCGCGACCGGGTTCCCTTCGCCTCCGTGGCCCACTCCTTCGGTCGGATGGCGGGCCTCGTGTGGCTCCTCAACGACCCCTTCTTGGAGAACGCCGAGCCGGCCCTCCGCGACGTGGAAGGGGACTACGCCCGGTACGTGGAGCGGAAACTTCCCCTGCTGGTTCTTTCCTTCGACGGCTGGAAGAGCCCTCCGCTGACCGGGGACTTCGCCGGCTACTTCGGGCAGCGGGCCCTTTCCGCACGACGCTACCGTGAAGCCCTGAAAACCTGCTACTATCCAGAAGGCAAGCGGGTCTCCTCGGAGACCTTCGACGACCGGTCCAACGCCTTCGGCGTGGCCCAGGCGGCCCTTTCCCACGCCGCCTCCGACATCGCCAAGGTCTGGGCCAGGGTCTGGGGAACGATGGGCGGGGACCTCTCGGCGGCCCCCTTCGGCGGCCCCCCCGCCCCCGACGACCCCGGGCCGGAGGGAGCACGACCATGAAGACCGTCGCCGTCCGAAGGGCCCTGGTTTCCGTCTCGCGGAAAGACGGCCTCGTTGACTTCTGCCGCCCCCTCCACCAGCGGGGCGTGGAGATCCTCTCCACCGGGGGCACGGCCAAGGCCCTGAGGGATGCCGGGATCCCCGTCACCGACGTCTCGGCGTACACCGGCTCTCCGGAGGTGATGGACGGCCGCGTCAAGACCCTGCACCCGCGGGTCCACGGGGGGATCCTGGCCCGGCGCACGCCGGAGCACCTCGGGGACCTGGACCGCATCGGCGGCAAGCCCATTGACCTGGTGGTGGTGAACCTCTACCCCTTCGAACGGGTGGTGGCCAGCCCCGGTGCCTCCATCGAGGAGGCGGTGGAGAACATCGACATCGGGGGGCCCTCCATGGTCCGGTCGGCGGCCAAGAACTTCGAGAGCGTCGCCGTGGTGGTGGACCCCGCCGACTACCCGGGCCTCCTGGCCGAGATGGACCGGGAGGGGGGGATCACCGCCGCCACCCGCCTGCGCCTGGCGGCCAAGGCCTTCGAGCGCACGGCGAGGTACGATGGGGCCATCGCGCGCTACCTCGGAAACGTGCGGGTGGAGGGAGAGGACCTCCTTCGGAACGGGGGGACCTTCCCCGAGTTCCTTCCTCTGTACTTCCGCAAGGTCCAGGACCTGCGGTACGGCGAGAACCCCCAGCAGGAGGCCGCCTTCTACGGGGAGGGGGATCGGTTCCTGGCGGCCCTCCGCCAGTTCCAGGGGAAGGAACTCTCCTTCAACAACCTCCTGGACCTGAACGGCGCCTGGTCGCTGGTCTGCGAACTGCCCCGCCCCGCCGCCGCCATCATCAAGCACACCAACCCCTGCGGGGTGGGGATCGGCCAAGACGCCGCCGCGGCCTTCGAGCGGGCCCGGGCCACCGACCCCCTCTCGGCCTTCGGCGGCATCGCGGTCTTCAACGTCCCCTGCGACGCCGCCGCCGTCCGCGCCCTGTCGGACCTCTTCCTGGAGATCGTCGCCGCCCCCGCCTTCAGCGAGGAGGCCCTCGCCCGGCTCTCTAAGAAGAAGAACCTGAGGGTCCTCGCCCTCTCGGACCAGGACCCCTTCCCCGGCTGGGACTTCAAGCGCGTGGCGGGGGGACTCCTCGTGCAGACCCAGGACCTGCCCGGGCTCCCGGAGGAACGCCGGGTGGTGACCCGGCGGGCCCCCACCGAGGAGGAAACGGCGGGCCTGGAACTCATGTGGAAGGTCTGCAAGTTCGTCAAGAGCAACGCCATCGTCCTGGGGGACCGGGAGGGGACCGTGGGGATCGGCGCCGGCCAGATGAGCCGGGTGGACTCGGTGAAGATCGCCCGGATGAAGGCCTTCCGGGACCCCAAGGGCTCCGTGGCCGCCTCCGACGCCTTCTTCCCCTTCCCCGACGGCGTGGAGGAGCTGGCCGCCGCCGGCGTCACGGCGGTCATCCAGCCGGGGGGCAGCATCCGGGACGCCGAGGTGGTGGCCGCCGCCGACCGGCTGGGATTGGCCATGGTCTTCACCGGCGCGAGGCACTTCCGCCATGGCTAGGGTTTGGCGGTTCTTCCCGCTCCTGCTCCTGCTGCTGGCTGCCGCCGCCGTTCCCGCAGCCCCGCCGGCGCCCCCCGCCGCCCCGGTGGATCCCAAGGTCACGGCCCTCTTGGACCGGATGAACGCACTCCAGAAGGAGATCCAGACGCTCCGGGTCTCCTTCGTCCAGACCAACCGCTTTCAGATGCTGAAGGAGCCCCAGGTGCTCAAGGGGGTCCTCCTTCTCAAGAAGCCCTCCACCGCCCTCTACCGGTACACCTCTCCGGCGCGCCTCTCGTACCTGGTGAAGGACGGAGACCTTCTCATCGTGGACGCCGCCGCGCGTAAGGTGGTGGTCCAGGACATCCGCCGCCACCAGAACAAGATCCTCCGCTACCTGGCCGTGGGCCAGCCCCTGGAGGAGATCACCCGGAACCTGGAGATGCGGACCACCGAGTGGACCAACGGGACCCTCCACGTGGAGCTGGTTCCCCTCAAGCTCCGGACCAAGCGGAAGGTTTCGGCCCTCCACTTCTGGGTGGACGGGGAGACGGCCCTCCTCTCCGCCCTGGAGGTGGTCCAGCCCGACGGCGACCGGATCCGCTTCGACTTCAGCCGCTGGGAGACCAACCCGGCGCTCACCGACGACGACTTCCGCGTAGAGATTCCCAAGGGAGCCAAGGTCCAGCGCCAGTTCCTCGACGTGGAGCAGCCCTTCGGGCGCTGACCGCGGCCGCCGCTCCGGCGGCGGAGAACAGGGAGAGCGGCCATGTTCCCCAATCCCGCCATGGCAGGGGAAAAGAGGAAGCCTCTTCTTGAGCCTTCCGGCGGACGTGGCCAGCGGAACGGGGGGAAGAAGGCCCCTCCCCGTGCGGGAGATCACGTTTTTCCCCCGGAAAACACGGGCACCGCCGAAAGCAAGGCCAATCCATCGCGGAATTGGGAATGATGGACGGCATCCTGCGCCTTCTCCGGGCTCTCCTTTCCTCGCTCCACTTCCTTTTCGAAGGGATGCCGGCCCTGGAGGCCGTCCGGTCCTGGTTCGGAGGGGAAGGGGGACTGGCCGGGGGGGCCTCCGTGGTGCTCCTCGTGCTCGGTGGGGCGGTTCTCCTGGGGGTGGCCGGCTTCCTGCTCTTTCTCCGGTTTCTCCGGTCCGGCGGGCGGCAGGTCCGGGGGAACGGCCCGCCGGGGGAGGCGTGACGGTGGCGAGCGGCGGGCGGCTGTGGCTTGGCGGGGCGGCGTTGCTCTGTCTCGCCGCGCTGGCCGCTTGCGGCGGGTTCCGGCGCCACCGCGGCCCCGAAGGCCTGCCCCGCAAGGAGCGGGTTCAGGTGGGGATCGCCTCCTGGTACGGGAAGGAGTTCCACGGCAAGCCCACGGCCTCCGGGGAGCCCTTCGACATGTACGACCTGACCGCCGCCCACCGGACCCTGCCCCTGGGGTCCCGGTGCAAGGTGACCAACCTGGAGAACGGGCGGGAGACGGTCCTCAGGATCAACGACCGCGGCCCGTTCGTCCGGGGGAGGATCCTGGACTGCTCCTACGGGGCCGCCCAGCGGCTGGGCTTTGCCGGAAAGGGGCTGGCCAGGGTCCGCGTCGAGGTCCTGGAAGCGGGACGGGGCCGCCCCCTGGGGCAGATCCCCGCCGGGGAGATCCTGGTGGGGCCCTCGGGACCGCTGGCCCGCGTCCTCGACGGCTCCTACACCGTCCAGGTGGGAGCCTTCCTAAACGCCGGCAACGCCACCCGCCTCAGGGACCGGCTGAAGGAGCGCCACCCCGACACGTACGTGGTGAAGTTCCACGACTTCTACCGGGTCCGGGTGGGCCACCTGGCCACGGAGGAAGAGGCCGACGACCTCCAGCGCCGCCTGGCGGAGGGCGGTCTCGAAGGCTTTGTCACCCGGAACGAGTGAGGTTCCGGCCGGAGCTCCTCACTCCCCCGGGAGGAAGCTGACCCACAGGGTGCGGTGCCGCGGCCCGTCAAATTCGAAGAGGAAGAGCCCCTGCCACCGGCCCAGCAGGAGGTTCCCCTGCCGCACCGGGAGGAGGACCTGGCTCCCCGTGAGCAGGGTTTTGATGTGGGCGTCGGCGTTGCCCTCGGCGTGGGCGTACCCGGCGCCCTGGGGCACCTGGCGCTCCAGCCAGGCCAGGATGTCCCCCGCCACCGTGGCGTCGAACTTCTCGTTGAGTCCCACGCCGCAGGTGGTGTGCGGGCAGTACACCAGGACGGCCCCCGAGCCCCCCCACTGGCGGCAGGCCTGCTGGACGTTGCGGGTCACGTCCACGGCCTCGCACCGCTTCTGCGAGACGACCTGGATCTCCATGTTTTTCCTTCCTCCGTTTCCCATCCTAGCGCCGGCTGGGCCCTTTCGCAACCCCTGACTTCTTTCCCGAATTCCGCGATGGATTGGTCTCGCCTTCGGTGATGTAGGTGCTACACGAGGGAAAGGCTTTGTCTCTCCAACGGGGAGGGGGCTTCTCCCCCGCGTTCCCCTGGCAAAGCCAGACGGAACGCTCGGTTTGCCCTTCGGGGCCCTCCCCGCTCCTAGGCAAAGCCCGTGGAGCCTCACCCCACCCTTGGTGCATTCTTCGCCTTCGGCTCGAATGCCCCCAATCCCTTGGCAGGTGATGGGGCTATTTGGGGAAT
>Ga0209018_1000196_pt1 | contig 59287 bp, 56 predicted proteins | sample YNPBryBLVA2012_FD_185814 | JGI IMG/M metagenome (GOLD analysis project Ga0209018, IMG submission 185814) | Anoxygenic and chlorotrophic microbial mat microbial communities from Yellowstone National Park, USA - YNP Bryant BLVA 2012 (SPAdes)... ...
ATAACCTTGCAGATTTCAAGAATAACCCCATCACCTGCCAAGGGATTGGGGGCCTTCGGGCCGCAGGCGAAGAAGGCGTGAGGGGTGGGGTGAGGCTCCACGGGCTTTGCCCGTGGAGCGGGGAGGGACCCCGAAGGGCGGGCCGAGCGTTCCGACTGGCTCGGCCAGCGGAACGCGGGGAAGAAGCCCTCCCCGTTGGAGAGACAAAGATTCTCCCTCGTGAAGCATCTGCGCCACCGAAGGCAAGACCCATCCATCGCGGAATTAGGGTGTATCAGAAACCTGCCCCCTTCGGCGGGGCCGGAGGAGCCTGGGGCGTCTCCCCCGCGGGGAGGACGGGAACGGGCACCAAGGCGTCGAGGCCGAAGGCCAGGGCCGAAAGGGTGCGGACCACCGGCCCGCGCACGAGGGCCCGCCCGAGGTCGGGAGAGAGGCGCCAGGAGAGACGGACCGCCCCCCCCGCCAGGTAGATGGTGAGCAGGACCGCCGCCAGGGCCCCCAGGAGGCGGTTCAGGAGCGAAAGCCCCGCGCCGTGGAAGAGGCGGGTCAGAAGGTGTCCCGCGACCACGAAGGCGCCCAAGAGGAGGGCGAACCCCGCCACCAGGGCCGCCCCTTCCCGCAGGGACGGGGGGAGAAAGAAGAGGAGGGGCGAAAGGCGGGGGGCCGCCCAGGCGGCGTAGAGGCACCCGGCCCAGAGGCCCGCCACGCCGAAGCAGAGGCGGAGCGCCCCCTTGACGATCCCTTCCAGCAGCAGAATCCCCCCAACCACCACAAACAGCCCATCCCAGAAGGTCATGGCTTCTCCCCGCAAAAGAGGACCCCCATCCATCCCTGTCCAAGATGATCCGCTAAGCTCTCCGACCCTCCCTGTCCAACAAGATCCTCTCTGCTCTCCTAGAAGCCATGCGGGACGGGGGCCGGGCCTTTGTCCTGCCTTTCACCCCCCGTTCCGCTTCGGGTGAAAGGCCGAAAACCTCGCCGGATCGGATTGGGACCAGAGTGGGTTCTTCTTTTCACTTTTCACCAGGGAGCTCCGGGAGATCGGGAAGGGGTTCTTCTTTCTTTTCACTTTTTCCCTACTCACGGCCCTAAGAGGCGGTCCTGGACCGCCTCCACCCGGAGGCACCGTCCGCTTCCCTCGTCAATTTCCGCGAAGAGACCGGAGAGCCGGACGTCCCCCGTGGCCACCTCCAGGATCCGCGGGATCCCCGTGAGCATCCGTTCGGTGGAATCGGCGATCTCCATTCCGATGACCGACGCGTAGGCGCCGGTCATCCCCGCGTCGGTCTGGTAGCCGGTGCCCCGGGGAAGGACCTCGGCGTCGGCGGTGGGAACGTGGGTGTGGGTCCCCACCACCACGCTGGCCCTGCCGTCGAGGTAGAAGCCCATGGCCCGCTTCTCGCTGGTGGCCTCGGCGTGGAAGTCCACCAGGATGCAACGCTCCCCCTCCGGAATGGCGGCGAGGAGTTCGTCGGCCTTCCGGAAGGGGCAGTCCACCGGAGGCATGAGGACCCTCCCCTGGAGGTCCAGGACCCACAGAACGCGCCCGTCGGGCAAGAGGTGGCGGAAGCGCCCGCTCCCCTTCACCCCCGGGGGGTAGTTGGCCGGCCGGAGGAGGCGGGGTTCGGCCTCCAGCAGGGGGATGGCCTCCTTTTTGTCCCAGATGTGGTTGCCGGTGGTGAGGACGTCCACGCCCAGGGAGCGGAGTTCGGAGAGAACCTTGGCGGTCATCCCGAAGCCGCCGGCGGCGTTCTCGGCGTTGGCCACCACCACCTCCACCCCGAGGCGCTCCCGCAGGGAGGGCAGGAGTTCCCGGAGGGCCCGCCGCCCCGGCTTTCCCACGACGTCACCGATGAAGAGGAGTCTCACGGAAAGGGTCTCCCAGCGGAGGCGGGGAACTCGGCGGGGCGACTCCAGGTGACAGAAGCGAGCGGCGCCCCGCGGGCCGCCTTCCGCCCCGCCTCGCCGCCGCCGCCCGGCCCGCTCCTCGCCGGCCTTCTCCTCACGTCGCAAACCCCACGTGGCGCGTCTCCCGCACCACCTGCACCTTGATCTGGCCGGTGAAACGGACCTCCCGCTCGATCCGCTCCGCCACGTCCTTGGCCAGCCACAGCGTGTACTCGTCGTCCACCTGGGCGGGGTCCACCATCACCAGGATCTCCCTTCCGGCCTTCATGGCGTGGGCGGCCTTGACCCCCTTGAAGCCCTTGACCACCGCCTCCAGGGTCTCCATGTGCTCGATGTACTTCTCGAGTCCCTGCTTGTGCAGCCCCGGAGCGGAGAGGGCCAGGTTCTCGGCCGCTTCCAGAAGGTGGGCCTCCGGGAGCATGGAGGGGGTGTCGGGGTGGAGGTGGGCGATGGCGGCCTGGACGGCCGGCGGTTCGCCAAAGCGCTTGGCGAGCTGGGCGGCCACGTGGACCGGGTGCACGTCGTCCAGGTGCTCCTCGATGTGGCCGACCTCGTGAAGGATTCCCGCCCGCTTGACCACCTCCACGTTGAGCGAGAGGGCCTGGGCCATGAAGACGGCGATCTTGGCCGTCTCCATGGAGTGTTCCAAGAGGTTCATTCCCTGGGCCATTCTCAGGCGCATGCGTCCCACGAGCTGGGCCAGGTGCTCGTGCATGTCGGTGATGCCCAGGTGGAAGAGGGCCTCCCGGCCGTAGCCGGCGACCCTCTCCTCGAACTCCCCGCGGCACTTCTCGAAGAACTCCTCGATGCGGGCGGGGTGGATGCGTCCGTCCTCCACCAGGGCCTCCAGGGTGATCTTGGCCAGCTCCCGGCGGTAGGGGTTGTGGCAGGCCAGCATGATGATCTCGGGGGTGTCGTCCACGATGACGTCCACGCCGGTGACCCGCTCGAAGGCCCGGATGTTCCGCCCTTCCCGGCCGATGACCCGGCCCTTCATCTCCTCGTTGGGCAGGCGGACCACCGCCACGGCCCCCTCCAGGGGCAGGTAGGGAACGATCTTCTCCACGGCCTGCGTGGTGATGATCCGGGCCAGCGTCTTGGCCCGGTCCCGGGCGTTCTCCTCCACCTTTTTGATGATCCGGGTGGCCTCCTTCCGCGCGTCGTACTCCATCTGGCGGAGGAGCTCGGCCTTGGCGTCGGCGGTGGAGAGACCGGCGATCTCTTCCAGCTTGGCCCGCTGCGCCTTGAGGAGGGTTTCCGCCTCCCGCTTCTCCTTTTCGACGATCTCTTCCCGCTGGGCCAGCTTCTTCTCCCGGGCGGCGTATTCGTTCTGGCGCTCCTTCAGGAGGTTCTGGGCCCGGTCCACCTGCTGTTCCCGGGCCAGGAGCTCGGCTTCCAGCGCTTGCAGCTCCTTGCGTTTCTGCTTCCATTCCTTCTCGCGGGCCTGTTCCTTGGCGAGAAGGCGCTCGCGGGCCGCCACCTCGGCGTCCGCGGTGATCTTCTCGGCCTCCCGGCGGGCGCGGTTCAGGATGATCGCGGCCTCGGACTGGGCCTGCCGCACCTCGTTCCGGCGCTGCAGGGCCACGACCCCGGCCACGATCCCCGCGCCCAGCAGAAAGGCGAGGACGAAAAGGACAACGGTGAGAATCACGGGAGCCTCCCCTTCGGTCAGGGGGGGACCGGGGCGCTAGCGAAGGGCTTCCTCGAGAACCTCCGTGACCTGGCGGGAGGCATCGGCCACCCGGGCCTCGTAGTGCTCGTGCTCCTCCTCCAGGCGGAGGAGACGGTCGGCCAGGTTGAGCGCCGCCAGGATGGCGATCTTGGCGAGGTCCGTGAGCCGAGTCTCCCTCTGGATGCGGCGCATGGTCTCGTCAACCGACGCGCCGACCCGCTGCGCCCACTCTTCCGAACCTTGGACGCGAACCTGGAAGGTCTGGTCCAGGATGTCCAGTTCGACGAGGTGGTCCCCTTTGGGATCCATGTTCATACCGCCTCGAACTCCTTGAGGAGTTCCTCCACGAGGCCGTTGATCTCCTGCCGCTCCTTCTCGTAGAAGCGGACCTTCTCCTGGAGCTTCTCCGCCTCGGCCTTCAGGGCGCGGTTTTCCTCTTCCAGGCGACGGTTCGCTTCCCGGGCTTCCCGGAGGGCGCGGGAGACCTCCCGGGCCTTTTCCTTGAGACGGTCCAGCAGTTCCGGCGAGGGATCCTTGGAATCTCCTTCGAAAAGCATGGGCTCGCTCCTAACGCAGGACGGCACCGAACTCCGCCTGCAAAGCCCCCTGGACCGTTCCGGCCACGGGGGCCACATCCGAGTCGGACAGCGTCCGATCCATGGACTGAAAAACCAGCGAGAAGGTCAAGGCCTTGCGGCCTTCGGGAACGCCCTTTCCGGTGTAGAGGTCCACCAGGCGGATTTCCTTGAGGTGGGGCAGGGAGAGGGCCTTAAGGCAACGCTCCACCCGGTCCCAGGGAACCTCGGCGGGAAGAAGAAAGGTGAAGTCCCGGACCACCTGGGGGAAACGGGAATAGGGGCGGAAGCGGGGCTCCCGAACGGCCTCCGGGAGGCCCTCCAGGGACCACTCGGCGGCGTGCAGGGTCTCCCCCGAGACTCCCGCCGCGCGCAGGAAGTCCGGCGAGAGGGACCCCAGGAAGCCGGCGGGCCGCCCCTCCACCTCCAGGCGAAGCCGGAGACCCGGAGCACACGGCGTCCCATCTTCCGGCGTGAAGGAGACCGAAAGCCCCAGGCGGGACAGGGCCGAGGCCACCCGGCCCTTGAGGTGCAGGAGTCCCGGCGGCGAGGGCTCGCCCCACCGCGGAGGGGGAGCGTCGGCGTAGAGAAGGGCCGCGGCCCGCCGCTCCTCCCGGAGTCCTTTCCCGTTTCGCTTCACCACCTTCCCCACCTCGAAGAGGGCCATGCGGCGCTGGCCGTGGGCCCGGTTGCGCCCCACGGACGCCACCAGGGGCCCCAGAAGGGAGGTCCTCAGAACCGAAGCCTGGGGGCTCAGCGGGTTGGCCAGGGCCGCCGCTTCGCCCTCTCCAAAGGCCGCCTCCAGGGTCGGGTCGGTCATGGTCATGTGCAGGGCCTCCCGGAAGCCGGCGGCGACCAACGCGTCTCGAAGCCGCTCCTCCAGCGAAAGGACCGGCGGCCGGCCGCCCACGGGGTCCACCCCGGGGGGCAGGTCGGCGGGGAGGTCCGAGAGCCCGTGAACCCGGACCACCTCCTCCACCAGGTCCGCCTCCCGGGAGACGTCCACCCGGTGGGAGGGAACGGTGACCCGCCAGCGGAGTTCCCCTTCCCCCGACTCCCTCTCGACGCCGAAGCCCAGACCTTCCAGGATCGCCCGGGCCCTCTCCGGGGCGACGGCCAGTCCCGTCAGGGCGGCGATGCGGCCGTGGCGGAGGAGAACCGGGGGCCGGGGGGACGGCGGGGCGGAGACCTCCACCCGCCCCCGGGCCACCCGCCCTCCGCAGATCTGCTGGATGAGGCGGGCGCACCGGTCGAGGGCGTAGAGGGGCCCCTCCAGGTCCACCCCCCGCTCGAAGCGGTGGGAGGCGTCGGTGTGGAGCCCCAGGGCCTTGCTGGTGCGGCGGACGCTCACGGGGTCAAAGACGGCCCCTTCCAGCACCACGTCCCGGGTGGCGAAGGTCACCCCCGAATCCTCTCCCCCCATGACACCGGCGATGGCCACGGGCCTTTTCGCGTCGGCGATGACCAGGTTCTCGGGCGAAAGGGAACGTTCCACGCCGTCGAGGGTCCCGATCTTCTCCCCCGCACCGGCCCGGCGGACGACGATCGTGCGGCCGGAGAGCCGGTCCCGGTCGAAGGCGTGGAGGGGATGGCCCAGTTCCAAAAGGACGTAGTTGGTGGCGTCCACCACGGCGTTGATGGGCCTGAGCCCGCACTGGACCAGGCGCTTCTGCATCCAGGAAGGGCTCGGCCCCACCCGGACGCCGAGAACCACCCGGGCCACGTACCGGGGGCAGAGGTCCGGCGCCTCCACGCGGACGGCGATTCCCTCCTCCGCCCGAGGCTCCGCCTCCTCCACCGCGGTCTCCACGGGCCTCAGCGGGCGGCCGAAGAGGACCGACGCCTCCCGAGCCAGGCCGTAGACGTTCATGCAGTCGGGGCGGTTCACGGTGATGCCGAAATCGCAGACCGTCTCGCCCTCCACCGTCTCCGTCCCCTCCACCTCGCTGCCGGAGAGGGTGAAGGCGTCGGCGACGGCTCCGTCGTCCTCGGGAAGTTCGACGTATTCGCGGATCCAGGAGAGGGGAAACTTCATCGTCGCCTCAGAACTGCTCCAGGAAGCGGAGGTCGTTTTCGTACAGGTGCCGGATGTGGCCGATGCCGTACTTGAGCATGGCGATGCGGTCGATGCCCAGGCCGAAGGCGAAGCCGGTGAATTCCTCCGGGTCGATGCCCACGAAGCCGAAGACGGCGGGGTCCACCATCCCGCAACCGCCGACCTCCAGCCAGCCGGTGCGCTTGCAGACGGGACATCCTCCTCCGCCGCAGAGGACGCAGGAGAGGTCCGTCTCCGCCGACGGCTCGGTGAAGGGGAAGTAGGAGGGCCGGAAGCGGATCTTGAGGTCGTCCCGGCGGAAGAGGGCCCGGTAGAAGTGGACCAGGGTCCCCTTGAGGTGGGCCAGCGTGACGCCCCGGTCCACCACCAGCCCCTCCACCTGGAAGAACATGGGGGAGTGGCTCACGTCGTCGTCTCGCCGGAAGACCCGGCCCGGGGCGATGATCTTGATGGGGGGCTTCCTCGCCTCCATGGTGCGGATCTGGACGGGGGAGGTCTGGGTCCGGAGCAGGAGGCCCCCCTCCAGGTAGAAGGTGTCCTGGATGTCCCGGGAGGGGTGATCGGCGGGGGTGTTGAGGGCCTCGAAGTTGTGGTAGGCGTCCTCCACCTCCGGCCCGTCGGCCACGGCGTACCCCATGGAGAGGAAGATTTCCTCGATCTCCCGGCGGACCCGGGTGACGGGGTGGAGGCCCCCCGGCTCCGGAGCGATGCCGGGGAGGGTCAGGTCCACGGCGGGGGGGGCCTTTCTCCGGGAGCGGACCCTCTCCAGGGCCTCCTCCACCGCCGCCTCCAGTTCGGTCTTGAGGGCGTTCACCGCCTGGCCGAAGGCGCGCCGCTCCTCGGGAGGGGTCTCCTTCAGGGCCGCCAGGAGATCCTGGACCACGCCCCGCTTCTTACCCAGGTAGCGGCCCTTCACCTCCAAAACCTGGGACTCCTCCGCGGCGGCGGCCAGCTCCCTCTGGAACTCCTCCCGAATGGACGCGATCCTCTCCTCGGACATACACCTCTCCCCTGCTGAACGGGTCATTATACCGGAGTGGGGCATTTTCCACAACGACGACGGGGCGGCCCTCGAGGGCCGCCCCGTTCTTCCCGCTCCGTCCAGCGCGCTCAGGGTTCCGGCGGCGCTTCGGGAGGTCCGGCGGGACCGGAACCGGTGCAACCGGGAGATCCGGGGCCGAAGCCCGGTCGGGGTCCCGGGCCCTCGCCCCGGAGGCCTCCCCGGCCGCGGCCGCGCCGTCCCCCCCATTCCCCGCCGAAGGAGTCCTTGGCCTTGGCCCACTGTTCGGGGGTCAGGATCTTCCGGACTTCCAGCTGGTGGGCGAGGCGCTCCCGGGCCATCCGGGCCCGGATGGCGGAGACCTCGTCGGTCAGGCGGAGGACGGCGGCCTGGTCGGGGGTCTCCTTGTCGAGCTCCCGCTTCAGTTCGAGGGCCTTCTTCTCCAGGGCCGCCCGCTCCTCGATCATCCGGGCTTTGTGGGCGTAGCGGAGGTCGGAGAGCTTCTGGCTCTGCTCGGGGGTAAGGCCGAGGTCACGAAGGGCCTCGGGGTTCCGGAGGGGGCCCCGGGCGGCGGCCGCCAGGGCCAGCGCCAGGGTCAGGGTTCCAACGATCAGGACGTTCCGTGCGGTCTTCGTCATGGCGTTCTCCTGTCTTCAGGCTCTAGGGACCGGCCAGGCCGCCCGGAAGTTTAAGCGGGGAGCACCGGCCCTCCGAGACCCTGGGCGATTCGGGCCGTGAGTCGGTGAGTAGAAAAAAAGTAAAACGTGAAAAGTGAGAAGAAAAAAAGCCCCCTCTTCGATCTCCCTGATCTCCCTGTTTGAAAAGTAAAAAGTGAAAAGAAAGCCTCCCCGATCTCCCTGTTCATGTCTTCGCTTTTCCCTCATCTCCTCATCACGATAGGACGCCCCCGCGCCGGGAAACCCGGCCTCTGGTATCCTGCCGGGGGAGGCGGCCGTGGGCTGGGTGGCGGACGTTGTGGTTCTGGCGGTCCTGGTCTTTTTGAATGGGCTCCTCGCCCTCTCGGAGATCGCCGTCGTCTCCGCCCGAAAAACCCGCCTCATGAAGTGGGCGGCCCGGGGAAACCGGGGCGCCCAGGCGGCCCTGGACCTCCAGCGGGAGCCCGGGACCTTTCTTTCCACCATCCAGACGGGCATCACCTTGGTGGGGATCCTGGCCGGCGCCTTCGGCGGGGCCACGCTGGCCGATCCCCTGGCGGAGATCCTCTCCCCCCTCGGCCTCCCCGCGGCCACCCTCCACGCCGTGGCGCTCGGCGCGGTGGTCCTGGCCATCACCTACGTCTCCATCCTCTTTGGGGAATTGCTTCCCAAGCACCTGGCCCTCTCCCGCCCCGAGAGGCTAGCGACCCTCGCGGCGCCCCCCCTCAAGGTCTTCGCCGCCCTGGCCTCGCCGGTGGTGGGCTTCCTCTCCTTCTCCACCCGGATCCTGCTCCGCCTCTTCGGGATCCAGCGCCCCGAAGACGCCCCCGTGACCGGAGAGGAAATCCGGATCCTCCTGGACCAGGGGGCCCAGGCGGGCACCTTCCAGCGGGTGGAACGGGACATGGTCCACGGCGTCTTGCGCCTGGGCCGCCGCCGGGCCGGCGACCTCATGACCCCACGGGGGGAGGTGGTCTGGCTCGAAGACGGCGCGGGGAAGGACCGCCTGCTGGAGATCCTCCGGGATCACCCCCACGGCCGGTACCCCGTGGCCCGGGGAAGCCTCGACAACCTCCTGGGGGTAGTGCATACCCGGGACCTCCTGGCCCGGGAGCTCGTGGGAAAGCCCTTCGACCTCCGGTCTTGTTTGCGACCGCCGGTCTTCGTCCCGGAGGGGACGCCGGCCCTCAAGTTGCTGGACGCCTTTCGGGAAAACCGGGTCCACCTCGTCTTCGTGGTGGACGAGTACGGCGCCCTCCAGGGGGTGGTCTCCCTTCACGACCTCCTGGAGAACGTGGTGGGCGAAATCTCCTTCTCGCCCCTGCCGGAGGAGCCCGAGGCGGTCCAACGGGAGGACGGATCCTGGCTCCTCGACGGCCTCATGCCCCTGGATCGCTTCAAGGAGATCTTCGGCCTGGAGCGCCTCCCCGGCGAGGAGCGGGGCCTCTTCCATACCCTGGCGGGCTTCGCCATGGCCCGGCTGGGGCGAGTGCCCCGAACCGCCGACCGCTTCGTCTGGCGGAACCTTCGCTTCGAGGTGGTGGACATGGACGGAAGGCGCGTGGACAAGGTGCTGGTCACGGTCCTGCCGGAGGGCTCCAGGGCCGGGGAGACCAGGCCGTGAGCGAAAGCGAAGGACGCCGGATCGCCGAGGCCCTGGGGCTCAGGCCCCTTCCCTTCGAGGGGGGCCTCTTCGCCGAGACCTACAGGCTGGGGCCCGCAGGGGGCGGGGGAGAGGGACGGCCCCGGGCCACGGCCATCCTCTACCTCCTCCTCGCCGGGGAGCACTCCCGCCTCCACCGCCTGCGCCACGACGAGATCTACCACTTCTACGCCGGCGACCCGGTGGAGGTGCTCCTGCTCCACCCCGACGGGACGGGACGGCACCTCCTCCTGGGCTCCGCCGTCCTCGCCGGCGAACGCTGCCAGCTGGTGGTCCCGGCGGGAACGTGGCAGGGAAGCCGGCTGAAGGCCGGAGGGCGATGGGCCCTCCTGGGGACCACCATGACGCCCGGCTTCGCGCCGGAAGACTTCGAGGCCGGACGAAGCGAAGCCCTGGCCGCCGCCTACCCCGCCTTCGCCCCCCTCATCGCCGCCCTCTGCGGCGCCGCGTGAGAGGTCATCGCCTTGCGCTCTCCGGGAATCTGAAGTAGAGTGGGCCTAAGCGGAGGCACCTTCTCCCTCGAGGAAACGTCCATGCGGCTTCCCCACGCCGAAGAGCTCGCCAACGCCCTGACCCACGGTCTGGGGCTCCTGCTGAGCGTGGCGGGGCTGCCCGTCCTCCTGAGCCGGGCCATCCTGCAGGGTACGGCCTGGCACGTGGTCTCCTGCTCGGTCTTTGGCGCCTCCCTGGTCCTTCTGTACGCCGCCTCCACCCTCTACCACGCCTTCCCCTGGCCGGGGGTCAAGCGGATCTTCCAGATCCTCGACCATTCGGCCATCTTCCTGCTCATCGCCGGGACCTACACCCCCTTCATGCTCGTGAACCTCCGAGGCCCCTGGGGATGGTCCATCTTCGGCGTGATCTGGGCCCTGGCGCTCCTGGGCATCTTCACCAAGATCCTCATCGCCGACCGCTTCCTCCTCCTCTCCACCCTCGTCTACATCGCCATGGGGTGGCTGGTGGTCGTCGCCTGGATTCCGGTAACCCAGACGCTGCCGGCCCTCTCCTTGGAACTGCTGGTGGCGGGCGGGGTGGCCTACACGGCGGGGACGGTCTTTTTCGGCATGCGTCCCCTCCCCTTCCACCACGCCATCTGGCACCTCTTCTTCCTGGCGGGGAGCGTCCTGCACTACTTCGCCGTCCTCGTGGCGGTGGCGCCCGCGGCGGGGGCGTGAGGCCCACTCACCGAGCCAGCAGAGACTTGATGAAGCCTTTCCAAGAGAAGACCTCCCGGGGGTCCACCGTCTCCGCCGCCAGGCCGGCGAGGGCCTCCTGCATCCAGCGGCTTTTCCGGGCCCGGCGGAAGATCACTTCGCAGAGCCAGGGATGGGAGATCCACCGCTCCGCCATCTCGTAACCGAAGTAGCGGGGCTTCAGGCGGTTCTCAAGGACTTGGGGGTAGAGATCGAGGGCGTCGGGGCCGCCCCCCGAGAGCGCCCTTTCCAGCGCCTCGGCCGCCGCCTCTCCCGACTCCATGGCCTTCCCGATCCCCTCGCCGGAGAAGGGGTAGGTGGTTCCCAACGACTCGCCGGCCACGAGGATCCGGACGTGGGGCCGGGGACTCGCCCCCCGGAAGCCGGCTCGGAGGGGCGCCCCGCGGGGTTCGCCCAGCAGCTCCCCCTGAGCGAGGAGATCCCGGGCCGGGGGGAAGGTCTCCAGGAAGCGGCGGAAGAGGGGCTTAAGGCGGCCCCCCTGGTCGAAGGGGAGGCCAACCCCCACGTTGAACCGGCCTTCACCCATGGGGAAGATCCACCCGTAGCCGGGCAGGAGGTCCCGGAGGAAGGCGAAGACCATCCGGTCGAGGGGCGCCCGGGAGCGTACGTAGGCCCTCAGGGCGACGGCGGTGGGAGCGGGGAGGTCGCCCTCCAGGGGCTTCAGGAGGTGGAGGTCGGCCCCGGTGGCGAGGACGGCGTAGGAGGCCCGGAGGGGCTCGCCGCCTCCTTCCACCTCCACCCGGACCCCCTCCTCGGAGGGGAGAAGCCGACGGACCCGTCCCACGGCAAAGGAGGCCCCCTCCCGGACCGCCGCCTCCACGAGGAGGGCGTCCAGCCTCCGGCGCTCCAGGACCAGGGCCTCTCCCCGCACCTCCACCACGGTGCCGAAGGGAGAATGGGCCAGGGCCGAGGAGACGGGGAAGGCCTCGGCGGCGGCTCGCTCGTAGAGGCCCGCCCTCCGGAGAGCGTTCAGGGAATCGGCGATGAGACCATCGCCGCAGACCTTTTCCCGGGGGAAGGCCGACCGGTCCCGGAGGGCCACCCGGAAGCCCCTTCGGGCCAGGTGCAGAGCCGTCACGGCGCCGGCGGGGCCGGCCCCGGCGACAACCACGTCCCATGGGGGACCCAAGGGCCCGCCGCCCCCGGAAGGGGAAGGTGCCAAGGCCGTCCCCGCGGTCTTACCGCCGCGAACCCCGGAAGGGGTCCTCGGCGGGGGTGAGGGTGAGCTCCTCGGGGAGGGCCTCCGGGGGCATTTCGAGGAGAAAGGCCGCCGCCTCGGCCACCGTTTCGGGCTTCAGCATGCGTTCCAGCGGAGCCTTTCCCGGGAAGGCGCTCCAGATGGGCGTGGCGGTGGGACCGGGGTGGAGGAGGGTCACCTTGAGGCCCCGGTCCCGGCCCTCGGCGCGGAGAGCCTCCAGGAGCCCCACCAGCCCGAACTTGGAGGCGCAGTAGGCGGTTTCCAGCGGCCAGGCACGCCGGGCGGCGACGGAGCCCACCGCCAGGATGTGGCCCTTCTTGCGGCCGTAGAAGTGCGGCAGGAGGTGGCGGAGAAGGTTGTGGAGGGCGGTGAGGTTCGTGTCCAGGACCCGGCGGAACTCCTCCGGGCTCGTCTCTTCCAGCCGGCCCACCTGGAAGACCCCCGCCCCGTGCAGGAGGGCGTCCACCGCCCCGAAGGTCTTGAGGCTCTCGGCCACGAGGCTGCGGGCCTCCTCGTCCCGGGTGAGGTCGGCGGGGATGGCCACCACCCGGAGCCCCCGGGAGGCCATCTCCCGCTCCAGGGACTTGAGGCGCCCCCCGTTCCTTCCTGAAAGGATGAGGGTGTGCTTCCTCTCCGCCAGCAGGCGGGCCGAAGCCTCGCCGATCCCCGAGGAGGCGCCCGTCACGAGCACGATCTTCCGGTCCATCTTGCCACCCCCTGCGGCCCAACGGCGGCCGCCCAACCATTGTACCGAAATTCCCCGATGGAGGAACCTTGCCCTCGGCGGCGGGGCGTTCACCGGGAAGACCCGGAGCGATGGAGAGGTGATGGGGGAAAAACCAAAGTCCTGAACAAGGAGGTCCGGGAGGTCGGGGAGGGGGCTTTCTTTTCACTTCTCACTTTTCACTTCTCACTTCTCACTGTTCACTGTTCCCTTCCCTCCCGCCCTAAAAAAGGGGCCCCGAAGGGCCCCTCTTGGACGCTCGAAAGGGCAGCGAGGCCTAGTTCTTCCAGCGCTCCAGAATCGGCTCGTAGGCCGAGAGGTCAAACTGGGGAAGGGCTCCGGGGGCCAAGGCGATGCCCCAGGGGTCGCGGAGGTTGGTCTCCATCACGTCCACGTGGGGGATGCTGGTCTTGTAGCCCTTGTTGATGGCGTCAATGTACGCGTTGGCGATGATCGCCTGACCCGTGTAGGTGGGGTGGACGCCGTCCAGGCTGAAGATCCCCCCCAAGAAGGTGGTGTAGATCTTCTGCCCGTTGGGAAGCTGGTATCCGGCCTTGTGGACCCGGTTCACTTCGTGGTAGATGTCCGCCACCGGAACGCCCGCGGCCTTGCAGGCCTTGGCGATGACCTTGTTGTCCTCGAGAACGATCTTCTTGATCTGTTCCGCTTCCTTGCGGGTCAGGACCTCCGAGGCGGTGAGCGGCCCCTGGGCCTGGCCGGCCAGGATCGCCTTCACGTGGTTCATGCCGGCGGGGGTCACGTAGTCGGCGGGGGTGATGCCCAGAACCTTCAGCGGAACGCCCAGGTCCTTCAGGTACCGTCCCGTGGTCAGCGCGGGGATCACGGTGACGTTGGGAATGTTCCCCACGACGATCTTGGCGCCGGTGGCCTTGAGGGCGTTCAGGATGGCCGGGAAGGTCTGCTTAAAGACCGACGTGGGGATGGTGTTGGCCGGGTCGCCGGAGAGGGCCCCGCCCAGGGTGTCGTTGGCGCCGATCCAGAGGATGACGAAGGTGGGCTGGAGGACCGCCGCCATCTCCAGCTGGCTCCTCGCCGGCTGGCCCCCCAGGTAGAAGCCGGGGAAGCCCAGGATGATGTCGGTGAGGGTGTCGGGGGGCCCTTCGGGCTTCTTGTTGACGAGGTCCAGCGAGGTGTGGCCGGGCACGGCGATGTCGGTGGGCTGGGCCAGGGGGTTCATGAGGGAGCCCATGGTGGTCCCGGCGGGCTCCAGGATCGGCAGACCGTTGGAATCGAAACCGGCGAGTCGCAGGCAGATGGGAATCCCCGGGTAGGAGATGAGGGGCAGGGTGAGCGGGTGGCCCACCTGCTCGGCGATGCGCTGGCAGTAGGCGTGCTCTTGGCCGTACTGGTGCAGCCCGCCGTCGATGTACCCCGCGGAGAGGCTGTCGCCCAGGACGACGATCCTGGAGAAGTTAGGGGCCTGGGCCGCCGCCGGCAGAGCCAGCAGGGCCAGCAGGACCAGGGCCGCGACCGTTCCTTTTCCTTTCATTCCGGTTCCTCCTCTCGGGGGCGCCTAAGGTAGACCCGGGGGCCCCTTGCCGCCCGGTCGCTCCGGAACACCTCCCGTTTTTCGCGCCTTCCGATCCTCACGACGGTGCCAGTGTAGCCCCCCTCCTTCCCGATGAAAAGGGGGGCGCCGGAGCGCCCCCCTGAATCCGCCCTGTTCGGGGACTCAGAACTTGTAGTTCACCTGGATGCCGTACAGGTAGGCCACGCCCTTGTACTTCCCGTCGGGGACGATGGGATAGGTCGTGGGATAGAGCTGGCCGTAGATGGGCACCACCACCAGCGGAAGGCCCGTCTCGCCGTACCGGTTGATGTTGTTGTCGGTCACGCGGGCGTTGTTAAAGTGGAGGTACATGGCGTACCAGTCCACACCCCAGCGGCCCTTCTGCCAGGAGGCGCCAAAGGTGCCGGCCCAGCGGGTCTGGTCGGGCAGGAGGGGGGCCCGGGTGATGTTCCCCACGGCGGTCTCGTCGTAGAGGATCCCCATGTGGAAGGTGTAGTGGTCGGAGTACTTGTAGCTCCACCCCATGCGGTAGGAGTAGCCGTCCTTCCAGTCAAAGACGAACTGTTCGTCGGCGATGACGGGGCTCCCGTGGAAGGCGGTGGGCTTCTCGAAGTGGGCCATGGACTTGCCCCAGGTGCTCCACTGGGTCCAGGTCACGTCCACCTCACAGCTCCACTTGTCCCAGTGGTACCCCACGCCCAGGCGGGCGTTGGCGGGCACCGACTCCAGGTCCAGGCTGATGCCCTGACCGGGGAAAAGGCTCCTGAGGGCGTTGAGCTTCGGGGGAACCTCGAAGGAGATGTGGCCGTCGTAGTTGAACTTCGCCTTGCTGTGGTAAAAGAGGCCGACGCTCCAGGGATCGAACTTGCCCATGTAGGAGACGTTCCAGCCCAGCGCCTGGTCGCGGACGTGGGTGTCGCCCACCACTTCCGAGTAGCTGTAGAAGGGGATGCCCGGCGGGAAGGGCGGCGAGGGGAGCCGATGGGGGTTGATGGCCGTGGAGAGGGCGGAGGTATTGAAGGAGCGGGTCAGGTTGATGGAGGAGTCGTAGTAGTCAATGCCGATGGCCACGGCGTTGTGGTCGTTGATCTTGTAGGCGAAGGCGGGCCTCAGCTGGAGGGTGACGATCTTGGAGTGGCGGCCGGCGAAGCGCCCGGTGAAGCGGTCGGACCAGTCGGTGGCCAGGTTGAAGGGCGCCGTGCTGCTCACCCCGAAGGTCCACCGGTCGTTCAGGGGCATGGAGAAGAAGACCCCCGGCACGAAGAAGTTCTTCGCGTGGTTTTCGAAGGTGCCCAAGGTGGGGCTTTCGTAGCGGACCTTACCGAAGATGTAGGTCGTGTTGAAGGAGAGCTGCATTCCCTTCTGGAAGGCCAGGCCCGCCGGGTTGTAGAAGGCGGCGCTGGCGTCGTCGGCCTGGGCCACGAAGGCCCCGGCGAGGGCGGAAGCCTTGGAACCCTGCTCGTAGACAAACGTTCCCGAAGCAAAGGCTCCCGTGGCGATGACGAGTAGCATGACCCCTACCAGTCCTCTCTTCCTCATGCGTTCCTCCTCTACCAAAGGACGGGACAAGGGTAAGACGCCTACTCCGGCCCTGTCAAGAGGACCGAGGTGGTGGGGAGATGCCGAAAAAACGAAGGGGAATGAACAAGGAGTTCAGGGAGGTCGGGGAGGTTTTTTTCTTTCTTTTTACTTTTCACTTTTTACTTTCTTTTCAAACGGCGGCGCCCCGGCGAATGCCGGGACGCCGGAGGGGTGCGGGGTCCTCGGGGCGCTCACTTCCCCACGGTGAAGGGCGGGGCCTCGGGAACCTTGGGATTCCGCGGAAGGGCGCCGGGGCCGTGCAGTTTCTGGCAGGGCTTGCGCTTCCGGGCGAGGTGGAGGTAGTCCAGGACCAGCTGGCGCTTGAGGTGCTGGATGGCCTTGGCCGGGTCCACCCCCTTGGGGCAGACGCGGGAGCACTCGCCGGCGTAGTGGCAGCGGAAGGCCCCGTGCTTGGCCCCCGCCACGGCGAAGCGCTCCTTCCGGCCCCGGTCGCGGGTATCGGCGGTGTAGCGGTAGGCCTGGCCCAGGGGCATGGGCCCCAGGTACCGGGCGTCGGTGGCCAGGGTGGGGCAGGCCGCCATGCAGCAGCCGCACTTGATGCAGTAGCTGAACTGCAGGTACTCCTCCAGCTCCTCCGGAGACTGGTAGTACTCGCCGGCGGGATCGTTGATCTCCGCCTCGTCGCCCACGATGAAGGGCTTGAGGGAGAGGTGCTTCTCGAACATGGGCACGAGGTCGGGGGCCAGGTCCCGGAGGATGGGGAAGTTGGGCAGGGGGGCCAGGGCCAGCCGGTCGGTGGCCACGTCCAGGATCTGGGTGTTGCAGGCCAGGGTGGGCCTTCCGTTGACCAGCATGCCGCAGGACCCGCAGACGCCCATGCGGCAGGAGTACCGCCAGACGAGGGTCTGGTCCAGGTTCTCCTTGATGTAGTGGAGCCCCTCCAGCACCGTCATCCCCGGGCGTACCGGCACGTCGAAGTTCTGGTAGTAGGGGGCGGCGTCCCGCTCGGGGGTGTACCGCCTCACCACGAAGACCACGTTGCGGACATCGGCGTTTCCGGCCATGGTCATCCCCTCCCCCCGGCGGCCGCGAAGTGGACGGTCCAGGCGGCCCAGGTTCCCAGCGCGAAGAGCGACAAACCCGCGATCCACAGTACGACGGCGATGGCCTTCTCCGCCCCCTTCGGGAGCGTCAGCTCGAAGAGGATGTTCTTGAGCCCGTAAAGGCCGTGGTAGAGGGCGATGCCCAAGAGTAGGGTAAAGAAGACCGGAAAGAGGGGTTTGGCGTCCCGGGCCAAGGAGTTGGCCTGGGAAACGGCCTCCTCGCTCCGGTCGGCGACGGCGATCCCCGTCAGGTTCCCGGCGTGGGTGTAGACCATGTGGAAGCCGAGGAGCAGAAGGATCACCACGCCGGCCAGCATGTGCCACGTCCAGAATTTCGTCTCGCCCATGGTTTTCCTCCTACTTGGCGAAGGCCGCCACGAACTCGGCCCCGCCCAGCACCACCAGGATCCCCGCCAGGAACATCATGGCCACCAGGAGGGGCCGCTGGACCTTCAGGGAGGTCCTGTAGGGGTACACCGGCTCGATGGGCTTGCCCACGGCGAACCCCAGTTCCACGAGCACCAGCCTCAGGCCGTTGAAGGCGTGGTAGGCGAAGGCCAGGAAGACCAGGAACTCGCCCACCCGGAACAGCGGCTGGTGAAGGAAGTTGCCCTCGGTCCAGAGGTAGATGCCTTTGGCCCTCAGGCTCGTCACCACGATGTGCAGGAGGAAGTAGAACAGGATGCCCAGTCCGGTGAGCCGGTGCAGGGCATAGGCGTACCGCTCCAGTCCCCAGCGGCCGCCGCCCAGCCAGCCCCAGATCCCGAGCCGGTTGTCGTGTCGCTTCAATTCGGCCATTTCCGCCTCCGTTCGGAAGGTGAACAGGACCCCCGAAAGCTCCCAAGACCTCTCGCCGGGGGAAGGACGCCCCCCGTACCCTCAGTACTTCCGCTCCACCGGCTTCCAGTAGGAGATGTTCACCGGCTTGTAGTCCAGCCTCGGCTTCCCGCCGTCGTTGAAGACCAGCGTGTGCTTGAGCCACCGCTCGTCGTCCCGGGTCTTGAAGTCGGTCCGGGCGTGGCCGCCGCGGGACTCCTCCCGGGCCAGGGCGGCCTTCAGCAGGATTTCCGCCAGGATGAGGAGGTTGGAGGTCTCCAGGGTGTGCATGAGGTTGGAGTTGTAGACCCGGCCCTTGTCCTTGATGGAGACCCGGGAGAAGCGCTCCTTGAGGGACTCCAGCTTGCGAAGCCCTTCCTGCATGGAGGGGCCGTTTCGGTAGACCCCCGCGTGGTCGTCCATGAGGCGCCGGAGCTCCCGGCGGATGTGGTAGGGGTTCTCGTCCCCCTGCTTCTCCAACAGGCCCTTGAAGAGGCGGGACTCCTCGTCCCTGGCCTCCTTCTCGGAGAACCCCGAGAGGGCGGGGTTCTTGGCGAGGTACTTGGCGATCTCGGCGCCGGTGATCCCGCCCCAGGCCAGGCACTCGGCGGTGGAGTTGCAGCCCAGCCGGTTGGCGCCGTGGAGGGAGTGGCAGGCCACCTCGCCGGCGGCCCAGACGTTCTCCATCCGGGTCCGCCCGTCGATGTCCGCCTCCACCCCGCCCATGGAGTAGTGGGCCACCGGGCGGATGGGGATGGGCTTCTCGATGGGGTCCAGGCCCAGGAACTTGATGCAGACCTCGCGGATGAGCGGCAGGCGCTTGTTGATCCGCTCGGCCCCCAGGTGGGTCAGGTCGAGATGGATGTAATCCAGGCCGTCGGGGCCTTCGAATCCTCTGCCCTCGAGGATCTCCGTCATCTCGGAGCGGGAGACGATGTCCCGGGGAGCCAGCTCCATGAACTTGGCGGCGTACTTCTCCATGAAGCGGTCGCCGTTCCTGTTCCGGAGGTAGCCCCCCTCGCCCCGGCACCCTTCGGTCATGAGGATGCCGGAGGGGATGAGCCCCGTGGGGTGGAACTGGAGGAACTCGGGGTCCTCCAGGGGAAGCCCCGCCTCCCACGCGAGGACCTGGCCGTCGCCGGTCACCGTCTGGGAGTAGGTGGTGAAGCCGTAGAGGTTCCCCAGACCCCCCGAGGCCAGCAGGAGGGCCTTGGCCCGGAGGACCAGGAACTCGCCGGTGGGCATGTGGATGCAGCAGAGGCCGGCGAAACGCCCCTCGTGGACGAGGATCTTCGTCACGAAGGTCTCGTCGTAGCGCTTGAAGCGGGTGTTCTTGAGGAGCGTGTCGTAGAGGGCCTGCATCTCGAAGAAGCCGGTCTTGTCGGCGGCCATGCAGGCCCGGGGAAAGGAGTGACCGCCGAAGGGCCTCTGCATGATCCGTCCGTCCTCCCGGCGGGACCAGGGCAGTCCCCAGTGGTCCAGGAAGCGGATCTCGTCGGGCATGGTCTTCACGAAGCGCATGACCACGTCCTGGTCGGCGAGGAAGTCCGAGCCCTTGACCGTGTCCCAGGCGTGGAGCTCGTAGCTGTCCCCTTCCTCGGGCCGCATGACGGCCGCCGTGCCGCCTTCGGCGCAGACCGAATGGGAGCGCATGATCTGCACCTTGGAGACGACGCCGATGTCGGCCGTCCCTCCCGTCTTGACGGAGAGCTCCACGGCGGCCCGAAGCCCCGCGAGGCCCGTCCCCAAGATCAGGACGTCGTGTGTGATCACTCGATCCATGAGGTTTCTCCTCCTTTCCCGGCGGATGACCCGGTACCCCGAAGCCCGCGGACCCGAGGCGCGATCCCGCCGTCGCGGGCCGCCTCGCACCTTCTGTCGGCGATTCCTACCGTTCCCCCCGGCATCAAAGGCCCCAAGATAATCCTCGCGGCCGCCCCTGTCAAACCCGGTGCCTTGGCCCCCGTGGTAGGATGGAACGGGCACCGGGAGGAACCATGCGGAAGAGCTGGGACGAATACTTCATGGACATCGCGCGGGAGGTGGCCAGCCGGGCCACCTGCGACCGCAAGCACGTCGGTTGCGTCCTCGTGAAGGAGAAGTACATCATCTCCACCGGCTACAACGGCTCGGTGGCCGGCCTCCCCCACTGCGACGAGGTGGGCCACATGATGGTGAACGGCCACTGCGAGCGGACGAGCCACGCCGAGGCCAACGCCATCGTCCAGGCGGCCAAGCACGGCGTCTCCACCGACGGCGCCACGGCCTACATCACCGCCTCCCCCTGCTGGACCTGCTTCAAGCTTCTGGCCTCCGCGGGCATCCGGCGGATCGTCTACGGGGAGTTCTACCGGGACGAGCGGATCTTCGAAGCGGCCAAGGTCCTGGGGATCGAGCTGGTGGACGCCACGGCCCGGGTGGAGAAGGGACCGCCGGGGTAATCCGTGGCCACGGCAGGGTACCTCTGGCGCGAGGCGCTGGACCGCCTCCGAAAGGCCGGCGTCCCCAACCCCTCCCGGGACGCCCTCCTGCTCCTGGCCAACGCCTTCGGCGCCGAGAAAGCGCAGGTCCTGGCCCACCCCGAGTGGGAACTGCCGGAGGAAGCCGCCCTACGCCTCAAGGCGGCGTTGCGCCGCCGGGAAGCCCGGGAACCCCTTCAGTACATTCTCGGTTTCCAGCCCTTCTGGACCTTCCGGGTGGCGGTGGGCCCCGGGTGCCTCATCCCCCGGCCCGAGACCGAACACCTCCTGGAGGCCGCTCTGGACCATCTCCGAGGCGTCTCGGGACCCCGGGGCGCCGAGGCGGGAACGGGCTCCGGGGCCCTCCTGAGGGCCCTGGCCCTGGAGAGGCCCGACGGCCGGTTCGCCGGCCTCGAACGGGAGGAGGGGGCCCTCTTCTGGAGCCGCCGGAACCTCGCGGGCATCCCCAGCGTCCTTCTGGTCCGGGGCGACTTCGAGGAAGCGCCCCTCGCCGGCGGCCTTCACCTCCTGGTCGCAAACCCTCCCTACGTCACCGACGGGGAGTGGGACTCCCTTCCTCCGGAGGTCCGCCTCCATGAACCCTCCGCGGCCCTCCGGTGCGGACCCGACGCCCTGGCCCCCTACCGAGCCCTGGCCCGCGCCGCCGCCGAAACCCTGGTGCCGGGAGGGTTCCTCGCCTGCGAGGTGGGGGTGGCCCAGGCGAAGCGCGCGCCGGCCCTCCGCCGGATCCACCCAAAACTTTCGTGGCTGGAGGGCCGGCGGGACCTCTCGGGCCGCCTCCGGGTGGCGGTTTGGGTCCGGACCTGAAGCCGGCGGCGGAGTTTCCCGAAGCGGAAGGCCCCATCCTGCGGCCTGCCTTTCCCCCTCCGCTTCGCTCCAGGTGAACGGCGGCAAACCTCGCCCCATAGGATTCTGGACAGCAGTGACCCCAAACTCTTTACTCTCCACTCTTTACTCTTCACTTTTTTTCTTTTCACGAGGCCGGCCGGCCGCTTCTTTTCCTGGGCGGAAAATGCACCCCCACCACCGAAGAATGGCCCCATCGAGTGCGGAATCGGTGCCGAAGGTCAGGCGAGCTGCTGGATCTTGGCCTTCACGTCGCGGTAGCGGGCGTTCACGGCGTAGACCTCGCGGAAGAGGGCCAGGGCCTCCTCCTTCCGCCCCAGGTCCTCCAGGGTCTCGGCCAAGTCGTACCGGAGACCGGCCATGACCTCCTCGGGGAAGCCCGGCGCCTCCAGACCCTTCCGGTACCACTTCTCCGCCAGTTCGTGCAGGCCCTTCTGGCGGAAGCAGAGGCCCAGCATGGAACAACATTCCACGAAGAACTGGGGGGACCGCGCCGCCAGCTGGAACTCGCCGATGGCCTCGTCCAGGAGTTCCATTTCCTTGTACGCGATGCCGAGGTTGTAGTGGGTGGCGAAGTCCTCCTCGCCGACCTTCTTCTCCACCCCCTTCTTGAACTCCTCGAAGACCTCGGCGAAGGACATCTCCTCGGGGGATTTGGCCGGCTCCTCGAAGAGCTCCTCCTCCTGGGACTGGAGGCCGTCCAGGGCGGCGCCCAGCTCGTTGGCCAGCTCCAGGAACTCGTCCTTGGGCTTTTTCGCGGCGAAGGCCTTCTGGTCCCGCTCCAGGACCTCCGCGGGAAGCAGCTCCTCCAGGCTGACCTTCAGTTTCGTGCGGCTCCGCGGGGGAGGAGACGGCGGGGGCGGGGGGACGGGAGCGGCGGGGGGGGCTTCCTCGAGGGACAGGAGATCCGCCGGTTCTTCCTCGACCTCGGCGGGCCGCTCCGAAACAGGCTCCGGGGCCGGCTCGAAGAGTTCCTCTGGAGAGGCGGCGGGGGGAGCTTCGGCGGCCGGCGGGGCCTCCTCCTCAAGAAAGACGGGAGCGGGCCCGGCCTCCACCTGGGAAGGAGCGGCTTCGCCCTCGCCCTCGAAGGGACGGAGGGGAGCCTGGCCCGCCGCCTCGAGCCGCCGCCGGAAGTCCCGAACCCTCGGATCCTCGGGCCAGGCGGCCTCCAGTTCCTCCAACGCGCGCCGCGCCTCCCCGAAGAGCTCCTGGCTGAGGTAAAACTCGGCCTCCTCCAGCTTGTCGGCCAGGGCGGCCTGGGCCCGGGCCTCTCCTTCGGTGATCTCCACCCGGAGGAGGTCGGTGGCCCCCTCCTCGAGAACGGGGAGGGCTTCCTCCCCGGGCCCCTCGGCCAGGACCGCCCCCTCGGGCGCCAATGGCTCCTGAGGCGGCGCGAGAACCGGGGGCCCTCCCTCTCCGGCGGCCTCCTCCCCTTCGGCCATGGGCTCCACGGGGGGCTCGGCCTCCAGGGAAGCGGCCTCCCCCTCGTCCAGGGCGATTTCCACCTCCTCCTCAAGGGGCGGAGGGGCCTCCGGGGGCACGGCGGGCAGGAGCAGTTCCAGGTCCAGCTCGCGGGCCTTCGGCGCCGGGCGCTCCGGCTCCAGGAAGGCCTTCAGCGCCGGTGAATTGGGATCCAGCGCCCGGGCCTCCTCGACAAGGTTATCCCGCGTCTCCAGGTCCCCCTGGTCGGCGAAGACCTGCGCCAGCTTCAGGATCTGCCGGACGGCCTTGTCGGTCTTTTTCTGCTTCCGGTAGATGGAGATCAGCTTCTGGTGGGCGTGGACGTGGTCCGGAACCCTCTTGAGAACGGCGTTGAGTTCGGCGATGGCCTTGTCGGCGAAGCCGTACTTGAGAAAGACCTCGGCCTCCGTGAGCTGTTCCTTGATGGCCTCGGCCTCCCGCGGGTCGAGTTTCTTCTCGCCCGAAGGCGGCCGCGGGGCTTCGGCCTCGGCGGCCTCCGGAAGGCCCGGGGCTTCGGCGAGGGCGGGGACCTCCGGCTCGGGGGAAGGAGCCACCCGGGATCCGGAGGGCAGGGAGGCCGTCACCTCCGCCGCCCCTAACTGGAGGTCCTCCACCTCGATCTCGATCTCCAGCTCCCCCGTCTCCTCCGCGGCGGGCTTCTCGGGCGGGGGAGGAGGCGGCGGGGGGGGCGGAGGGGCCGCCGCCCGCGCGGGCCGGGGGGGCGGAGCGCCGGCCTTCAGCCTTTCCAGGCGCTCTCGGTAGAGGGGGTTGGCGGGGTCCACCGCCACCATCTCCTCCACCGCCTCCACCGCTACCGCCGCGTTCCGCTTCTCCTCGGCCGCCGTGGCCAGGCGGGAGAGGGCCTCCAGCAGGCGCTGGCGTTCCCCCGAGCGACGGGCCACGTCCACCACGGCCCGCAGTCCTTCCAGGTTTCCAGGGTCGTGGGCCAGGACCTCCCGGACCATGGCCTCCGTCTCTCCCAGGCGGCCGGGATCGCAGGTCTGGGCCCACTTCCGGAGGAGCCCAAAGGTCTCCTCGAAGCGCCGGGCCCCCACGAGGAGCCGCACCAGGCGGCTCTGGACGGCGGCGGCGTCGGGCTTTTCGGCGAGCAGTTTCAGGCAAAGCGCCTCGGCCTCCTCGGTCCGGCGCATCTCCGAAAGGGCGTCCACCTGGAGAAGGACCAGCGTCTCCGACTCGGGGTGCCGCTCCAAGAGGGCGGCCAGAATCTCCAGGGCCTGCTCGTGTTGCTGGCCCGCGAACATCTTCCGGAGGAGGGATTCGAGGAGGCGGAGGTTCTCGGGCCCCAGTTCGGCGGCCCGCTCGAAGAGCCGCGCCGCCTCCTTGAAGAGGCCCTGCCGGACCAGCTGCTGGGCGGCCTTGAGGTACTCCTTGGCCCCCTCCGCCGCTTGTCCCATCTTCAGCAGGTTGTCGCCCACCTGGACGCGGATCTTGATGTTTTCCGGCTCCAAGTCCAGGATCTTCCGCTGGATGCGGACCAGGGCGTCGAGGTTCCCCGAGGCGGTGACCAGGCGGGCCACCTGGTCGTAAGCAAGCCTCGCCTCCTTGGTGAAGCCCTGCTGTTCGGAGAGGCTCCCCAGCATCTCCCAGGCCTGAAGGTTGTCCGGATCCTCCCGCGTGGCGATCTTCAGCGAGGCCACGGCCTTCATGTGGAAGCCGTCCTTGGCGAAGAGGTCGGCCACCTTGATGAACATGGGGACCGCCGCCGCCTTGTTGCCGATCCGGAGGTAGAGGTTGCCGATCTGGTTGAGGGTCTGGATGTCCCGGGGGTTGTCCTCGGCGAGCTTCTGGAGTTCCCGGATGGCGTCCTGGATCCGGTTGGCCCGGAGGAACTTGTCCACGTTGGCCTTGGTCTTCGCTCGGTCCAGGGCCATCAGCCCGTCTCCCCACCCACGCCCCGGAAGGTCCTGCGGTGCAGGGGCGTGGGCCCCAGCCTGCGGAGCGCCTCAAGGTGCTCCCGCGTGGCGTACCCCTTGTGCCGCCCCAGCCCGTACCCCGGGTAGAGGCGATCGTATTCTCTCACAAGCCGGTCCCGGGTGACCTTGGCCACGATGGATGCCGCGGCGACGGTGGCCGAAAGGGCGTCCCCGTGTACGACGGCTCGTCCGGGGCAGTGTACCAGAGGAAGGTGGGGGCCGTCCACCAACACGAAGTCCGGCGGAGGGGGCCCCAGAGCCTCGAGGGCGCGGGACATGGCCCGGAGCGAGGCTTTCAGGATGTCGGTCCCGTCGATCTCCAAGGCCTCCGCCTTTCCCGTGGCGAAGCGGTGGCCCTCGGCGGCGAGGCGGTCGAAGAGCCGTTCCCGCGTCCCCTCGGGAAGGGTCTTGCTGTCCCGGTAGGGGGAGAGATCCCGGGAGGGATCGAGGACCACCGCGGCGGCCACCACCGGACCGAAGAGGGCCCCCCGGCCGGCCTCGTCCACCCCGGCGACGGACCTCAGGCCAGCCTTCCAGAGCTCCCGTTCCAGGGCCAGCAGGTCCGCCACGACGGACCTCAGGCCTTGCCCACCTCTTCGATGCGGGCCTTCTTACCTTTGAGGTTCCTCAAGTAATAGAGCTTGGCGCGGCGCACCTTGCCCTCGGAGACGCGCTCGATCTTGTCGAGGATGGGGCTGTGGAGGGGGAAGATCCGCTCCACCCCGACGCCGCCGGAGATCTTCCGGACGGTGACGGTCTCGCGGATGCCGCCGTGCTTCCGGGCCACCACCACGCCCTGGAAGACCTGGATGCGCTCCTTTTCGCCCTCCCGGACCTTCACGTGGACCCGCACCGTGTCGCCGGCCTTGAATTCCGGGATGTCGGTGCGGAGGGCGCCCTGCTCCACCGAACGGATCTTGTCGCTCATGGCCTTCTCTCCGCCGGCGCTCCCCACGAAAGGAGGTCCGGCCTCTTCCTGCGCGTCAACTCCACAGCCTGATCGAGGCGCCATCTCCGGATGGCTTCGTGATTCCCCGAGAGCAGGATTTCCGGCACCGCCCAACCGCGAAAGAGGGCGGGGCGGGTGTAATGAGGATACTCCAACAGGCCTCCCTGGAAAGACTCCTCCTCGGCCGAGGCTCCGTCGCCCAAGGCTCCCGGCAGGAGGCGCACCACGGCGTCCACCACCACCGCCGCCGCCGGCTCCCCCCCGGAGAGGACGTAGTCCCCCACCGAGATCTCCCGGTCCACTAGGTGGTCCACCACCCGCTGGTCCACCCCCTCGTAGCGCCCGCAGAGGAGGGCAAAGGCAGGCAGGGACGCCAGCTCCTCCGCCACCGCCTGGGTGAACCGCTCGCCTTTGGGGGAGAGGTACAGAAGCGGGCGCCCCGCCCCCTCCTCCCGGCGAAGGGCCTCCACGGCGGCGAAGAGGGGCTCGGGCTTGAGGACCATTCCGGGACCGCCCCCGAAGGGGGCGTCGTCCACCGTGCGGTGGCGGTCGGTGGCGAAGTCCCGAAAGTTCACCAGGCGGATGTCCGCCACCCCGGCGGCACGGGCACGGCCGACGATGGAGTGGTCGAGAAACCCCTGGAGCATTTCGGGGAAGAGGGTGAGGATGTCAATGCGCATCGCTCTCCCCTTCCAGGCCGGGGTACCCGTCGGGCAGGTCCACGAGGATCCTCCGGGACTCCTTCCGCACCTCCACCCGGAGCCCCTTCACGGCGGGGATCTCCAGCTCCCCCCGGGGTCCCCGCGCGTGAAAGATCCAGTAGGCGGGACCCTCGCTCACGGAGGTGACGGTGCCGATCCCGCCCCGCCTCCGGTCCTCCACCACGAAGCCCTCCACCTCGTCGGTGTAGAAGGCGTCGGGGGAGTCGGGAGCGACCCGCTCCGCCGGGAGAAAGACCTCCCACCCCTCCATCGCCCGGGCCCTTTCCACCGAGCCAACCTGCTCCAGCTGGAGGACGGCCCCCTTGTCGTAGACGAAGAACTCCCGCAGCGTGAACGTTTGCAAACTCCCGCCGGGCGGGGCCGCCCAGAGGGCCTCCCCGGCGGCGAGGGCCTCCAGCCCCTCGCGGTACGGCTCCACCCACATCTGGCCCCGCACGCCGCGGGGACCTCTCAGGCGAGCCACCGATACGGGCTTTTCGGCCATGGGAGTGGAACGGGAAGGGGCGTCGGCGCGGGAGGTCCCGCCTTAGCCCGCGACGTTCTTCCGGGAAATCTCGATGAGCCTGGCGACCTGGGCCGAGGGCTTGGCGCCCCGGGCCAGCCAGTAGTCCACCTTCGGGAGGTCCACCTTGACCTCCGAGGGGTCCGGCAGGGGGTCGTAGTGGCCCACCTCGTCCACGTTCTGCCCCCCCGGCCGGTTCCGGCTGTCGGAAACCACGAGCCGGTAGAAGGGGCGGTGCTTTCTCCCGATGCGCTTCAAGCGAATGGCCAGCAAGGCTACCTCCTCGTCGGCGCGCCACCGCGCGCAACTATTAATAGTACTGGATTTGGACCTTCCCTGTCAAGCAGAAGGAGGCGCCGCTACGCGCCGCCTCCCCCCTTTTCCCCCGAACCCAGGGCTCAGGCTTCCTGCTCGGCGGCCTTCCGGGCCTCCTCCACGATCTTCTGCTGGATCAGGGCGGGAACCTCTTCGTACTGCCCGAACTCCATGGTGAAGGTTCCCCGGTCGGCGGTGAGGGACTTGAGGGTGGAGGCGTAGGTCAGCATCTCCGCCAGGGGCACCAGGGCCTTGATCACCTGGTTGGAGCCCTTCTGGCTCATGCCGAGGATCCGCCCCCGGCGCCCGTTGAGGTCGCCCATGACGTCGCCCATGCACTCCTCGGGCACCACCACCTCCACGTTCATCACCGGCTCCAGCAGGGTGGGCTTGCACTTCTCCATGGCCTCCTTGAAGCCCATGTGGGCGGCGATCTTGAAGGCCATTTCGGAGGAATCCACCGGGTGAAAGCCGCCGTCGAAGAGGGTGATCCGCAGGTCCACGACGGGGTAGCCGGCCAGCACCCCCTTCTCCAGCGACTCGACCATCCCCTTCTCCACGGCGGGGATGAAGTTCCGGGGAACGGCGCCGCCGAAGATCTCGTCCTTGAATTCGAAGCCGGCGCCCCGGGGAAGGGGCTCCATCCGGATCTGGATGTCGGCGAACTGGCCGTGGCCTCCGGTCTGCTTCTTGTGCCGGGCGTGGACCTCGGCCTTGCCCTTGATGGTCTCCTTGTAGGGGACCTTGGGCTGCTTGATGGTCATCTCCACGCCGTACCGCCTCTGGACCCGCGCGGCCACCACCTCCACGTGCTGGGAGCCGGAGCCGGAGACCAGCAGCTCCTTCGTCTGGGGGTCACGGCCCACGGTGAGGTTGGGGTCCTCCTCGGTCATCCGCTGGAGGGCCGCCATGATCTTGTCCTCGTCCCCCCGGCTCTTGGGCTCCACGGCGAAGGAGATGGCGGGGATGGGGTACTTGACCTTGGGCAGGGCCACCACCCGCTCCTTGGCGCAGAGGGTGTCGCCGGTGAAGGTGTCCTTCAGCTTGGTGACGGCGGCGATTTCCCCCGCGACCACCTCCTCGCACTTCACGTGCTCCTTGCCCCTCAGGAAGAAGAGGCCCGCCATGCGCTCCTGGGAACCCCTTCCGGCGTTGACGAGAACCGAGTCGCCGTTGATCCGGCCCGCCACCATCCGGAAGACCGAGATCCTCCCCTGCTGGGGGTCGGAGATGGTCTTGAAGACGTAGGCCATGGCCGGCGCGCTGGGGTCGGCGGGAATGGGCTGGGGCTCCTCCCCCTCGGCGGCGGGGGCCGAGAAGGACGGACGGGCGGCGGGAGAGGGGGCGAATTCCACGATGAAGTTGAGGAGGTCCGCGACGCCCACGTTCCTAAGGGCGGAGACGCAGAGGACGGGGAAGATCTTGTCCTGGGCCACCCCCAGCTTCAGGGCCGCCGTCAACTCCTCGGGGGTGAGGTCGCCGGTCTCGAAGTACTTCTCCATGAGCTTTTCGTCCAGCTCGGCCACCATCTCCACCAGTTCGGAGCGCCGGCGGGCCACCTCGTCCCGGAGGTCGGCGGGGATCTCCTCCTCGGTGAACTTCCCCGACTCGTCGGAGGCGTAGCGGTGGACCTTGCCGTGGACCAGGTCCACCACGCCGGCGAAGTTCTTCTCCTCGCCCACCGGCAGGAAGAGCGGCACCGCCAGGCGGCCGAAGTTCTCGCGGATGGAAGCGAGGGCGCGCTCAAAGGAGGCGTTCTCCCGGTCCATCTTGTTGACGACCAGGATCCGGGGGACGCCGAACTCCTCGGCGAACTCCCACGCCTTGCCGGTCATGACCTCCACGCCCGAGACGGCGCTCACGAGCACCAGCGCCGAGTCGGAGACGCGGACCGGTCCCCGGGCGTCGGCGATGAAGTTGCCGTATCCGGGGGTGTCCAGCAGGTTGACCTTGGTCTTTTCCCACTCCAGGAAGGCCAGGCCCGTGGAGACGGAAAACTTCTTCTCGATCTCGTCGGGCTCGTAGTCGGTGGGGGCCGTTCCCTCGTCCACCTTGCCGAAGCGGGTCACCGCCTTGGCGGTGAAGAGCAGGGCGGCGGTGAGGCTGGTCTTCCCGGTGCCGCCGTGTCCGAGAAGCGCGACGTTGCGAATCTCCTCCGGGCCGTAGACTTTCATAACCCCTCCTGTCCAGGGACTGGAACCAAAGGGAACAAAATGGTTTTTGAGTTTACCGGCAGGGCCTTCCGCCGTCAAGGCCTTGGAGAAAAATGGGGGAAGGACCGGAAAAAAACCCGGACTCACCCCTCGGCCCGCTGGAGCTCCTCCTCCACCTGCCGGAAGACGCGGTAGAGCTTCTCGTGGGCCCGCATCCCCTCGGCGAGGATCCGGTCGAGGCGCTTCACGTCCTTCTTGGAGACGGTGAGGTTGGCCCCCAGGATGAAGGCCGACCGGGTGTCCATGGTGGAAAGGTCCACGGAGACGAAGGCCACGAACATCCGCCGCCGGACCTCGGGGGGGAGGGTGTTGATGGCCTGCAGGATGGCGTAGCCCCCTTCGGGGTCGTCGGGGTAGCAGTTGTCCACCGTGACGAGGTCGTAGCGGTTCTTGCGCAGGGCCTCCAGGGCCGCGGCCCGGGAAGGGGCCAGCTCCACCTTGTAGCCCATGCGCTCCAGGATTTCCGTGATCGCCACCTGGAAGAGGGCCTCGTCCTCGCAGACCAGGGCCTCCTTCCCTCCGTCCGGCCCGAAGCCCCTCTCCTCGTCCTCCTCCCCCGCGGCGTTCAGGCCGAGGCTCCGGAGAACCTCCCGGGTCACCTCCCGGCGCAGCCGTTCCCAGGCGGGGCTTCCCGGCTCCGGAAAGGCGGGGGAAGGGTGGACCTCCGCCGAGGCCCGGGACGGTTCCGGAACGGCCCGCTCCGGCGCTTCTACACCTCCGGAGGGGGCCGGAGGCGGGAGCGGGATCCGGCCGCCGCAGGCGGGGCACTTGAGGACGACGGGGCCCTTGGGCAGCTTGGCCTCGCCCACGGTGAAGGCGCGGGAACAGCCGGGGCAGGAGACCTTCATCTCGGCTTCACTCCATGAGGTCCTTGATGTCCACGTCCAGAAGGCCTCCCCCCAGGGCCTCGGGCGAGGGGGGAGGGCCGGGCGCGGCCTTGGACGGAGCCGCCGGCGGGCCGGGGGCCGCGGGAGGCGGAGGCGCGCCGCCCCGTGCCGCCTCCCGCTGGGCGGCCTTGGACTCGGCGCCGGTGGCGGCGATGCCGGACATGCGGAGGGCCAGGTTGGCGGCGTTGGTGGCGTAGGAGAGGGCCGTCTCCCGGGTGATGACCCCCTCCCGCCAGAGGCGCTCCAGCTCCGTGTCGAAGGTCTGCATGCCGTCCAGGAAGCCGTCGTTCATGGCATCCACGAGGCTCTTGCCTTCCGTTTCTCCCTTCTGGATGTACTCCCGGGTCCGCTCGTTGGAGCGCAGGATCTCGCAGACCGCCACCCGCCCCGATCCGTCCGCCTTGGGGACGAGGCGCTGGGAGACGATCCATTTGAAGGTCTGGGCAAAGCGGGTCCGGATCTGCTGCTCCTCGTTCTTAGGGAAGATCCCGATGATGCGGTCCACCGTCTTGCTGGCGTCGATGGTGTGGAGGGTGGAGAGGACCAGGTGGCCCGTCTCCGCCGCCTCCAGGGCGATTTCCGTCGTCTCCTGATCCCGCATCTCCCCCACCAGGATCACCTTGGGGGCCTGCCGCAGGGCGGCCCGCAGGGCCAGGGCGAAGGTGGGGACGTCGGCCCCCAGCTCCCGCTGGTTGATGGTGGACCGCTTGTGGCGGTGCAGGTACTCGATGGGATCCTCGATGGTGACGATGTGGTAGGCCTTTTCCGCGTTGATCCGGTTGATGACCGCCGCCAGGGTGGTGGACTTGCCGTTGCCCGTGGGACCCGTCACCAGGACGATACCGTTGCGCTCCTCGGCGATGCGGTTGATCTGTTCCGGCAGGCCCAGCTCCTCGACGGTGGGGACACCGCTGGGGATCACCCGGAGGACGATGCTGTAGGTCCCCCGCTGGGAGAAGACGTTCACGCGGAAGCGGGTCTTTCCCGGGATGGAGTAGGAGAGGTCCACCGACCCCTGCTTCAGGAGCTTGCGGATGAGGTTCCGGTCGTTCCGCATGAGGTGCAGGGCGATCTGCTCGGTCTGGTAAGGGGAGAGCTTCCCCAGCCCCTTGATGGGGACCTCCACCAGCTGGCCGTTGACCTCCACCTGGGGAGCCCGGCCCACGGAGAAGTTGAGGTCGCTCACCTGGGGGGAGTAGGCGAGCAGGAACTCGAAGAGGGCGTCCATCTGACCCGTCACGGCGGCCTCCCGGCGGCCCTTGGGCCGCCTCTTCCAGCATGCCTTCTCGCCGAAGCCGGCGCAAGGGGCCAGGGTCCGGAAGCGGCCTTGGGGCCGGTTCCGTCACGGGAAGATCCGGGCCATCTCTTCGTGGGAATCGAGGAAAGCCTCCAGCACCCGGGGATCGAAGTGGGAGGGTTCCACCCGCCCGTCCCCCTCCCTCAGGACCCGGAGGGCCTCCTCGTGGGTGTAGGCCCGCTTGTAGGGCCGGGCGGTCCGCAGCGCGTCGTAGACGTCGGCCGCCTTGACGATCCGGGCTTCCAGGGGGATCTCCTCTCCCCGGAGGCCGTCAGGATAGCCCGTTCCGTCGAAGTTCTCGTGGTGGTGCCGGGCGATGCGGGCGGCCATGGCCAGCTGGGGGGCGCTGGCGAGGAGCCGGTGGCCCAGGACCGTGTGGGTGCGGACCACGACCCACTCCTCTTCGGAGAGGGCCCGGGGGCGCTGGAGGATCTCCGCCGGCAGGGAGATCTTCCCCACGTCGTGGAGCTGGGCGCACTGGCCGACCCACCGCAGGAAGCGGGGGGGCTGGCCCAGGAGCTCCGCGACCTTCTGGGTGTAGGCCCTCAGCCGGCGGATGTGGCCGGCGGCGGCGGGGTCGTGGAGTTCCGCCCCCATGGCCAGGGCCTCCATGGCTTGGAAGTTGGCCTCCTCGGTCCGCCGCGTCTCCCGCCAGATTCGCTTGAAGACCGCCCACTGGCGCAGGGAAGCCCTCAGCAAGGGAAGGTCGTGGACCGTCACCTCCCAGGGGTACCCCGCGGCCAGGAGGGCCTCGCCCCCGCGAAAGACCGCCGCGAAGTTGGGCAGGGAGAGCTCCGGCTCCACCCCCAAAAGGGCCCGAAGCCTTCCGGGCAGGGCGCCGTTGGAGAGGTAGGCACCCTCGCCGGCGGCGAAGGGGCCGAGGAGCCGCTCCACCTCCCCCGCTTCCGTCCGGGTGGTCCGCATGGCCCACCGGTCCCCCTGCCGCACGCAGGCGATGCCGTGGCGGACCCCCCGGATGAGCGCCGATCCCCAGATGAAGACCGGCCGGGGCGGCGAACCGTCCCGTGGGCTCAGGAGAACCGAGGCCATGCGGAAGGCCAGGTCCTCCGGCCTCCAGTCGGCGACGATCTCCTCGGCGTACCGCTCGGTGAACTCCCCCAGTTCGTCCAGGTGGAAGTAGGCCAGCCGCAGCCGGTCGGAAAGGGCCTTGGTCTGCAGGAGGGAACGAAGGCGGGCGGTGATCTGGGCGCGGCTCCAGGGGCCCACGAGGACGTCGTCGGGCTGGGCCGCGGCGGGCAGGAGCGACGCCTCCCGGCCTTCCCGGGCCAGGTGGAGAACCGGGACCCGGAGTTCGGCCTGGAGGCGTTTTAGACGCTCAAAGAAGGCGGCCCACCCCGGCCCGGTGAAGCCCCCGCCCACGAGGACGGCGTCGGGGGGCGCCTCGTCGGCCTCCCGCTCGGCGTGGCCGGGCAGGGAAGCGGCGACGCAGGAGGACTCTTCCTCCGCGAGCCAGTGCCGCAAGGTCTCGGCGCGGCCGGCGTCGCCGTCGAGGATCAGGATGCGCTTTCTCCGAGCCCACTCTTCCGAGTTTTTTCCCTTCCCGCCGCCGTCCGGACCCTTGGTTCGGTGCACGGGCACCCCCTCTGCGTACGGACTACCCAGTCCGCTCGGTAAAGTATAGGGCGAAATCTGCCTGAATGCAACGGCCCAGAATGAGAACGGAGTTCCCATTTTTTGAAGAGGCTGTGAACGGCTTTCCCGCCTGGGAACCCTTCCTGGACACTCGGATGTCAAGGTGAAGTCCGCCCCCGGCGCCGTCCCGAGGGGGCGGCGCCATCCCCGGGGGGTAGGGGAGTAGGTGAAAAGTGAAAAGTGAAAAAATAAGAAAAACCCCTCCCCGACCTCCCCGAACTCCCTGTTCAGGACTACGTTTCCATCCCTCCGCGTCTCCCCGGTCAAAGCCCCGCCGCCGCAGGCAAGGCCCATCCATCGCAGAATTTGGAAGGTTCCCCAATCCCGCGATGGAAACCGAACAGGCGGTGCAAGTCTATGGAAACCTTTCAGATTCCCAAAATAGCCCCATCACCTGCCAAGGGATTGGGGGCATTCGAGCCGAAGGCGGGGAGGGACCCCGAAGGGCAAGCCGAGCGTTCCGGCTGGCTTGGCCAGCGGAACGCGGGGGAGAAGCCCCTCCCCGTCCAGGAGAAAGAGCTTTTCCGCCGTGAAGCACCTGCAGCACCGAAGGCAAGACCAATCTATCGCGGAATTTGGGAGGTTGAGGCTCCTTTTCCGGCGGCCTCCCCCCGTGGTAGACTGAAGGCCCGCGAGAAGGCCGGAGAAAAGGAGCGTGCCCGATGGCCAAGTTCATTTTCGTGACGGGGGGTGTGGTTTCATCGCTGGGGAAGGGAATCGCCGCCGCGTCCATTGGGTGCCTCTTGGAGGCGCGGGGCTTCAAGGTCACCATCCAGAAGCTGGACCCGTACATCAACGTGGACCCCGGCACCATGTCCCCCTTCCAGCACGGCGAGGTCTTCGTCACCGACGACGGGGCCGAGACGGACCTGGACCTCGGGCACTACGAGCGCTTCACCAGCCAGGTCTCCTGCCGGGGGAACAACTACACCGCCGGCCGGATCTACCTCCAGGTGATCGAAAAGGAACGGCGGGGCGACTTTCTGGGCGGCACGGTCCAGGTGGTCCCCCACGTCACCAACGAAATCAAGGAGGCCATCAAGGCTCAGGCCCGGGGCTTCGACGTCTGCCTGGTGGAGATCGGCGGCACCGTGGGCGACATCGAGTCCCTTCCCTTCCTGGAGGCCATCCGCCAGCTCCAGCTCGAGGTGGGCCGGGCCAACGCCGTCTTCGTGCACCTGACCTTGATCCCGTACATCCGGGCCAGCCACGAGCTCAAGACCAAGCCGACCCAGCACAGCGTCAAGGAGCTCCTCTCCATCGGGATCCAGCCCGACGTCCTCCTCTGCCGCACCGAGTACCCCATCCCGCGGGACATGAAGGCCAAGATCGGCCTCTTCTGCAACGTGGCCGAGGAGGCGGTCATCACCGCCAAGGATGTGGAGCACGTCTACGAGGTGCCCCTCTACTTCGCCCAGGAGGGTCTCGATTACATCCTCCTCAAGTACCTCGGCCTTCCCCTCCACGAACGGCGCCTGGAGAAGTGGGAGGAGTTCCTGGAAGCCCTCAAGCACCCCGAGGACACGGTCACCATCGCCATCGTGGGCAAGTACACGCAGTACGAGGACTCCTACAAGAGCCTCCGGGAGGCGTTGATCCACGGGGGGGTGGCCAACCGCCTGGGGGTCCGGCTGAAGTGGGTGGAGGCCGAGGACATCGAGCGGGAAGGCCCCGCCGGCCCGCTGGGCGACGCCCACGGAATCCTGGTGCCCGGCGGCTTCGGCGAGCGGGGGGTCGAGGGCAAGATCAAGGCGGCGGGCTACGCCCGGCTCCACCGAATCCCCTACTTCGGCATCTGCCTGGGGATGCAGCTGGCCTCCATCGAGTTCGCGCGGAACGCGGCGGGCCTCCCGGAGGCCAACTCCACCGAGTTCAACCCCTCCACGCCCGCTCCCATCTTCTACAAGCTGCGGGACCTCTTGGGCGACGAAACCTACGGAGGCAACATGCGGTTGGGGAAGTGCCCCTGCGACCTCACCCCCGGGAGCTTCGCCCACCGGGCCTACGGGGAGCTCCGGATCGAGGAGCGCCACCGCCACCGCTACGAATTCAACCAGGCCTTCCTCGAACCGTTGCGAAAGGCCGGCATGGCCTTCACCGGCATGTCGCCCGACGGAAAGTTCGTCGAGGTCGTGGAACTTCCCGACCATCCCTGGTACCTGGGGTGCCAGTTCCATCCCGAATTCAAGTCGAGGCCCCTCAACCCCCACCCCCTCTTCCGGGCCTTCGTGAAGGCCTCCTACGAAAACCGTCTGCGGAGGGAGGCGGAGGGAAAGGACTGATCCCATGGAATCCGTCATCCGCGTGGCCCTGGGAAGCGGGGTGGTGGCCGGCGGCGAGAGCCCCTTCTTCATCGCCGGCCCCTGCGTCATCGAGTCCGAAGCCCACGCCCGGGCTCTGGCCCTCCAGCTCGCCTCCTGGTCCCGGTCCCACCGTCTGCCGCTGGTCTTCAAGGCATCCTTCGACAAGGCCAACCGCACCTCCCTCTCCTCCTTCCGGGGGCCGGGCCTTGAGGAGGGCCTCCGGATCCTCTCCGCCATCCGGTCCGAGACGGGCCTTCCGGTGCTCACCGACATCCACGAGCCCCACCAGGCGGAACCGGCGGCCGAAGCGGTGGACGTGATTCAGATCCCCGCCTTCCTCTGCCGGCAGACCGACCTCCTGGTGGCCGCCGCACGGACGGGAAAGCCCGTCAACGTCAAGAAAGGGCAGTTCCTTTCGCCCTACGACATGGCCCACGCCGTCGAAAAGCTGACCGCTTCCGGCTGCGAGAAGATCCTCCTCACCGAACGGGGCGCCTCCTTCGGCTACAACAACCTGGTGGTGGACATGCGGAGCATCCCTGTCCTCCGCTCCTTCGGCTTCCCCGTGGTCTTCGACGCCACCCACTCGGTCCAACTCCCCGGCGGCGCCGGCGGCAAGTCCTCGGGACAGCGTGCCTTCATTCCCACCCTGGCCCGGGCCGCCGCCGCGGCGGGGGCCGACGGCTTCTTCTTCGAGGTCCACGACGAGCCGGAGAAGGCCCTCTCCGACGGCCCCAACGCCCTTCCGCTGGAAGAGTTCCCCTCCTTGGCCCGGAGTCTCTCCGCCCTCTTCCAGCTGGTCCGGAGGTCCCCATGAGCCTCAACGCCGCCCGCAAGGTTCTGTCCATCGAGGCCGAAGCTCTGCTCCGCCTGCGGGACGGCCTCGACGACGCCTTCACCGCCGCCGTGGACCGGATCCTCGCCTGCCCGGGCCGGGTGGTGGTCACCGGAATGGGAAAGAGCGGCCTCGTCGGCCACAAGATCTCCTCAACCCTCGCCAGCACCGGTACCCCTTCCTTTTTCCTCCACCCCGCCGAGGCGCTCCACGGCGACCTGGGGATGATCAAGTCCTCCGACCTGGTCCTGGCCCTCAGCAACAGCGGCGAGACGGAGGAACTCATACGCCTGGCTCCCTACATCAAGCGCATCGGGGCCGTCCTCGTGGGGGTGACGGGGAACCCCCGCTCCAGCCTGGCCCGGGCCTGCGACCTCCACCTCACCGTGGCGGTGGACCAGGAAGCCTGCCCCCTGGGCTTGGCCCCCATGGCCTCCACCACCGCCCAGCTCGCCCTGGGCGACGCGCTGGCGGCGGCCCTCATCGAGCGGCGGGGCTTCCAGCCCGAGGACTTCGCCCGCCTCCACCCCGGCGGCAAGCTGGGCAAGCGCCTCATGCGGGTGAGGGAGCTGATGCACGCGGGACGGGAGGTCCCCCGCGTGGCCCCCGAGACGCCCATGAAGGACGTTCTCTACGAGATCTCCTCCAAGAAGCTCGGGATGACCGTCGTCACCGACGGCCAGGGCCGCCTGCTGGGGATCCTGACCGACGGCGACGTCCGGAGGCTCATCGAGCGGGAGGGCGGGGGCTTCCTCGGCCGGAGCGCCGGAGAGGTGGCCACCCCCCACCCCCTCACCATCTCCCCCGACGCCATGGCGGTGGAGGCCCTGGGCATCATGGAGAGCCGGAAGATCACCTCCCTCGTCGTCACCGACGGCGAGGGGCACGTCCAGGGTGTCCTCCACCTCCACGACCTCTGGGGACTCCAACTGATCTGACGCCCGGGCCTTCTGCCGCCCACCCGCCCGGCGCATTCCGCCTTTGTGGCCAAGGTCGGCCGTGCTATGCTGGTGCCGTAGGGAGCGCCGCCATGGCCGCACCGTCCGACGGACCCCCCCCGGAACCTCTGGCCCACCGTCTGCGGGCTCTGCGCCTCATCCTCCTGGACGTGGACGGGGTCCTGACCGACGGCGGCCTCTACTTCGCCAACGGCGGGGAGGAGTTGAAGCGCTTCGACGTGAAGGACGGGGCGGGAATCGTCCTCGCCCGGCGGGCGGGCCTCGCCGTGGGGCTCCTCACCGGAAAGACCTCCGAGATCGTCTCCCGGCGCGCTTCCGAGCTGGGTCTCTCCTTCGTCCGGCAGGGCGCCCTGGACAAGACGGGCCCCTTCGCCGAGATCCTGGCCGAGGCGGGGGTGGAGGCCCGGGAGGTGGGATACATCGGCGACGACGTCCTGGACCTGCCCATCCTGCGCCGGGCGGGCGTGTCGGCCTGCCCCGCCGACGCCCACCCCCTGGTACGGCGGAAGGTGGACCTGGTCCTTTCCGCCCCCGGAGGGCGGGGGGCCGTCCGGGAGTTCATTGACCGGGTCCTTGAGGCCCGCGGCCTGCTCCGCGACACGGAGGGGGCCCTCTGGGAGGTGACGGAGGATGCGTAACCTGCTCGGTACCGTCAAGTGGCTCCTCATCGGCCTGGTCCTGGCCGGGTGGTTCGCCATCAGTCTCGCCAACCGCCAGCTCGAAACGGTCTTCGTCCTGGTGCCCGGGATCCTGGAATACCAGAGCGTGCCGCTCCCGGTTCTCTTGATCCTGCCGCTGGTGGTGGCCTTCTGCGTCTTCTGGGTGGTGGGGATGCTCGACCAGGTGGACCACTTCTTCCATGCCCGCGAGCTGAAGAAGCGGATCCGGGACCTGGAGCAGGAGGTGGACCAGCTCCGGAACCTGCCCATCCGGGACGGTACCTTTGAGGACCGCCGCGGGGAGGAGGAAGGCCCGCCGTGCTGAAGTTCCTGGGGGTCCCCAACTGGGTGCTGGCCACGGTCCTCCTGGTCTTCCTCCTGGGCCTCTTCCTGGGGGCGCGGATTCCCTTCCCCCACCGGAGCGCCGGGACGGCCAAGGACGCCCGCCGCTCCCAGCACTACATCCGGGGCATGTACGCCATGCTCACCTCCGACCCGGAGTCGGCCATTTCCCACCTCAGCCGGGTGGTGGAGCTCTCCACCGAGCCCATCGAGGTCTACCTAGCCCTGGGGAACCTCTTTCGCCAGCGGGGCCAGATCGACCGGGCCATCCGCGTCCACCAGTCCCTCCTGACCCGGGCCGGACTGTCGGAGGAGGAGAAGGTCCTGGCCCTCAACGCGCTGGGCATGGACTTCAAGACCGGCGGCCTCATGGACCGGGCGGTGCGGACCTTCAAGGACGCCCTGGCGCTGAACCCCAAGGATCCCGACGCCCTGGCCTACCTGGTCCGCCTCTCCGAGGACCTGGGGGAATGGGGCGACGCCTACGAGTACGCCACGCGTCTCCAGAAGGTCCGGGGCCGGAAGGACCCCAAGACCCTCTCCTACCTCCTGGCCCAGAAGGCCGGCGCCCTCCGGGAGGGAGGCCCCGCCCTGCGGGCCGCCTGGCAACTGCACCGGGCGCTTCGCCTCCACCCCGAGAACACCCTGGCCACCCTCCACCTCGTCCGCCTCTACCTCGCCGCCGACAAGCCGCAGAAGGCCCTAAAGGCCCTGGAAAAGGCCCTCGGCGAATCCCCCCACAAGAGCTTCATGCTCCTCCCGGCCCTCCGGGAGGTGTACCAGCGGATGGGAGACGGGGAAGGGTACCTGGAGACCCTCCACCGTCTGGGCTTCGAGCAGGGGCAGAAGCGGGCCCTCCTTTTGGAGCTGGAGGAATGGCTGGCCCGGGGAGAGAGGGACCGGGTGGCCGAACTGACCCGCCACCTCGTCCGCCACTTCGGCCGCTCCCGGCAGGTCCAGCGGACCCTCTGGGGACTCCTCCGGAAGGGGGCGGTGGAGGAATCCCTGGCCGCCGAGTGGGCCGAAACCCTCTCCCGCAGCGAGCAGATGGCCGACCCGTTCGTCTGCATCTCCTGCGGTTACCGGACCCTCGAAATCCTCCACCGCTGCCCCAACTGCAAGGAGTGGGACTCCTTCGCCGACGGGGAGGGCTGAGGATGCGCCGGCGGGAAGACCTCCAGCCCATCGGCGAGGTGGCGGGCCCCACCTTCGGGAGCCTCTTCCCCACCGATCCCGGGCCCTTTCTCCACGCCCTTCTCCACCTCGCCCCCGGTACGCTCGCCGTGGAACTCCGGGGGGAGGAGGCACTCCTCGCTACGGAGGACCGCTCGGTGCGCCTGGCCCTGGAAGGGCTGGAGGGAGACCTTCTGCGGCACCTGGCGTCTGCCGGTTACCGCATCCGGAGGATCAGGTGGCGCTCCCGCTGAGTCCCTTGGACGTGGACGACTTCCTGCGGGCCGCCCTTCGGGAGGATGCCCCCCTGGGAGACCGGACCTCGGAGGTCCTCGGCCTTTCGGGCCGGGCCCGGGGCTCCTTCGTCGCCCGTGAGGAGGGGGTCCTCTGCGGCCTCTTTCTGGCCCGGAGGACCTTCGAGCTGCTGGATCCCTCCGCCGCCTTCGAGGCCCCGTCGAAAGAAGGGGATCTCCTTCCGCCCGGAACGGTCTTCGCCCGGGTGGAGGGCTCCCTTCCCGCGCTCCTCCTCGGCGAGCGGCTGTCCCTGAACCTCCTCCAGCGCCTTTCGGGGATCGCCACCTTCACGCGGGCCTGCGTCCGGGAGGTGGCGGGAACGGGTGCCCGAATCCTGGACACCCGCAAGACCACGCCGGGGCTCCGGGCGCTGGAGAAGTACGCGGTGAGGACCGGCGGCGGGCAGAACCACCGCCTGAGCCTTTCCGACGGCATCCTCATCAAGGACAACCACCTGGCGGGCTTCGCCTCCCTGGGGGAGGCGGTGCGCCGGGCACGGGAGCGGGCGGGGCACCTCCTCAAGGTCGAGGTGGAGGTGCGGAGCCTCGACGAGTTTGAGGAGGCGGTGGAGGCGGGGGCCGACCTCGTCCTTCTGGACAACATGTCCCTAAAGGAGATGGCGGAGGCCGTCCGGCGGCGTCCCCCGGGACTTCTTCTGGAGGCCTCGGGAGGGATGCGCCCCGGCCGGCTGCGGGCGGTGGCGGAGACGGGGGTGGACTTCATCTCCGTGGGCGCCCTCACCCATTCGGCCCCGGCCCTGGATCTGGCCCTGGAGATCAAGCCGCTCCCATGAGCCCCGCCGTACCCCACCCCGAGGCGCCGGCCCCCTCCCTCTTCGCGGGGATGCCCGAACCGGCCACCCGCTGGCTGGGGCGCCGCCGCTTTCCCCTCGACGAGGTGGGCTCCACCAACGACGCCGCCCGGGAACTTCTTCAGCGGGAAGGCCCTTCGGCCCACGGCGCGGCCTTCTACACCGACCGCCAGCGGGCGGGCCGGGGACGCCACGGGCGGAGCTGGATCGCGCCGCCGGGCCGGTCCCTGGCCCTCAGCGTCTGCCTGTGGCCGCAAGCGGACCAGGGGGAGAGCCTGGCCCTCCTGCCGGCCGCCGCGGCGGCCGCCGTGGCGGAGACGGTCCGGAGTCTTTCGGGCGCGGAGGCCCGCCTCAAGTGGCCCAACGACGTCCTCGTGGAAGAGCGGAAGATCGCCGGAACGATTCTGGAAGCCTCTTGGGCCGGGGAGAAGCCCGCGGGGGCCGTCCTGGGGATCGGAGTCAACCTGCTTCAGGAGGAGACCGACTGGCCGCCGGAACTCCGACACAGCGCCGCCTCCCTGGCCCAGGTGGCCCCCCGGCTCCCCGAGGCTCCGGTCTTTTTGTCCCGCCTCCTCGAGGCGCTGGAGTCCTTCGCCGACTCGGCCTTCGGCCGGGGGCCTGCCCTTGGGCCCCGGCTGGAGCCCCTCTGGATCCACCGCCTTGGAGAGCGCCTCCGGGTGTCCCTTTTCGGGGGCGAGGCAGAGGGGACCTTCGCCGGCTTTGGCCCCGCCGGCGAGCTTCTCCTGGAGACGCCCGGAGGCCTTCGGGCCATCCGGAACGGCGACGCCCACCGGGTGGGGAGGAACCGATGATCTTCGTCATGGACGTGGGAAACACGCAGACCACCGTCGCCCTCTTCGGCGGAAAGGAACTCCTCCATTCGTGGAGGCTTTCCACCGCCCGCCACCGTACCCAGGACGAGTGGGGCGCGCTCCTCCAGAGCCTCTTCCACTTCCACGACCTCCGCCTGGAGGAGGTGGAGGGGGTGGCCATCTCCTCGGTGGTCCCTCCGGCCGATTTTCCCCTGCGGCAGATGTGCCGCCGGTACTTCCACGCCGACCCGCTCTTCGTGGCCCCCGGCATCAAGACCGGAATCCACATCCTCTACGACTCCCCCGCCGACGTGGGCGCCGACCGGATCGTGAACGCCGTGGCCGCCTACGCCCTCTACCCCGCCCCGGCCATCGTGGTGGACTTCGGCACCGCCACCACCTTCGACATGCTGGGCGAAGGGGGGAACTACCTGGGGGGCGTCATCGCGCCGGGGGTGGCCATTTCCGCCGAGGCGCTCTTCGAACGGGCGGCCAAGCTGCCCAAAGTGGAGATCGCGAGGCCCCGGAAGGTCATCGGCAAGAGCACCGTGGCCTCCATGCAGTCGGGCTTCTACTGGGGCTACGTCGGCCTGGTGGAGGGAGTCCTCCGGAAGATGAAGCGGGAGCACCCCGGCGTCCGAACGGTGGTGGCCACGGGCGGGCTGGCGCCCGTCCTGGTGGGCGACTGCCCTTCCATTGAACAGGTGAACGAAAACCTGACCCTCGAGGGCCTCCGGATCCTCTACGAGATGAACCGGAAGGCCGACGCCCGGAAGTGAGGCCGGGGCCCGCCCGCCATGGAACCGGGACTGCGGGAGTACTTTGACCGGATCGAGGCGGCCTTCGGTCGGCGAAGGGGCGCCCCCCTCCTCCTCTCGCCCCTGGACTTCGAGAAGGCGGTGGAATGGTACGCCGCCGGCGTGCCGCCGGAGGTGGTGGAGATGGGCGTTGCGGCGTACTTCGAGCGCCTCCAACGGCGGAAGGTCCCCCGGCGGCACGCCGTCTGCCTCTCCTTCGCCGAGCGGGACATCCTCAAGGCGCTGGAGGCCCGCCGGGCCGCCGACGTCGGGAAGGCCGCCGGCCTTCCCGAGGCGCCCCCCTTCCGGGAGCGGGCCATCCCCTTCCTCCAAGGACGGGCCGCCCTCCTCCGCTCCTTCGCCTCCGACCCGGCCCGCCGCTCGGAGTGCCCCGTCCTCTGCCGCTTCGCCGAAGGCGCCGCGTCGGAGATCGAGGCCCTCGCCGCCGCCGAACCCTTGAAGGAGACCGCCCTGGAACGGGGTCTGGAGCCGCTGGACCGGGAGCTGTGCCGCCTGGCCCTCCTGGACGGCCCGCCGGCGCGGGCAGAGGAATGGAGGCGGCAGGCCCTGGAACGCCTGGGGGACCTGGCGGCGACGCTGGAGGGCCGCGCCCGCGAACAGACGGTGGAGCGCCTCGCCGCCCAGGCGGCCCTCCGCCACTGGGGCCTGAAGCGGCTCTCCCTCCTCTATCTGGAGTGACGTCATGGGAGAGTGGGTCCTTTGTCTGCGGGGCCGGCGGCCGGTGGAAGAGGAGGCCGGCGACCTGCTTCGGGAGTCGGGGTGCCTGGGGATTTGGGAACGGGATCCCCGGACCTGGGAGGCCTTCTTTCCCGCTCCGGTGGAGGGCCTCGCCGAGCGCCTCGCCGCCCTGCCGGGAAGGCCGGAGGTGTCGTGGGAGGAGAGGGTCCCCGTGGACTGGGCGGCCCGCTACCAGGCCTCCCTCCGGCCCCTCCCCGTCGGCCGCCGCCTGGTGATTCTCCCCTCCCCCGGAGCCCCCAACCCCTTCCCCCACCGCCTCGCCCTGCGGTTGGAACCGGGTTGCGCCTTTGGAACGGGGGAGCACTACACCACCGCCTCCTGCCTTCGCGTCTTGGACGAGCGGCTCCGGGAGGGCGCCTCGGTCCTCGACGTGGGCTGCGGCTCCGGCATCCTCGCCGTGGCCGCCCGCCTCCTGGGAGCCACCGAGGTCGTGGCCTGCGACGTGGATCGGGAGGCCGTTCGGGTGGCGCGGGAAACCGCCGCCCGCAACGGCGTCGCCCTCCGTCTCGTCACGGGGGGAGCGGAGGCCGTCCGCGGCCGCTTCGGCCTCGTACTCGCCAACATCCTCGCGGAGACCCTTCACCAGGTCCTGCCCCTCCTCAAGGAGAGGCTCCGGCCCGGTGGGGTCCTGGTGCTCAGCGGAATCCTTCTGGAAAAGGGCCCGCCCCTGCTGGAAGCGGCGGTGGAACGAGGGCTTTCGCTCGTAGAGCGCCGCACCGACGGGACGTGGTGGACCTTCGTCCTGGCCCTCCCCGCACCCTGAGGGCCAAAGGGAAAGGATTCTGCGGCCAGTTTCACGAACGGCTATCTTTTTTCAATCTGTTTCTGGCCACTGCCCAGCCGGTGTGCACCGAGCAGGAGCCCCTTTTGTTGCCGGAGCTTCCCGAATTTTCCACAGGCTTTTCCAGAGACTTCTCCACAGCGGCGGTGGAAAACAGGAGCCGCTGCGAGCGAGTCTTCACGGGCACCGGAAGGGGTCCGTCGTTGAGGAATAGGGGATGGGGAGAGGAAGGGATGCCGAAAAGGCGAAAGTGGGAAGGCGGAAGGACGGCCGCAGCCATGGGGGCGTGATGAGGAAAAACCGAGACCCTGAACAAGGGGATCGGGGAGATCGGGGAGGGTTCTTTCCACTTTCCCCCCCGCCCGGAGGCCTCCGCCTCCGCTCCTATCCCAGCCTCTCCTGCCTCGATGGGACCGGCGGACCTATCCCAGCGCCTTTCCGCAGGCCCCGCAGAACTTCGCCCCCGGAGGGTTCTTGGCCTGGCAGGCGGGGCAGGTCACCTCCGCCGGGGCGAGGGGGGCGCCGCATCCGTTGCAGAAGCGGGCGCCGGGCGGGTTCAACGCCTTGCAGCCGGGGCAGGCCACGCCGGGAAGGGACATGGGCTGTCCGCAGGCGTTGCAGAACTTGGAGCCGGGGGGGTTGGGCTGGCCGCACCCCTTGCAGAGGACCGCCGTCCCGGCCCCCGCTCCCGCCCCCGCCGCGGCGGCGGCACCGGCCTGCTGCATGGCCTGGCCCAGCATCCCGGGGATCATCATCCCCATGCCGGCCCCCACGCCCAACCCCATCCCCGCGGCGGCGCCGTTGCCCGCGGGGTTCTGGGCCGCCTCCTCCATGGCCTTGGCGGCCTTGAACTGCATGTAGGCCCCCATGTTCCCCACGGCGGCCATGCCGCTCCGCTCGTCAATGACCTTCTGGACCTCCTCCGGCGGAGAGATGGCCCCGATGAAGAGATCGTTGAGCTCCAGGCCGTACTTGGCGAAGTCGTCGCGCACGCGGGCCTTCAGCGCCTCGGAGAGTTCGTCGTAGAGGCGGGCGAGGTCCAGGACCGTCTTCAGGTTCTCCCCAAGCACGTCGTTGAGCCGGGCGACGATCATGTCGCGGACGTAGTTCTCCACCCCCTCGGAGGTCTGAACACCGGCGCTGCCGACGAAGGTGGTGATGAAGAGCTGGGGGTCCCTCACCTTGGTGGCGAACTTGCCGAAGGCCCGGAGGCGGATCATCTGGAACTCGGCGTCCCGGAAGAGCACCGGCTCCTTCGTTCCCCACTTCATGTCGGTGAAGACCTTGCGGCTGACGTAGTACACCTCGGCGCGGAAGGGGGAGGTCCCGCCGAAGGGCATGTTCACGAACTTCTGGAGGATGGGCAGGTTCAGCGTGGAGAGGGTATGGCGCCCCGGTCCGAAGACGTCCAGGGCCCTCCCGTCACGGAAGAAGACCGCCCACTGGGTCTCCTGCACCACCAGCTGGGCGCCCAGCTTGATCTCGCCGCCCCGCTCCCAGCGGTGGACCATCTCCCGCCCGCTGTCGTCGCGCCATCCGATGACTTCGAGGGTATTGGTGGCCATGGCTCACTCCGTGGCGGCGGCCTTCTCCGGCCCGCCCACCGACAGGGAAAGGGGCTTCACCCCTTCTCCCAGAGGTTCTTCCGGTCCGCAAGGAGGCTTTCCAGGGAATCCACCGCCCCCGCGGCGCTCCGGGCGAGGGAAGGCCCGTCGGCAACCAGGGCCTCCAGGGCTTCCACCGCCTCCAGGATCTTGAGGTCATGGGCGTAGAGGGCTTCCAGCTCGGGCTCGCCGATCTTCACCTGGTCGAAGAGCCCTGTGTAGCCGTAGGCCGCGAAGCGGATGGAGTCGGCGGCCGTCTGGAGCCTTCGGGAGAGGTGTCCCAGCTCGTTCAGGGAACCGATCTGCCCCGCGTCGGTGAGGGCGAGTTTGGCCGACTCCAGCCGGTCCCGCACCCGATCAATCCGGGATGCCAGGTACTCCCTCAGGCGCTTGTCGGTGGTGCGCCGGTCCTCCCGGGCGCGGTACCCCGCCAGCCCGGGAAGGGCGTCGGCGAAGCGTTCCAGAAAGTTCTTCTCGCTTCGAACCATGCCGGCCTCCATCGCCCGCCCTGGGTGCGGGCTCTCAGTGCCTGTCCCCGGCCTTCTTCATGAGATGGATGGCCCGGTTGGCCGTCCGGATCATCTTGATGATGTCCTTTTCGGTCGTGTACTTGGTGATCTGAAGGTTGAGGACGATCTGGTACCCCGTGTGGCGGATCCGCACGGCGTCCTCCCCCAGGGTGGCCCGCTTCAGCAGCGATTCCTCGTCTTCGCGGGGCGGCGCGGACGGCTCCTCGACGGTCCGCGCCGCTTCCCTCGGCGCCTCCGCCGGGGGCGGAGGGGGCGCGGAGGGCGGGCGGTCCTTGCTTCGGACCAGCTCCACCCCCGCCTCCTCGGCCAGCGTCTGGAAGAGCGGGAAGGCCGAGACGGTCACCCGTTCGCTGAGGTCGTAGACCTCCTGGAAGGTTTTCCGGACTTCCTCCAGCGACGCCATGGGGACGGTGGCCGCATCGAAGAAGGCGGCGTAGGCCTCCCGGAGGATGGCCCGCTGGGCCGGGTAGTCGGGCTTTTCCTGGTTGAAGGCCAGGTGCTTTCCCGTCAGCCGGTCCCCTTCGTCCAGGATGCCCAGGAAGCGGAGGGCCGCCAGGGCGGGGTAGGTCCAGTGGGAGGAGAGGCCCCGCTTGTGGAGCTCCTCCTTGGACAGGACATCCCCGGGGGCGTGGTTCTGGACGTGGTCGAGGATGGCCCTGAGGCCTTTCCGGGGAACGTAGGGAGGGGTGTTGGTCGCCTTCCGGGCCATGGTTCACACTCCAAATTCAAGGCAGGGTGAGGGTACCAGCGGCGAAGGTAGGCGTCAAGTGCCGGCGCCGCAACACTTCTTGTACTTCTTTCCCGAGCCGCAGGGGCAGGGGTCGTTTCGGCCCACCTTCTCCGCCTTCCGCACCACCGGTTTCTTGGGGGACGCTTCCTTTTCCGGCGCGGAGTAGGAGTACTGCCGCTCCCGGCGCTCCACCCGCTTCTCCTCCTGCTGGAGGACCGGTTCCAGGAGAAAGAGGTACCGCACGATCTCTTCCTCGGTCCGGTCCATCATGGCCGAGAAGAGTTCGAAGCCCTCCCGCTTGTACTCCACCAGGGGATCCCGCTGGCCGTAAGCCCTCAGGCCGATCCCCTCCTTGAGGTGATCCATGGAGAGCAGGTGGTCCTTCCACTGGTTGTCAATGACCTGGAGCATGACGAGGCGCTCGTACTCCCGCATGAGCTCGGGGCCGAGGCGGGCCTCCTTCTCTTCGTACTTCCGCGTGACCGCCCCCAGGAGGGCTTCCCGAAGGCCGGTCCGCGGAATCTCCGTGGGGTCGAGGCCCAGGGCGGCCAGGTCGAGGCCGAAGAAGTGGCGGAACTGGGTCTTGAGTCCCTCCAGGTCCCAGTCGGCGGGGTCGGCCTCCTCCGAGGTGTACTGGTCCAGAATCCAGTCCAGCAGAGACTCGGCCGTCTCGAAGAGATAGTCGCGGAGTCCCTCCTTGGCCAAGATCTTCCGGCGGAGGCCGTAGATCGTCTCCCGCTGCTTGTTCATGACGTCGTCGTACTCGAGGAGGTGCTTGCGGATTTCGAAGTTCCGCGCCTCCACCGAGGTCTGGGCCCGCTCGATGGACTTGGTCACCCACGGGTGCTCGATGGGAACCCCCTCCTCCATGCCCAGCTTGCCCATCATTCCCTTCAGGCGGTCCCCCCCGAAGAGGCGCATGAGGTCGTCCTCGAGGGAGAGGTAGAAACGGGAGGAGCCGGGGTCGCCCTGGCGGCCCGACCGGCCCCGGAGCTGGTTGTCGATCCGGCGGGATTCGTGGCGCTCGGTGCCCAGGATGTGGAGACCCCCCACGGCCACCACCTCCTCGTGCTCCCGGGCGCAGAGCTCCCGGAAGATAGCCAGCTGACGGGCGTACTCTTCGGGCTGGGCCTCGGGGTCGGCCTTGGTGCGGGCCAGACCTTCGGGGTTCCCGCCCAGGAGGATGTCGGTGCCGCGGCCGGCCATGTTGGTGGCGATGGTGACGGCGCCCTTTCGGCCCGCCTGGGCCACGATCTCCGCCTCCTTGTCGTGGTACTTGGCGTTGAGGACCACGTGGGGGATGCCGCGCCTCTTCAAGAGCGCGCTCATCTTCTCGCTCTTCTCGATGGAGACCGTGCCCACGAGGATGGGCTGGCCCTTGGCGTGGAGCTCCTCGATCTCGTCGGCGGCGGCTTCCCACTTCTCCCCCTCGGTCCGGTACACGAGGTCGGGGTGGTCCTGGCGGATCATGGGCTTGTTGGGGGGGATGACCACCACGTCCAGCTTGTAGATCTTGTCGAACTCCGCCGCTTCCGTGTCGGCGGTGCCGGTCATGCCCGCCAGTTTCTCGTAGAGGCGGAAGTAGTTCTGGAAGGTGATGGTGGCCAGCGTCTGGTTCTCCTGCTGGATCTTCACCCCCTCCTTGGCCTCGATGGCCTGGTGGAGGCCGTCGGACCACCGGCGGCCCGGCATGACGCGGCCGGTGAACTCGTCCACGATGAGGACCTCGCCGTCCTTGACCATGTACTCCACGTCCCGGTGGTAGAGCTTGTGGGCCACCAGGGCCTGGTTCAGGCAGTGGAGGATCTCCATGTTGGCGGGGTCGTAGAGGTTGCTGAGGCCCAGGGCCTTCTCGCACCGCGCGATCCCTTCCTCGGTGAGAACGGCCGTGCGCTGCTTCTCGTCCACCGTGTAGTCCCGCTCCTTCTGCAGGAGCGGGATCACGCTGTTGGCGGCGTAGTACTTGTCGGTGCGCTCGTCGGAGGGACCGGAGATGATGAGGGGGGTCCTGGCCTCGTCAATGAGGATGGAGTCCACCTCGTCCACCAGGGCGAAGTGGTGGCCCCGCTGGACCATGTCCTCCAGCCGGTACTTCATGTTGTCGCGCAGGTAGTCGAAGCCGAACTCGTTGTTCTGCCCGTAGGTGATGTCGCAGTTGTAGGCGACCTGGCGTTCGGCGTTTCCCATCTCCTGCTGGATGCACCCCACCGAAAGCCCCAGGAAGCGGTACACCCGCCCCATCCACTCGGCGTCGCGGCGGGCCAGGTAGTCGTTGACCGTCACCACGTGGACGCCCTTGCCCAGAAGGGCGTTGAGGTACACCGGCAGGACGGCGACGAGGGTCTTTCCCTCGCCGGTCTTCATCTCGGCGATCTTTCCCTGGTGGAGGACGACGCCGCCGATGACCTGCACGTCGAAGGGCCGCATGCCGAGGGTCCGCTTGGCCGCCTCCCGCGCCACCGCGAAGGCTTCGGGAAGGAGGGCGTCCAGCGCCTCCCCATCCGAAAGCCCGTCCTTCCGCATGGCCTCGAGCCGTTGCCGAAACTCCGCCGTCCTGGCACGGAGGGCCTCGTCCGAAAGGGGGACGAGGCGCGGCTCCCACTCGGAGACGGCGTGAACCAGCGGCTGGATGGCTTTGATGTCGCGCTCGTGCTTGGTGCCGAAGATCTTGGCCAGGGCGGTGTCGAGGAACATGCGTGCGTCTCCCGGAAGACGGGTCAGCGGGCGAGAGGGGGCCTCCCGGCGGCGAGAGCCGTGGGAAGAGGATCAGTATTGCAAGAACCGTTTTGGATTGAGGGCACGGTTGTCTTTGCGGACCTCGTAGTGGACGTGGGGGCCCGTGCTGCGGCCGCTGGAGCCCACCGCCCCGATCTTCTGCCACCGCTTCACGTTCTGGCCCGGCTGGACGAAGACCCGGGAGAGGTGGGCGTAGCGGGTGGTGAGGCCCCCGCCGTGGTTGATCTCCACCACGGTGCCGTAGCCCCGGCGGTATCCCGTGAAGACCACCAGACCCTCGGCGGTGGCGCAGACGGGGCTACCGAAGGGGGCCGCAATGTCCACCCCCTCGTGGAAGGCCGGCTCGCCGTCGAAGGGATCCTGGCGGGCGCCAAAGGGGGAGATGATGAAGCCCTTGGCGGGCCAGACCGACGGGGTCCTCGCCAGGCTCCGGAGGTGGGGCTCCAGGGTGGAGGCTAGGCGCTCCGTCTCCTCGAGAACCTGCTGGGAGGCCGAGGAGAGCCCCTTGACCTCGGCGGCCATTCCCCGGAGGTCCCCGGCGGCGGGCGGGGCGGAGGCTGAGGGGGCGGGGCCGCCCAGGGCTTGGGGGGTGGGAACGGGGAGGTTCTGCTCCCGGGCCATCTCCCGCATGCGCTCGATTTCGTGCTCCGTCCGGGCCAGGCGGTCCTTGGCCTCGTCCACCTCCCGGGAGAGCCGGACGAAGGCTTCCTGGAGGCGGTGCTCCCGGGAAGCCAGCTCGATGTTCTTCCGAAGGAGGATCCCCTGCCAGGAGGCCAGGAAGAAGGAAGCCAGGGTTCCGAGGAGGAGAAAGCCGGCGACGCCGCCGATCCACGTGAGGTGCCGTTTGACCTGGAACCATTCCAGGACGCGGTTGTGGACGGCCCGGCCGTCCTCCCGCAACACCACCACGTGGTACCGCCTGCGCTTCTGCTTCATCTCACCTGCCGTCGAAAGGGGAAGAGGATCCCCGCGGCTCTCCCCGACCACGCAACACAGGGAACCTACCATCGGTTCCCCCCCGTGTCAAGCCCCTGGAAAGGCTTGCCTGGACGGATTTCCGCCCCCTTTCACTCCCCAAGTTCCGCGATGGACTGGCCCTGCCCGCGGCAGGGCTTTCACCCCAAGAGCCGGAAGGATGGAAACGTAGTTCTGAACAGGGAGCTCAGGGAGATCGGGGAGGTTTTTACTTTTTACCTTTCACTTTTCTTCGGCTTTCCAGCCGGGATCGGGGTTTCCCGGCCCCGTTTGACGCCGGCCCGCAAAGGACCTATGCTGGGGGTGGAGGGGACCGGGCAGCCGCTGCGCGGCGACGCGGAGAGGAAAGTCCGGACTCCACAGGGCGGCGAGCCTGCTAACGGCAGGGCGGGGTGACCCGACGGAAAGTGCCACAGAGAATAAACCGCCAACGGCCGCCTTCGGGCGGTGCGGGCAAGGGTGAAACGGCGGGGTAAGAGCCCACCGCGTTCCCGGTAACGGGAACGGCACGGTAAACCCCTCGCGGAGCAAGGCCAAATAGGGAGGCGTCCGAGGCTGGCCCGGCCGAGGCCTCCGGGTAGGCCGCTGGAGGCCGCCGGCGACGGCGGCCCTAGAGGAATGGCTGCCCCCCCGAAAGGGGGACAGAATCCGGCTTACAGGTCCCCTCCACTCCCTTTCCCCGGTACCCGGCGGGCAAGCCCCGGAGGTCCGCCGGGCGCGAAAAAAGGCTCCCCTCAGGGAGCCTCTTTTCGCCATGGTGCTCCGGACCTCACTTGGCCTTGTGGGCGTGGGTGTTGGCCAGCATGCCGTCGTTCCACTTGTCCTTGTGGCACTTCGAGGTGCAGAAGGCCTTCTCGGGCTTGGCGATGAGGCCTGCGGCCTTGGCGGCGGCGGGGTCCTTCATGACGTTGGGCTTCCAGTAGTCACCGCCGGGGCCGTGGCAGGTCTCGCAGTCCACCTTGGGGTTCTGCTGGGCGTGCTTGGTGGCGGCCCAGGACTCGTACTGGACCTTGTGGCACATCTTGCACTTCTCGGGCCCCACCGTGGCGTGGTCCCCGGCGAAGACCAGGGAAGCGGCGAGGGCGGTGGCGAGAACCAGGGCGAACAGAATCTGTGCTTTCTTCATCGAGCTCCTCCTCGGCATGGGCCGCTTCGATCGGGGTCGGCTCAACCGGCCGATGGGGAATTTACTCCAAAAGCCAACCTGGAGCAAGAGCGGCCCCTCGCCGGCGCCTTGTCGCCTCCCAAAATAGGGCGATATGCCTCACCTCTGACTTCGCGGAGCGTTCCTGGCCGTTTTGGCCTCGGCCAACCGGCAGGCCCCCGAGTGAACGGACCGAGGCGGCAACGCCCTTGACAGCCCGCGGCGCGGCGGGTATAGTGACTTTCTTGGCGCGGGGTGGAGCAGTCCGGTAGCTCGCTGGGCTCATAACCCAGAGGTCGAAGGTTCAAATCCTTCCCCCGCCACCAACGGGGACCCGGCCTTGGCCGGGTCTTTTGGTCTCGGAGGCCCATGACCCTTCGGAGAAGGCGGCTCGGGTTGGCGTTTCTGCCCCTCGTGGCCCTGGCTTTCGGGGCGGCGGGGCAGGACTCGGTCCCCGCCGAACTCTCCCCCGCTTCCCCTTCCCCTCCACCGCTCGCCGCCGCGGCCCCGGCCCTTCAGGGCGCCTTCGACCAGCCGCCGCTGGAGGTCCGCCGGGGCGTCCTCGTCTCCTCCCTCGACCTCCCGGAGGGGAGCCTCGAGATCGTGCGGAGCCGGGACCGGATCCCTTGCGGCAGGGACCGGGTGGCGGTGGACATCTTCCGGCCGGCCCTGCCCGGCAAGCGGCCCGCCGTCATTCTTCTCCACGGCACCCACGGCCCGGGGCGGGCCGAAAAGTACTACCTCCAAAACGCCGAGGAACTGGCCCGCAGCGGCTACGTGGCCCTCTTCCTCCGCTATTACGACCGGGGCCGGAAGGGCCGCGGCAACCGCGCCCAGTGGACCCGGACCATCGAGGCCGCCCTCACCTACGCCGCCTCCCTTCCCGACGTGGACGGCGACCGTTTGGCCCTCCTGGGCTTTTCCCAGGGGGCCTTCCTGGCCCTCAACGACGCCCCGTTGGACCCGCGGATTCGGGCGGTGGTGGCCTACTACGGTGGCCTCTCTCCGGGTTTCGTGGACCCCGCCAAGAGCACCATGCCCCCCACCCTGCTCCTGCACGGAACCGCCGACCGGATCGTTCCGGTCCGCCGGTCGCTCCAGACCCTCGCCTGGCTTCGGGAGGAGGGCCGGCCGGCGGACCTGGTCGTCTACCCGGGTGCCGGCCACGGCTTCTGCCTGAACAGCCGGGGGGGGCCGGACCGCTTCGCCACGGAGGACTCCTGGCGGCGGACGCTGGAGTTTCTTCGCTTTCATCTCGTCTATCCCGCCTGGGCGCCGGCGGAGGAACCTTGGAAGCCCGCCCCCCCCGTGGAGGGAGAGGGGAGCCTGGAACGGGCGCTGGCCGGCGTCTTTGACCAGCCTCCCCTGGAGACCCTGCCGTACCTGGAGCCCTCCGACGGCCCCGCGGGCGTCCGCCCCCTCATCAATCCGGACCCTCGGGAGATGGAGGAGATCTTGAAGAAGGCCCCCCGACCCCGCCCCAAGGCCCGGAAGCCCCGCCACGGGCCATCCCGGCCCAAGACCGCCCCTCCGAAGGCCTCCTCCGCGCCGTCACCGGCCCCGCCGAAGGTCTCCGCCCCTCCTTCCAAGCCCTCCAAGCCCCCCGCCAAGAAGTAGGCTTTCGGCGGAAAACCTCCGGCCTTCGGTCAGTGGTGGAAGTAGGCGAAGGCCCCCAGAAGGATCAGGAGGGCCCCCAGGACCAGGCGTTCGTTCCTCTCCAGCCAGGGGAAGGTGAGCCGGGCGTACCCCTTGTAGGCCAGGGCCGAAAGGAGGGCCATGGCGGCCACCGTCAGCAGGCTCGACAGGAAGGCCATGGCCAAAAGGGCGCCCCAGGGAAGGGCCCCCGCCGCGAAGAAGAGGGGGATCAGCGACTCGCAGGGGGAGAGGGTCATCTCCAGAAAGAGGGCCCCCACCGCCACCCGGTCGGGGGCCGGCGGGTCCTCCGAATGGTCGTGGGTGCAGTGGCGGTGTCCCTCCCGGCGCCAGCCGGAAACCAGGTAGTAGAGGCCGAAGGCGAGAAGGATCAAGGCCGGCAGCGGCGTCTCCAGGCCCTCCGCGTGCCGCTGGAGGTCCTTCCCCAGCGCCGCGGCGATGAGGCCCACCACCGCCGTGGTGGTGACGTGTCCCAAGCCGGAGAAGACCACCACCCTGAGCATCTTTCCCGCCGTCCACCGTTGGGCCCGGGCCACCAGCACGAAGGAGAGCCAGTGGGTGGGGAGGACGGCGTGGAGGCCGGCCACAACCACGACGCCGACGAAGAGACCCGACACCAGCGGTTCGGGGGTCACGTCGTCTCCTTGCGTTTTCCCTGGAGGACCTCCAGCGTCTGGGCATCGAGGCTGACGGTGCGCTGGGGGTAGGGGATCTCGATCCCCTCGCCGTCGAAGACCTCCTTGGCCGCCTTTCTAAGGGCCCGCTCCACGGCCCACTGGCTTAGGGGCTCCACCTTGGCGGTCATGCGGAGGGTGATCCCCGAGTCGCCGAGGGCCGTCACGCCCAGCACCTCGAAGGGCTCCAGGATGCTCCGGCCCAGCTCGGGATCGGCTTGGACCCGTCGGCCCGCCTCCTCCAGCGCCCGGAAGGCGGCGTCCAGGTCGGCGTGGTAGCTCACGTCCACGTCCAGAACCGCCCGGGCCCACTGGCGCGTGTAGTTGGTCACCATGCGGATCTCGCTGTTGGGCAGGATGTGGATCTCACCCCCCAAGGCCCGCAGCCGGGTCGTGCGCAGGCCCATGTACTCCACCACCCCTTGGAATTCGTTGATCCGGATGACGTCTCCCACCCGGAACTGGTCCTCGAGGACGATGAAGAAGCCGGTGATCATGTCCTTCACCAGCGTCTGGGCCCCGAAGCCCACCGCCACGCCCACGATCCCCAGGCCCGCCAGGAGGGGGGCGATCTGGACCCCGAAGTCGTTGAGGATCATGAGGACGGCGGTGATGTAGATGGCCGCTCCTCCCACCCGTCTCAGGATGCGGGTGACCGTCTCCACCCGCCGCTCCAGCTCGCTTTCCACCTTGGGGTCGCCGTCGTCGGCGGCCTTTCGGATCCGCCGGAGGACCGCCACCAGGATCCGGTCGAGGAGGTAGGCCCCCAAGAGGAAGAGGACCAGGTGGAGGAGACGGAGGGAGAGCCAGGGCCCCCAGGCGGAAAAGCGCCAGACCTCCCATCCGGCCTCCCGGGCACCTTCGGGAATGGCCGCCGCGGGGAAGATCATGGTCCCTCCTTTCGGCGCCCCAGAAAGAGGACGTCCAAGACCGTGCCGGCCGGCAGGGGCGGAGCGCCGCCGGGGATCCGGGCGAGGAAGGCCGCCTCGCGCCACGCGGGCAGGTCTCCCGAGCCCCGGTGGGGCAGGAGGTCAATACCTCCGTCCCCCGCCTCCACCGCCGGCTCGAAACCGGTCCGGGGCCCCTGGGGGCGGGGCCGCTCCCGGGCCAGCCACGCCTTCCCCCACCGGCGGGGTCGAAGACCGGTACGAAGGCGGACGGCTGGGTTTAGGAAGAGGTGGGCTCCCACGAAGGCGCTGACGGGGTTCCCCGGAAGGCCCAGGACCACCGTCTTACCGGATGTGGCCAGCAGGACCGGCTTTCCGGGCTTCATGGCCACCTTGTGGAAATGGATGGAGGCCCCGAGGTTTCGCAGAAGGGCGGGCACGAGGTCCCGGTCGCCCGCCGAGACGCCGCCGGTCACCACCAGAAAATCGGAGGCCAGTCCTTCCTTCAGGGCGGCGGAGAGCGGTCCCTCCTCGTCCCGGACCCGGCCGAGGCCTTCCACGTGCGCCCCCCAGCCCTCCAGGAGGGCCGCCAGCAGGGGGCCGTTGGCGTCCACGATTCCCCCCGGGGCGGGTCGGGAACCCGGCGGGCAGAGTTCGCTTCCCGTGGCCAGGATCCTCGCCGTGGGACGCTTCGCCACCACCGCCTCGGCGATCCCCAGGACGTTTCCTGAGGCCACGTCCAGCGCGTCCAGGAGCCTGCCCGCGGGGAAGGCCTCCTCCCCCCGGCGGGCGTTCTCCCCCTGAAGGCGGATGTTCTCCCCGGGCCTCGCCCGGCGGAGGAAGCGCACCGAGCCGTCCTCCGGTGTTTCGGTGTCCTCCACGGGCACCACCGCCGTCGCCCCCGGGGGAATCTGGGCCCCGGTCATGATCTTGACCGCCGTCCCCGGGGAGAGGGGCCGGCGGGGCACGTCGCCGGCGAAGAGGACCCCCGCGACGGGAAGGACGGCTCCCTCGGCGGCGTCGCCGTCGCGGACGGCGTACCCGTCCATGGAGGAGCGGGAGAAGGGAGGGTCGTCCCAGGCGGCGGCCGCCGGCTCCAGAAGGACCCGGCCCAGGGCCTGGGGCCAGGGGATCCTCTCGGCCTCGGGGCCGGGAACGGCCTTCTCGAGGAGGGACAGGGCTTCGTCCACGGGCAGGAGCGCCATACCGGGCCTCGACGGAAAAGGCCCCTTCAGGGGCCGACGCGTAGAGTGTACCACGAAGGAAAGCCCGCTCAAGGAGCGGCCGGCTCCCCCGGGACGGCGCCGTCCTCGCCCTCCTCCATTCGGCCGGCGTGGTAGGAGCTTCGCACCAGGGGACCGGAGAGGACCGCCCGGATGCCGGCGGCCCGGGCTTCCTCTCGGAGCGCGGCGAACTCCTCGGGGGTGTAGTACCGGGCCACGGGGTGGTGGCGGAGGGACGGCCGCAGGTACTGTCCGATGGTGAGCCGCTCCACCCCCGCCTCGGCCAGGTCTCCGAAGGCGCGCCGCAGCTCCTCCCGGCTCTCCCCCAGCCCTACCATGAGCCCGCTCTTGGTGGGGATTTCCGGATGGAGGCGCCGGGCGGCCCGCAGAAGGCCCAGGGAGCGGCCGTAGGTGGCCCGGGCGCGGATCCTGGGGGTGAGCCGCTTGACCGTTTCCACATTGTGGTTGAAGACGTGGGGGCCGGCGGACAGGACCGTTTCCAGAAGGTCCTCCCGCCCCCCGAAGTCGGGAGTCAGGACCTCCACCCGGACGGCGGGGAGGGCCGCCTTCAGGGCCTCGAGGGTCCGGGCGAAGGCCAGGGCACCTTGATCGGGGAGATCGTCGCGGGCCACCGAGGTCACCACCACGAACCGAAGCCCCATGCGCCGGGCCGCCTCGGCCACCCGCCCGGGCTCCCCGGGGTCCCAAGGAGCGGGCCGGCCCGTCCGGACGTCACAGAAACGGCAGGAGCGGGTGCAGACATCGCCGAGGATCATGAAGGTGGCCGTCCCTTCGGCGAAGCACTGGCCCTTGTTGGGGCACCGTGCCGAGGTGCAGACGGTGTTCAGCCGGCTCTCGGCGATGACGCGAAGGATCTCGCTGGCCTTCTCCCCCACGGCCAGGCGCTTGATCTGGAACCAATCGGGCTTGCGAAGGGTCTCCATGGCCTCTCCGGGTCCCCCAAGATAGGCCCGGCCGGCCGGCCGCGCAAGGGCGGACACCGGCCTTCCGGTCACTCTCCGGTCATCCGCCGGGCGTCCAGCAGTTCGGAGAGGCGTTCCTCCGGGATGAGTCCCTTCTCCCGGCAGACCTCCCGGATGGTGAGCCCTCTTTCATGGGCCTCCTTGGCCAGGGCCGCCGCGGCGTCGTACCCCAGGACGGGCGCCAGGGCGGTGACGAGGCTCAAGCTCCGCTCCACCAGATCCCGGCAACGGGCCGCGTCGGCCCGAATTCCCGCCACGCAGCGGTCGGCGAAGAGTCCCAGGGCGGCGGCCAGGAGCTCCGCCTCCTCCAGAACGTTCCGGGCCATCAGCGGCAGCATGACGTTCAACTCCAGCCGTCCCTGGGTTCCCGCCAGGGCCATGGCGGCGTCGTCGGCCATCACCTGGACCGCCACCATCAGGGCCATCTCCGCCATGACGGGGTTCACCTTGCCCGGCATGATGGAGGAGCCGGGCTGGAGGTCCGGAAGAACGATCTCCCCCAGGCCGCACCGGGGCCCCGACGCCAGCCAGCGGATGTCCTCGGCGATCTTCATCAGGCTCACCGCCAGGGAACGGAGGGCCGCCGAGGCCTCCACGAGCCCGTCCCGGGCGGCCAGGGCCTCGAAGAGGTTCGGGGCCTGCCGGAGGGGAAGCCCCGTCTCCTCCGCCAGCCGGGCGATGACCGCTTCCGCCAGCCCCTTCGGGGCGTTGAGCCCCGTTCCCACGGCCGTTCCCCCGAGGGCCAACTCGCAGAGGGCCGGCAGGGCCGCCGAGACTCGCCGAAGCCCGTTCTCCGCCTGGCGGGCGTACCCGGAGAACTCCTGCCCCAGCCGGATGGGAACGGCGTCCTGCAGGTGCGTCCGGCCGATCTTCACGACGCCGTCCAGCTCCCGCGCCTTCTCCGCCAGGGCGGCGTGGAAGCGCTCCGCCGCCGGAAGGAGCTTCTCCCGAAGGGCGCGGGCCGCCGCCAGGTGGACCGCCGAAGGGAAGACGTCGTTGCTGGACTGGCCGAGGTTCACGTGGTCGTTGGGATGGACCGGAGAGCGGGTGCCCACCGTTCCTCCGAGGAGCTGGATGGCCCGGTTGGCCAGCACCTCGTTGACGTTCATGTTGGTGGACGTTCCCGAACCCGTCTGGAAGACGTCCACGGGGAACTGGTCGTCCCAGCGGCCTTCGAGGACTTCGGTGGCGGCGCGCTCCACCGCCTCCGCCAGCGGCGCCGGCAAGGCGCCCCGGAGGCGGTTCTCCGCGGCGTAGGCCCGCTTGATCCGGGCGAGGGCGTACACCACCTCCAGCGGCACCGGCCGCCCGGAAACGGGAAAGTTCTCCACCGCCCGCTGGGTCTGGGCCCCCCAGAGGGCCCCCGCGGGAACCCGCACCTCCCCCATGGAATCCTTCTCGATTCGAAACTCCGCCATGGCCTGTCCCCTTTCGTTACGGTTCGCGCCAGCCCTTCTCCCGGGCCAGCCGGCCGAGGAAGGCCTCCTCCTCCCGGAAGCGGGCCGCCGACCAGGCCCGCGCCTCCTCGCCCACCACCACCCGCAGGGGCGGGGCGGGTTGGGAGAGGACGCCGAGGATGGCCTCCGCCACCGGCTCTCCGGTGGGGTTCCTTTCCCGGGCGAAGGACTCGCCGAGTTTTCGGTAGAGCCGCCGGTAGGGGCTTCGCGGGTCGGTCACCCTGGGCGAGACGGTGAGGGACCGCGACCCGAAACCCGTGTCGAAGGCGCCCGGCTCCACGAGGGTGACGGCGATTCCGTGGGGAGCGACCTCGTGGAAAAGCGCCTCGGCGAACCCTTCCACGGCGAACTTGGAAGCGCAGTAGGCCGAGAAGGCCGGAACCCCCGTGCGTCCCCACTGGGAGGAGACGAAGACCACATGGCCTGCCCCGCGGGACCGGAAGTGGGGCAGAACCTCCCGCGTCACCCGCACGGCGCCGAAGAAGTTGGTCTCGAAAACCTCCCGGAGCTCCTCTCCGTCCTCCTCCTCCGCGCTGCAGAAGGTGGAGATTCCGGCGTTGTTCACCACGGCGTCCAGGGATCCAAAGCGCTTGACGGCCGCGGCTACGGCGCCCTCCACGCTGGCCCCGTCGGTGACGTCCAGCCGAAGGGCCAGCCACCGGTCCCCTCCGCCGTCGGGGGGAGGGATCCGTTCCGGCCGCCGGGCCGTGGCAACCACCTTCCAGCCCTGCCGGTGGGCCAACCGCGCCGTGAGCCACCCAAAGCCCGTGGCGGCCCCGGTGATCAAGACCGTTCCAGCCACCGCAACCTCCTCCCTCCCATCTTTTTCGAAGGTACACCGGGCTGGGAGGATTATTCCTTCCCGGGGGCGAGCCCTTCACCCTCCCCAAATTCCGCGATGGATTGGTCTTGCCTTCGGTGGTGCAGGTGCTCCACGACGGAAAAGCTTTTTCTCCTGAACGGGGAGGGGCTTTCCCCCCGCGTTCCGCTGGCCAAGCCGGTCGGAACGCTCGGCCCACCCTTCGGGGTCCCTCCCCGCTCCACGGGCCAAGCCCGTGGAGCCTCACCCCACCCTTGGCAGGGGATAGGGTTATTCTTGGAATCGGCAAGGTTATCAAGGATTGACACCTCCTGCTCGGTTTCCATCGCGCCCAAATTCCGCGATGGATTAGTCTTGCCTTCGATGAAGTAGGTGCTTCACAAGGGAAAAGCTTTTTCTCCTGAACGGGGAGGGGCCATTCCCTCCCCG
>Ga0209018_1000197_pt1 | contig 59241 bp, 55 predicted proteins | sample YNPBryBLVA2012_FD_185814 | JGI IMG/M metagenome (GOLD analysis project Ga0209018, IMG submission 185814) | Anoxygenic and chlorotrophic microbial mat microbial communities from Yellowstone National Park, USA - YNP Bryant BLVA 2012 (SPAdes)... ...
TCCATCCCAGAACTCCGTGCCTTCGCCAACTCGATTCTTCTTGCTAACGGAGGGGATGGATGAAATTGTGTAGATACCTATGCCCAGAGGGGAGAGGGGATTTATTCAGCGTTTCCTGAAATCACTTGCACCCAAGTGCAACGGCGTCCCCGTGCAGGGAGAAGGGAAAGCAGAAGAGGACCGGGGTTAAGGGGAAGGGGTGACTGAACCAGCACCACCAGTTCTGAAGGTGATCGCGCCAAGCCCTCCGGCTGGACTTGAGGCCTAGGCGATCAGCCTAGGCGCGCGCCAAAGATCGCTGACCCGATGCGCACCAGGGTCGCGCCCTCCAGGATGGCGGCCTCGAGATCGTCGGACATCCCCATCGAGAGCACCTCGAGCGGACAGTCGGGGGTCGCGAATCGATCGCGCAGTTCGCGGAGTTGACGAAACGGACGGCGCTGGGTGGCCTCGTCCTCAGACGGCGCCGGCAGGGTCATCAGGCCGCGCACGCAGAGCCCTGGGAGCGCGCGACAGTGTTCTAGGAGCGGACCCAGCGCCTCGGGGGCGACGCCGCCCTTGGTGGTCTCGCCGCTCAGATTGACCTGGAGACAGACATTGAGGGGCGAACGGCCCACCGGACGCTGTTCGCTCAGACGGCGTGCGTGCCCAGGATCGGCCAGGCCGTGCACCCAATCGAAATGGGCGGCGATCTGGCGGGTCTTGTTGGACTGGATGCGCCCGATGAAATGCCACTCGATGTCGGTGAGGTCGGTCAGCTGAGCCTGCTTGGTGAGCGCCTCCTGGAGATAGCTCTCGCCAAAGGCACGCTGGCCGGCTCGATAGGCGGCGCGGATCGCTGCGACCGGCTGTTGTTTGCTCACCGCGATCAGGCCCACCGCATCGACTGGCCGACCCGCACGCTTCGCTGCCGCCTGGATGCGCGCCAGGACCTGGTTGTGATGCTGGGCGATGATGTCGTCGAGCGTCATACCACAAGCTGCTCCTGCAACCGGCACAAGGCCTGACCACGATGACTGAGCCGGTTTTTGGTGTCGGGATCGAGTTCGGCGGCACTACAGCCCTGGGTCGGGACCAGAAAGATCGGGTCATAGCCGAAGCCGTTGGTTCCGCGCGGCTCAAACAGGATGCGCCCCTCCCAGGTGCCCTGACAGATCAGGGGCGTCGGGTCTTCGGCATGCCGCAGATAGACCAGGACACACTGGAAGCGTGCCGTGCGTTCGGCCTCGGGCACCTCTGCAAGCTCGGCAAGGAGCTGGCGCAGATTGGCCTCGTCCGTCGCGCCTGGGCCGGCATAGCGGGCCGAGTAGACGCCAGGGGCGCCGCCCAATGCATCGACCTCCAGTCCAGAGTCATCGGCGAGGGCCGGAAGCCCGGTGTGGCGCGCCGCGTGGCGCGCCTTGAGGATGGCGTTCTCGACGAAGGTCAGACCGGTCTCCTCAACCTCCGGGACGCCATATTCTCCTTGCGGGCAGATCTGGATCCGGGACCCGGCGAGCAGGTATTCGAGCTCGCGGACCTTGCCGGCATTGTTGCTGGCCAGGACGATGGTGGTGCTGAGCGGCGCTCGGGTCATACGGCCTAATCCTCCAGCGCGGCCCGTTGTGCGGCCTGGATGGTGCGGATCCCGGCGGCACCCAGCTCCAGGAGGCTATCGAGCTCAGCGCGGGTGAAGGGATGGCCCTCGGCGGTGCCCTGGATCTCGATGAGGCGCCCCTCGCCATCCATGACCAGATTCATGTCGGTCTCGGCAGACGAGTCTTCGGCATAGTCGAGATCGAGGATGGGAACCCCTCGATAAAGACCGACCGAGACAGCAGCCACCTGGCTCTGAATCGGATCGGTGTCAAGTTCGCCGTTGGCCAGCAGGCGGTCGATGGCCTCGCGCAACGCGACCCAGGCACCGGTGATGGCGGCCGTGCGGGTTCCGCCGTCGGCCTGGAGCACGTCACAATCCAGTGTCAGGGTCCGCTCGCCGAGGGCGCTGAGATCCACGGCGGCCCGCAAGGCGCGTCCGATCAGGCGCTGGATCTCCAGGGTACGCCCGCCCTGTTTGCCGCGTGCGGCCTCGCGCGGCGTGCGCTCATGGGTCGCGCGCGGCAGCATGCCGTATTCGGCGGTGATCCAGCCCTGCCCCTTACCCTTTAGAAAAGGCGGTACGCACGGTTCGAGGCTGGCGGTGCAGAGGACGCGGGTATCGCCGAACTCGACGAGCACCGAGCCCTCGGCATGGCGGGTGAAGCCGCGCGTGAAGCGGATCGGACGGAGTTCGTCGGGGCGGCGTTGGGAGGGTCTCATGTTGCTTAGCGGCTCCGGCATTGAGTACAGATCGGTACAGTGTACTGCGACCGTGGCGCGCGTGGCCAATGTCGCTAACCCAAACGTATGAAATGCACCGACCTGGGGCAATCCATGTGGCATCCGGAGTGACTTGCAGCTAAGATGCGCATGATTCATCTTGGATCCTGCGACAGGGTTTTGAGTCGAGGGTGTCCGCGACTCCACTGAAACCAGGAATGCTGCAAAAAAGACACACCTATTACTGGTGTGTCTTTTTTCGCCCAATCTGTTGCAAAACACCATTTCGTACTCTATAGTTCACAGCGCAAAGCATGATTGCGCTCGGTTTCTGCAGTCAAATTGACAAATTCACAACAGCGGAGAACAGCATGAACAAGAAACTTCTAAGCCTAGCGGTTGCCGCCGCGATGGTTGCCCCGACCGCCGCGATGGCCGATGCCATTCTGTACGGCAAGCTACACATGTCGATCGACTGGGCCGATGTCGAGGATACCGGCAATAAGGGTGAGCCCGGCTACAAGAAAGGCTTTGAGGGCTGGGGTCTGAACGGCCGCGCTGGGATTCCAGGTGAGAGTCGCGCCAACCGCATCGGCGTCAAGGGGTCCGAGGATCTTGGCAATGGCATGAAGGCCATCTATCAGGTCGAATTCGGTATCAAGATGACCGAAGAGAGCACCACTGGCAATGCCGCCTCCGGCTCCAACGACAGCATCACCATGCGTAACAGCTTCGCCGGGCTGACCGGCGATTGGGGTACCTTTGTCGTCGGTCGTAATGACACCCCGTACAAGACCTCGACTGGTAAGCTCGACCTCTTCTCCGACACCATGGCCGACTATAACGGCACCGTCCGCTTCGACGACGTCCGCGCCGATAACGCCATCGCCTATGTCAGCCCGAGTCTGAGTGGCTTCCAGCTGTCCGCTGCTGTTCATGCGGGTGGTGCCTCCACCGCCGGCTATGGTAAAAACATCAATTCCGACAGCCTGGCCGAGGCCTACTCCATCGCCGGTATCTACAGCAACGGCCCGTTCTACGCCTCGCTGGCCTATGAGTCACTCGGCAGCGAGCTGTTCATGAACACGGCCACCAGCGACAACAATCTCTCGCAGGGCTATGTCGACGACGATTACACCAAGTGGCGTGTCGGTCTGGGCCTGATGGACTGGAATGGCTTCACCCTGACCGGTATCTACGAAGAGCAGTCCAACCTGCCCGCGGGCCAAATCAACCCTGCTGCCAACAACGAGAAGCTGAAGGCCTGGCAGCTTCAAGCGGGTTACTCCTTCGGCAACAACATGGTCAAGGCCATGTACGGCAGCGGCAATCGTGACGGTCGCATCAATATCGGCGCCCCCAAAGATCTCAGGGACACCATCGAGGGTGATTACTACACCTGGGCTATCGCCTTCGATCACAACCTGAGCAAGCGCACCAAGGCCTATGTGCTCTACACCCAGGTCGACGACGATCGTCCCTCCGCGGATTGGGACGGCTTCTCGGTCGGTATGATCCACAACTTCTAAGCCTCAGGCTCAAAGTCATGTGAACTGAGAACGGGATCCTTAAGGATCCCGTTCTCATTTGGTTTAACTAGACTCAAGACCGGATGATCGTCCGTGGTCCCTGCGCCGAACCCAGGATCAGCACGTCTGCCGGACGCAGCGCAAAGATCCCAACCGTAACCACCCCGGCGATGTTGTTGATCCGCTGCTCCAAGCCCTTGGGATCCGTGATCTCCAGATTCTGAACGTCCAGAATCAAATTGCCGTTGTCGGTCACAAACCCCTCGCGCCACACCGGCGTACCGCCGAGTTGAACCAGCTCGCGCGCCACATAGCCACGCGCCATTGGAATCACCTCGACTGGCAGCGGAAAGCGCCCGAGCACCTCTACCAGCTTGCTCTCGTCGGCGATGCAGACGAAGGTGCGGCTGGCCGCCGCGACGATCTTCTCGCGCGTCAGCGCCCCGCCGCCACCCTTGATGAGCTCGAGTCGATGGTTGGACTCGTCGGCACCATCGACATAGAGGTCGAGCTCGCCCACCGCATTGAGATCGAACACCGGGATACCATGACGCCTCAGCCGCTCGGTCGAAGACTCCGAGCTGGAGACCGCACCCTCGATGCACCCCTTGATGCCGGCCAGGGCATCGATGAAGTGATTCACGGTCGAGCCGGTGCCGATCCCGATGATCCCACCCTTGACATACGCGAGCGCGGCCTCGGCGGCCTGTTTCTTTAGATCGTCTTGCTTCACGGATTGTCCTCCGATTTTTCGTTAGTAGAGACGGGATTCAGTGACAACCGCATCGAGCCGGATGTCCCAGGGACGCGGCTCGATCCGGTCGAGACGCTGACATTCGTGCGCCACACCAATCAGCCAAGGCCGGCGCCAACTCGGGTGACGCCGCCGCAAGGCCAGGGTGCGATCATAGAAACCGCCGCCCATGCCGAGTCGGTACCTCTGGGCGTCGAACCCGACCAGCGGCAAGATGATCAAATCGAGACATCGCACCCGGATCAGATGCCGGCCCCGCCCAGTTGGTTCGGGAATACCGAAGCGATTGGGTCGCAACCGCTCGCCTGCACGATAACGTGCAAACCAGAGTGCGCCCTGGCGCGGACGGCGTTTGAGCGGATGCAGAACCGGAAGATAGAAACGCGCACCCCGGGCCGCGAGGGGCGTCATCAGCCCGCGCGGGTCGATCTCGCCATCGGCGGGCCAGTAGAGCGCGATCTGCCGCGCACGCTTCACACGCAGAAGCCGAACCAGTCGACGCACCAACGCCTTGGACTGTTGGCGTTTCGCACGCTCACCCAGTGCACGGCGTGCCGCTCGCAGCTGCTGTCGGATTCGATTGAGGGGAGGTCTTCGGGGAGGTAAAGGAGAGACACCCCCCATCTGTGCCGTTGCCGACCCTCGTTCTTGAACCATAGGGTTCAAGTGGGGACGACGGGCGATGCTTCAGGCTTTCCGCTCGGAGGCGGACATGCACAACTGCCTTGCCGCGTTATCCCCGGGGTAGTGATTAGGCTCAAGAAAATACCCAGGCCGCTCTCGAACACTACAGGGGGTGTCTTGAATACAGGCTATACCCTTTCGCGCGGGGCGTCTAGGCCTGATTGCCCCAGATTCTCCGATTTGCCCTGGACGGACGTCTCCTCGTTCGCACCTCCGGCCAAAGCATGGTTGATACGATCCTGCAATTGTTGCAAACGCCTGGTCAGATCACCTTCGGAACTGGAACGGGCACGCTGGAGCTGGATGAGGTCATACGCGATGTTGAGCGCCGCCATGATCGCGATCCGGTCGGTGCCGACCACGCGCCCGGACTGGCGGATCTCGCGCATACGTCCATCAAGCAGCCGCGCCGATGCCTTCAGGTCGTCCTGCTCATGAAACTCGCAGGCGATCCGGTATTCCTTGTCAAGGATCTTGATAGTCAGTTGCAACGGCTCTTCGATCACAGATTCTCCTCCATCGCGCGCAATCGGGATAGCATGGATTCGACACGGCTCCTGGCTTGTTCGGTCTTTTCAATCAACTCGCTCCGCTCGGCAACAAGCAGCTCCTGACGCGCACGCAGCGAGGCATTTTCCTCCTTGAGCCTCTCGTTCAAGCGAATCAGGGCCATTACCTGAAGCTCAAATTGATCGAGGTCAAATTTGGACAAAGTCCGCGACTCCATTGGAATTCTGCGCACTATAGAAGGGGCTTGGCGGACGGTCAATCGGGCAGGTGTGCGTGCTATGATGGGGAGCCTTGTATCTAAAAGCCCAAGCATGCCTTCAATGACGGGAGGTCGCCACGGACATCCTCAACCCTGATATCGGGCGCTATCTCGACGCCGGACCGCTGACTCCCTCGCCCAGTGAGGCACACGGCCTGCTCTGTGGTCTGATCTGCGGGGGGGATCCGCACGCCCTGGAATCCTGGCTCGGCCAGGTCGCGCCCAGGCCCGAGGCGGGTGCGACCCTGGCCGCCGAGGGGCGAGCGGCCCTGCGTCAATGCGGTCTGGCCATCGAGCGCGAGTTCCAGGGGCCTGAATCCCTGATTCGGCTCCCCTCCCCCGCCGAGGATGCCGCCCCGCTTGGCGAACGCGCGCTCCGACTCTACGACTGGATCCGCGGGTTTCTCTATGCGTTTGGCCTGGTCGGGCGATCCGAAGCCGATCTTTCCGAACAGGTCCGCGAAATCCTGCGCGACCTGACCACCCTCACCCGGATGGATCTCGATACCCTGGAAGAGACCGAGGACAACGAGCAGGCGCTCGCCGAGCTGATCGAGTTCGTGCGGGTGGCGGCCATGCTGATTCATCACGAGTGCGCCGTTGTGCGCTTGCCGACCCGCGGCGGTCCAGCGCCCTCCACCGATCAGGAGACGGACCCCGGATGACAGGTGCCGAATATAGACGTCGCCGCCGCATCCTGGCCAAGGCCATCGGCCCGGAGGCGCTCGCCATCCTGCCGGCGGCGCGCGAGGTGACGCGCAATCGCGACGTCCACTACCCCTTCCGCCAGGGCAGCGACTTCAGCTATCTGACCGGCTTCCCCGAACCAGATGCCTGGCTGGTGATCGCGCCCAGGCGCAAGGAAGGCGAATTCGTTCTCTTCTGCCGCCCACGCGATCCGGAGCGCGAGCAGTGGGACGGGGCGCGTCTCGGGGTCGAGGGCGCGGTCGAGCGGTTCGGAGCCGACCAGGCCTATCCGCTGACCGAGCTGGATACGTTGATGCCGACGCTCATCGACGGACGCCAACGGCTCTACTATCCGATCGGCACGGAGGCGGCGCTGGATGCCCAGGTCATGGGCTGGGTCAGACAGGTGCGGGCCAAGGCGCGGACCGGTGCCGTCGCCCCCGAGACCTTCGTTACCCTCGAATCCGTGCTCCACGAGCAGCGTCTCATCAAGAGTCCGTCCGAGATCGCCGTCATGCGTCGTGCGGCCCGGATCTCGGCGTGCGCGCACAGCGATCTGATGCGTCTGTGTCGCCCCGGTCTGAACGAAGCCCGGCTGGAGGCCGAGTTCCAACACAGGTGCGCGCTGGCCGGCGCACGTCATCTGGCCTATCCGAGCATCGTCGCCGGCGGTGAACACGCCTGTGTGCTGCACTATGTCGAGAACAACGCCCCGCTGCGCGATGGCGATCTGGTGTTGATCGATGCCGGCTGTGAGCTGGATGGCTATGCCTCGGATATCACCCGCACCTTTCCGGTCAATGGTCGGTTCACCCCGGTCCAGCGGACGATCTACGAGCTGGTACTGAGGGCGCAACGGGCCGCCATCGAACGCGCGCGTCCGGGACGCCGTTGGAACGAACCGCACGAAGCGGCGGTCAAGGTCTTGACCAGGGGGCTGGTCGAACTGGGCATCCTCAACGGCAAGACCAAGGATCTGATCAAGGACGAGGCCTACAAGCCCTACTATATGCACCGCACCGGCCATTGGCTGGGGATGGATGTGCACGACGTCGGCGCCTACAAACGCGACGGCGATTGGCGTGAGCTACAACCCGGTATGGTACTGACCATAGAGCCTGGGCTCTATCTGGGCCAGGATGAGACCATCCCTGAACCCTATCGGGGGATCGGCGTGCGGATCGAGGACGATGTGCTCATTACCGAGCAGGGCCACGAGATCCTCTCCGAGGCAGCGCCCAAGGAGCCCGATGCAATCGAGACACTGATGCGACACAGGGGGTGACGATGGCAGAGTTCGATGTGGTGATCGTGGGTGGCGGTCTGGTCGGCGGCAGTCTGGCCGCTGCCCTGCGTGCGCTGCCGCTGCGGGTGGCGCTGATCGAATCCGCCCCGGTGCGCACTCCGAACCAACCGAGTCCAGACGAGCGCGTGATTGCACTCTCGCTCGGCAGTCGGCGTATCTTCGGTGGGCTCGGTGTCTGGCCAGCCATTGCACCCGTGGCCGAACCTATCCTGAGCGTGCATATCTCGGATCGGGGGCATTGCGGTTTCACCCGACTCGAATGTCATGAGCTCGGCGTCGAGGCGTTCGGTTATGTGACGCCGGCGCGCGCCCTGGATCAGGTGCTCCAGGAGGTGCTCGAACCTGCCACCAATATCCACATCCTGCGTCCGGCCCGGTTGCTCGATCATCAGGCGGGACCCATGGGGGTCGCGCTGGACATCCAGGTCGGGGACGAACGCCGGGGCATCACGACCCGGTTGCTGGTGGCCGCCGACGGCGGCGACTCCAGTGTGCGCGACCGGCTCGGGATCCGGGTCGAGGGACACGACTATGGACAGGACGCGGTCGTCACCACCGTGCTGGCGGATCGACCCTGCCCCGGCCAGGCCTTCGAGCGCTTCACCGACACGGGCCCCTTGGCCATGCTGCCGATGCCAGGCGGACGCTACTCGGTGGTCTGGACCTGCCGCCCGACCGAGACTGCCGAGTTGCTCGCGCTCACAGAGAGCGATTTCAGCGCCCGTTTGCAGGCGCGTTTCGGTTGGCGTCTCGGACGACTGAGCGCGCCCTCGCCGCGTCAGGCCTATCCGCTCAGGCTCAGGCTGGTGCGCGAGACCATCCACGAGCGTCTGGTGCTGATCGGCAATGCCGCCCACACCCTGCATCCGGTCGCGGGTCAGGGCTTCAATCTGGGTCTGCGCGATGTCGCCGCACTCGCCGAGGTCTTGGGTGAGGCGGCTCGATGCGGTCAGGATCCAGGCTCAGCCGACACGCTCGCTGACTACAAACGCTGGCGCGGACGCGATCAGGTCGCGACCGCCTGGCTGACCGATACCCTGGCACGGCTGTTCGTGGTGCCCTGGCGTCCAGTGCGCCTTGCACGCAATCTCGGTCTGCTGGGGCTGGATCTGGTGCCCGCCGCGCGCCGGCGACTGGCGCGACGCCTCATGGGGCTCGCGGGGGCGCTGCCGCGTCTGGCCCGTGGTCTACCCTTGGAGGCACATCATGTCTGACACCCACACCGACTTCACTGTGGTCGTGGTCGGCGGCGGCATGGTCGGTGCCGCCTTTGCCGCCGCCTGCTCGGGGCATGGGTGCTCGATCGCTGTGGTCGAATCCCAAGAGCCCGTCCGCCGTTGGCCTCACGGCGAGATCGATCTGCGGGTCTCGGCCCTGAATCGGGCCAGTCAGTCCTTTCTAGAGCGGCTCGAGGTCTGGGATGACATCCGGGGGCTCGGGGTGAGCCCCTATCGCGAGATGCATGTCTGGGACGCCCTCAGCGGCGCCCAGATCCATTTCGATAGTCAGGCGCTCGGCGAGCCGGATCTGGGGCACATCGTCGAAAATCGCGTCATCCAGCGCGTGCTCTGGGAGCAGCTCGAAAACGCCGATGACGTCCAGCTCTTCTGCCCCATAGGCATCGTCGACCTGGAGCTTAACCCCGAGTGTTCGCGCCTGATCCTCAGCGATGGTCGCGCGATCACGACCCGGCTGCTGGTCGGCGCCGATGGTCGCGATTCGCTGGTGCGCGCCCTGGCCGGCATCGAGACTGAGGGCTGGGACTATGGTCAGCGTGCCATCGTCGCCCATGTCCGGCCGGACGAATGGCATCGCGAGACGGCCTGGCAGCGTTTCCTGCCGACCGGTCCGCTGGCACTCTTGCCGCTGGCCGATGGGCGCTGCTCGATCGTATGGTCGGCCGACGAGGCGCGCGCAGACGAGCTCATGGCGCTCGACGATGCCGCCTTCTCGACAGCGCTGAGCGAGGCCTCCGAATTCAAGCTCGGCACCCTGAGGCTCGACAGTCGGCGTGTCGCCATCCCGCTGCGCCTACAACACGCCAAGACCTATGTGCGTCCGGGGGTCGCGCTCATCGGCGACGCGGCCCATGCCATCCATCCGCTCTCCGGTCAGGGCGTCAATCTCGGCTTTATGGACGCCATCGCCCTGATCTCAGCCCTGGAGACCGGGCTGGCGCACGGGCGCGACCTCGCTGGGCTTTGGACCCTGCGCCGCTACGAGCGCGCGCGACGCGGTGAGAACCAGCTCATGCTCCAGGCGATGGACCTCTTCAAGCGCATCTTCGGCTGGGAGGGGCCGGCCCTGGTGCGCCTACGTGGGCTTGGGCTGAATGCAACCGATCGCCTGGAGCCGCTCAAGCGGCTGATCATGCGGCAGGCGCTTGGACTCGGATACGAGCCCGGTACCGGAGACAGGGAGGCCCCCTGTAGGCGGTGACCTGAGGCGCCCTGCGCCGTGCAACCATAGCGTCATGTACGATCGGTATAAGACCCGCCTCCAGTGTCCAGCCGCTCCAGGGGCCACCGGGCGGATCACTTCCAAGCGACCGGAAATCGCCTTGAGAAGCGCTGAAGCCCAGTCTCCCTGTGGCTGTGTGCCTCAAGGAGAGGCTGAAAAATCCATGGATGGATTGTTTCAGTGCCCCCTAGGGAGGCGCTAGATTGAGATTCGCGGCTAAAGTCGCTCCTACAACCCATTGATTTTATAGGAGCGGCTTGAGACGCGATTCAGGGAGACATTGATTGTGTAGAGTGGCTTTAGCCGCGATTCAGGGAGACGTGATTTATTCGACGTTTCCCTAGGATTCGGCCTGAGTCGCTCAGGATCCACTGCAACGAACCGAGGAGAGTCAATCGTGTCAGCCAAGAATGCCTTCTATGCCCAATCCGGTGGGGTGACCGCCGTCATCAATGCCTCTGCCTGTGGTGTGATCGAGACCGCGCGCCGTCACCCGGACCGGATCGCCAAGGTCTATGCCGGACGCAACGGCATCATCGGCGCGCTCACCGAGGATCTGATCGACACCAGCCTGGAGTCTGACGAGGCCATCGCGGCGCTGCGCTACACCCCCGCCGGCGCCTTTGGTTCCTGTCGCTACAAATTGAAGAGCCTGGAGGCCAATCGGCGCGAGTACGAACGTCTGATCGAGGTCTTCAAGGCCCACGACATCGGCTATTTCTTCTACAACGGCGGCGGCGACTCGGCCGATACCTGTTACAAGGTCTCCCAGCTCTCCGCGGGCCTGGGCTATCCGGTCCAGGCCATCCATGTGCCCAAGACGGTCGATAACGACCTGCCGATCACCGACAACTGCCCGGGGTTCGGCTCGGTGGCCAAGTACATCGCGACCTCGGCACTGGAGGCGTCCTATGACGTGCGCTCCATGGCCAAGACCTCGACCAAGGTCTTTATTCTGGAGGTCATGGGGCGACATGCCGGCTGGATCGCGGCTGCCGGCGGTCTGATCGAGGATCAGGGTATCCCGGTCGTGATCCTCTTCCCCGAGATCGAGTTCGATCAGGAGCGCTTCCTCGCCGCCGTCAAGTCCAGGGTCGAGCAGTATGGCTATTGCACCGTGGTGGTCTCGGAGGGCGCCAAGTATGCGGACGGACGCTTCCTCGCTGAACAGGGCACGCGCGATGCCTTCGGTCACGCCCAGCTCGGCGGTGCCGCCCCGGTGGTGGCCAATATGATCAAGGAAGGACTCGGCTACAAGTTCCACTGGGCGGTGGCCGACTATCTCCAGCGCGCGGCGCGCCATCTGGCCTCCAAGACCGACGTCGAGCAGGCCTATGCCATGGGTCGGGCGGCGGTCGAACTCGCGCTCGCGGGTCACAATGCCGTGATGCCCACCGTCAAGCGCATCAGCCATGATCCCTATGCCTGGGAGGTCGGCGAGGCGCCGCTGTCGGAGGTGGCCAACGTCGAGAAGTTCATGCCGCGGGAGTTCATCTCCGAGGACGGCTTTGGCATCACCCCGGCCTGCAAGCAGTATCTGATCCCCCTCATCCAGGGTGAGGACTATCCGCCTTTCGAACGCGGTCTGCCCAAATACGTCACCCTCAAGAACACCCCGGTCGAGCGCAAGCTCGGGGCGTTCGAGCTATAAGAATTGAAATCATCAAAGCTTATTTGAGCTACAATTGACGCCTTGTCGCGGGGGCGACAAGGCGTCAAGCTTATTCATTCATAAGGCCTGTTCATGGATCTGTCCAAGGTTTCGCGCGGGGACAATGTCCCCTATGCCATCAACGTCATCATCGAGATCCCGGCGCACTCCGAACCGGTGAAATACGAGATGGACAAAAAGACCGGCGCCATGTTCGTCGATCGCTTCATGTCCACCGCCATGCACTACCCCTGTAACTACGGCTATGTCCCGCATACCCTGTCTTCGGACGGCGATCCGGTCGATGTCATGGTGGTCACCCCCTATCCACTGATCCCGGGCTCGGTCATCAAGTGCCGCCCAATCGGTCTACTCAAGATGACCGATGAATCGGGCGACGACGCCAAGGTGCTGGCGCTGCCGATCGACAAGCTCTACAAGGGCTATCGTCAGGTCGAGAGTTTCCGCGACATGCCGCAACACCTCCTCGACCAGATCGCCCATTTCTTCGAGCACTATAAAGACCTCGACGAGGGCAAGTGGGTGCGGATCGCCGGTTGGGGCGACCGCGAGGAGGCTTGTCAGGAGATCCTGGCGAGCGTCAAGATGTTTGATGACGCCCCCGAGAAACCGGCCTTCTGATCGATGCTCACACACTTTACCCCAAGCGGCGAGGCCCGGATGGTCGATGTCGGCGCCAAACCCGAGACGGTACGGCGCGCGCTGGCCGAGGGCTGGATCCGGATGCAGCCTGAAACCCTGGACCTGATTGAACGAGGGGGCCATGCCAAGGGCGATGTGCTCGGGGTCGCGCGGCTGGCGGGTATCATGGGCGCCAAGCGCACGTCCGATCTGATCCCGCTCTGCCATCCGCTGAGCCTCACCCGCGTCGAGATCGAACTGACACCTGTTGCGGAGGCATCCGCCGTTCGGTGTCGCGCGAGGGTCGAGACCCTTGGCCGGACTGGGGTCGAGATGGAGGCGCTGTGCGCGGTGCAGATCAGTTTGTTGACGATCTATGATATGTGCAAGGCCGTCGATCGCGGTATGCGGATCACCGACGTCCAGCTGGTCGAGAAGTCCGGCGGACGCTCCGGGCACTGGAGGCGCGACGACCAAGACCCGACTCGCTGATCTGGGATCCGGGGTCGCTGCCAGAGATGCGTGATTCTCAGCCGACAGGGTTCAATGCCTTCTACCAGGGGGCGCGCTTTCTCACCGCCGCCGCCCGGCTCGACCAGGCGCCGGACGACCGGGGGCGCGAGGTCGCCTTCGCCGGGCGCTCCAATGCCGGCAAGTCGAGCGCCATCAACGCGATCTGCCACCAGAACGCGCTCGCCCGGACCAGTAAGACCCCAGGTCGCACCCAGCAGTTGATCTTCTTCAAGCTCGACGACGAGCGCCGCCTGGTCGACCTGCCCGGCTATGGCTATGCCAGGGTGCCCGAACGCGTCAAACTCGAGTGGCAGCGCCATCTTTCGCACTATCTGGAGCACCGCCGGTCGCTGGTCGGGCTGGTGATCGTCATGGATATCCGCCATCCCCTGACCGATTACGATCGTCAGATGTTGGACTGGGGGCAGCGTGCAGGGCTTTCGATCCTGCTGCTGCTCACCAAGGCCGACAAGCTCAAGCGCGGCGCGGCCAAGGCGGCGCGTCTGGCCGTCGAGCGTGCCCTGGCCGAGGCAGGGTCTGGTCAGGTCGAGGTTCAGGTGTTTTCGGCCCACGAGCGCCTGGGTATCGGGTGCGTCCAGGCCGTCCTGGATCGCTGGCTCGCGGTCGACACCTCAGTTCCAGACACCCCTAACCGGCTGGCCGCACCGCAGTGACCACGAGCGCGACCACCTTCAGCCCGAATCGACCAGCTCCAGATAGCGCGCGGCGATGGTGCGCCAGTCCAGCGCCGTGACAAAGGCGCGTGCCGCCGCGCCCAGATGCGCGCGCCGTTCGGGGTCGGCGAGCAGCTCGGCCACCGCCTGGGCGAAGGCGTCGTGGTCATCGACGATCAGCGCCTCGACCCCCGGGGTGATGGGGATGCCCTCGGCACCCTTGGCGGTACTCACCACTGCCAGTCCGGCAGCAAAATAATCCAGGATCTTCATGCGCGTGCCGCCTCCCTTCTGCAAGGGCACCACGGCCAGGTCCGCGCCCTTGAGATAGGGCGCGACCGACTCGACCGGTCCGGTGAAGCGCAGAGAGGGATGGAGCTCATTGGCCGGCGGATGGGGACCGATCGCCAGCACCCTGACTGCAACCCCCAACTGCTCGAGCCGCGGCAGGATCTCGTCCGCCATGACCTTCATCGCCTCCAGATTCGGCGGATAGAGATAGATCCCGTGATAGACCAGTACGGCACATTCGGGCGGGATGGCATAGAGCGCCCGGAGATCGAGCGGTGCGGCGCGTGCGAATGCCTCGAGATCGACCCCGTGCGGGATGAGATGCAGCCGCTCGGGCGCCACACCATCGGCCAGCAGACGCTGGCGGTCGGATTCGGAGACCACGACGACGGCATCCGAACGCTTGCACCACCCAAGTTCGACCTTGCGCAACACCTCATAGCCATGCGGGGACAGGTCCGGCACCTGTTCGGCCAGGCGCCGATACTCGACATTGTGTTCGACCAGGAGCGCGCGTCCGCCCAACAGGTCACGTGTCCAGCAGGTCGCGCGCCCATAGGCCGGGAACTCGGCCTGATAGACGCGCGCGCCGGTGATGAGCGCCAGATAGAGGGTACGCGCGATGAAACTCCAGTCGGCGACCGGTCGATAGAGGAAGGCATCCTCGGCTGGGATACCCGAGTCGAGCAGGAAGGCGCGCACCTGCTCTGGATCCGGCCCGAGCAGCTGCAACCAGAGCGGAAAGCGGCGCTCGCTCCACTGACCCTGGCGCACCTCGTGGTAGCGGACGCGATCCTCGCTGATCAGATAGACGGCCTCGACCGCGAACGACAGGCCCCAGGCGGTGCGCTCGATCTTGACCGCCGCACCGTGATTGGCCGGATGGATGTCCGAGCGCGAGACCAGGATCACAGCACGGCGCCGACCGAGACGCCCGAGACCGCGCATCAGGGTCGTCACCAGCGGCTTGAGCCAGGGGCGCGCCTGACCGAGTGCGGTGCGTGCCAGGGCCTTGAATCGCGCAGAACCTCGTGGCAGAACCCTGGCCACTGGGGTCTGGATGGACGGCTCGCACGGCGCGGCAGCAGATTGATCGGCCCTGGGCGGAACGGCTGGCGCGGTTGATTTCAGGTCGATCAGCGGCGCGCCTGGACAGGCGCGAACGGGTGTGGCCAGGAAATCGAGGACGGGTTGAATGGTTCGACCATAGTGGAAGCGTTCCTCGACCAGCCGCAGGGCATTGGCTGACTTCTCGGCGATCGTTTCGGGCCGCGCAAGGAGCGCAGTGACCAAGCCGTCGATGTCCTCGATCCGATCGATGACCCAACCGGCGTCATAGTCGCAAACCAGTCCGGCCAGCTCGGTATAGCGGTTGCAGATCAGCGGCAGACCCAGGCTCAAGAACTCCATGGCGCGAAACGACTGGCTGTGCCAGCGCTCGGGGTTTTCGTCGGCCAATTCCAGCCCGATGTGGCAGGTACGACGCAGATACTCACGCATCGCACCATAGGGCAGGAGTCCATGCCGCTCGACGATGGATTCAGGCCAGGCGCGCTCAGATTCACTGAGTTCCAGCGGCGCCTGATCGGCGTCATAGACATAGCGACCACTCAGAACCACCAGTCCCGCCCGCCCCCGGCCCTGACGGTCCAGCGCCCAGACCAGGGCATCGAGCCAGTCTTCGGTGCGGCGCCAGGGCCAGGAGACCCCGCCGGTGACCAGACGCAAGCGCGTCTCCGGTGAACAGGTCAGTGGTTTAAGACACTCGAAGCCCGCCGAGATGGGCACCACATCGATGGGTGCGGCGACGCGACAGTCGAATCCAGCCAGGAGCAACCAGGGCAACAGAAAACTGGCCTGGCGCTGGTTGCCGACCAGGAAGCGATCGGCACGCCGATAACAGAGGAGCGTCCGCCGGACCTCATCGGCCAGATCTAGATGCTCTTGATACATGGCCTCTAGGATCCGGGGGGCCACCACGTCGAGGATGAGCGGTAGGTCGAGCGACTCGGGCAGGAGCTCGATCAGCTCCCAATAGCCGACCAGCAAGGCATCCGGGGCCTCCTCCGCGATCAGGGCCGTCAGGGCATCCCGATCGCGATAGCTGCGCGCGCGCAGGCCAGCTCGGACGCCCCGTGGGGGCGGCCCACCCAGGGTCGCAGGATAGACCTGAACCAGCGTATGGCCGGCGTCGCTAAGTCCGAGCGCCAGGCCCCGCGCGCGCACACTGTTGCCGGAGGCGATGCGCCCAGGGTCAAGCGGCTCGCCATGGGTGATGAGCAGGATCTTCATGCCGCATGCCCCGCGAGGAGTCGTTCCAGGGTGGCGCGCGCGACCCGGCGCGAGAAATGCCGTTCGATGTTGTCGAACCCGGCCTGCACCAATCGCTGCCACAGCGAGGAGTCGCGATAGAGTCGGGCCACGGCAGCGGCGAATGCCTCTGCATCCGCGCCGATCAAGACATCGACCCCATCGGTCAGATACATCCCCTCGGCGGCACAGGGCGTGGCCACGACTGGCACGCCATAGGCCAGGCTCAGGTTGATCTTGCCCTTGACCCCGGCCCCGTAACGCAGCGGCGCGATCGATAGCCGGGCGCGTTCGAAATAGGGCCTGGGGTCCTCCACATAGCCAGTGACATGCAGCCCACGACGCGGATCTTCGAGTGCGCGGATCCCCGGCGGCGGGCGGCTGCCGAGGATGAAGGTCGGCACCGGACCGAGTTCGGACTCAACCCGGGGCAGGATCTCCTCGACGTAATAGAGCACGGCATCGACATTGGGGTCATGGTTGAACCCACCGATGAAGAGGATGGCATCGCGTTCCTCGAATGGGGTGTGGGTTGGATGGAGATCGTGGATATTGCTCAGGACCTCCAGCCGTGCCCCGGGGAGCTCGCGCGCCAGCAGATCGCGCTCGACCGGGCTGACCACCAGGGTCAGGTCGGCGCGCGCGATCAGGTCGAGTTCCTGGCGTCGGCGTTGGGCGGCGCGTTTGAGCGCCGCTGGGTCGTTCTTGAGTTCGGCCTCGCGCTGTTCGCGCAGGAAGTGCAGGTCAACGGTGTCGAACCAGACCTCGGCCTGTGGCGCATACCGCCGAACGACCTCGAAGAACTGGTCCGCGATACTGGCCCGACTCAGGATCACCAGGTCGTATCCGGCGCCACGCGCCTGCAGATGAGAGTGGATAGACTCGATCCGGGGTGCCGTGAGGACCTCCACCCCCAGGCGCTGGAGTCGCGAACCATAGGGCTCGACAGACTCGAGGTTGGAGGGGGCGAAGGCCACGTGCCAACCGAGCGCCAGGAAGGTCTCCAGAAGGTTGAGCATGCGCAGCGAACCCGAATCCTGATCCGGGGTCAGCATCACGGCATCGATCACCAGGAGGCGTCCCTGTTCGGCGCCCGCCGCGGCCGACCGTTCGAGACACACCAGGGTCACCTCGGGTTGATAGAGGAGCGTCCAGCCCTGGCTGCGCAAGGCATCCAAGAGCTCGGATATCTCTGTGGGGCGGGCGGTGCCCAGGACCGACTCCAGGGCACTCCGACTCAGCAACAATCCAACCTCGGAGGCCGAATCGATTGTACGCGGATAGCTGTACTCGGGCGCCTGGGGATCGGCGCCGGCACCGATCGGCCAGACCGTCCCGTCCAGGGCGCGGCGCCGTCCGGCCTCGATCAAGCGCCCGTCAGAACCGACGAGCTTGGGGCTGACCGCACCGACCCTAGGCACCTCCGGGTCGCCCTCCGGCACGCCGTGCAGCAGACACCACAGCCAGTCGCGCGGTCTGGCCTCCAGACAGTCGAGCATCAGGATCCAGTCGGCCTTGGTGGCGGCGAGCACAGCGTCAAACCGATCGGCGACGGACGCCCCCGGTTCGAGCGCCAGATGGCGCGCCTCGGGCACCCGACGTTCGAGCAGCTCGCCGATCAGATGTCCGGACGGGTGCAAAAAGAGCGGCTCGAACGGCGGCGTAGAGCGGCTCTGGATCAGTTCCTCCAGCAACCAGAGGGTGTGGATACAGACCCGTTCAAGATCGACCAGCAGCGCCACCTGAGGCTGGGGCTCGGGTCTGAGACCGAGCGCAGCGATCCGCGCGACCTGCCAGAGCGTCGCCAGCCCAGCCGTGCCTCGCCCGTCCGCGCGGCCCAGCTTGGCCACCAGCGCACGCGCCACCGGCCCGGATCCATGAAACCTCAGGATCTCGACCAGGTGTTCGGCGTGCGACCCCAGCCTTGAGGCCGGGTCTGCGAGCGGGGCCAGGAGCCTCTGCACCTGGCGAGAGGCGGCACGCACTGGCCAAATCAGCCAGTCGGTCAACCCCAGGATCCAACCCAGCCAGGAGCGGTAACGTTCCAGATCCGCGCGACACTGGAGCGCATCGCGCAGCGACCGGATCCCAAGCAGGTCGAGCAACTCGCGATCGGCATCCTGGCTGGAACGGGCGCTGAGGAGCTGCTGGTGCAGCGCCTGGAGTCGGGCCTCGAGCGCCTCTTTCTCGGATGCCAGCAAGGCATGACGGATCTTCCAGTCCTCGCGCTCGAGCCGCAGCGCGTGGGTCTGTTCGATGAGTCCGCGCGTCTCAGCGGCACACCGCTCGCGCAGCTCCAGATACATGGGCCGATGCTTGGCATACTCCACGAGTCCCAGCAGCTGGTCGAGCGTCCAGCGCGAACGCCACTTGTCGAAGAAGGCCGCCAGCCCATGCCTCAGTCGCTCATCGTCCTGCTGCAAACCGAACCCGCTCGCGCCCTGGATGCGATAGACCCCGGTGACCCGATCGACATGGATCAGCGGAGTGAGGGCGCTCAACTGAAGCCAAAAATCCCAGTCCTCATAGACCTCGAGTGACTCATCGAAGCGCAACATGTCGCCGACCAGCGAGCGGGCAAAGAGCACGGCATGGATCGGCAGATAATTCTCGAACAAGAGCCGCAGCGGATCATAGGGCTGGTTGAAGACGTGCACGACCTCCCACTCGCCTCCTGCCGTCTGGCGCCGGCACTCGATCCCGGCATAGGCCGCCCGGGCGTCGGTTCGCGATTCGATCGCCTCGACCAGACCGGCGACATGCTCGGGCAGCAGCCAGTCGTCGTCGTCAAGGAAGAGCAGAAAATCACCCTGGGCCGAGTCCAGGCCCAGGTTGGCCGCCGCCCCCCGTCCCAGACGGCGCCCGCTGGAGACCAGGCGGACCAGGTGTCCAGCGCAGGGCGGTGGGTCGAGTTCGCGACGGCCCCGGACATCGATCAGCACGACCTCGATGCGGGGATAGGTCTGGGCTGCGACCGAGTCGAGCGTCTCGGCCAGGGTCGCGCGCCCCAGGGTACGGATCAGGATCGAGACGAGCGGGCGGGGGGGAGGGTTGAATGGTTCCTGATCGGCTGGGGTCATCGCTCGGGCTCGTCGTCTTCGGCGGGGGATAGCGGCCCGCGGATGATACCACCTGTCAGTGGTCTCATGGCTTAGACGACGACTGTGTTCGCGCCACACCTGCACCGTGCAGGCTGAAGAGTAGATCGACCTCGGCCTCGCTGAGTCCGCAGAGCTTGCGGACCTCGTTGCGTCGGTGACCGAGCCGGATCAGTTCGATCGCCTGGACATAGAGCCCCTCATCGACGTCGCGCAGACGCAATTCGCTCTGCTGATCGGCGAGCCGGTCGAGCGCGCGCCTGACGTTCGACTGGTGCTGCCCCTGATCGATGACATCCTCGGCCACGGCCTTGATGGCGCCATGCAAGGCCAGGATCGCGGTATCCAAACCACGCTGATCGTGCCGCAACCTGGCCAAGCGCGCCTCCAGGGCGCGCTGCCGCGCCGCGCCGCGCACGGCCAACAAGAGGGCCATCAGGGCGATGAGCAACGCCAACACCGCGACCCAGAGTGGATCGAGCCGAATGATCTGCACCAGAGACGCAGCATCCATCACGATCCTTCAGGCGTACTCGTCAACATGGCCGCTGCTTCGCCCCTGGAGACGGGGCAAGGCGCCGGCCATCTGGGTCGGCAGACGCGCCTCGGCCTCGCGTGCCCTCGAACGCCGATCGGCTTGACGGCGATCACGCACGCGCCGCTCGGCCTGACGGCGATCGCACACACGCCGATCCAAGCCTGGACGATCGATCAGGCGCCGATCCTGCGTGCGACGCTCCTGGATTCGGCGCTCGCCGCGGCGCCGCTCGCCGCGGCGCCGCTCCTCGCGCTGGCCACGCCGATCGGCGCGGCGACGTAATAGCCAGGTACGCTGCTGTCTTAGTCGGCGCTCATGATCATCGCCCAGGGTTCGCGAAGGGGTTTGAGCCTGGACCGGCCCCAGCTCTCTGGTGGGTTCGTTCATGACCTCGCTACCCTTAAAAAAGGCTACCTGACCACCGTAGGGGCACGGCGCGCCGTGCCCCTACTGGATTCATCGGCCAGCGGAAGCGAAACATAAACCATGACGGACCACTCAAGTCCGTTCTCATAGCTCGCGCAGGCTTGCCCACTCCTCGTCGGAAAGCAGCTTGTTGAGGTCGACTAAGATGGTCAGACCCTCGTTGGAACTGCTGACGCCCAGGATAAAGCGACTGGTCTGGTCGTTGCCGACGGCAGGGGCCGGATCGATCGATTCTGCTGGGATTTGGACCACCTCGGCCACAGAATCAACCAGGATGCCGATGTTTTGGTTATCAACATCGATGATGACGATGCGCGATGACTCGTCCGGCTCGCGCACCGGCAGGGAGAGACGCCGACGCGCGTCGATCACTGTGACGACGTCGCCGCGCAGGTTAATGATGCCTAGGATGTAATCAGGCACACCAGGCACAGGTGTGATCTCGGTGAGTTTGAGCACCTCTTGGACCTGGAGGACGTCGATGGCATAGGTTTCGTCGGCCAGGCTGAAGGTGACATAGGAGGAGGAGCCGCTCGGCTGGCTCGCCCGCGAATCGGATGCGGTCATCATGTTGGCTCTCGGTTCGTCGTTGAATGCCTGTCTGGATGCGCCTGAACGTCACTTTACGATTAGACGTCAGCCAGGTTCCAGATCCGTTTTCAGACGTTCGGGCGCCCGCTGCCCACTCGCTTGGGCGGACTGTAAAACGGGCAGCACGATCACAGCGACCCGCCGGTTGCGCGCCCGCCCAGCCTCCGTGGCGTTGCTGTCGATGGGATGGAACTGGCCATAGCCAATGGCGACCATCCGCTCCGGATCGACGCCGTTCTGGGCAAACAGGTTGACCACGGTCGCCGCACGTCCGGACGATAGCTCCCAATTGGAGGGGTAGATGGTGTTGTTGATCGGCAGGTTGTCTGTGTGTCCCTCGACATGGATGCGCACGTCGTGCCCTCTGAGCAGCTGGGCAACCCGGATCAGGGCCGGACGCGCCGCCGGCTGCAGGGTCGCCGAGCCGCTGGAGAAGAGCAGATTGCTGTTGATTGAGACCTCTATCCAGTAAGGCTGGCGCTTGACCTCGATGTTGCCGGCCTCGATCAGCGACCCCATGGCCTCCTGCAATTCCTCCGCCATCTCCCGGATCTCACCGATGATGCGCCCACGCTGCTCCTCGGAGGCCGTGCCGATGAGGGCGGCGAGCGCCACATCGGTCGGCGAGGAAGGTTCGAGACCCGGCGCGGGGGCCTCCTCGTCCGGGCTCGGGACGATGATCTCGACCGGGGCGAGCGAGCGGCGCACGTCCTCACTGATCGGGTTGAGCGCCTGCGTCGGTTCGCCGATCTGGATCGGATCGACGGCCGCCGGCGCGCCGAACGCCTCGATCAAGGACTCGGAGAGCACACTGTACTTACCGGCATCCACCACGGAGACGGCGTACATGACCACGAAAAAGGCCATCAGCAGCGTCACCAGGTCGCCATAGGGGATGGCCCAGGCCTCGTGGTTGAGATGTTCCTCACGCCGGTTATGTCGCGTCATCGTCTTTAGCCCTGGATGAAGCCATTGAGCTTGTTCTCGATGTTGCGCGGGTTCTCGCCCTCGGCGATCGCGACCAATCCCTCGACCAGCATGGTCTGATAGGTGATGCGCGCCTGAACAATCGATTTGAGCTTGTTGGACACGGGTAGAAAAAAGAGGTTGGCCAGACCCACGCCATAGATGGTTGCCACGAAGGCGGACGCGATCCCCTGTCCGAGCTTGCTCGGCTCAGCGAGGTTCTGCATCACCGCCATCAGGCCCATGACAGCCCCGATGATGCCGAGGGTCGGCGAATAGACCCCCATGCTCTCGAAGACACGCGCCCCCTGGAGATCGAACGACTCGCTGTTGTCGAGGTCGGATTCCAGGACCTGGCGCAATATCTGCGGCTCGGTGCCATCGACCAGGAGCTGCAATCCCTTACGCACGAAGAGATCCGGCTCGGTGTTCGAGCGATCCTCAAGCCCGAGCAGCCCCTCCTTACGCGATAGATGCGACCACTCGACGATACGCTTGATCATGGGTCTTGGCTCCAGTCGCGGCGGCTTGAAGACCCAGGGAAACATCCGGAGCGCATGTAAGAAGACAGGGACCCGGGTCTGCACCAGGGTCGCGCCCAGAGTACCGATCACCACGATCAGGAAGGCCGCCAGATTCCACAGCGCCTCGACCGAACTACCCTTGGCGATGACGCCACCGAGGATGGCTGTCAACCCGAACGCGAGCCCGATCAGGCTCAGGATGTCCATTCAGCAGAAACCCTTGACCAAGGCCGGTCCGACCTCCTTGAGCGGCAGGATCTGATCGGCCAGTCCGGCGTCGATCACCGCCGCTGGCATCCCATACACCACGCAACTGGCCGCGTCCTGCGCCCACACATGGGCACCATTGGCCTTGAGCTCACGCGCGCCCTCGCGTCCATCGGCGCCCATACCTGTCAGCACCACGGCCAGGACCTGGGAACGCAAGGCCGCGACCGCCGATTTGAATGTGATATCGACGCTCGGCTTGTAGATGGTGCCGGGTGGACTCTCCTCGATGCGTACTCGAGGCTGGGCACCGCCTTCGAGCACGAGCTGCACCCCGCCGGGCGCCAGCAGTGCACTGCCGGGTTTGAGGAGGTCACCTGACGCGGCCTCCTTGACCTCGATCTGGCACAGGTTGTTCAAACGCTCGGCAAAGGCCGGCGTGAAACTCGCCGGCATGTGCTGAACCAGGATGATCGGCAGCGGAAAATTCTTCGGCAATCCCTTGAGCACCTCTTGCAAGGCCACGGGCCCACCGGTCGAGGTGCCGATCAGCACCGCGCGCAGGCTACTGAGGGGGGTCGCGCTCGGCGAGAGGCGTGGGGCCTGGGCCGGACGTGCAGGCACCGCCCCGGTCGGCGCGGGACGATCGAGGGGCGCTGGGGTCGTCGGGCGCGCGAGCCGGGTGCGACCGAGCGCGCGCACCCGCCGGCGCAACAAGATCTTGGCCGAATCCTCGTCCTTGGCCATCTCGCTGAAGCGCTTGGGCAAAAAGTCCATGGCACCGGCGTCGAGCGCATCGAGCGTCGCCTTGGCGCCCTCGGTGGTTAGGGTCGAGAACATCAGGATCGGGCACGGCGATTCGGCCATGATCCGGCGCACCGCCGTGATGCCGTCCATCACCGGCATCTCGATGTCCATGGTGACGACGTCCGGTTTGAGACGCTTGACGACCTCGATCGCCTCCTGGCCGTTGGCGGCGGTTCCAACGACCTCGATCCCGACATCGGCATTCAGGATCTCGACGATACGTCGGCGAAAGAAACCTGAATCGTCGACCACAACGACACGCAGACTCATGCCGGCATCCCCATCTCGGCCAGTCGCGGTCGCGCATGCGAGGCCCGTCCGCCATAGCCCGGCTGGCTCATAAGACGCAGCAGCGCCGGGATGTCGATGATGAGCGCAATCCCACCGTCACCCGTGATGGTCGCGCCGGCCAGCCCCGGAACGCCGTGTAACCCCTTGCCGAGCGGCTTGATGACCACTTCCTCCTGACCAATCAGGTCATCGACGACCAGGCCGATCTTACGCTGTGCGACATGGACCACGACCACATGGGCATCGGGCTTGGGCTCGACCAGACGCTGGGGATGCAGCCAGCGCACGGCGTAATAGAGCGGTAGGGCATGGTTGCGCACCATGATGGCCTCCTGATCATCCACAAAATGAGTTCGAGTCAGATCCAGTTCCAGGATCTCCGAGACCGAGGCAAGGGGGATGGCAAAGCGGCGGCCATCGAGTATGACCATGAGCGCTGGCAGGATGGCGAGCGTCAGCGGCAGCTTGACGTTGAGCTTGGTGCCCACACCGACCTTGGATTCGATCTCGATGGTGCCATTGAGTTGGGCGATGCGGGTCTTGACCACGTCCATCCCGACCCCACGTCCGGAGACGTCCGAGATCTCCTCCTTGGTCGAAAAGCCGGCCATGAAGATCAGGTCGAAACACTCGCGTGTCGACAGACGTTCGGCCTGACTAGGGTCGAGCAGGCCCTTCTCGACGGCCTTGGCACGCAGCTTTTCGGGGTCCATACCGCGCCCATCGTCCTGGATCAGCAGCGAGATGTGATCACCTTCCTGGGCCGCGCCCAGCACCACGGTCCCGCGGCGCGGCTTGCCCTTGGCCTCGCGCTCATCGGGCGGCTCGATGCCGTGGTCGACCGCATTGCGGATCAGATGCACCAAGGGATCGGCGAGCGCCTCGACCAGATTCTTGTCGAGATCGGTCTCCTCGCCGAAGGTCTCTAGTTCGATCTCTTTGCCGAGATTGCGCGCCAGGTCGCGCACCACGCGCGGGAAGCGGCTGAAGACCTTCTTGACCGGCTGCATCCGGGTCTTCATGACTGCCGCCTGGAGGTCCGAGGTCACAAGTGCCAGCGAGGCGATCGCCTTGCCGATCTCCTCGTCGCCGGTGCGCATGCGCAGCATGCTCAGGCGATTGCGCACCAGCACCAGCTCGCCGACCAGATTCATGATCTCGTCAAGCCGCTGGGTATCGACCCGCACCGAGGTCTCGCCAACAGGGGCAGCCGGGGTGCGCTGAGTCTTGGTCGCCTCGGACGGATCGGTGACCGATTCGGGCGGAGAACCGACCACCTGAAGGCCCGAGGCCTGGACCGGCGGCGGACTCGGCCTGGGCGATGCGGACGGGGCGGAAACTGGCTCGATGGTCTTCTCCGCCCCCCTACCATGCAACTGGTCGAGCAATGACTCGAATTCTTCATCCGTGATCAGGTCACTGGCGTCGGTCGACGGTTCAGACGCCGCCGTCGCACCGGATGGATCTGAGTCGGCCGGCGTCGTCGGCGCCCGTGGCTGATCGGTGGGCGCCGCGGGCTGTCCCGAAAGGGCGTCGAGCAGCGCCTCGAACTCGGCCTCGGTGATCTCGTCGGTCGGCTCCGGCCTGGATTCAGCCTCGCTGGGTGGCGCCGGCATCGGATCTGGGACGGCGACCGGTCTTGGTTCGGGTACAGGCCTTGGCGTGGGCGCCCCGGCCGCGTCAGGGACAGCCAGCGCCGCCAGATCCGCAATCAGTGCGGGCGGGGCCGACTCGGGCTCACGCCCAGACTTGAGATCACCGAACATGACGTTGAGCACGTCGAGCACGCGCAGGACCGCATCCATGAGGGCCGGATCGATCCGGCGTTCGCCGTTGCGCAACAGATTAAAGACGTCCTCGGCATGATGACAGACCACGACCAGTGCGTTGAGATTGAGGAAGCCCGCACCACCCTTGATAGTATGGAAACTGCGAAAGACTGCATTGAGCAGGTCGCGATCGTCGGGATTTTGCTCCAGTTCGATCAGTTGCTCGTTGAGCGCCTCCAGCAGTTCACCGGCCTCGACCAGAAAGTCCTGGAGGATTTCATCGTTCGGATCTATGGCCATGTGAGATCACTCTAGGGTTCGGTGGGCTAGAAACCCAGGCTGGAGAGCAAGGCATCCACGTCGTCCTGGCTGCTGACAACATCGGCGACCATGTCCTGGGTATTGGGCACGATCGGACCATGGCCGCGCGAGTCCATCGAGTCACCCCCTTCTGCGACGACGGCCTTGTCCACCCTGGGCAGATCCATGCGCGCGCTTGACAGCCGGATGAGTCCGACCAGATTCTCCTCGACCTCCTGCACCAACCGGATGACGCGACGGATGATCTGCCCCGTGAGATCCTGGTAGTCCTGCGCCATCAGGATCTCGGACATCAGCGACTTGAGCCGCTCGGTCTCCTGACCCGTCTGGATCAGGAAGTCATCGAGCTCGCGGGCCAGCTCGCGGAACTCGTCGACCGACAGCTCGCGATGGCGAAATCGGTTCCACTGTTCGCGTAAAACCCCCGAACGCCCGTGGAGCGATTCGGCGATGGGCATGGACTCGTCAAGCGCATTGAGTGTGCGATGAGTCGCCTGTTCAGTCATGGAGACGACGTAGTTCAGGCGCTCCTTGGCGTCCGGGATCTCGTCGCGGCTCAGTTCGATCAGACGCGCGTCACCACGGAAGCTTTTGAGGGCCTCGTGGAGTTCGCGCGTAAGCTTGCCGAGCTCCTCGAAGAGCTCGCGCTCGTAGGGCAGACGCAGCTGCCGGATGATGTCATCGGCCTCCGAGCGCTGCCCCTTCTCCAGGCACTCGACCAGTTGCCGCGCCAGATCCAAATGGAGATTCAAGCGTTCTTCATCGGTATCCATCGACTCATCCCTGTGCCTCGATGCGTTCGAAGATCTTGTCGATCTTTTCCTTCAGGGTCTCAGCTGTAAAGGGTTTGACGATATAACCGTTGACACCGGCCTGGGCGGCCTCGACGATCTGGTCGCGCTTGGCCTCAGCCGTGACCATGAGCACGGGCAGCGACTTGAGCATGGGATCGGCGCGCACGGCCTTGAGCAGCGCGATGCCTTCCATGTTGGGCATGTTCCAGTCGGTGATCAGAAAATCAAAGCCACCCCCCTTGAGCATCGGCAAGGCGGTGCTGCCATCGTCGGCCTCTGCCGTGTTGTTGAAACCCAGATCGCGCAACAGGTTCTTGATGATGCGTCTCATGGTGGAGAAATCGTCCACGATGAGGATTTTCATGCCTTTGTCCATGCCATGCTCCACATGGAATCTGTGTTGGTTTGAGAATTCAGGCGTCCGGTCGCCCTACTTGGATCCAGTCGCTCAAACGGCCCCGCAGACGATGCAGGGCCTGACTGCGAATCTGGCTCACGCGCGATTCGGTGACGTCGAGGATAGCGCCGATCTCGCGCAGATTGAGTTCTTCGTCATAATAGAGCGCGAGTACCAAACGCTCGCGTTCCGGCAAGTCAGCCAGCGCCTCGGCCAGGGCAGCCGCGAACTCCTCACGCTCCAGCTGTTCGGTCGGCGTGGCGCCCCCACCCGGCAGCAGGCGGTCGCTGTCGGCCTCATCGCCGAACAGATCCTCCAACCCCAGGATCTGGCAACTGGCACTATCCTGCAACATGCCATGATAGTCGTCGAGTGTGACACCCAGTGCCTCGGCGATCTCGCGATCATTGGCTGAGCGCCCCTCACGCGCCTCGATCTGGCGAATCGCCTCGGCGATGCGCCGGCTGTTGCGATGCACAGAGCGCGGGGTCCAGTCGGCGCGTCTCAACTCGTCGATCATGGCCCCCCGGATCCGGATACCGGCATAGGCGGCGAAGTTCGCGCCCTGCCCCGACTGGAACTGGCGCGCGGCCTCGATCAGACCAACCATGCCGGACTGTATCAGGTCCTCGACCTGAACCGAGGCCGGCAGACGCGCCATCAAATGATGCGCGATGCGCCGCACCAAGTCGACATGCTCGGACACCAGCCGCGCCGTCTCCTCACCGGCGCTCGCATATCCAGTCCGAGAGCGACTCCGGATCATCAGACGCCTTGTTGCAATAGACGCTCAACAAAGAAGCCAATGCCACCGACATCGGTCACCCCAACGCGCCCTGCATCGATCCGGCGCGCTAGATCGCTGAAGACGCGACCGGACGGACTGCCCGGATAGAGGCTGACCACCGGCTGACGTCTCTGCACCGCCAGACGCAGCTTGTCGTCCACAGGGATCATGGCGGCCGGCTCCAGCACCACGTCCGGCAAATAGTTGGCGCAGACAGACGAGAGTTTGCGCATCAAACGCTGGCCAGACTCGCTGTCGCGCAGCATATTGCAGATGATCCGAAAACGACGCACCCCGTGCTCCTGATGGAGAACCTTGATCAGCGCATAGGCGTCTGTCAAGGAGGCCGGTTCGTCACAGACCACCACGAACACCTGCTGCACGGCCTTGCAGAAACTCGTGACCGAGTCATGGACACCAGCGGCGGTGTCGACGACCAGGATGTCGAGGGGTTTATCGTAGCTGCTGAAGGCGCGGATCAACCCTAGATGTTCTGCCGGGCTCAGGTTGGCCATGGACGCGATCCCCGAGGCCGAGGGTACCAGCAGCAAGCCGTCCGGACCCTGGATCAGGACATCCTCCAGGCGCTCGACGCGCCCGGCGACCAGGTCGTGCAGGGTCTTGGTCGGGCGTAATCCTAACATCAGGTCGGCATTGGCCAGACCCAGATCGGCGTCAAAGAGCATGACGTTGCGTCCCAGCCGGGCCAGGGCCACGGACAGATTGACCGCGACATTGGTCTTGCCGACACCACCCTTGCCGCTGGAGATGGCGATACTCTGAAAAGGCCGGTTCCTAGTAGGCTGCATGCATGGATTTCCTGAAGGGGACTACGGACTCCAACACGAGGCTGTCGCGTGTCGTGACGCACTGGGGACCGAGCGTCCGTGCGGCTGGGGTCTTGGACGCTGAGGGTCTGGAAGGAGGCTCGGACTCGTCGCGCGGCGCAAACCAGTGAGCCTCGATCCCGGCGGGTGCGGATGCCGCGGCCATCTGCACCGCTGGCTGGAGTCGTGGACTCGGCTCGCCCAGCGCTAGGCGCGTCAGATGCGCCGTGTCGGCCGGATGGAAGTCTTCCTCGATGCGCTGTCCGTCGCTCTGGAAGACCAGACCCAGCTGCTGTTCCAGCAGCACTGAGAGGATCTCGCCGAACCGTTCGGCCTCGTCGATCTTGGTCAGCACCAAGGCCGAGGGCTCGCAGCCTTGAAAGGCCCGAAGCACCTGACGCAGCACACTGGCCTGATGGGTCGCCGGGATCACCAGCCAGGTCTCGACCTCGACCAGGTGACGAATCTGGGCAAAGGGCTTGTGCTCGGCCGCGTCGCGCGCCGAACGCCCGGCGGTGTCGACCAGAATGAGATGACCGCTGGCGCAGCGACCGGCCAGACCGATGAGATCGCGTTCGCTCTCCAGTAGCATGACAGGCACGCCGGCCATCTGGCCAAAGACCTGGAGCTGCCTGTGTGCGCCGATGCGCTGACGGTCGAGCGTGACCAGTGTCACTGAGTCTGCACCCAGACGCCGGATGCGACGTAGGGCGAGCCGACACAGGGTTGTGGTCTTGCCCGCGCCTGTTGGACCAACGAGCGCCAGCACGCCGCCGTGCTCCAGTACATTGGGCGACACACTTGCGATCGAGGCTGAAAGTCGTGCGCGCAGACGGCCCCAGGCCTCCTCGGGCGTCTGCTCCTCCTGGATGCCGCCGACGAGCGAACGCACGAGCGTGTCGTCGAATCCACACTCGACGAGCCGCTCAGCGATCCCGGCGGCGAGCGGATGACGCACGGCCCATTGATCGCGTTCGCTCAGACCCTGCTGTTGTGCCAGCAGGGCGCGCAGATCGCGCAGTTCACGGCGCATCGCGGCCAGTTCGGAATCGGCGACGCTCGGGCGCGCCGCGCGAGGCACGCCGGGGCGCGTCTGTGCGGTCTGTTCGGACGGGACCTCGGTCGCCGCCACCACCTCCAGCAGTCCGTCAACGCGACGGCTCGACAGGATCACGGCATCCGGTCCCTGTTGTTCACGCACCTGGCGCATGGCGTCCTGCATGTTCTTTGCCTGATAGCGCCGTACATTCATCGCTCAAACTCCCGTTACTCGATCAGGCCCGTGCCTAGGTGTTGTCGCTCTTGCCCACGGTGGCCACAACCCGGATGCGTCGATTGTCGGGGATCTCGGTGAAGGCCAGCACGGTCAGGTTGCGCACCGCACCCCTTAGCCAGCCTGCGATCCAGGCACGGATCTCCGGAGCCACCACCAAGACAGCTGGCGCACCCTCGGCCTCTTGCTTGTGAGCCGCTTCCGCCACCGAGCGCTGGAGCCGCTCAGCCAGACCGGGCTCGATGCCGATGGTTTCGCCCTGACTGCCTTGCAGCGATTTGTGCAACAATTGTTCCAGGGATGGATCAAGCGCGATCAGCGGCAGCTCGTCGTCGGGGCCGACCAGATCCTGCACGATCGAACGGGCCAGCGCCACCCGCACCGCGGCGGTCAGGGTGGCGGGATCTTGACTCTTGACCGAGCGTTCCGCCAAGGTTTCGACGATGGTACGCATGTCGCGGATCGAGACCTGCTCGGCCAGCAGGTTCTGGAGCACCTTGAGCACCACACCCAGTGAGATGGTCTTGGACGACAGCAGGTTCTCGACCAGCTTGGGTGAACGGCGTCCGAGCTGGTCGAGTAGGTGCTGGACCTCCTCGTGCCCGATGAGGCGATGGGCGTTCTCGCGGAAGATCTGTGACAGATGGGTCGCGATGACAGTGGCGGCATCGACCACTGTATAGCCGGCGGCCTGGGCCATGTCGCGGTTGGCCGGGTCGATCCAGAGCGCATCCAGGCCGAAGGTCGGATCCTTGGTCGGCGTACCCTCGACGGTGCCGAACACCTGACCGGGGTTGATCGCCAGGTCACGATCGGGGAAGACCTCGCCCTCGGCCACGGTCACGCCCAGGATCGCGATGCGATACTGATTCGGCCCCAGCTCCAGGTTGTCGCGGATGTGCACCGGCTGGATAAGAAAACCGAACTCCTGCGAGAGCTTGCGCCGGATACCCTTGATCCGGGCCATGAGCTGACCGTTCTGGGTGCGATCGACCAGGGGGATGAGTCGATAGCCGACCTCCAGCGACACCAGATCGACAGGCGGCACATCCTCCCAGGATAGATCCCGATCCTCAGGTGCGGGCAATTCCAGCCCCGGCGGCAGACGCTCGACCATCTCTGGCGAGGGGGCTGCCGGCTTGGCGCCGATCAGGTAGGCGGCCCCGATCAGGCTGGAGGAGATCCCGAGAAAGACCAGATTGGGCATGCCAGGAATCAGCCCCAGAACCCCGATGATCCCGCCCGAGATATAGAGCACGCGCGGATTGGCGAACATCTGGCTGAACACCTGCTGGCCCATGTCCTGGGGCTTGGAGGTGCGGGTGACGATGATGGCGGTGGCCGAGGACAACAGCAGCGAGGGGATCTGGGCGACCAGACCATCGCCGATACTGAGCAGGATGAAGGTGTTGGCCGCGTCGGCAAAGCTTAGCCCGGCCTGGGTGGTGCCGATGACGATGCCGCCGATGACATTGATGAACAAGATCAGGATGCCGGCGATGGCATCCCCGCGCACGAACTTGCTCGCGCCGTCCATGGAGCCGTAGAAGTCGGCCTCCTGGGCCACCTCCTCGCGACGTTTGCGCGCCTCCTCCTGCGAGATCAGACCGGCGTTGAGATCGGCGTCGATCGCCATCTGCTTGCCCGGCATGGCGTCCAGGGTGAAGCGGGCGCTGACCTCGGAGACGCGCCCGGCGCCCTTGGTGACCACCACGAAATTGATGATGACCAGGATGCAGAACACCACCACCCCGATGGCAAAGTTGCCACCGAGCACAAACTGGCCAAAGGCCTCGATCACCTTGCCTGCCGCCTCGGTGCCCTTGCCACCGTTGAGCAGGATCACCCGGGTCGAGGCGACATTGAGGGCCAACCGCAGCAAGGTCGCCAGCAGGATCACGGTCGGAAAGGAGGCGAAATCGATCGGGCGCGGGGTATAGATCGCGACCATGACCACGATCAGCGACAGGGCGATGTTGAATGTGAACAACAGGTCAAGCAAGAACGGCGGCAGGGGCAGCACCAGCATCCCGAGCAGCGCGATCAGCAGGAGGGGCGTGCCCAGCCCCAGGCGCCCAATATCGCTCAGACGTTGAACCAGGGTCGTCATCGACGTCCTCGCCGACGACGCGGGGCGGTACGCGGATCCAGATAGGCCTCGGGCACCGGCAGGTCATCGGCCAACTCCACATCCGGATCCTCGCGCCGGATCTGATACACATAGGCCAGGATGCGCGCTACGGCGATGAACAGTCCGCTCGGGATCTCCTGATTCAGATCCGTGGTGAAATAGATGGCGCGTGCCACGCGCGGCGCCTCGACGCGCACGATCCGGTGTTCCTCGGCCAGCGCACAGATGGCTTTGGCCACCTCATCGGTGCCCTTGGCCAGCAGCCGGGGCGCAGACATGGTCGCGGGCACATAGGCGATGGCCACGGCATAGTGGGTCGGGTTGGTGATGATGACATCGGCCTTGGGCACCTCGGACATCATGCGCCGCTGGGCCATCTCGTGCTGCAACTGGCGCAGGCGGCCCTTGACCTCGGGTTTACCCTCGGTCTCCTTGAACTCGTCCTTGATCTCCTGGAGCGTCATGCGCAGTTGTTTCTGATAGTTCCAGATCTGGAAGGGTACATCGATGGCGGCCACCACCAGCAGGGCTGCCGCGGCGATGAGAAAGAGCCAGGCGGCCATGTGCGCGGTCTGGATGATCGCCTGATCCACCGGAAGTTCGCCCAGTGTGAGCAGATTGCCCCAAATACGCATCATGCCCAGGGTCGCCATCCCACCGACCAAGCCAAATTTGCCCAGTCCCTTGAACAGCTCTATCAGTCCCTGCACCGAGAACATACGCTTGAGACCGGCGATCGGATCGAGCTTGGAGAACTTGGGCATGAGTGCCTGGCTAGAGAAGTTCAAGCCCCCGACCAGGAGCGGCCCCATAAAGGCCATCACCATGAGCAGTCCGAACAAAGGCGCCAGGACCAGGAGCGCGCGTCCGAGTAGATGCTGGAGATGGGGGACCAGCAGACCCTCATCGAAGATCAGACCGCGCTCCAGCGTCCAGCCCTCGATCATCAGCTGACTGAGGCGTGTCGCCAGGCCGCCGCCGAGAAAGAGCAGAAAGGCCCCACCCATGATCAAGATAACGAAGGTATTAAGCTCGCGTGAGCGCGCGATCTGGCCCTTCTCGCGCGCCTCGCGCAAGCGTTTGGCGGTGGGGGCCTCGGAACGTTCCTGGCCGTCTTCGTTTTCGGCCATGGCTCAGATCCTCGCGATCCGCTCGACCAACGGCAGGGCCGTCAGCAGGAATTCGCCGATGCGCGCCGTCAGGCTCGGCAGCGTCAGCAAGACGATGAAAAAGCCGATGAAGATGGTGATCGGAAAACCGACGGCAAAGATATTGAGCTGGGGCGCGGCGCGGGTGACCACGCCCATGGCCAGATTGACCAGCAGCAGCGAGGCGACCGCCGGTAGCGCGATCAGCAGGGCAGCGGCGAACATTTGACTACCAAAGCTTACGAGATACCAGAGGTCATCGCGGTCTGGACCGGCCACCCCGATCGGAAAGGTCTCGAAGCTCTTGAGCAGCAGATCGAACAACACCAGATGCCCGTTCATCGCTAGGAAGATCAGGGTCGCTAGGATCGAGAGGTACTGCGAGATCATCGGCACCTGAATCCCGCCGACCGGATCGACCGCCGAGGCGAAGCCCAGCCCCATCGAAAGCGCGATCGCCTCACCGGCTTGATTGATCGCCGAGAACACCAGGGTGAATATGAAGCCCATGCTGATCCCGATCAGCAGCTGTTCGATCGCGACCACCACACCGCCGACACTGAGCGGATCGATCGCCGGCACCTCGGGTAACTGAGGCGCGATCATCCAGGCCAGCAGCAGCCCTAGCCCCAACCGCACGCGCGTATTGATCTGGCGCGCGCCGAAAACGGGCATCACCAGCAGCATGGCGCTGATACGCACAAAGGGCCAGACCAGTGAGACGACCCAGCGCAGGATATCGTTGGCCTCGAACGTAAGGGTCGACATGGATAGGATGGCGGACGTACGTTCCTATCACTCAACCGATCAGGCTGGGGATGCTCGCGTAGAGCCGGGTGACATAGTCGGTGACCAGCTTGAGCATCCAGGGCCCGGCGATGATCAGGGCCGCCCCCACCCCGACCAGCTTGGGGATGAAGGTCAGGGTCATCTCCTGGATCTGGGTTGCGGCCTGAAACAGACTGATGGTCAGACCGATGATGAGACCAGCAAGCAAGGGCGGGGCGGATATCAGGAGGATGACCTCCCCGGCCTCCTTGCCGACATCCAGGACCATTTCGGGTGTCATCTTGGGTATTCCTCGTGATCGGTTCGCGTTGGACACAGGTCTTTGCGGTCAGGACATGCAGGATCGGGGCCGAATAGCCCAACCGACGCCACTTACATATAGAAACTGCGCGCCAGGGTGCCAAGCAACAACGACCAGCCGTCGACCAGCACGAACAGCATCAGCTTGAACGGCAGCGAGATGATCAGTGGCGAGAGCATCATCATCCCCATGGACATCAGCACGCTCGCGACCACCAGATCGATGATGAGAAAGGGGATCAGGATCAGAAATCCGATCTGGAAGGCCGTCTTCAACTCGCTGACAACAAAGGACGGGATCAGCAGCGTCAGCGGAATGTCGTCGGGCGACTCAAAGCCGTCGATCCCCCGAATCCCTGCGAATAGCGCCAGATCGGATTCACGCGTCTGGGCCAGCATGAAGGCACGCAGCGGTTTGACGGCCTTGGCCAGCGCCTCCTCGGTCCCAAGCTGCTCCTCCATGTAGGGCTGGATGGCGGTGTCGTAGATCTCCTGAAAGATCGGCGACATCACGAACAGCGTCAGAAAAAACGCCAGACCGATCAGCACCTGGTTGGAGGGGGTTTGGGTCGTACCCAGCCCCTGACGCAAGATACCCAGCACGATGATGATGCGGGTAAAGGAGGTCATCATGATGAGCGCCGACGGCAAAAGCGTCATCAGCGTCATGATGATCAGGATCTGGAGCGTGACCGAGTAGATCTGACCGCCATCTGGGGCGGTGGTGACGGTCACAGCCTTTAGACCACCGATCTGGGCCAGGACGAGGCCCGGCATCAGTGCCCCGGAGAAGAGCAAACCCAAGCGTGCGAGCCGTTTCATTCGGGCCTTTTGCCGTGCTTGAAGCGTTTGAGCAGCTCAGCGAAATCCCCGGGCGCGTCCGCTGGCAGCTCGATGGGTTGGGTGAGTCTGTGCAGAGGCGTCACACCCATTGCCGTCGCCGCGATCAGGATCTGCTCGGAGCCGACCTGGATCAGCATCAGCCGCTCGCGCGCACCGATCGCGCGTACGGCGAGAACCTGGATGACACCCTGTCCGGGCGTCGCCACACCCGGCACCCGGCGCAGAAACCAGGCCAGGACGACGATGGCCAGGAGCACCAGCACCAACCCGCCGACCAGCTGGCTCAGATAGCCGGTCGCAGGCACGGCGACAGACGCCTGGGACTCGGCCCAGACGAGACCGGGCGCAAGCCAAATGCTAGAGATGACCACCAGGCCGGATCGTGCGCGCACAGGTATCCTCACCTCAGCTTACGCACACGCTCGCTCGGACTGATGACATCGGTCAGCCGAATGCCGAATTTTTCATTGACCACCACTACTTCACCATGTGCGATCAGTGTGCCGTTGACCAGGACATCGAGCGGCTCGCCGGCCAGACGGTCGAGCTCGACCACCGACCCCTGGTTGAGCTGCAATAGATTGCGGATCGGAATCTTGGTACGCCCGATCTCCATGGAGATGGTCACGGGCACGTCCAGCACCATGTTGAGATTGACCTCGGAGACAGGTTCCGGCTTGGTCCCAGTGAAATCTTCCGGGCTCATGCAACGGATCTCCTCGGTGCCAGAGCGCGTCCCAGGCCGCCCGCCCTCTTTCTGTTCCTCGAGTGCGGCGGCCCAGGCATCGGCGATGGCCTCATTTGGGTCGATCTCGCCTGGATCCTTAGTCTTGTCGTTGCTCATGTGCAAAACCTCCATCCGTCATAGGGTATCGGCGAGTGTGCGCCATCGGATCGCTCGCCACCGGATGAATCAGCGCTTGATCTGCTCCAGGATCTTGATGGCATTGATGCCATTGGAGACCCCGAACTTACCACGAAAGAGCGGGATATCCTCAACGTTAAGGATGACGGTCTCTGGAAGGTCGATCGGAATGATATCGCCAGGCTTGATTTCAAGCAGTTGCTCGATCGTCAAGGTCGCCTCAGTCAGGATCGAGCTGATCTCGACCTCAGCAAGCGGGATTTCCTCCTCCAACGCCCGCTGCCAGCGCTGGTCGACCCCGCTGCGATCGGAGTGCAACCCCGTGTCCAGCACCTCGCGGATCGGCTCGATCATCGAATAGGGGAAGGTGACATGCAGATTGCCGCCGCCGCCCTCGAGTTCGATATGGAAGTCATTGATGACCACGATCTCGGTCGGGCTGACGATGTTGGCGAACTGCGGATTGACCTCGGCGTTGATGAACTCAAACTGCAGCTCCATCACAGGTTCCCAGGCCTTTTGCATGTCTTCAAACGAGGCATTGAGCAGATTCCTGATCACACGCATCTCCATCGGCGTGAAATCACGCCCCTCGATGCGCGAATAGAAGCGCCCATCGCCACCGAAAAAATTATCGACGAGATTGAAGACCAGTTTGGGATCAAAGACAAACAGCGCCGTTCCATGCAGCGGATAGACGCGCACCAGATTCAGACTGGTGGGGACGTAAAGGGAGTGCAGATACTCTGAGAACTTGGTCACGCGCGTACCGATGACCGAGATCTCAGACGAGCGGCGCAGCATATTGAATAGATGGACGCGCAGATAGCGTGCGAAACGCTCGTTGATCATGTCGAGCGTCGGCATTCGACCGCGGACGATGCGATCCTGGGTCGCGAAGTCATAGGGACGTACCTGACCATCCGCCGGAAAGGGATTGGAATCGGTATCGATATCGCCGCTATCGACGCCATGCAGCAGGGCGTCGATCTCGTCTTGACTGAGGATGTCGGATTGCTGTGCCATCGTGCGATCTATTGCATGATGAGCTCGTTGAAGAGAACGTCGCGGATATCAGACGGCTCGCCGGTACGGGCCAGCAGCCGCACCAGGGTCTGGCGCAGTGATTCACGCAAAATGTCCTTGCCCTCGGGCGTATTGAGCGTGGCGTATTCCTGAGCCGCGAGCACCGTCAGGATGTCGTTGCGCAACATCGGCATGTGTTTGTCCACGGCGGCGATCACCGCCGAGTTCGGCGTGGCAATGTTCAGGCTGACACGCAGAAAGCGGACCGGGCCGCCAGGCGAGAGGTTGACGGTGAAGCTCTCGAGCTTGTGATAGACAAGCGGCCCGGCCACGGGTGCGGGTGTCGCGGCCATGCCCTCCTCGGACCGTCCGGCCGCCGGCGCGGCCCCATTCGTGGTCTCGGCGGACGCCTCCGGCTCGTCGGCGGACTTGCCACGAAAGAGGAAATAATAGGCCGCACCTCCGACGCCTGCGAGCAGCAGCAACAGGATCACCAAGAGGATGATCCATTTTATCCGACTGCCTGGCCCCTTCTCTGCCCCCTTTTCGGGCTGTTTCTTGTCGGCTTTTTTCTTCTCGGCCATGCTCAGATCCTCTCAAAGTCAGATTGCGCGTTCCATGGCGCGCGCACTGCAAACCCATGGATCCGGGCGCCCGACGCAGACGGCTGGGACTTCCGGATGAAGATGATCAAGGGACGATTTTAAGCCCTACCGCGGTGAACACCAGCCGCCACCCAGGGACGCCAATGCCGCGTCGACTCGACAGGTGACGGACTCAGGTAAAGACGTCGAGCCGCCGCGACAGCACCGAGAGGGTGTCATGGGACTGGATCGGATCATCCTCATCCTCGATCTCGAGAGACTGAACTCCAGTGGATTCAGCGCCTTCGCGACCGTTCCTACCGCGATCTTGCGGCGCTTGATCCGAGACCGAGACAGCGCCTAACAAGACGCCGTCCTGGGCGAGCGCCTCGCGCAATCTGGGTAAGGACGCCTCTAGCACCTCGCGCGCGACTGGATGCGCGGAGATGAACTGAACATGGGTCTTTTCGCCCTCCTGAACGACGCGCACGTCTAGGGTACCTAGACTGGGCGGATGCAGCTTGATCTCGGCCGTATCAAGTCCCCGATCGATCGACCAGCGGATATGGTCGGACAGGCGCTGCTCGCCGCCAGGTTGGAGCAAGCGGTTGAGATCCAGGGTCTGGAGACGCGCGCCGATCGGCGAGATCTCGGGTGTGGCGGCCGGCGTCCTGGGTGTGCCCGCTGGAGCCAGGACGGTCGATTCATTGGATTCCGGAACGGTCTCAAGCCCCAGGATCGACTCGAGACGGGGCTCGCTGCGCAGCGCCAGACCCGACCGTGCCTCAGCGATGGCAGGTAAGACCGCATCAACGTCCGTGTTTGAGGCCGTGGCGATATTCGACCGGGCTTGCAGGGCATCACTGTTGAGCTGACGAGCAAGCCAAGCGGATGGGAACGAGGCCGACGCGTTCGATTCCAGGGTGTCGGGCTGTTGAGCCTCACCAGCCGCCGCTCGCCTGTCTTGACGCCAGGGGGTGTGCGCCAAGGTCTCCAAAACGGTGGAAGACACTTCCAGAAGCCCCCTCGAATCAGTGGCGACCCCAGGGGTGGACGAGGGGTCCGACGCAACGAGCGGCGCCGCTGTCGAGGTCGGCAGGATTCGGCTCGCTTCGCTCAATCGCTCCAGAATCACAGTCGGGAGCATCGTAAGCCAAGCAGGGGCCTCCGACACCGGCTGTGGCGCATCATCACCGGATGACGTCTCGTCGGAGGTCCGCCCCTCCTTGGTGAGACCCAGCGCCTCTGGGTCACCCACCTGTTCGCCAAGCCCCATTGCCACGGACAGTCCAAGGGAGGTCGAATCATTCCGCCCCTGGACGAGCGTCAAAAACTCCACCACCAGGGTCTGGTTTGGGATGGATGCGATCTCAGCCGGATCGGCCCCGCGCTTGATCAAGAACGACTTGATCTGGCCGGCCAGCGACTGAACAAATTCGCCAATACCGGCCTGGTCCAGCATCTCAGTCCAGCCCGAATTGCCCAAGCGCTGGAGGTCATCCAGGTCGCCCAGGAGGCCTGACAACAGGCCCGAGAGCCCGCTCGGCATGGTCGTCGTCTGCATCATCGCGATCACTCCTCGCCAGACGCCGAGAAACCGGCGTCTTGATCGGAATCAAAGGCCTTACGTGTAGCCCACATATCGAGTTCGTGCTGCTGGCGTCGCCCCTCAGCGATCGACTCGAAGCGACGGCGGCGCTCGATGAGCTTTTCGAGCGAGCGACTGGCCTGATGGCGCTCCATCCAGGCCGAGCGTGCCTGATCGACCTGGATCTGGGCGGCCGCCACGCGCAGATCCTGTTGTTGCAGCGCCTCGCGCAGCTGATGGTGCATGAACGAGAGCTGTTTCATCAGATGCACATCGTTTGGAACAGGGGCATTGAGATAATTTTTCTGGTATTCGAGCAGCAAGGTGCGTTGCTGCTCAAGCCGGTTGAGCTCGGCCAGACGGCCGGCAAGCGCCACAGCCGCCTGGTTCTCCTGGGCTTGACGGATCTTCAGCAGGCGCTGGAAGCGTTTGACGCTCATCTAGATCCACTCCTCACTGGGATGGTGGCAGACCCACCAAGTCGAATAGCTGCCGACGCGACTCCTCGAAGCCGGCCTTCTCCAGCCGACCCTGGGCCAGATAGGCCTCCAGACGCGGATGCATGGCCACGGCCTCGTCGAGCGCCGGGTCCGCGCCCTTGCGATAGGCACCGACCGCGATCAGGTCGCGATTGCGTTCATAGGTCGACATCAGGCGGCGAAAACGATGGGCCGCCTTCTGGTGCTCGGGGGTCACCACCGCGCTCATGACGCGCGACACCGAGGCGCCGACGTCGATGGCCGGATAGCGCCCGGTCTCGGCGATGGCGCGTGAGAGCACCACATGACCGTCGAGGATGGCGCGTGCCGAATCGACGATGGGATCGTTCTGGTCGTCGCCCTCGGCGAGCACGGTATAGAAGGCCGTGATCGAGCCGCCGCCCCGGTCGCCATTGCCGGCGCGCTCGACGAGTTGCGGCAGACGCGCAAACACCGAGGCCGAATAGCCCTTGGTCGCCGGCGGCTCGCCGATGGCCATGGCGATCTCGCGCGCACCCTGTGCAAAGCGGGTCAGTGAGTCCATTAGGAGTAAGACGTTCAGACCGCGGTCGCGGAAGGATTCGGCGATGGTCGTCGCGACCCAGGCGCCGTGCTGACGCAAGAGCGGCGACTGATCAGCCGGCACGGCCACGACCACGGTCCGGCGGCGCGCCTCCTCGTCGAGGATATCGTAGATGAACTCGTTGACCTCGCGCCCACGCTCGCCGATGAGTCCGACCACGATGACATCGGCCGCGGTGTGGCGCGTCATCATGCCCAGGAGCACGCTCTTACCCACGCCGCTGCCGGCAAACAGCCCGATGCGTTGACCGCGCCCGACCGATAGCAGCCCGTTGAGCGCGCGAATCCCGACATCGAGCGGCTCGGTGACCGGTGCGCGCCCAAGCGGGTTGATCGGGCGGCCCTCGATCGGCGCCATCTCGGCGGTCCGGATGGGACCAGCGCCATCGAGCGGCCTGCCGAGTGCGTCGATGACGCGCCCAAGCAACGCCGGACCGACCGGGATGCGCCGTGCCTGTTCCAGCGGCTCGATGCGTGCGCCCGGCGCCAAACCCTCGAGCTTGCCTTCGGGCATCAAAAAGGTGCGCTCGCCCTGAAAACCGACCACCTCGGCCGCCAGCCGCTTGCCCTCGACGGTGTGGATGGCGGCCCGTCCACCGACCGGCAGGCGGATACCCTCGGCCTCGAGGGTCATGCCAACCATCCGCGACAGCCGCCCCTCGGGTTGCGGCGGTGGGACCTCTTCGAGACGCCGGCGCGAGCGCGCCAGTCGGTCGCTCAGACCATGCACCAGCCGTTGTGAGCCTTGTTGTTTCAGCGTCTCGATGACATCGCTCATCTGGGCAGCACCTCGGTCTCTGGGTCCGGGACAGACAGGGGTTCGACAAGGACCTCCCCTTCGGATTCGGGCCGGGGTTCAGGCATGGACCCAGCTGGGCGCTCTCCGACCGTCGTCTCGGTCCTTCCGGCCTCAGGGACTGACTCGGGCTCGGCCACCGGCTCGGGCGGCCCCAGTTCAGCCCAGATCGCCTCGATTCCCTGACGCAGCCGTGTCTCCAGGGTCGCGTCGATCCGGCTCGGGCCGCTGATCAGGATACAGCCGCCCGGCTCGACCTCGGGGTCAGCGATCCAGGTCAGCTGCTCGTCGTTGGCCTCGGCATAGGCGGCCAGAGGACCATGATCGCGCGGATTGATGTGAATCCGCAGCGGATGCTTGCGCGAGGGCAGCTGCTCGATCGATGCGCGCAGCACCTGCTGGATGAGCTCGGGCCGGGTGGTCAGCTCGGCCATGACCACGCGCCGCGCCAGCGCCGACACCAGTGCCAGCAGCTCGGGTTCTAGGGCATCGACCGACTCGGCCAGCGGATCGGCCAGGGCGCGCGCGATCCCCTCGAGCGCGGCCACCGTCTCGCGCAACGTCCGCTCCTGGGTCTCGCGCCACTCCCGCTCGCGCGCCTCGCGCTCGGCGCGTTCGGCCTCCGCCTCACGAGCGGCCTGCTCGCGCCCCTCGCGATAGCCCGCCTCATAGCCGTCGCGATAGCCGGCCTCGGCCCCCTTGCGCCGCGCCTCCGCCTCCAGGTTCGCAATCTCCTCTGGTGTGGGCGGCGGTGGCCCCTCGGGCTCGGGATTCACCACGGCATTCGGATCGAAGTCGACATCGGGCGGTAGCCAGCGCCGGATGTCGGCGGCCAGACGTGCGTCAGCGGACGAGATGAGGCGATTCACAGCATGGCCTCCCCACCCTTGCCGCCGAGCACGATCTGACCACTATCGGCCAGACGCCGCGCCACGGCCAGGATCTCCTTCTGCGCCGCCTCGACATCGCTGACGCGCACCGGGCCCTTGGTCTCCAGATCCTCGCGCAGCATCTCGGCAGCGCGCTTGGACATATTCTTGAAGATCTTGTCCCTGAGCTCTTCGTCAGCACCCTTGAGCGCCAATACCAGGGTCTCGGTATTGACCTCGCGCAGCAGGGTCTGGATACCGCGATCATCGACATCGACCAGATTGGCGAAGACGAACATCAGCTCCTGGATACGCTCGCTCAGGTCTTCGTCGACCTGCCGGACGCTCTCCATGATGGATGACTCACGCGTACCCTCCATGAAATTGAGGATATTGGCCGCGGTCTGCACCCCACCGATCATCGAGGACTTGGCCGTGCTCTTACCCGAGAGCTGGCTCTCTAGGATCTCATCGAGCTCTTGGAGGGCCGCCGGCTGCACGCCGTCGAGGGTGGCAATGCGCAGGATGATATCGGACTGCATACGTTCGGGGAGATACGAGAGGGTCTCGGCCGACTGGTCTGGATCCAGGTGCGAGAGCACGATGGCCACGATCTGCGGATGCTCGTGGCGGATCATCTCGGCGATGGCGCGCGGGTCGAGCCACTTGAGCGCCTCAAGCCCCCTGGAGTTGCGACCGATCAGGATCCGATCGATCAGACCGGCTGCCTTCTCGTCCCCCAGGGCCGAGCGCAGTACGTTGCGGACATAGTCATCGGCCCCGATGCCGAGCGCGGTTTGGTCCTGGATCAGCTCGGAGAATTCCTTGAGCACGGCATCGATGTCGCTGCGCGTGACCCGCTCCAACGAGGCCATGGCCGTACCGATCTTCTGCACCTCCTTGGGCCCCATGTGACGCAACAGCTCAGCGGCACATTCCTCGCCGAGGCTCATCATAAAGATAGCAACCCGCTCAGCACCGCTTTTCTTTTTATCCGTTTTATCCGTTGCCATCTTCGGCCAACCACTGTTTCATGACCTGGACCACGCGCTTGGGATCCTGGCGCACCATCTCGCGCACTGCCTCGAGGTCGAGTTGCTGGCGATCCGGCCCCTTCGGCCCTATGAGTGCCGCAATGGCCGAAGGCTCGTGCGTCAGCGACACGATCTCTTCGCCTTCCTCGCCCTCGGCTTCGCCCTCGCCTTGGGTCTCGTCCGTCAGCGCGGGCACCTCCTCGCCTTCTTCCAATGCCTCGGGTTCAGGCGGCTTGGGCAGGATCTGATTGAGTGCCGGCTTGACGACGGCCAGTATCACGATGAGTGCCAGCAGCAATCCGCCAATGATCTTGACCAGTTCCAGGAACCAGGGTTGGGTCCAGATCGGCTCTGCCGGTGTGTCCGGCTCAGGCACAAAGGAGACCGAGCCGACCTGGAGCGAGTCGCCGCGCGCCTCATTAAAGCCGATGGCCTCACGCACCAGATTGCGGATAGTTTCCATCTCGGCCTCGGAACGCGGCACACGCACAGGCTCGCCGGCCTCGTTGACCTGGTCGACATAGTCGACCACCACCGCCGCCGTGATACGTCGCACACTGCCGGGCGTCTCCTTGATGTGGGCAATGGAGCGATCGACCTCGTAGTTGCGAGTCGTCTGCTGGCTACGGCTGCTCGGTACCACCGTATTGGCCTGAGCCTGTTGCTGCTGACCGACTACGCCGCCCGCCGGCGGCTGATTGGTCAGGGCCCCCGGGATCCCGCCGACGAGCGGATCGGCACCGATGCGCTCTTCTTCGTTCAGCTGTTCGGAACGAATCGCCGTCTTGTCCGGATCATAGGACTCTTGAGTGCGTTCGACACGCGAAAAATCCAGATCTGCGACCACCTGCACCCTTAACCGGTCACGTCCGACGACGGGCTCAAGCAGCGTCAGAACCCGTTCGACATAGCGTGACTCGACGCGATGCGCGTAGTCGAGCTGATCGAGTGCCAGACGCTCCTCGCGCTCCTGGTCGTTGGCGGTCAACAGCCGCCCGGACTGATCGACTACAGTCACCCGTTCGGGGGTAAGCTCCGGTATGCTGGAGGAGACCAGATGCACGATGGCCCCGACCTGCTGCTCGGTCAGCTCGCGATTGCCTTTGAGGTGGACGACCACCGAGGCACTCGGCGGCACACGCTCGCGCACGAACACCGAACGCTCGGCACGGGCGATGTGCACCCGTGCCCTTTCAACCGGCTCGAGCGCGGCGATGGATCGGCCCAGCTCGCCCTCGATGGCGCGCTGGTAGCGAGCCCCCTCGATCAGACGGCTGGTGCCGAAACCAGACTCCTGCTGGAGGAGCTCGAAACCGATGTCGGCCTGTTTCGGCAGGCCCTGCCCGGCGAGCAATAAGCGTGTCTCGGCCACGCGCTGCTGCGGGATCTCGATGCGTCCAGAATTGTTGTCGACCCGATAGGGCACACCTAGCCCGGTCAGGGCCTCCATGATCTTAGCGGCCTCGGTGGCCTCAAGCTGGCTGAAGAGCGGCACATAGGTCGGTCTGAGCGCCCAAAACAGGATGGCCACGACCGCCACCAGTCCACCGGCGAGCATGCTGATGAGCGCGATCTGGCGCCCGACCGGCATCTCCCGAAAGCCCTGGAGACCAAGCGCCAGGCGCCCGCCCAGGGTATTCGGATCGGCGGATGGGGGTTGATCCTGAGTTGGATTCTCGGTGATGGCGGTATCGATGGCGGCCATATCGGGCTAACCCTAGATGCCTCGACCTAAACCTGCATGCTCATGACTTCTTGATAGGCCGACAACAACCGGTTGCGCACCTGGTTGGTTGCCTCAAACGCGATACTGGCCCGGTTCATGGCCACCATGACCTGGGGTAGGCCGACCTCCTTGTCGCCCAGTTCGAAACGTGTCTGCAAGGTTGTGGATTCCTGCTGAATTGCATTGACGTCGCGAATGGCGTCGCGCAATTTGGCGGCAAAATCGTCATTCATGCCGCGCCCTTCCTTGACCTCGGCGATCGGCGCCACGGTCTCGACACGACCCGACTGGGCAAGCGCACGCATCTGCGCCAGCACATTCTGGATCTGCATCTCGCCGCTCATCACTCTAGGAAACTCCTGGCTCATGCCTCTTAGGGTCGAGGCCCGTCACCGCACCGTCCCGCGTCGATTCGTCGGGGGAAACGGCCATCACGTGGATTGCAAGGAGATAAGCAAATTGGATGCCGACGCCAGTCGGCACAGACGGGACTCAAAACGACGTCTTTTTGACGCTCGGGTCAGGAGCCTGTCTTAAAGATCGAGATCCGCAGATTCGTCGCGCGCGTCACGCTCCAGCCCGAACTTGCGCATCCGCTCGACGAGGGTGGTGCGGCGCATCCCGAGCCGGCGCGCCGCCCGGGCGACGACGAAGCCGTTCTGTTCGAGCGCGGTCTGGATCATACGCCGCTCCAGATCGTTGAGATACTCGCGCATCTCGGTACCCTCGGGCGGCAACAGATCCTCGCCGAGTCCGGGTGGCGCACCGCTCAGGGGCGACCCCGACGCCCTGCGTCCATCCGGCACGAGCTCCAGACCCTCGGGCCGAAAGCGACCGGGCAGCTGCGCCAGGTCGACGAGCTGATCTGGATACATGATGGAGAGCTGCTCGAGCAGATTGGCCAGCTCACGCACATTGCCAGGCCAGGTCTGTGCACTCAGGTGCTCCAGCACGCGCGGGGTGAGCCGGGCCGGCCTGCCGCCCTGCTCGCGCAGACGCGCCTCAAGGTTGGCGATCAACAAGGGGATGTCGCTGGCGCGCTCGCGCAGCGCCGGTAGCTCGATCGGGAAGACATTGAGCCTAAAGAACAGATCCTGGCGGAAGAGCCCGGCCGCGACGGCCTCCTCGAGATTGCGATGGGTGGCCGAGATGATGCGCGCATTGGTCTGGATGGGTTTGTTGGAGCCGACGCGCTCGAAGGTGCGCTCCTGGAGGACGCGCAGCAGCTTGACCTGCATCGGCAGCGGCATGTCGCCGATCTCATCGAGGAAGAGCACGCCGTCACCGGCCAGCTCGAAACGACCGGCGCGCGCCGTGAAGGCACCGGTGAAGGCGCCCTTCTCATGACCGAAGAGCTCGCTCTCGAGCAGATCGCTCGGGATCGCCCCACAGTTGACGGCGACGAAGGGCTTGTCGGCGCGATTGGATGCAGCGTGGATGGCGCGCGCGACCACCTCCTTGCCCGATCCCGTCTCGCCGAGGATGAGCACGGTCGCATCGGTGCGGGCGACCTGGGCGATCAGACGCTTGACATTCAGCATCCGCGGATGCTGACCGACCAGGTCGATCCCAGACGGCGGCTCCGGCTCGGATTCGACCTGCAGGCGTTGCAGGACCTGAATCACCAGACCGGGGGTCAGAGGCGTGTTGACGACATAGGCGCGTCCATCGGTCCGGACCGTGCTGCCGTCGAGCGGCTGGCAGACGAGCGGCGGACGCGCAGACGCCGGCAGACACGCCAGTACCCGCGCGACGCCGTCGGCCGTGTCACAGACCCAGAGCGCCGCCAGGTCTGCGTTTACGGATGCCTCCGGACGTGCGAGATCACACACCTCGCATCCCAGGAACTCCAGAACATGCCGCGTGGCGAGACGCGCGGACTCATCGCCATACAGACCGATTCTCATCACCGAGCGTTTTCCCCTCTCTCCCCTCAAGCCAGCCGTAACGAATGAGAACTGAGCGGCCGCGCTCCTATTAACGCGACCCTAAAAGGGATATGGATCGCGCCTTACGGCGCTCCCGCCATCCTCGCGCCTTACGGCACCCCCAAAAAACCCGCCGACCCGCTCCTCCGAGATCCACCTTGACAGGGCCAAGGCGTGAAATCGTTCTATGGTTCACGCCTTCCCGGAAGACCGCTCGAGGCATGTTTTAGCCTCTTGGCCCGATGGTCTTTATGGGCGATCTTAATAACTGCTCCAGGGACAGTGGATAAAGTCATTCAGCAAGACCAGATCCAGTCTTGTAAGATGATGTGATCGACAGATTGTCTGAGTTGAGATCATGCTCGCGAATATCCAGAACTATTACGAACCCCTGGTCATGCAGTCCATCCGGGACAAGCTCTCGGGGCGAGACGAGGAATACGACGCCGACCTCGTGGCCGACCTCGCCTGCCTGGCGCTCAATGCGCTGCCGGCCCGTTATGTGCGCCACACGGTGGACCTCTGGTCCCATCTCGGGGACAGCGAACGCGCCGCTGTGTCTCGCGAGGTCGAGGAGGCCGTCGAGTCCGCGTTCGTTGTGATGCGCCGCCGTCGCGAAGCGCGCCGCACCGAGATCGAAGCCCAGGAACCGTCCAAGACCCGCCTGCCCTGGACCTAACCAGAGGGCGAGCACGGGCCGAGACACTCCAAGGCCCTCTCGGCGAGCGCCGACAGCTCCAAGAACCCCTGATAGGCGCGAGCGTCGAGCGCACAGTCGGACGATCGGCGATCGGCATAGACCAGTCCGACCGGACGGCCCGCCACCCACACCGAGCGCGCCATGAAATGCCCCACAGACGTCAAGTTCTTGACGTCTGTAGGCACCTGGTCGCTCAGTTCGGCGTGGTTCGCCTCGTTCATCCACAGCGCCCCGGGTGCCGCCATCAGTTGGGCGAAGATTCCGCCCCGGTCGAGCGACAGACTAAAACGATTAAAGCGAGGCTCAAAATCCGTGCCGACGAGCTGCTCGGCCCTCAGGGTCTGCCGAGGCAGATCGAAGGCCGCGTAGACGACCCGATTCAGCCCGAGGCCGCGATGGAGTCCATGCAGCCAGGCCAGGATAAGCCTCTCGCGGTCGTTGATCCGATCGGCAGACAAGGCCCTGGCGGCACGCATCCACTCATCGGCACGTGGCGCTAGACAGAAGGGCGCCGCGCACAGACGATCAAGCCGCGCCGGCTCATCGCGCGGCAATGCCTCCAGCGGCCTCAGACCGTACAACAGCGCACGCTGGTTGAACCGACCGATCACCCGATCGAGTCGGTCGAACAGCGTCATCGGATCGCATCCAAGCAATTCCGAGACCAATTCCAGATCCCGCCCCTGCCCTGCATGCCGCCAACCGGCGAAGGCATGGCGCGCGATCTGGTTTGCCAGCATCACGTACAGCGGGCGCGGGTGGCGCGCGTTACGTCCGCGCATCGACTCGCGCGCCATCTCGGGCAGATTCCAGGCGCAGGCCAGGCCGTAGCCTAGCGCCTCCAGGCTCAGGCTGAGCGTCACGTATTCGGCCTCGTGTGGCAGGACGTGAGCGCACTCCATCATGTCCAGGTAACGGTCGATCCGGGCATCGCCATGCGCCAGCAGATACAGCTCACCGAGGTTGTTGAGCAGGGCCGCGAGCGCGATCTCGGTCGGCACACGGTCACGGTCGATTTCGGCCCAGTCCAGGGCCAGCAGGGCGGCGAGCAAGGCCCGGCCGCAACCATGCTGATAATGCCTGAGTCGCTTGGCATCGAGCACATCCTCGGCCAGCGGGGCCTGGCGCTCGAGCTCCGCCAGCGTGTGCATGCCAAGCATGTGGATGGCGTCCTCGAGCGTAGCGATCTCGAATCTGAAATGGCGATGCTCGACAGTGTTGGCACGCTGCAGAACGCGCAGCGCCAACCCGGGATCGCTCATCACCACCAGCGCGATACGCCCAAGCGATGCCCCTTTGTCAGACAGCACCCGCGCCAGCTCGTGGCGCGTGCGCGCCTGCACCGGCAGCTCATCGAGCCGGGCCGTTGCGATCAATTCGTCCAACCATCGCGATCCCATCGCGTCTTGAAACCTCAAACCGAATCATGGACGCCACCGGATGGGTGGGCATACGCTCGACGGGTGCTATATTAACGGGCACACGAAAGGCGCGTCATGCGTTCTCGCCCCCAGCCCCATCCGCCAGCGGCTCGGATAACAGATCCACGTGAACTTCATCCTGGGTTCGATCATCGTCGTCGCCTCCGTCTTGGGTGGCTTTGCCGCCGGCGGCGGACACGTCATCGCGCTCTGGCAACCCTTCGAACTGGTCATCATCCTGGGCGCGGCCGGGGGTGGCTTTGTTATCGCCAATCCGATGGGTGTGGTCATCCAGTCGCTCAAGTCTATCCCCGCGCTCTTTTCCGGCCCGAGGTACAAAAAGGCACACTACATGGAGGCGCTCGCCTTCATGTATGAGCTCTTCAACAAGGCGCGCAAGGAGGGACTCATGGGCATCGAGGCCGACATCGAGGAACCCGAGAACAGCGCGCTGTTTCAGAAGTACCCGCTCCTGCTCAAGAACCATCATGCCGTCGAGTTCATCTCCGACTACATGCGGCTGGTGGTCAGCGGCAACATGAACGCCTTCGAACTCGAGAGTCTCATGGACATCGAGCTTGAGATCCATCATCACGCCGCTGCCGAGGTCTCTCATGCCATACAGCGGGTGGCCGATGGTCTGCCCGCCTTCGGTATCGTCGCCGCTGTGCTCGGCATCGTGCACACCATGGCGGCGCTCGGTGGCCCGATGCACGAGATCGGCAGGCTGGTGGCCGCCGCGCTGGTCGGAACCTTCAGTGGCATCCTGATCTCTTATGGCTTCGTTGGTCCCATCGCCAGCTACCTGGGACGGCTGGCCGACGATGAGACGCACTATCTGTCCTGTCTCAAGGCGTGCATCCTGGCCACAGTGCAGGGCTACAGCCCCCAGGTCGCGGTCGAGTTCGGACGCAAGACCATGCCGCCCGAGCTGCGTCCCACGTTTCCGGAGTTCGAGCAGCACCTGCGAGGAACCAAGTAGCGCGGGAGTCGCAACCAGTCCATGGCGATCAACGAATCCAAACAGCCCATCATCGTCAAGAAGATCGTCAAGGGGGGCGGACATCACGGCGGGGCCTGGAAGATCGCCTTCGCCGACTTTGCAACCGCCATGATGGCCTTCTTCATGCTGCTGTGGATCCTGTCCGCAACCACAGAGGAGCAGAAGGCGGCGATCTCGGACTATTTCAACAATCCCTCGATCTTCATGGGCGTCGCGACCTCGCCCTCGCAGGCCATCGGCGAGGGCACAGGCTCCAAGCCCTCGATCCTCGACTTCGAGGGCGCGATCGACATGGGCCCCCCCCAGGATCCCAAGCTGACACCCGAGCAGATCCAGGCCCTGGCCGATGCGCAGGATGCCGAGCGCTTGGCCTCGCTCAAGGAGATCCTGGAGCGCAAGCTAGATCAGAGCAGCACGCTGGCCCCCTACAAGGACCAGCTCCTGATCGACATCGTGCCCGAGGGGTTGCGCATCCAGATCGTCGACAAAGAGAACCGCCCCATGTTCGATCTCGGCAGTGCCAAGCTCAAGAGCTACACCGAGGACATCCTGCGCGAGCTGGGGGCGCTGATCAATCAGGTGCCAAATCGCGTCAGTCTCACCGGACACACGGACGCGCGTCCGCTGGGCGGCCCAGCCTACAGCAATTGGGAGCTGTCTACCGAGCGGGCGAATGCGGCGCGGCGCGCGCTGGTGGCCGGTGGGATGCGCGAGGACAAGGTCGGGCGCGTGGTCGGTTTTGCCTCAACCATCCCCTTTGACAAGAACGACCCGAACAACCCAATCAATCGTCGGATCAGCCTCGTCATCATGACCCGTGAGGCCGACGCGGCCATGCGCGAGGAGCGCACCCTACTCGAATCCGATGGCAAACCGGTACCCTAGAGTCAACCGCGCCTTCGGGGCCTTCTGGGTCTTCAATCGATTGACGTCAGCACATCAGGTTCCTTGCCGAAAGAGACGCAGGAGAGTGGCCGGCGGGGATGCCGGCTGGGGGCGCGACTCGAGTTCCGCTGCCCGCGCTGCGGGCAGCGCGAGGGCGGCAGATCGGCAGGCGAGAGCGCATCCGAGCGCGGATGTCAGGTCATGCGTCACCCACAGCGCGGGCAACGAAACTCGAGCGGTGTCGATAAACATCGTCTGGTTCGCAAACTCCCCTTTGGCCGACGACGAGTCGCTCAGGCTGCGCAACCCCGCATGCGTCTGAGCCACGATCGCCTCATCCCCCACCTGCCACCAAAAGACATGGAAGCGTCCAACCGCTGCCAGCAGCAACGTGGCGCGCAAATCCCTGGGGTTTCGCCGCTGCAACGCTGCGTAGTCGTCAAGCAAGCCTGAGGAGTCGGACAAGGCCATCGTCGTGGAGAAACAGGTGAACAAAACCGAGCCAAGAAGCCGAGTGGCGGAATCTGTGGAGCGAATGGCCTTGGCGAAGAGGAAACCCTGAAAGGATGCCCGTGACCGGGACGCAGAGCCTGGGGCAAGCGGAGAGCGGACTGGGCAGGGTATGTGCAGCGGCAACGTCTTCGCGTCTGACTCGAGGCAAGCGCCGGATGCGTTAGCAGCGCACGTCCGGATCTGTACCGGGGGATTGGTCGATGAGAAAAACCCTTGTCAATCAATTCTCTACGTCGACTTGAATTTTTCCCGACAGCCTGTCAAGCTCATAGACCCAGATTAGCGAGGTAATCCATGGCATTCACGGAGTTTATTTTCGACCGACAAGCGATCCAGGAGCGGGCGGCGCAGGCTCGCGCCAATCTCAAGGCCAATCGAGGTCTATCGGATGCGCTTGGGTTCGCGGTCGATGTCATCTGGGGTCGCCTCAATCGTGACTCCATGGACTACCGGTCCTATGGACCCTACTGGTGGGCGGTCAAGGACGTGCTCCAGCGGCACGGCAAGGAGATTGGGCAGGACTCACATGAGATGGTGCGGTCGGTTTATTCCTTTGAAGATGACTACGAGAGCCTGATCGCCGCTGAGACCTTCCGTGACTGGTATCTGGACACGCAGTTCAAGGGAACCAATCAGTTCCTGCTCGACCGCGAGACCGGGGAGACCTATACCCTGTTCGACTCGGACATGGAAATACCGCTGATCTAAGCCAGCGCGCGGCAGACCTATGTCACACTGAAAAGTGGCGGGCCTTCCCGTTCCTGACCGTGCAATTTCTCAACAGCGCGACTTGTTGGAAGGACTGAACCGACAAACGCTGGCGCCCGACGCCAAGCGCCTCGAAGCCACCGCCATGCGCCAGTCGGCCTGGGCCACCTTCGAATCCGCGCTGTTTACTCCCGGCGAGCTGGATACTGCATGACGCTCGACTTCGCCACCCTCGATGCCCTGCGCACCCACCACCCGGCCTGGCGGCTGCTGCGTTCGGATCATGCGCCGCTGGTGGCGAGCTTTCTGCACCGGGTGTTCGTCGCCCCCAATGTGCGGGTGATGAGCGAGGCCGATTTGGCGGAGGCGCTGGAGGATGAGTTGTATGCACTGCGACTGCAACTGGGCGAGACCGCGTTTCCCAAGCCGGCGACCGAATACCTGAACGACTGGGTCTTGCCGGATAAAGGCTGGCTGCGCAAGTTTTACAAGCCTGGCAGCGACGAGGCGCAATTCGATCTGACGCCGGCGACCGAGAAGGCCATCGCCTGGCTGGGGCAACTTTCCGAGCGCCAGTTCGTCGGTACCGAATCGCGCTTGCTGACGCTCTTTGACCTGCTCAAGCAGATGAGCGAGGGCAGCGAGACCGATCCGGAAAAGCGCATCGCCGAACTGCAAAAAAAGCGCGATGCGATCGATGCCGAGATCGCCCGCGTGCGCTCGGGCGATGTGCCGCTTTTGGATGATGCGGCGTTGAAGGATCGTTTCCAGCAGTTCATGCAGGGCGCGCGCGCGTTGCTCGCCGATTTCCGCGAGGTCGAGCACAACTTCCGCCAGCTCGACCGGCGCGTGCGCGAGCGCATCGCGCTGTGGGAGGGCGGCAAGGGGGCGCTTTTGGAGGAGATCATGGGTGAGCGCGATGCGATTGCCGATTCCGACCAAGGCAAGAGCTTCCGCGCCTTTTGGGATTTTTTGCTCTCCAGCCGCCGCCAGGAGGAGCTGTCCGAGCTTTTGGAACGAGTGTTGCAACTACCGGCGGTAGTGGCCATGCGACCCGATGCCCGTATCCGCCGCGTCCATTACGACTGGCTGGAGGCTGGTGAGCACACCCAGCGCACCGTGGCGGCGCTGTCGCAACAATTGCGCCGCTTTCTCGACGATCAGGTCTGGTTGGAAAACCGCCGCATCATGGATATCCTGCGCGGCATCGAGAGCAAGGCGCTGGCGCTGCGGGAGGCCCCGACGGCAGGCGCCGTGATGGAGCTGGCCGAGGCACGGGCCGACATCGAACTCATCATGGATCGCCCGTTGTTTACGCCGGCGGTCAAGCCGGTTTTTGCCCACCTGGACTTGCTGGCGGGCGACGAGGCGATCGACCCTTCGGCCTTGTTCGAGCAGGTGGTGGTGGACAAGGCGCGGCTGATGCGCCACATCCGCCATGCCTTGCAAAACCGCAGACAAATCACCCTGCGTGAACTGGTCGCCGCCCAGCCGCTGCAACAGGGCCTGGCGGAACTGGTGGCCTACCTACAACTGGGCAGCGATGCATTCAATGCCGTGGTGGACGAGGACACGCCGGAGGCCATCCACTGGCAGGCCGAAGATGAGCAAGGCGAAGCGGTGACGCGCACGGCCCGCCTGCCACGGGTCATTTTCATGCGCTGACCGCGAACGGACACGGAAACGTCATGGAGCAAGACTTCACCACTGCCCCGGTTGGATCGAATGCCGATTTGTCGTCTTTGCTGATCGGGCTGCTCAAAGGGGTGCAATACCGGGAACAGGATGAGCGTCAGTGGGCCGCCCTGCTCAGCCTGCAAGCGCGGGTGCGGGATTATGTCGCGCTACTCAATCTGGATTTGGTGCTGGACGAGGCCGAAGGCTATGCCTTCCTGAAAAACCGCCCTGAGCCGGCGGAGGATGATCCGGCGCCACGCCTGCCGCGCCTGATCGCGCGCCGGCCGCTGTCGTTTGCGGTCAGCCTGTTGCTCGCTTTGCTACGCCGGAAGCTGGCCGAGTTCGATGCCGGGGGCGGTGAGACGCGCTTGGTGCTGTCGCGCGACGAGATCGTCGAGCTGGTGCGCGTCTTTCTGCCCGACGGGCCGAACGAGGCCCGGCTGATCGACCAGATCGAGACCACCCTCAACAAGGTGGTCGAGTTGGGGTTTCTGCACAAGCTCAAGCCCGCCAGCGGTAGCGCGACGGGGCCGGCGCATTACGAAGTGCGGCGCATCCTGAAGGCCTTCGTCGATGCGCAGTGGCTGGCCGAGTTCGATGCCCGACTGGCGGCCTACCAATCCGCCCTGTCGGGATCGGCCAAGGAGGCGCGCGATGGCTGAGGCGCAAACCCTGGGACTCGATTTCGTGGCGGACGATGCGTTGTCGGGTTTTCGCCTCGCCCGACTGGAGGTGTTCAACTGGGGCACCTTCGATGGCCGGGTGTGGACGCTGCGCCTCGATGGCAAAAATGGCCTGCTCACCGGCGACATCGGTTCCGGCAAGTCCACGCTGGTCGATGCCATCACCACGCTCTTGGTGCCGGCCCAGCGCATCGCCTACAACAAGGCCGCCGGCGCCGACAGCAAGGAGCGCAGCTTGCGTTCCTACGTGCTCGGCTATTACAAATCCGAACGCAACGAGGTCACCGGCACCGCCCGGCCGGTCTCCCTGCGCGACCACAACAGCTATTCGGTGATCCTCGGCGTATTCCACAACGCCGGTTACGACCAGACGGTGAGTCTGGCGCAGGTGTTCTGGATGAAGGAGGCGCAGGGTCAGCCCGCCCGCTTCTTCGTTGGCGCGGAGCAAAATCTGTCGATTGCCGAGGACTTCGCCGACTTCGGCAGCGATATCACCGCGCTGCGCAAGAAGCTGCGCAGCAGTGGCACCGAGCTGTTCGACAGCTTCCCGCCTTATGCCGCCTGGTTCAGACGCCGTTTCGGCATCGAAAACGATCAGGCGCTGGAATTGTTCCATCAGACGGTGTCGATGAAATCGGTGGGCAACCTCACCGACTTCGTGCGCAACCACATGCTGGAGCCTTTCGAGGTGGTCACCCGCATCCAAGCCTTGATCGGACACTTCGACGACCTCGATCGCGCCCATCAGGCCGTACTCAAGGCCCAGCAGCAAGTCGAGCTGCTCACGCCGCTGGTCGCCGACTGCAAGCGACATACTGAACTGGCGAACGAGGTAAATCGTCTGCGGCAATGCCGCGATGGTCTGCGCGCGCATTTCGCCGGCCTCAAACTGGGCTTGCTGGAAAAACGGCTTGGCCTGCTCGATGAAGAGTGGCGCAAGATCGATGGCCAGTTGCGACGCCTGGAAGATCGACGCGCGGAGCAAACCCGGCAGATCGATGAACTGAAGCAGGCCATCCACGCCAACGGCGGCGACCGTCTGGAGCGGCTGGCCAGCGAAATCCGCAAGAAAGAGCAGCTGCGCGATGCGCGCAAGGCCAAGGCGGCACGTTACCGTGACCTGGCCGCCGTGCTGGCCGAGGCGGTGCCCAGCGATGAGGCCAAATTTGCCGCACAGCATGCGCGCTTTGGCCAGTGGCTGGAAGAGGCGAACGAGCGCGACGCCGAGTTGCAAAACGTACTCACCGAGCACGGCGTCAGCCTGCGCCAGGGCAAGCTGGAGCACGACCAATTGACGGCTGAAATCGACAGCCTCAAGCGCCGGCGCAGCAACATCGATGATCAGCCGATCCAGATCCGCGCCGCGCTGTGTGCGGCGCTGGGAATCGATGCGGAGGACATGCCGTTTGCCGGCGAGTTGATCCAGGTGCGCGAGGAGGCGCGTGACTGGGAAGGCGCGGCCGAACGGCTGTTGCGCGGCTTTGGTCTTTCCTTACTGGTGCCGGATGTCCACTACAAGGCAGTGGCCGAATGGGTGGATGCCCACCATCTGCGCGGTCGCTTGGTCTATTTCCATGTACGCGCCCGCAAAGGCATCGATCTACCGCAGCTCCACCCGGATTCGCTGGTGCGAAAGCTCGCGATCAAGCCCGATTCGCCCTATTACGACTGGCTGGAACGCGAGCTTGCCCATCGCTTCGACTTCGCCTGCTGCGCCACCCAGGAGCAATTTCGCCGCGAGACGCGCGCGATCACCCGCGCCGGCCAGATCAAGGACCCGAGCGGCCGGCATGAAAAAGACGACCGCCATCGCATCGATGACCGCAGCCGCTACGTGCTGGGTTGGAGCAACAGCGCCAAGATCGCCGCGCTGGAGGCCAAGCGTCGCCAGCTCGAAAGCCGCCTTGGCGAGCTGGGCCATCGGATCGGCGAGATCGAGGCCGAGCGCCGCAGCCTGCAAGCCCGACGCGATGCGCTCACCCGCCTGGAAGAATTCACCTCTTTCGAAGAAATCGATTGGGCCAGCGTGGCAGCGGAGATCGCCATCCTCGACGAGGAGCGGCGGATGCTTGAGCAGACCTCGGATGTGCTCCAGCAGTTGAACGAACGCTTGCGGGCGCTCCAGCAGGCGCTCGCAGGCACCGATAGGGAAATGAATGAAGCGCGCGAAAAGCGCGCCAAGCTCGAGCAGCGCCGTGCCGATGCCGAGGCGCTGAACGCGCAGACGGCCCCGTTGGCAGAAGAAGCCGATGCCGCGCTCTTCGACACCCTGGAGGCCATGCGCGCCGAGGCCCTGGGCGAACACCAGCTCACCGTGGAATCGTGCGACCACCGCGAGCAGGACGTGCGCGGCTGGCTGCAAACGAAGATCGACAACGAGACCAAGACGGCGAACCGCCTGGCCGAGAAGATCATCAAGGCGATGGCCTCGTTCAAGGAGCGCTTCCCGCTCGAAACCGCCGAGATCGATGCCAGCCTGGCAGCGGCCTTCGAGTTCGAAAACCTGCTCGCCAAGCTCCATCGCGATGATCTGCCGCGTTTCGTGGCGCGCTTCAAGGAGCTGCTCAACGTCAACACCATCAACGAGATCGCCAACTTCAATGCCCAGTTGGCGCGCGAGCGCGAGACCATCAAGGAACGCATCGCCCAGATCAACAAGTCGCTCGCCGCGATCGACTACAACCCCGGTCGCTACATCGTGCTGGAATCGCAGGCCAGCCCGGATGCCGAGATCCGCAACTTCCAGCAGGATCTGCGCGCCTGCACCGAGGGCGCGGTGACCGGCTCCGACGACGCCCAGTATTCCGAAGCGAAGTTTTTGCAAGTCAAGGCGATCATCGACCGCTTCCGTGGCCGGGAAGGTCTGTCGGAGCAGGATCGGCGCTGGACGGCCAAGGTCACCGACGTGCGCAACTGGTTTTTGTTTGCCGCCAGCGAGCGCTGGCGCGAAGACGACACCGAATACGAGCACTACTCGGACTCGGGCGGCAAGTCGGGCGGCCAGAAGGAGAAGCTGGCCTACACCATCCTCGCCGCCAGCCTGGCCTACCAGTTCGGTCTGGAATGGGGGGCGCTGCGCTCGCGCTCCTTCCGCTTCGTGGTCATCGACGAAGCCTTCGGTCGCGGCTCGGACGAATCGGCGCAGTATGCCTTGAGGTTATTTCGCAAACTCAACTTGCAACTGTTGATCGTCACGCCCTTGCAGAAGATCCACATCATCGAGCCTTTCGTCTTTAGCGTCGGTTTCGTGCACAACGAAGGCGGCCGCGCTTCCAGGTTGCGCAACCTGACCATCGAAGAATACCGGGCGCAGAAGGCCGCCAGCGGAAGGCAGGCGTGATGTGGACCACCGCGAAGGATCTGAAGGCGCAACTCATGCGGCTGTGGCAGCGCGGCGAACTGCTGCGCGATGCCGTGACCGGCCACGACCGTTTCCCCTTGCGGCTGACGATCAAAGGCCCGGCTTCGGCGGACATCACCGCGCGTTTCGAGGCCGTGCGCGTCTGGGCGGCGGAATTGGCCCATGCCGGCCCCGTGCGCCTGGAGTGGCAGGAGGTTCGCCACCGCGTGCAAGGGGTACAGCGGATGCCCTCGGCCGCCTGGATCGACGCGATGGAAGCGGCGCTCGCCTGGCTCGGCAAGCGCCGTGATTGGGAGCGCTTCAGCAAGCTGGCTGAGCTCACCCGGCGGCAAAATCCATCGTTGCTGCCCTGGCTGGAAAAGCGGCCTTTTCAGGCCCTCGAACTCGAAGCCGAATGGCCGCATTTGCTGGCCGTGGTGGATTGGATCGCGCAACACCCCCGGCCGGCGATCTATCTGCGCCAGGTGGATGTGCCGGGCGTGCACAGCAAGTTCATCGAGAGGCATCGTGCCGTGCTGGCCGAATTGCTCGACCTGGCCTTGCCTGCGGACGCCGTGGACGCCAGCAAGACCGGTGTTGCCCAGTTTGCCGCCCGCTATGGTTTTCTCGATAAACCCACGCGGATTCGCTTCCGTCTCCTCGATCCCTCGATCCACGCCGTCGCCGGGACGTCGTGTCCGGACGTCACGCTGGATGCCGACAGTTTCAGTCGTCTGAGCATCGAGGTGCGACGGGTGATCATCACCGAGAACGAAACCAACTTCCTCGCCTTGCCAAACATACCGGGGGCGATGGCCCTATTCGGCGCCGGATATGGCTGGGAAGCGCTCGCCCGGGCGCGCTGGCTCGAACGCTGCGCGATCCACTATTGGGGCGACATCGATACGCATGGCTTTGCCATCCTGGACCGACTGCGGCAACACTTTGCCCACGTCGAGTCCTTCCTCATGGATCGCGCCACGCTCGAAGCCCACGCCGCCTTTTGGGGGCGGGAGGATACGCCGCAACGGGCCGACCTCGCCAGGCTGACGCAGGAGGAGCGGCGCCTCTACGACGACCTGCGCGATAACCGCATCGGCGAAAATCTACGCCTCGAGCAGGAGCATATCGGCTTTGGCTGGGTGAGCGAGCGGATCGGGCAAATCTGCCTTTATGGAAGCGATGAACCTAACGGACAGGACGACAACCACCCCTGAATATCGCCAGTCCGTTCCCTCACCCCAGCCCCTCTCCCCCGCAAGGCTACCGTATGCACACATTTTTTAGCCGCAAGCCATCATGGATCGCGTAGGCGCGGGTAGATGGGTCTGTAGGAGGGCCTTCATAGACCCTCCGCAAGGAAACCCGCGACTTGAGTCGCGGGAGGAATGGCGGGTGCGCGAAGCGCACCATGTGGTGTATAATACAGTGTGGTCTCC